>Ga0209254_10000272_pt1 | contig 39513 bp, 31 predicted proteins | sample FrelakmetDIP11DI_FD_187148 | JGI IMG/M metagenome (GOLD analysis project Ga0209254, IMG submission 187148) | Freshwater lake sediment microbial communities from the University of Notre Dame, USA, for methane emissions studies - DIP11 DI (SPAdes)... | ecosystem: Environmental > Aquatic >... | reverse complement strand
GATCTATCACCCGAACATCGTGCGCGTGCTCAACTTCTTCCGCGCCAACGACACGGTGTACATGGTGATGCACTACGAGTCGGGCCGCTCGCTGCAGGAACACGTCGTTCGCAACCGCAGCAAGGAACAGAAGGACGTGCTGAGCGAGCGGTTCATCCGCCGCGTGTTCGCGCAGGTGATGAACGGGCTGCGCGAAGTGCATTCCAATCGCCTGCTGCACCTGGACGTCAAGCCGGCGAACGTCTACCTGCGCATGGACGGCACGCCGATCCTTCTCGATTTCGGCGCCGCCCGCCAGACCCTGCAGCGCGACATCAGCAAAAACTACCCGATGTACACGCCGGGCTTCGCGCCGCCGGAACTTTACAAGCGCGACGCCGAACTCGGTCCGTGGACCGACGTCTACAGCGTCGGCGCATGCATCTACGCGTGCATGTCGGGCATGCCGCCGCAGGAGTCGGACCAGCGGCTGAAGGAGGACAAGATGCCGAACGCGCTGCGCGCGTTCCGCGGCCTGTACTCGGCCGAACTTCTCGCCATGGTCGACCGCTGTCTTCGCCTGAACTCGCTGGAGCGGCCGCAGACGGTTTACGCGGTGCAGAAGGAACTGCTGAACATCGTCCCCGAGCAGCCCGAGTTCTCCCTGCTGGAGCGCACGGGCGCCCGCGTGCGCCATATTCAGAGCCGCGTGACGCGGTTCATGAAAGATCACAACATCACTTGGTTCTGAGCATCGACCCTGCCGCTCGATGGCGACCGCACCCGCTGGTTGTCTTGCCCGGGCCGAGCCGTGCCGGTGCAGGCAAGGGCGGGTAGCCGGCAATGCGGTTTTCCGTCTATCAGGAGAGCAGAAAGGGCGGCCGTCGGGTCAACCAGGACCGCATGGGCTACCTGTATACGCGGAAGTCGCTGCTGATGATGGTGGCCGACGGCATGGGCGGCCACGCCCGCGGCGAGATCGCGGCAGAAATGACCCTGCAGGTGCTGGCCAACCTCTTCCAGCGCGATGCCAAGCCGATGCTGCCGGATCCGGCGGACTTCCTCGAGAAGGCGGTTCAGGTTGCGCACCGCGACCTGCACCGCTACCGCGCCGAGAACCGGCTGCCCGAGGCGCCGCGCACCACGATCGTGGCCTGCGTGGTGCAGGACGGGATTGCGACCTGGGCTCACGTCGGCGACTCGCGCCTGTACCTGCTGCGCGGCGGCCAGATCGCCTACCGCACGTTGGACCACTCCCGCCTGCAGCAGCTGCTCGCCGGCGGCCAGATCAAGCCCGAGGAGGTGAAGGGGCATCCCGAGCGCAACCGCATCCACAACTGCATCGGCGCTTTCGTCACCCCGAACGTCGAGATCGCGAAGCGCGTGTCGCTGCAGCCGGGCGACTCACTGCTCCTGTGCAGTGATGGCCTGTGGGGGGCACTGGTCGATGAGGACATCACGAACGCGTTCAGCCGGGCGACGGTGATGCGTGCGGTGCCGGCGCTGATTGACCGGGCGATAGCCGAGGCTGGGGCGGAACCCGACAACTGCACCGCAATCGCCATGAGCTGGGCGGGCAGCGAGTCGATGGACATGATTCCGCCGACGGAATCGCCGGTGTCCACGCTGGTGATCCCCGAGGGGTCGGTCGCCTCGACCGTGCAGATGCCCGGTCCGGGTGAATCGCCGCCGGCCGACGAACCGCTGACGGAGGAGCAGATCGACGACGCGGTGGCCGAGATCCAGCGGGCGATCCAGCGCTCGAGCAGGCTGATCGCTGGCAAATGAGCGGCGAGCGTTCGTTTGGGCGTGCCGCGAACGAGCTGCGGCCGGTTCGCATCACGCGCGGCTATGCGCGACACGCGGAGGGCTCGGCGCTTATCGAGTTCGGTGACACGCGCGTGCTGTGCACCGCGTCGGTCGATGAGCGCGTGCCGGCATTCCTGAAGGGCCAGGCAAAGGGCTGGCTGACGGCCGAGTACGGCATGCTGCCGCGCTCGACCTCGACCCGCACCGAGCGCGAGGCCGCGCGCGGGCGCCAGGGCGGACGCACGCTCGAGATCCAGCGGCTGATCGGTCGGAGCCTGCGGGCGGTCGTCGATCTGTCAGGCCTCGGCGAACGTACGCTGCAGATCGACTGCGACGTGCTGCAGGCCGATGGCGGAACCCGCACGGCGGCGATCACCGGCGCCTTCGTCGCCACCCACGATGCGCTGCACTGGCTGGTTGCGCAACGGCTGATCGGGGAACTGCCGCTGCGCGACTTCGTCGCCGCGGTATCGGTGGGTCTGCACGGCGGCCGCGTGCTGGTCGACCTCGATTATGCCGAGGACTCGACCTGCGAAACCGACATGAATGTCGTGATGACCGCCAGCGGCGGCCTTGTCGAAGTGCAGGGCACCGCCGAGGGCGCACCGTTCAGTCAGCACGATCTCGACGAGATGCTCGCCGCGGCGCGTGCCGCGATTGGCGTGCTGGTCGAACGGCAGCGCGCTGCACTCGGCGACGGCTGAATTGCCGCTCGCCGTGCGCAGGCTGGTCCTCGCCTCCGACAACCGCGGCAAGCTGCGCGAACTCGACGCGCTGCTTTCGCCGCTCGGTATCGCGGTCGTGCCGCAGCGCAGCCTCGGCGTCGAGCCGGCCGAAGAGCCGCACGCGACGTTCGTCGAGAACGCGCTCGCCAAAGCGCGACATGCGGCTGCCGCCTCGGGTCTGCCGGCGCTGGCCGACGACTCCGGGCTGTGCTGCTTCGCGCTGGCGGGCGCCCCGGGCGTGTGGTCGGCCCGTTTCGCCGGGAAGGGCGCGAGCGACGCCGAGAACAATGCGGCGCTGATTCGCGCGCTGATTCCATTCCCGGATCGCCGCGGGCACTACACCTGCGTTCTGGTCGCGGTGCGCAGCGCTGAAGATCCCGAGCCCCTGGTGAGCGATGCGCGCTGGTACGGCGAAATCACCGATGCGCCACGCGGCCGCCATGGCTTCGGCTACGACCCGCATTTCTGGCTGCCCAATGAGGGATGCACCGCGGCCGAACTGGCTCCGGAAGTCAAGAATCGCGTCAGCCACCGGGCTCTGGCGATGCGCGAGATGACGCGCCGACTCGCCGCCGACTGGGACTGGCGGTGATCACGTTGCGTGCCGAGCCGGGGCCGATCGTCCCCGACGTTGCGCAGCTCTTGCGCCCCGGCACGCTGCGCCTGCCCGCGTTGCCGCCGCTGGCGCTGTACGTGCACTTCCCGTGGTGCGTTCGCAAGTGCCCGTACTGCGACTTCAACTCGCACGAACCGGCCGGCGGCGCAGCGATTCCCGAGGCGCGTTATCTCGACGCCGTGCGCGCCGATCTCGATACCGCGCTGCCGCTGATCTGGGGACGGCGCATCGTCAGCGTCTTCGTTGGCGGTGGCACGCCGAGCCTGCTCTCGGCCACTGGCCTGGACCGGCTGCTGTCTGACGTGCGCGCCCGGCTGCCGCTGGAGCCCTCGTGCGAGATCACCTTGGAGGCCAATCCGGGCACGTTCGAGGCGGCGAAGTTCTCGGCCTTCCGTGCCGCCGGCGTCAATCGGCTGTCCATCGGCGTGCAGTCCTTCGACGACGAACTGCTGCACCGACTGGGGCGGGTGCACGACCGGGCGCAGGCGCTGGCGGCGATCGGGGCGGCACAGCGCGAGTTCGAGAACTTCAATCTCGACCTGATGTATGCGCTGCCGGGCCAGTCGGTCGAAGCGATGCGCGCCGACATCGACCTCGCGCTGGAACTGGTGCCGCCGCATCTGTCCCTGTACCAGCTGACAATCGAGCCGAACACGGTCTTCGCCAGGTACCCGCCGGCGCTGCCGGACGAGGACACCGCGGCGGCGATGCACGAATGGATCGAAGACCGGCTTGCCCTGGCGGGCTTCCCGCATTACGAAGTATCGGCCTATGCGCAGCCCGGGCGGATGTGTCGCCACAACCTCAATTACTGGCAGTTCGGCGACTACCTGGGCATCGGCGCCGGCGCGCACAGCAAGATCTCGTTTCCGGGCCGAATCCTGCGACAGGCCCGGCTGCGCCAGCCGGCCAGCTACATCGAGGCCGCGCTGCGTGGCGCGCCGCTGGCTGATTCGGCAGAGGTGCCGCGCGCCGACCTGGCCTTTGAGTTCATGCTCAACGCGCTGCGCCTGAATGTCGGGGTGCCGGCGCATCTGTTCACCGAACGCACGGGCTTGCCGGCCTCGGCGCTCGAGCCTGCTTTGGGGCAAGCGAAGGGCCGGGGCTTGCTGACCGCCGACCATGAGAGGATCGCGCCTACCGAACTAGGCAGGCGGTTCCTTACTGACCTGCAGCGGCTGTTCCTGCCGGCGCACCGTGACGGTGCTTGCGGGACCGAACAAGGCGCATAATGCCCTGAATCGGGGCCTGCTGCCCGGCATTCCGCCCCCCGCGGGCGGTCGGCGAGGCGTCTTCTCGTCTGCCCACCAATGCAAGCCGTTGATGCACAAAGGCGGTGCGCCAGACGCGATCCTGCTTTGCGCAGAGGCGGCACGCTTCCTGCTTGTGTGGGTAGCAGTGATCTTGGTGGTTCAGCAGCGGGCCGCCGCGAATTCACCGTTCCGAGCTTTAGGTCCATTTCGTGAAAGGAGAGCGCTTCATGGGGACGCCCAAAGACGTGATCAAGATGATTGCCGACAACGAAGTCCGCTTCGTGGACTTCCGTTTCACCGACACCCGCGGCAAGGAGCAGCACGTGTCCGTGCCGGGCAAGGCCGTCGACCTCGACAAGTTCGAGCACGGCCACGCCTTCGACGGCTCGTCAATCGCCGGCTGGAAGGGCATCGAGGCGTCCGACATGCTGCTCATGCCCGATCCCGGATCGGCGCGCATGGACCCGTTCCGCGAAGAGAACACGCTCATCCTGACCTGCGACGTGGTCGAGCCGACGACCGGCAAGGGTTACGACCGCGACCCGCGCTCGCTGGCCAAGCGGGCTGAGGCGTATCTGAAGTCGACCGGCATCGGCGACACCGCCTACTTCGGCCCCGAGCCCGAGTTCTTCATCTTCGACTCGGTGACCTGGGACGCCGGCATGTGGGGCTCGTACGTCAAGATCAAGTCCGAAGAGGCTCCATGGTCGACCGGCATCGACTATGAAGCCGGCAACCTCGCGCACCGTCCGCCGGTCAAGGGCGGCTACTTTCCGGTGCCGCCGATCGACTCGCTGCAGGACATGCGCTCCGAGATGTGCCTGCTGCTGGAGCAGCAGGGCGTCGAGGTCGAGGTCCATCACCACGAGGTGGCGGCGCCCGGCCAGTGCGAGATCGGCACCAAGTTCGCAACGCTGGTCAAGCGCGCCGACTGGCTGCAGATCCTCAAGTACACCGTTTGGAACGTCGCCGCCAGCTACGGCAAGACGGCCACCTTCATGCCGAAGCCCGTGGTCGGCGACAACGGCTCGGGCATGCACGTGCACCAGTCGATCTGGAAGGACGGCAGCAATCTCTTCGCCGGCAACGGCTACGCCGGCCTGTCGGAGTTCGCGCTGTTCTACATCGGCGGTGTGATCAAGCATGCCAAGTCGCTGAACGCGATCACCAACCCCGGCACGAACTCGTACAAGCGGCTGGTGCCGGGCTTCGAGGCGCCGATCAACCTGGCGTACTCGGCGCGCAACCGCTCGGCTTCCTGCCGGATCCCTTACGTGTCGAACCCGAAGGGCCGGCGCGTCGAGGTGCGTTTCCCCGACCCGACCGCCAATCCGTACCTGGCGTTCGCCGCGCTGATGATGGCGGGACTGGACGGCGTGCAGAACAAGATCCATCCGGGCGAACCGATGGACAAGAACCTGTACGACCTCGAGCCCGAGGAAGCCGCCAGGATCCCGCATCCCTGCGCGTCGCTCGACGAGGCGCTGGAAAGCCTCGACAAGGACCGCGAGTTCCTCACCCGCGGCGGCGTGTTCAGCAACGACATGATCGACGCCTACATCGCGCTGAAGATGGAGGAGGTCACGCGGTTCCGGATGACCACTCATCCGATCGAGTTCGACATGTATTACAGCCTGTAACGGCACGCTCTCGACCGGCCGCGGAAGGGGCGGGTAACCGCCCCTTCCCCTGCCGACCAGCAGGTATTCGTGTTCCATCGCGGCGCCCCGACGAACCCCGTGAAGCCGGCATTCGGAAAGAACGGCTCAGCCCTCTTGCCGATGCCGGCCCGCGGACGGTTCCCTTACACTGCACTTCATGAACGGACCGATTGCACGGCCATTTTCAGCGACGCTCGCGGCATTGGCGCTGCTGGCGGCACCGGCCGCTTCACTGGCGGGTTCCGACATCTATGTCTGCCGCGACGCGGAAGGCCGCAAGACCTACCAGAACACCAGCACCGGCAAGGGCTGCACCCGTCTCGATATCCAGCCGGCGCTGACGGCCCCGGCGCCGCGCCAGCAAACCGCGCGGGCCGCAACGGACGCGCGCCCGATCTCGCCGGTCAACTTCCCCCGCGTGGACGGCCAGACGCAGAGGGCACGCGACGGCGATCGCCGGCGGATCCTCGAGGACGAACTGGGCGCCGAAGATTCCAGACTGGAGGCGCTGCGCGCGGAGTACAACAACGGCGCCCCGGAGCGGCAGGCCGCCGACCGCAACAATGCCCGCTATCAGGAGCGGGTGGCACGACTGCAGGCCGACGTCCAGCGCACCGAAAACAACATCGCATCGCTGAAGCGCGAACTGGCGCTGCTGTCGCGGCAGTAGCTTGTCTCACTCGCCCGCGGAGGCGGGTGCTGCCGCCCCGGGTGGCGCGATGAACGTGGCTCCGGCGTCCAGCCGACTTGCCCCGGCGGCGACCGAGTACGCGGGTCTGGACCTGCTCGCCACCGGCGTGCTGATCGTCGAGGCCGAAGGCGATGTCAGCTACGCCAACCAGGCCGCCGAGGTTCTCCTCGACACTTCGCGCCGGCATCTGATCGGCCAGCCGGCGCAGCGCCTGTTCTCGGACGAGCACCAGTTCGAGCGACTGAAGCAATCGGCAGCCGCCGGCGACCTCGGCCAGGTGCCGCAGGTCGTCGAACTGCGCCGGCCACTGCGCGAGCCGGTCGTCGTGCAGGCCCTGGCATCCGGACTGGACGCCGACGGAAGCCGCCTGCTGCTGGAACTGATCGAGATCGAACAGCAGCTGCGGCACAGCCGCGAGGATCGCCAGTTGGGGCTGTCCGAGGCGAACCGGCAGCTGCTGCGCAACCTGGCGCATGAAGTACGCAATCCACTGGGCGGCATCCGCGGGGCGGCGCAACTGCTCGAGCGCGAGCTCCCGCTCGGCGAACAGCGCGAGTTCACCCGCGTGATCATCGCCGAGGCCGACCGGCTGCAGGCGCTGGTCGACCGGCTGCTGGCGCCGCACCGGGTCCCGCGCGTGATCGCCGATTACAGCGTGCATGAGATCTGCGAACGCGTTCGAGCGGTGATCCTGGCGGAGTTTCCGCGCGGGCTCGACGTCCAGCGCGACTACGACGCTTCGATGCCCAGCGGGCGCGGCGACAAGGAGCAGCTCATCCAGGCCGTGCTCAACATCGTCCGCAATGCCGCGCAGGCGCTGGGCGGCCGCATTGCCGACGGCGACGCGCAGATCGTGCTGCGCACGCGCGTGGCCCGGCACGTCACGATCGCGCGCCGGCATGTCCGCCTGGCTGTCGAGCTGTTGGTGATCGACAACGGTCCCGGCGTTCCCGAGGAGCTGAAGGACCGCATCTTCTTCCCGCTCGTGTCGGGTCGCGAGGACGGCACCGGGCTGGGTCTGACACTGGCCCAGGCCTTTGTCATCGCCAACGACGGCAGCATTGAATTTGATTCCAGGCCGGGGCGCACGGCGTTCCGGATCCTGTTGCCCTTGACATGAAACGCCCCCCACGCTCGCTCTCGCTCGCTGCCCCAGGGAGGAGGCCGTCTCCGGCTTCGGGCGACCGGGCATCAGTGACATGAAGCCGATCTGGATTGTCGACGACGACCGCTCGATCCGCTGGGTCCTGGAAAAGGCGCTGTCGCGCCAGAACATGCCGTGTCGCGCCTTTGGCTCGGCCAAGGAGGTACTCAGCGAACTCGAACGCGAGCAGCCGCAGGTGCTGGTCTCCGACGTGCGCATGGCGGGGCTCGACGGGATCGAGTTGCTGCGTACGGTCAAGCGCAAGCATCCGGCGCTGCCGGTGATCATCATGACCGCGTATGCGGATCTCGACAGCGCCGTGTCCGCCTTCCAGAGCGGCGCGTTCGAGTACCTGCCCAAGCCGTTCGATGTCGATCGCGCGGTCGAACTGATCCAGCGCGCGGTCGACGAGAGCGTGCGCGAATCCGGCGAGGAAGAAACGGCCACCGCCACGCCGGAAATACTCGGTCAGGCGCCGGCGATGCAGGAAGTGTTCCGCGCCATCGGCCGACTGTCGCAGTCGACGGTAACGGTGCTGATCACCGGCGAGTCCGGCAGCGGCAAGGAAGTGGTGGCGCGCGCTTTGCACAAGCACAGCGCGCGGGCGGCGAAGCCTTTCATCGCCTTGAACATGGCGGCAATTCCACGCGACCTGCTGGAGAGCGAACTGTTCGGCCACGAGCGCGGCGCCTTCACCGGCGCGCAGGCGATGCGGCGCGGCCGTTTTGAACAGGCCGAGGGCGGCACGCTGTTTCTCGACGAGATCGGCGACATGCCGGCGGAACTGCAGACACGATTGCTGCGCGTGCTGTCCGACGGCTTTTACTACCGCGTCGGTGGCCAGCAGCCGATCAAGGCCGACGCACGGGTGATTGCCGCCACGCACCAGAACCTTGAGGAGCGGGTTCGCCAAGGGCTGTTTCGCGAGGACCTGTATCACCGCCTGAACGTGATCCGGCTGCGCCTGCCGCCGCTGCGCGAGCGGCGCGAGGACATCCTTCTGCTGGCACGCCATTTCCTCGCCAAGAGCGCTCGCGAACTCGGCGTCGAGCCGAAACGCCTTTCGCCGGAGGCGCTTCGCTTCATCGAGCAGATGCCGCTGCCGGGCAACGTCCGGCAGCTGGAGAACCTGTGCCACTGGCTGACCGTGCTGGCGCCCGCACAGGTGGTCAAGGTCGAGGACCTGCCGCTGGAACTGCGCGAGCCGCCTGCGGCTCACTCCCCTGTTGTCGGCGAAGGCGTCGCCGCGCTGCCGGCCGCCGCGCCGGCGAGCGCCAGCGCCACTGCCGGCGCCGCGGCCGGCGGTGACTGGGCCGGTCTGCTGGGCCAGGAGGTCGAACGGCGGCTGCGCAGCGGCGAAAACGATCTGATGGACGCGATCACCCGCCGCTTCGAGGCCACGGTCATCGGCACCGCGCTGCGTCTGACCCACGGCCGGCGCATCGAGGCGGCGACCCGGCTCGGTCTCGGCCGCAACACGATCACGCGCAAGATCCAGGAGTTGCGGCTGGAAGAGGACTGAAACGGCCCGCTCGTCGCCGCTCGCTTCACGAGCGCGTCCGCCCCGCGCGTCGCGACCGGCCGGGCCGGTTGTCGGGGGTGCGCGGTGCCTCGTTTGCCCACTGACGGGGTTTCTGTAAGCTCTCCGCGCTGATCCGCAGTCGCGGCTCGCGGGGCCCGCGGCAGCCGACCCCCCTCGTGCGAGCGCGATGAACACAGACACCTTGCGTTCCGATGATGATCCGGCCCGGGCCGAGCAGCTGGTCGCCCGCCGCCGGCTCGCCGTTGACGCCGAGCGCTGGCAGTGGCCCGTCCTCGGACGGGTTCAGCGCGTCGGTATCACCCTGGTTGCCGTCGTGCTGCTGCTTGCGGTGGCCGCTGAACTCGGCGGTTGGCTGGTCCCCGGCATGCTTGGCCGTCTGTTCCCGGCCGCTGCCGAGGCCGGCCTTCATCGCGCCCTTCACTTCGTGCAGGCGGCCTCGGCGCTGACGCTGCTGCTCGGCGCGGCGAGCTGGCTGGCGCTGGGCGGGGGCGGGCGCGCCGAAGCGGTGCAGCGGGCGTCGGCCATCGAAGGCGCCGTCGAGTCGATGAGCGCCGGGTTGGCCCTCTACGATCGAGAAGATCGGCTGGTTGCCTGCAACGGCGCCTACCGTCGCCTGTACCCGGAAGTCGCTCACCTGCTGACCCCGGGTACACCGCACGAGCAGCTGCTGCGCGCGTACTACCCGCAGGCGTCGGCGACCCTGACCGAAGGACGGTCGCTGGAGCAGTTCATCGGCGAAAGGCTACGGCGCCGGCAGCCCGACGTTCCGTTCACCGACCGGGTCCGCTACATGCGCGGGCAGTGGGTGATGATGAGCGACTGCCGCACCGAGGACGGCGGCATGATCAGCCTGCGCAGCGTCCTGTCCGAGGGCGAATTGCGCGAAATGGCGATCGGCCGCCAGCGCCGTGCAATGGAAGACCTCGCCGACCTGACCCACGACGGCTTCTGGCGCGCCGACGCGCAGGGCAGGCTGGTCGAGCTGTCGCCGGCGGTTGCATCGATGATCAGCCGGCCACGCGGGCAACTGCTGGGGCGCACGGTGCAGGATCTCGAGGGCTTCTGGTCCGACCCGTCGCAGCAGGCCGAGCTCGACGCGCGGATCCGCCGGCGCGAACCGTTTCCGTGGTTTCGCTTTCGCATCGAGCGCGCCGACGGCAAGACCTCCTGGATTGCCGCTTGCGGCAAGCCCGTGGTGGGCGCCGACAGCCGCTTCGGCGGCTACTACGGCGCGGCGCGCGACATCAGCGAGGCCGAAAGCACGATCCACGCGCTGCGCCGGGACGAGGAGCGGTTTCGCGCGCTGGCCCGGCTGGTCACCGAGTGGTACTGGGAGACGGACGCCAGCCTGCGTTACACGCTGGTCCGGGGCAGCTCCGAGTTCGACCAGGGGCTGATCGACGACATGATCGGCAAGCCGTTTGGCCAGTCGGCAGTCGGCCGGGTCGACGAGGCCGATCGACACGCGGCTCTCGCCGCCATGCAGCGGCGGGAAACGCTGCAGCGGCTTCCCCTGCGCGTGTCCTATGCGGACCGGCCCGACCGCGTGTTCGAGCTCTCGGCCGAGCCGATGTTCCGCGGCGAGGTGTTCCTCGGCTACCGGGGCCTGTCGTTGGACGTCAGCGAACGCTCGGCGCTCATCGAGCGGCTGGTCGCCAGCGAAGCGAGTTTCCGCGCCCTGACCGAACTGTCTTCCGACTGGTACTGGGAGATGGACAGCGAGTTCCGCTTCACACGCTTCGAGTACGGCAAGCAGGCCCCGCCCCCCAGCGTGCTGCCGACGGACGAACTGATCGGGCACCGGCGCTGGGAACTGGACATCGAACTGATCCATCCGGCGAGCTGGGACGAGCACCGGGCGCTGCTGCAGGCCCATCTTCCCTATCGCGACATGCTTGCGCGCCGGCGCGCCCAGGACGGCAGCTTCCACTACGTCGCCTCCAGCGGTGATCCGATCTTCGACGCCCAGGGCGCCTTCCTCGGCTACCGCGGCGTCTCCAAGGACGTCACCGATCAGGTGCGGGCGAAGGAAAACATCGAGCGGCTGGCGACGATCGATTCGCTGACCGGGCTTTCGAACCGCCACGCTTTCGACGAACGCGCGCGCGCCGAACTGGCGCAGGCACATGCACAGGGTCGACGCTGTGCGCTGCTGTTCATCGATCTGGACAACTTCCGGCTGCTGAACAACGGCTACGGCCACCGCGCCGGCGACGAGGTGCTGCGCGCGGTCGCCGAGCGGTTGCGGCAGGAGATTCCGGAGCCGCGCCTGCTCGGCCGGCGTGGCGGCGACGAGCTCGTCGCCCTGATCGGTGCCGTCGAGGAGCCGGCAGCAACGGTCGAATCGGCGCGCCAGCTGGTCGACGCGATCAGCGCGCCGATGCGCGTGCTGGGCCTCGAACTGATGGTGACGCCGTCGATCGGCATCAGCTTCTTCCCGCGCGACGGCGTCGATCTGGAAGCGCTGGTGAACGCGGCCGACGCGGCGATGTACGAGGCCAAGCAGAACGGCCGCGCGACCTATGCGCTGTACACGCCGGCGGTGGCGCGCCGTGTCGACCTGCGGCTGCGCCTGGAACAGCGGCTGCGCAAGGCAATCGAGTCGCGTGAGTTCATGCTGTATTTCCAGCCGACGGTGTCGCTGGCCGACGGCCACATCGTCAGCGCCGAGGTGCTGGTGCGCTGGACGGACGCGGAGGTCGGCGAGATCTCGCCGGCCGAGTTCATCCCGATTGCGGAGGAAAGCGGCCTGGTGATCGGGCTCGGTGACTGGGTGCTGCGCGAGGCTTGCCGGGCGCGGCAGGCCTGGCGCGAGCTGGGCCTGCAGGTGCCGCCATTGGCGGTGAACATCGCCGGCGTGCACCTGCGGCAGGGCAGCTATGTCGAGGCCCTGCTCGGCACGCTGGACGCGTACGGGCTGCAGCCGGGCGAGATCGAGATCGAGGTCACCGAGACCGGCCTGCTCGACACCTCGGCGATGGTGCGCGAGAACCTGGTCCGGCTGCGCCGGGCCGGCGTGCGGCTGGCGCTCGACGACTTCGGCGTCGGCTTCTCCAGCCTGGCCCATCTGCGCGACCTGCCGATCCATCGCCTGAAGATCGACCGCAGCTTCACTGTCGAGTGCATGCGCGACGCGCGCACGCTGACCATCGTCAAGGCCGTCATCGAGATGGCGCGCGCGCTCGGCATCAAGATCACCGCCGAGGGGGTGGAGACGCCGGCGCAGCAGAACTGGATGCTTCAGCTGGGCTGCGACTCCGCCCAGGGCTATCTGTTCTCGCGGCCGCTGACGGCCGACGAGTTCATGCGGATCTTCGTCGAGCAGCGCGACAGCGGCCGCGCGCGGTCGTTGATGCACTAGCCAGGCGCCGTCGATGTGCGCGATGGCCGCCGCCATCGCACTCGCATCGAGCGCAGCGCGCACGCGCCTGGCGCGCCGAATGGATGCGCGCCTTCGGGCGGGTGCGCCGCCCGCAGGGCGCCGATGCCGCCTCGTAGAATTGTGTCTTCCCCTTTTCGCATTCGCTGCGCACTCGCGCAGCTTTTTCGATGCTTGAACAGCAGACACTCTTTGCAGCCGGTGAAGGCGGCGAATCGCTGACCCTGGCTGCCTTTGCGCAGCGCGCCTACCTCGACTACGCGGTGTCGGTCGTCAAGGGGCGGGCGTTGCCCGATGTCGCCGACGGGCTGAAGCCGGTGCAGCGGCGCATCCTGTACGCGATGGACCAGATGGGGCTGGCCGCGAACGCGCGGCCGGTCAAGAGCGCGCGTGTGGTCGGCGACGTTCTGGGCAAGTTCCATCCGCACGGTGACACCGCCGCGTACGACGCGATGGTTCGGATGGCGCAGGACTTCTCGCTGCGCTACCCGCTGATCGACGGGCAGGGCAATTTCGGCTCGCGTGACGGCGATGGCGCGGCGGCGATGCGCTACACCGAGGCGCGCCTGACGCCGATCGCCCGCCTGCTGCTCGACGAACTCGAAGAGGGCACCGTCGAGTTCGGTCCCAATTACGACGGCAGCCAGCAGGAACCGAAGTGGCTGCCGGCGCGGCTGCCGTTCGTGCTGCTCAACGGCGCCTCGGGCATTGCGGTGGGCATGGCCACTGAAATCCCGTCGCATAACCTGAACGAGGTCGTCGCCGCGCTGCAACTCGTGCTCAGGGAGCCGAAGACCGGGCTCGACGAACTGCTTGCCGTGCTGCCGGGGCCGGACTTCCCCGGCGGTGGCCAGACCATCTCGCCGCAGCAGGACATCCGGGAGATCTACGCCACCGGGCGTGGCAGCCTGAAGGCGCGGGCGCGCTACCGTTTCGAGGACCTGGCGCGCGGCCAATGGCAGCTGGTCGTCGACGAGCTGCCGCCGGGCACCTCGGCGCAGAAGGTGCTCGAGGAGATCGAGGAACTGACCAATCCGAAGGTCAGGGCCGGCAAGAAGTCGCTGACCGCCGAGCAGCAGCAGCTGAAGCAGATCGTGCTGGCCCAGCTCGACTCGGTGCGCGACGAATCGGGCAAGGAAGCGGCGGTGCGGCTGGTGTTCGAGCCGCGCACCTCGAAGATCGACCGCGACGCCTTTGCCACCGCATTGCTGGCGCACACCAGCCTCGAGGCGGGTGTGCCGGTCAACCTGGTGATGATCGGCCGCGACGGCCGGCCGCGCTGCAAGCCGCTGGCGGAGATCCTCGTCGAGTGGATCGAGTTCCGCGTCGACACCGTGCGCCGGCGGAGCCGGCACCGGCTGGCGAAGGTCGAGGATCGCATCCACATCCTCGAGGGCCGGCAGGCGGTGCTGCTGAAGATCGACCAGGTGATCCGCCTGATCCGCAATTCCGACGAGCCCAAGCCCGAGCTGATGCGCGCGTTCGGTCTCAGCGATCGACAGGCCGAGGACATCCTCGAGATCCGCCTGCGCCAGCTGGCGCGGCTCGAGGGCATCCGCATCGAGCAGGAACTCGCCCAGCTGCGCAAGGACCAGGCCGCGCTGGGCAGGCTGATCGGCTCAGAGTCGGCCCTGCGCCGGCAGGTCGGCAGGGAGTTCGACGAGGACGCGAAGAAGTACGGCGACGCCCGGCGCACCTTGATCGAGGCGGCGCAGCGCGCGGTGGCCGAGACCCGGGTTCTCGACGAACCGGTCACTGTCATCGTCTCCGAAAAGGGCTTCGTCCGCGCGCGCAGCGGGCACGGCCACGACGTCGGCCAGTTCACCTTCAAGGCCGGCGACGCGCTGTACGGTGCGTACGAGTGCCGCACCGTCGATCAGCTGGTCGCGTTCGGCAGCAACGGCCGTGTCTATTCGGTGCCGGTCTCGGCGCTGCCGTCGGCGCGCGGCGACGGCTCGCCGGTCACCTCGATGATCGAACTGGAGTCCGGCACGCGGCTGGCGGGATTCGTCGCCGCGGCGGCAACGCAGCACCTGCTGCTCGCCACTTCGGCCGGCACCGGCTTCGTCTGTGCGCTCGGCGACCTGGTGTCGCGGGTCAAGGGGGGCAAGCAGTTCATCACCGTCGACGATGGCGCGGTGCCGCTGCGCCCGGCGCTGGTGGAGTCGCAGCACGACGATCGCATCGCCTGCGTGTCCGAGAAGGGGCGGATGCTGGTGTTCGCCGCGAGCGAGATCCGCCTGCTGCCCGGCGGCGGCCGCGGCGTGATCCTGATGGGCCTGGACGCCAGCGAGAAACTGGTCGGCGCGTCGCCGTGCGGCGAGGCCGGCGTGATCGTCGAAGGGCAGGGCCGCGGCGGCAAGGCCGTGCAGACCCACATTCGCGGCCGCGAGCTCGAATCGCACGCCGGCCATCGTGCGCGCAAGGGGACCCTGATCGCGCCACGGGTGAAGCCGGTCGCGCTGCGCAAGCCGGCGCGGCCGCCGGCGCCGGCCGCATGAGGCAGCGCACCCGCCGGCTGCTCGCGACCGCTGCTCTGGCAGCGGCCTGCGCCGGCGCCCTGGTCACAGGTTGTGCAACGGTGAATCCCTACTACGACCCGGCCAAGCCACACCATCGCCCCGACGGATTCCAGAACATCGACCCGGCGGCATGGATGCCGCGCTCGCTCGGCGAATTCTTCCGCTGGCAGCGCGAGCGCGCCGCGCTGGACATCCCGCCGCCGCGGATGGAACTGGCGGCGCTGGTGCCCGACCTCGGCTTCATCCGCAGCCGGACCAACCACTTCTCGCTGACCTGGATCGGGCACGCCACCGCGCTGGTGCAGATCGGCCGCACCAACATCCTCACCGACCCGCACTTCTCCGAGCACGCTTCGCCGGTGCAGTGGGCCGGGCCGAAGCGCTGGCAGCCGCCCGCGGTGCGCCTCGACGAACTGCCGCGCATCGACATCGTGCTGATCACGCACAACCACTACGACCACCTCGACGAGAACTCGGTGCGGCGGCTCAACGCCCAGCCGGGCGGGCCGCCGCTGTTCATCGTGCCGCTGGGCATCGAACGCTGGCTCGAAGGCATCGGCGTCACTCACGCGCGCGCCCTCGACTGGTGGGACTCGGCGCGGGTCGCCGACGTCACCGTGCACCTGACTCCCGTGCAGCACTGGAGCCGGCGCACGCTCGCCGACACCAACACCACGCTGTGGGGTGGCTTCGTCGTCGAGGGCGAGAGCCGCGGCACGCGGCGGCGCGTGTTTTTCAGCGGCGACACCGGCTACTCGAAGGCGCACTTCACGGAGATCGGCCGCCGCTTCGGCGGCTTCGACGTGGCGCTGCTGCCGATCGGCAGCTACGAGCCGCGCTGGTTCATGAGCGCGCAGCACGTCAACCCGGAAGAAGCGGTGCAGATCCACCGCGACCTCGGCGCGCGACTGTCGGTGGGGATCCACTGGGGGACGTTCCAGCTGACCGACGAGCCGCTCGACCAGGCGGTGACCGATCTGGCCGCGGCGCGCGAGAAGCTCGGTGTGGGCCGCCGCGAGTTCGTCACCCTGCGGCACGGCCAGACGCTGCGCCTGGACCCGTTCGAGAAGCCTTGAGGCGGGGCGTCATTCGGCAGGCGCGTTCGCCTGCGGCACCGGCGCCGCCGCGGCGCGGCGCGCTTCCTCGGCGATGATCTCCCAGGCGCGCGGATCCTCGAGCAGGGCGAGGTGACCGACGCCATCGATCACCACCTGGTTCGAGCCGGGCAGCAGCGGGCTCGAACGCGGGATCACCAGATTGTCGTCGCGGGTGGCAACGGTCGTGAAACGCGCCCAGCGGCCGCGGTCGTCCGCCGCGATCTGCCGAATGAATCGCGAGCCGCTGGCCATCTGCTGCGCATTGCGGCCGTGGCCCAGGCGGCCGAGGATCGTGCCCTGGTGCGGGCTGGCCAGCGTGACCACCCGCGCCACGTGCGCGTCGCCGTGCCTGCGCAGGTAGGTGCGGCAGGCCAGCCCGCCCATGCTGTGCCCGACCAGTACTACGCGCGCCGCGCCGGTGGCCGCGCGCAGCGTCTCGACGGCGCGGTGCACGACCTCCGCGTAGTCGTCGATGTCGCCGAGGATCGGCTCGAGGTTCACCGTGGCGACGTTGAATTCGCGCAGCCGGCCGGAGTCGAGCAGCGGCCGCCAGGCGGCGCGGTTGCACATGAACCCGGCGATCAGCAGCAGCGCGGGCCGGTGCGGATCGCGCGCCAGCGGCGGCTCCGCAAACCCCGCGCGCCACGGCTGGCGCCACAGGAACAGGCGCAGCGACACCGCTGCTTCGCGCAGCCACAGGCGCAACACGCGCGCCGGTGAGCTTCGCGGGGAGCGCGGATCGACCACCGCGGCGACGGTGAACTCGATCGCCAGCAGCGAGCCCACCACGCCGAGCGGCGCCAGCACGGCGGCCGTCGCCACCAGCCGGGGATCGACCGGCTCGGGCAGCCACCCCCACGCCAGCAGCGCGCCGGCCAGCGGCACCGCGACCGACCACAGCCGCTGCAGCGCCGTGATCGTCACTGCCTGGCCTGCGCCTGCAGCAGCGGGTCCAGATCGAGATACTTCCAGAATTCGCGCAGCACAGGATGGCGCTGGTAGCCGAAGACCCACGGATGCCAGAGGCTGGTGCCGATCCGGTGCACGAACGGCCGCAACGGCGCGAACGCGGCGACGATGCGGTTCATGCGGTCGTACAGCGCGTCGCGTTCGGGGCCGTCGGGCAGCACCTTGGCCTGCTCGAACAGTGCGTTGAATTCCGCATGGTTGAAGCGCGAGTGGTTCGACTGTCCCTTGTTCGGCCCGTACAGGATCTGGTAGAAGGTGTCGGCGTCCGGGTTGCCCGCCGTCCAGCCGAGACCCCACATCATCAGCTTGCCGGCGCGCGACTCGCGCAGCAGTTCCGGCCACTTGGCCTTGCGGAACTCGATGCGCAGTCCGATCGCGTCCATCGACCGGCGCCACACCTCGTCGCCGACCTTCGAGGCACCGTCGGGCGTGGAGCCGATCTCGAGCACCAGCTTCGATCCGTCCGGCATCTCGCGGTAGCCGTCGCCGTCGCGGTCGACATAGCCGTAGGTATCGAGCAGCGCCTTGGCCTTTGCCGGGCTGTACTCGGCCAGCGGACCGGCGAACTTCGGATTGGCACCGATCGCGCCTGGCGGCACCGTCGTCTGCGCGCGCCGGGCCTGGCCCCGGTAGACCTGCAGCACGTTGGCCTCGATGTCGTAGCCGAGCGCGATCGCCCGGCGCAGCGCGACCTTCTCCGGCGCATGGCCGCCGAGCAGCGGGTGTTCCATGCCGAAGTAGACGAACGCCAGGTCCAGTTCGGTGCTGCGGTCGATCTGGATGCCGCGCGCGGCGAGGTTCGGCGCCAGCCTGCCGTTGGGAATCGTGGTGTTGACGAAGTCCGCCGGCACGCCGGTGATCAGATCGTGCTCGTTATTCAGGAAGGCGAGGAAGCGCGGCTGGTTCTCCTCGATCACGTAGACCTCGACGCGATCGATCATCGGCAGCTTCCGGCCGCGCAGCCGGGCGGCGATCTCCTGCCTGACCGCGTCGCCTTCGGCCGGCTGCGGCTCGTAGACATGCTCGCGATAGTCCGGGTTGCGCTCCAGCACGATGCGCGAGGAACGCCGCCAGTCGACCAGCCGGTAGGCGTTGGTGCCGACGGGGTGCTGCATGATCCGCTCGCCGTAGGCCTCGACCACCTCGCGCGCCAGCGCGCAACTCAGGTTGCAGACGGCGAGGTCGTAGAGAAAGTTCGGGTTGGGTTCGGAAAAGCGGATCTGGTACGTATAGCGGTCGAGCGCGCGCAGGCCCTCGACCTCGCGGTCGTAGTCGAACTTGCCGCTCTTTTCGGCTGCCGCGCGCAGCTCGGTCATGCCCGGCACCTTCTTGTCGACGAGATACAGGTTGGGCGACTTGACCTTCGGGTCCCAGTGCCGCTTCAGCGAGTAGACATAGTCGGCTGCGGTCAGCTCGCGCTTGCGGCCGTTGAAGGCCGGATCGTCGGCGAAGTGGATGCCCGGCTTCACGCGCAGGGTCCAGGTCAGGCCGTCGGCGGAGACCTCCGGCATCTGCACGGTGTTCGGCACCACCTTGACCGGCCGCGCCAGGTAGTCATAGGTCAGCGGCGGGTCAAAGATGTGCGCGAGGATGATGCTCGAGTACAGGTCGTTGATCTGCGCCGGATCGAAGCCGGTCTCGGCGACCAGGAACGCGTAGCGCAGCACTTTCTCCTGCGCCGTCGCCGGCACTGCGACGAGCAGGGCGGTTACGAGCGCGGCAAGCAGGCGGGACATCATCGGACGTGGCGAAGCCGCAGGGATCAGCGCCGGAATCTACTATCGCCGCGACGCCTGTGCTTCGGCATCGACATCGACGAACTTCCACCAGCCGCGCAGGAAGGGATGGCGGCGGACGCCGGTCACCCACGGCTGGGTCATGCCGCTGGCGATCTGGTGCACGCGAACCTTCATCGGCGCATAGGCGACGAGCAGCCGCACCTGCTCGCGCAGCAGCGCATTGCGCTCGGGCCCGTCGGGCAGGTTGCTCTGCCTCTCGTGCAGCGCGTTGTAGGCGGGCAGGTCGAAGCGCGAGAAGTTGCCATAGCCCTTGTTCGGGCCGTACGCCAGGTCGAGGAAGTCGCCGCCGTCGGGGCTGGTTGCGGAGTTGCCCAGTTCCCACATCATCAGCTTGCCGGCGCGCGCCTGGCGCAGCTGCTCCGGCCACTGGCCGTACTTGAAGGCCATGCGCACGCCGATGGCGTCCATGTTGCGCTTCCACAGCTGATGCGATTCGCGGCCCTGCTTGTCCGGCTGGCCGGCGATCTCGAGCACCAGCGGCGAGCCGTCCGGGCGCTCGCGCAGGCCGTCGCCATCGCGGTCGACGAAGCCGTAGGTGTCGAGCAGCGCGCGCGCGGCGGCACGGTCGAACACGTTCATGCCGCTGACCCAGTTGGCGTCGTAGCCGGTGGTCAGCGGCGGGATCGGCCCCTGGGCGATAACCGCCTGCCCGCGCCACTGCATGCGGATCTCCTCGTCGACGTCCCAGGCGAGGCTGAGGGCGCGGCGCAGTGCCACCTGCTGCGGCTCGTAGCCGCCGACCACCAGGTCGTCCATATTGAAATAGGTGAAGGCGATCGCCGAGATCACCTGCCGGTCGACGCGCAATCCGCGCCGCGCCAGCCCCGGCGCGAGCACGCCGTTGGGCACGACGCTGCTGACGAACTCCTGCGGCACGCCGCCGATGAGGTCGTGCTCGCCGTTCAGGAAGGCCAGCCAGTGCGGCTGCGACTCCTCGACGATGTAGATCTCGACGCGGTCCACCAGCGGCAAGCGTCGGCCGCGCAGTCTGGCGGCGACCGCCTGCGCCGCCGCGTCCCCCGCGGCGGGCTGTTCTTCATAAGTCTCGACGCGGAAGTCCGGATTGCGTTCGAGCACCATGCGCGACGAGCGCCGCCACTGTGCCAGCCGGAACGGCCCGGTGCCGACCGGGTGCTCCATGATCTGGTCGCCGTAGCGGTCGACCACCTCGCGCGCGACGGCGCCGGTCAGACCGTGGTCGGCAAGCAGGTAGACGAAACGGGGCTTCGGGCTGGCCAGCCGCACGCGCATCGTGTAGCGGTCGAGAACGCGCAGGCCATCGACCTCGCGCCCGTAGTCGAAACGGCCGGACTTCACGGCCTCGGCGCGCACTTCGGCCATGCCGAGCATGCCGGTCCGCTCGAAGGTGTTGTAGAGCGGGCTCTTGTACCGCGGGTCGAAGAAACGCTTGATCGAGAAGACGTAGTCGGCGGCCACCAGCTCGCGCTTGGCGCCCCTGAAGGCGTCGTCGTCGGCGAAGTAGATCCCCGGCCTGATGCGGATGGTGAAGGTGCGGAAATCGTCGGTGACCTCTGGCAGGGTCGCCGCCGTGCACGGCTTGAGCAGCACCGGGCGCGCCAGGTAGTCGTAGGTGTACAAGGCCTCGAAGATGTTGGCGATGATCGTGCGCGAGTACAGGTCGTTGACCTGTGCCGGATCGAAGCCGGTCTCTGCCGCCGGAAAGCCGTAGCGAAGCGTCTTCAGCGGCTGGGCCGGCGCGGCTGCCGGCGCGGCAGCCGCGGCGAGACTGCCGGCGAGCACGAAGGTGCGGCGGTCCATGATGCGGGCGCTCCCCCGGCTCCGGCGCTAGCGCCGCGCCGCGCTGCCCTCGTCGAGCTCGACGTACTTCCAGAACTCGCGCAGCACCGGGTGGTTGCGGTAGCCGGTCACACGCGCGTGCATCAGCGCCGTCTCGATCGGCGTCACCATCGGCCGCAGCGGCGCGTAGGCGAAGAGCCACCGATTCATCTCGCGGTAGAGCCGCTCGCGCTCGGGGCCGTCGGTGATCTGCGACGCCTGCGCGAACAGCCGGTTGAACTCGGGCAGGTCGAAGCGCGACTGGTTCGACTGCCCCGCGTTCGGCCCGTACAGGATGCCGAGGAAATACTCGCCGTCGGGCATCGGTCCCGACCAGCCGGAGCTGAACATCATCAGCTTGCCGGCGCGTGAATCGCGGATCAGTTCCTGGAACTTGCCCTTGCGGAAGTCGATACGGATGCCCACCGCATTCATGTTCTTCTTCCACAGCTCGTCGGCGTTGCGCGCCAGCTGGCTCGATACCGACGCCATCACCAGTTGCAGCGGCTTGCCGTCGGGCTGCTCGCGCCAGCCATCGCCGTCGCGGTCGATGTAGCCGAAGGTGTCGAGCAGCGCCTTGGCCCTGGCCGGGTCGTAATCGGCCAGCGGGCTCTTCAGCCGCGAATCGAAGCCGATCGCACCCGGCGGCAGCACGCTCTGCGCGGCGACCGCCTGGCCGCGGGCGTTGATGCGGATGGCCGCATCGATGTCGTAGGCAAGCGAGATCGCCCGGCGCAGCGCCACCCTTTCCGGCGTGTAGCCGCCGACGACCGGGTCGTTGATGCCGAAGTAGGTGAAGGCCACCGAGAGCGCCGGCACGCGGTGCATCTGCACGCCGCGGCGCGCGAGATGCGGCGCGAGTTCACCGCTGGGCGCCGCGGTCAGCACAAACTCGGCGGACACCACCTCGATCAGGTCGTGCTCGGCGTTGAGGAACGCCAGCCAGCGCGGCGGCGCTTCTTCGACGATGGAAACCTCGATCCGGTCGAGCATCGGCAACTGCCGCCCGGCGAATCGGGCGGCGATCCGTTCGCCTTCCGCATCGCCGGCGCTCGCCTGCGCGTCGTAGCGCTGCTCGCGGAAGTTGGGGTTGCGCTCGAAGATCATCCGCGACGAGCGCGCGTACTGCGTCAGGCGAAACGCGTTGGTCCCGACCGGGTGCCCGGCGATCTTCTCGCCATAGGTCTCGACCACCTCGCGCACGACCGCGCAGGCGAGCGGACACAGGGTCAGGCAGTAGGTGAAGTTCGGCGCCGGCTCGGTCAGTTCGATGCGCAGCGTGTAGCGGTCGAGCGCGCGCAGTCCATCGACCTCGCGGTCGTAGTCGAACCGACCGGTCTTCTCGGCCTCGCCGCGCAACGCAGCCATGCCCTTGATGCGCGCGGCCACCAGGTACAGGTTCGGCGACTTGTACTTCGGGTCCCCGTGCCGCTTCAGCGAGTACACGTAGCCGGCCGCGGTCAGTTCGCGCCTCGCGCCCTTGAAGGCCGGGTCGTCGGCGAACAGGATGCCGGGGCGCACGCGGATGGTGAGCACGCACCCGTCGGCGCTGACCTCGGGTGGCGCCGCTGCGGTGCTGGGCTTGAGCTTCGCCGGACGGGCGAGGTAGTCGTATGTGTAGAGCGTGTCGAAGATGTTCGACAGCATCGCCACTGTCGGTACGTCCGAGACCATGGCCGGGTCGAGGCTCGAGATCGGCGTGCCCAGCGCGTAGCGAAGCACCTTTGGCTCCTGCGCCGTGGCCGCAACGGCGGCGGCAAGCAGGAGCAGGGCGACGGCTGCGCGGATCGCGGCGGGCATTTTCGAGGGCTCGGGCAGGCGGCGCGACGATGATACGGAGGCCGCGGCTGTCGTGGCGGGTTTCGATCCAATCTCGGCGCACGGGCGAGGGTTTGTCCGCAGCATCGCGAGGCAGCCGGTACGCGACTTGCCCGCGACGGCGGGCACCCGTACAGTCGCGCCCCAGCATGCTCGCGTACGTCGTCCGCAGAATCTGGCAGATGGTGCCGACACTGGCCGGCGTCATCCTGCTCATCTTCTTCCTGTTCAAGTTCTTCGGCGGCGATCCGGCCGAGATCCTCGCCGGACAGGTTGCCACGCAGGAGCAGATCGATTCGATCCGTCGTCAGCTTGGTCTCGACCAGCCGTGGTGGGTCCAGCTGTGGATCTTCGTCAAGCAGATCCTGTCGTTTGACTTCGGCAAGAGCTGGATGACCAACGAACAGGTGTCGAGCATCTTCGCCTCGCGGCTGCCCGCGTCGCTGACGGTGATGACGCCGATCCTGATCCTCGAGGTGTGCCTGGCCATCCCGCTGGCGATGACCGTGGCCTACTTCCGCGGCTCGCTGCTCGACCGCACCATCGTCGTCATCTGCGTGCTGGCGATGTCGATCTCGTTCCTCGTCTACATCATCGTCGGCCAGTACTTCTTCGCCTTCCGCCTCGGCTGGTTCCCGGTGCAGGGCTGGAGCGACAGCTTCTGGAAGAACCTGACCACCTACGCGCCGCTGCCGATCATCCTGGCCACGATGGTGAGCCTCGCCCCGCAGACGCGTCTTTACCGGACCTTCTTCCTCGACGAGATCGGCCACGACTACGTGCGCACGGCGCGCGCCAAGGGGCTGGACGAGCGACGCATCATGTTCACGCACGTGCTGCGCAACGCGCTGATCCCGATCCTGACCTACGTCGGGCTGCTGCTGCCCGGGATCTTCGCCGGTGCCTTCCTGATCGAGATCTTCTTCTCGATCCCGGGCCTCGGGCGAGAGATCTACCTGGCCGTGAACCGCAGCGACTACCCGGTGATCCAGGCCGTCACCGTGTACCTCGCCGTGCTGACCATGACGATCAACCTGGTGACCGACGTGCTGTACAAGTTCGTCGATCCGCGCGTGGTGCTGCGCTAGTGTCCCGAGTCAGAGGTTCGTCGAACAGTGATGGGACAGTCGAGGCGCCTGGCGCGCGAAAACGGCGAGGGGTGTGTCAGGCGCGAAGCCGCGCGGAGCCTGGTTGGGAACCAGGCGAGCACGGCGACAAAGAATGGCGCGGCCCTCGCCGTTCTTGCTCGGCGAACTTCTGACTCGGGACACTAGATGGCCGCTGCGGTGGAGCCCTTTCCCGGCGAGGCGGCCGGGCGCTCGCAGGGCGTCTGGGCCGCGGCGTGGACGCGCCTGAAGGCCGACCGCATCGGCACGTTCTGCCTCGCCGTCGTCGCGGCGTTCATGGCGCTGATCCTGCTCTCGGCAACGGGGCTGGTCGCTGGCGGCTGGCAGGTCGAAAAGGGCGTGCCCTACGCCAACCCGACCTTCCTCGGCGATGCGCCCAACATCGAGTCGCAGGCGGTCGATCTGGCCGCGCCGAAGGGTCCGCCGGTGGACATCAGCGACATCGACCCGCTGGCGCCGAAGTACGACGAGTGGGGCAAGCGCGCTGCCGAGATCCAGACGATTTCGCCACCGCGCGCCGAGACGCTGCCTTTCGGCGGCGACCGCTGGGGCCGCGACGTGCTGGCCAAGGCGATCAAGGGCGCGCAGATCTCGATCTTCGTCGGCGTCTTCGCCGCAGTGCTGGCCACCTTCATCGGCACGGTGCTCGGCGCCACCGCCGGCTACTTTGGCGGGCGCGCAGGCGACCTGCTCGAATGGGTCTACAACGTCTTTACCGCGATCCCCGGCATCCTGCTCATCTTCGCCTTCGCCGCGGTAGTCGGCCGCGGCATCGACACGGTGATCCTCATCCTCGGGCTCACCGGCTGGACCGGCATCTACCGGCTGGTGCGCGCCGAGTACATCAAGCACGCCTCGCGCGAGTACGTGCGCGCGGCGCAGGCGATCGGCGCCTCGCACTCCTCGCGCATGTTCGTGCACATCCTGCCCAACATCAGCCACGTGGTGCTGGTGCAGCTGTCCTTGCTGGTGGTGGGCTTCATCAAGTCCGAGGTGATCCTCTCGTTCCTCGGCCTCGGCGTGCCGATCGAGATGGTGAGCTGGGGCACGATGCTCGCCGAGGCGCAGACCGAGCTGGTGATCGGCAAGTGGTGGCAGCTCGCTGCGGCGACGCTGTTCATGGCGGTGTTCCTGACCGCCTTCTCGCTGCTGACCGACGCGCTGCGCGACGCGCTCGATCCGAAGCTGCGCTAGCACGATGGACGCGAATCTCGTTTCAGTCCGCGACCTGCGCGTGAGCTTCCGGCTCGGCAAGACCCGCATCGTCGAAGCGGTGCGCGGGATCAGTTTCGACGTGCCGGAGAACGCCACCGTGGCGCTGGTCGGCGAGTCGGGCTCGGGCAAGAGCGTCTCGGCGATGTCGATCGTGCGCCTCCTGCCCGACAACGCGATCGTCGATCCGGCGAGCCGGGTCGACTTCGGCGGCGCCAACCTGCTGACGGCGCCGATTGACAGTCTGCGCCGCATCCGCGGCAAGGACATCACCGTGGTGTTCCAGGAGCCGATGAGCTCGCTGAACCCGGTGTTCACCGTCGGTTTCCAGATCTCCGAGGTGCTGCGGCTGCACTTGAACCTGTCGCCGAAGCAGGCCAATGACCGTGTGATCGAGCTGCTGACCGAAGTCGGCATCCCGGAGCCGAAGGCGCGTGTCGACAGCTATCCGCACGAGTTGTCGGGCGGCCAGCAGCAGCGGGTGATGATCGCAATGGCGATCGCCTGCGAGCCGAAGCTGCTCATCGCCGACGAGCCGACCACCGCGCTCGACGTGACCGTGCAGCGGCAGATCCTCGAACTGATCGCCAGGCTGCAGGACAAGCACCGGATGAGCGTTCTGTTCATCAGCCACGACCTCGGCGTGGTCGGCGAGATCGCCGACCGCGTGGTGGTGATGCGCGAGGGCACGGTGCGCGAGAGCGGCCCGGTCGAGGCGATCTTTGCCGATCCGCGTGACGCCTACACGAAGGCGCTGCTGGCCTGCCGGCCGCGGCTGGACGTCAAGCCGAAGCGGCTGCCGGTGATCGATGATTTCCTGGCCGGCGGCGGCCGGCCGATCGTGGTGACCGAAGACCGCGTCGCGCGGCCGCACGAAGACAAGCCGTTGATCGAGGCGCGTGGCCTGTCCAAGATCTACCGTCTGAAGACCGGGCTGTTTGCGCGCAAGTCGATCCCGGCCGTGCAGGAGGCGAGTTTTTCGCTCTGGCGCGGCCGCACGCTCGGCGTGGTCGGCGAGTCCGGCTCGGGCAAGACCACCATCGGCATGCTGCTGATGCGGCTCACCGAGGCCACCACCGGCGAGGTGAAATTCGACGGCACCGACCTGCTGCGCCTGACCGACGCGCAGATGATGGCCTACCGGCGGCGCATCCAGATCATCTTCCAGAACCCGTACGCCAGCCTGAATCCGCGCTTCACGGTCGGCCAGATCCTCGCCGAGCCGATGAAGATCCACCGCATCGGTGCCAGCGACGACGAGCGCTTCGAGCGGGCGGCGGCGCTGGCGATGCGCGTCGGCCTGGCGCCGGACAGCATCCACAAGTACCCGCACGAGTTCTCCGGCGGGCAGCGGCAGCGCATCGCCATCGCCCGCTGCCTGTCGATGCAGCCGGAGGTGCTGATCTGCGACGAGTCTGTCTCCGCGCTCGACGTGTCGGTGCAGGCCACCGTGCTCAACCTGCTGCTCGACCTGCAGGACGAGTTCGCGATCAGCTATCTGTTCATCAGCCACGACCTGGCGGTGGTCAAGTACATGGCCGACGACATGCTGGTGATGCACGACGGCGCGATCGTCGAGCGCGGCTCGGCCGAGGCCATCTACGAGTCGCCGCAGCACGAGTACACGCGCAGGTTGTTGCGTTCGATTCCCGCCGGCTACCGGCCGGCGCGAGGCTGAGCGGGCGCAGGCGAGCCGCGATGTTCGGCGCCGCGCAGCCCGGCCCCAAGGAGCGGCTCGCCTCCGGGCTGGCGCGCGTGATCGAGCTGCGCCGCCAGTTGCATGGCGATGCGGCGGTCAACGAGCGCTGGCTGGCGGTCAAGCACTGGCAGGCCCGACGGCTGGCGCGAACGTATCCGGATCTGCTCGCCTCGGCGCGCTACCGGCCGGCGTGCGAGTTCTTCCTCGAAGAACTGTACGGCGCCAAGGACTTCGAGGCGCGCGACAACGAGGCGCTGCGCGTGGTGCCCAAGCTCGCGCGCATGCTGCCCGAAAGGGCGGTGGAGACGATGGCGCTGGCGGTCGAGCTGGACGAGACCTCGGAGTCTCTCGACGCCCGGCTGGCGCAGGCGATCCGCCTGCCGGTCGACGTCGAGGGTTACGCGCGCGCCTACCGCGAGACCGGCACGCTGGCCGCGCGGACGCTGCAGATCGAGACGGTCGACCGGATCGGCCAGACACTGGAGAAGCTGGCGCGCATCCCGCTGCTGTCGGGCATGCTGCACATGATGCGCGCGCCGGCGGAGGCGGCCGGCTTCGGCCACCTGCACCATTTCCTGCAAAGCGGCTTCGACGCGTTCCGCGCGATGGGCGCGGCCGGCGAGTTCCTGCGCACGATCCGCGGCCGCGAAACCGCGCTGATGCAGGCGCTGTTCGCCGGCCGCACCGAGGAACTCGAGGATCCGCGGCTGCTCATTCCCGGATGACCCGCGAGCCCAGGATGCGGTCGTGCAGCAACTGGCGGCGAGGATCGAGACGTGCCGGCGCCAGCATCACGAGCAGGCTCGCGACCAGCGCGAGCAGGTCGGCGAGTGGACCGGCGCCGGCCACGGCGATGAACGCGAGCCCCGGCGCGAACAGGCTCCACGCCAGCAGGTAGCGCAGCACCGCGCGGGCGGGGGCGAGCAGGGCGCCGTCGCGGTCGACCACACGCAGCCGCCACGACTTCATTGCCAGCGTCTGCCCTGCGCGGACCCAGCAGGTGACGAAATACGCGCCGATGGCGACGAACAGCACCGCCTGCAGGATCCAGCGCTGCTGCGGTGGCAGCGGATGGTTCCACCCCGCCAGCGCCAGCAGCGCAAGACTCGTCACGAACACCACCCCGAACAGCAGTACCGCTTCGTAGGTGATCGCGGCCAGGCGCAGCACCACACCGGGCGGCGCGCCCGCCGAGGCGGCTGGCGTGCTCGATGCGGCGCCCGATCGACGCTTGAGCGGATCGGCCACGGCCAGGATCAGCGCGCCCAGGCGCCTCGGCCGGGCGGGGCCCGCCGGCGACTCACTTCTTCTGCTCCGGCGCTTTGGTCGCCGCCTTGCGCTGCTGACTGCGCTCGCTCAGTTCCTTCTTCTTGTCGTCGGGCAGCGCCTGGTACTGCTGCACGGCCGACTCGCGGCTCTCGCGCGGCAGTTCGTAGGCGCGCTGGAAGTTCTCCCGTGCCGTGCGCTTCTGTTCCGGGGTCAGTCTGGCAAATTCCGCCATGCGCGCGTGCAGCCGCGCCTGGCCCTCGGGGGAGAGCTGCGGGTACTTGCCGGCAATGTCGAGCCACTTGCGTTTGTTTTCGGCGGGCATCCCGCCCCAGTCGCCGGCCAGTGGCGCGAGCGCCTCCCGCTGCTGCGGCGAGAGCTCGCTCCAGGCCGGGCCGGCCGCCGACGTCCTGGCCTGCGCGACTGCCCGACTGAAGGGTGCGAGCGCGGTCGCACCGGCTGCGACGATCAGCAGGATGCGGCGCGTCTTCACGTCTATTGGGCCTGGCGCTCGGCCTGCAGCAGCACGCCGAACACGTGGTCGGCGTAGGCCTCCAGCGGCCCATCGTCGAGCAGCACGGCGAAGTCCAGCGCCGCCAGCCGCTCGATCTCGCGCTCGTTCTGCCAGTCGCTGATGGCCACGAAGGCGACCGCCAGCGCAACCAGCGGGGCCATCCAGCCGGCACCGCGCAGCCATCCCCAGCCGCCGCGGCCTGTGTCCACCGGTGGGGCGCCGGCCGCCGCCAGTTGCAGCGCCGGCAGGCGCACGGTGGCCGGACCAGCGCGACGCTGTCGGGCGAGTGCCTTGCCCCGGGCCTGCTCCAGGCGGAGCACGGTCCGGTAGTCGAGCCGCTCGGCGCCGTCGTTCAGGGCCTGCCGGATGCGGAAACCGAATTCGTCCTGGTTCATAGCGTTATGCCGCGCTCCTTGAGGGCCTTGGCCAGCGCGTGCGTCGCGCGCGAGCAGTGGGTCTTCACGCTTCCCTCGGAGCAGCCCATCGCCGCGGCCGTTTCGGCCGTGTCGAGGTCTTCCCAGTAACGAAGCAGGAAGGCCTCCCGTTGACGGGCCGGAAGCCGGGCCACCTCTTCCTCAATGATCGCCACGATCTGTTCGCGCTGGTAAGTGGTTTCCGTGCTCTCGCTGCGCGTATCGCCGGTGGCCTCCAGGGTCTCGAGCGGATCGGCGTCGGGATCGTGTTCCGGATTGAGCGACGAGAACAGCGTCACCCAGGTCGAGCGTACCTTGCTGCGGCGGAAGAAGTCGTGGATGGTGTTCTGCAGGATCCGGGTGAACAGCGGCGGCAGTTCCGCCGCCGGCCGGTCACCGTAATTCTCGGCGATCTTCATCATCGCGTCCTGCACGATGTCGAGCGCATGCGACTCGTCGCGCACCGCGAAAACCGCCTGCTTGAACGCGCGCCGTTCGACGCCGGCCAGGAACTCGGACAACTCTTCTCGGGTGGCCATCGGCCGCGGCGGCCGGCGCCTCGGTGCCGGGCATCATGCCGTCAGTTGCAGTGCGCGGCATGCTAGCAGAGGGGTGCGACGGCCCGTCGCGCCGAGTGCGGTTTGCCGTTTCTGATGCGCTGCAGTATCGTTTACCGTCTTGCACCACAAGAAGCCCTTAGCCCGGAGCAGCCCACCCCGTTGCATCGAACACGCTAAACGCGCTCGCCGCACCGCCGGCCACAAGCCGGCATGGAACGGCATCCAATCAATCTCCCGTGGAACTTGAGAGGAGTCGCAGCATGCAGTCCGTCAGCGCGGAAACCGCCGCCGCCAGCCGGCCGGAATCGCAAACTGAACAGATCACGGGCGCCGAGATCGTCGTGCGGTGCCTGGAGGAAGAGGGGGTCGAACACGTCTTCGGGTATCCCGGGGGCGCGGTCCTCTACATCTACGACGCGATCTTCAAGCAGGACAAGTTCCAGCACATCCTGGTGCGGCACGAGCAGGCGGCCGTGCACGCGGCCGACGCCTATTCGCGCTCGAGCCAGAAGACCGGCGTGGCGCTGGTGACCAGCGGGCCGGGGGTGACGAACGCCGTGACCGGCATCGCCACCGCGTACATGGACTCGATCCCGCTGGTGATCATCACCGGCCAGGTGCCCACGCACGCGATCGGCGAGGACGCCTTCCAGGAGTGCGACACGGTCGGCATCACCCGGCCCTGCGTCAAGCACAACTTCCTGGTCAAGAACGTGCGCGATCTCGCCTCGACGATCGCCAAAGCCTTCTTCATCGCCCGCAGCGGCCGGCCCGGGCCGGTCCTGGTCGACATTCCCAAGGACGTCACCATCGCCCGCTGCCGGTTCGAGTATCCGCGGCAGCTGGCGATGCGCTCGTACAACCCGGTGCTCAAGGGGCACCAGGGGCAGATCAAGAAGGCGGTGCAGTTCCTGCTCGCGGCCGAGCGGCCGATGATCTACACGGGCGGCGGGGTGATCCTGTCCGATTCGGCCGACCTGCTGAACCGCCTGGTCGACCTGCTCGGCTACCCATGCACCAACACGCTGATGGGACTGGGCGCGCTGAAGGCGTCGGACCCGCGCTTCGTCGGCATGCTGGGCATGCACGGCACATACGAGGCCAACATGGCGATGCAGGACTGCGACGTGCTGCTTGCCATCGGCGCGCGCTTCGACGACCGCGTGATTGGCAATCCCCGGCACTTCGCGCAGAACCAGCGCAAGATCATCCATATCGACGTCGACCCGTCGTCGATCTCCAAGCGGGTCAAGGTCGACGTGCCGATTGTCGGCGACGTCAGGGAGGTGCTGACCGAACTGCTCGCCCAGCTGGAGGCCGCGCCGCCGCGCACCGAAACCGCCGCACTGAAGACCTGGTGGCAGCGCATCAACGAGTGGCGCGGGCGCGACTGCCTGAAGTACGACCGTGCAAGTCCGCTGATCAAGCCGCAGTACGTGGTCGAGACGCTGTGGAAGGTCACCGGCGGCGACGCCTTCGTCACCTCCGACGTCGGCCAGCACCAGATGTGGGCGGCGCAGTACTACCACTTCGAAAAGCCGCGCCGCTGGATCAACTCGGGCGGACTGGGCACGATGGGCGTCGGGCTGCCCTATGCGATGGGCGTGCAGATGGCCAACCCTGGCGCGCAGGTGGCGGTGATCACCGGCGAGGCGTCGATCCAGATGTGCATCCAGGAGCTGTCGACCTGCAAGCAGTACAAGCTGACGCCGAAGATCGTGAACCTGAACAACCGCTACCTCGGCATGGTGCGGCAGTGGCAGCAGATCGACTACGGCAGCCGCTACTCGAGTTCGTACATGGACGCGCTGCCGGACTTCGTCAGGCTCGCCGAGAGCTACGGCCACGTCGGTATGCGGATCGACAAGCCGGCCGATGTCGAGCCGGCGCTGCGCGAGGCGTTCACCGCGCTGAAGGACCGGCTCGTATTCCTCGATTTCATCACCGACCAGACCGAAAACGTCTGGCCGATGGTCAAGGCCGGCAAGGGGCTGACCGAAATGCTGCTGGGCAGCGAGGACCTCTGATATGAAACACATCATTTCGGTCCTGCTGGAGAACGAGCCCGGGGCACTGTCGCGGGTCGTCGGCCTGTTCTCGGCGCGCGGCTACAACATCGAGACGCTGACGGTGGCGCCGACCGAGGATGCTTCGCTGTCGCGGATGACCATCGTCACGACCGGCTCGGACGAGATCATGGAGCAGATCACCAAGCACCTGAACCGGCTGATCGAGGTGGTCAAGGTGGTCGATCTCACCGAGGCCGAGCACACCGAAAGAGAGCTGATGCTGATCAAGCTGCGCGCGGTGGGCAAGGAGCGCGAGGAGATGAAGCGGATGGCCGACATCTTCCGCGGCCGCATCATCGACGTCACCGAGCGCACCTACACCATCGAGCTGACCGGCAACACCAGCAAGCTCGACGCCTTCATCCGCGCCGTCGACCGCACCGCCATCCTCGAAACGGTGCGCACCGGCAGCTCGGGAATCGGTCGCGGCGAACGTGTCCTCAGGGTGTGAGGGGTCGCAACGGGCGGTCACGCAGGGCTGCGGAGCGGGGTATTCGCGGCTGTTGATATTGCGCGCAGCGCCGGGCCGCTCCCAGGCGGCGCGCACAAACTGGAGCACTTCGCTTGCGCGTGCGGCGCGAAGCGTCACGTGCAGGCGAAGTGAAGGAGAGCCATGAAGGTCTATTACGACAAGGACGCCGACCTCTCGCTGGTCAAGGGCAAGCACGTCGCCATCGTCGGCTACGGCTCGCAGGGGCACGCGCACGCGATGAACCTCAAGGACTCGGGCGTCAAGGTTACGGTCGCGCTCCGCCGGGGCGGGGCGTCGTGGAAGAAGGCCGAGAACGCCGGCTTCGCCGTCGAGGAGGTCGCCGATGCGGTCAAGGACGCCGACATCGTGATGATCCTGCTGCCCGACGAGAACCACGCCGAGGTCTACAGCCAGTCGATCCACGCCAACATCAAGCAGGGGGCTGCGCTCGCCTTCGCGCACGGGTTCAACATCCACTACGGCCAGGTTCAGCCGCGCGCCGATCTCGACGTGATCATGGTCGCGCCAAAGGCGCCGGGTCACACGGTGCGCTCGACCTATGCCGGCGGCGGCGGCGTGCCGATGCTGATCGCCGTGCATCGTGATGCTTCCGGCCGCGCGCGCGATGTAGCGCTCTCCTACGCGGCGGCGATCGGCGGCGGCAAGGCCGGCATCATCGAAACCAACTTCCGCGAGGAAACCGAGACTGACCTGTTCGGCGAGCAGGCGGTGCTGTGCGGCGGCTGCGTCGAGCTGGTGAAGGCCGGCTTCGAGACGCTAGTCGACGCCGGCTACGCGCCGGAGATGGCCTACTTCGAGTGCCTGCACGAGCTGAAGCTGATCGTCGACCTGATGTACGAGGGCGGCATCGCCAACATGAACTACTCGATCTCGAACAATGCCGAGTACGGCGAGTACGTGACCGGGCCGCTCGTGATCAACGACGGAAGCCGCGCGGCGATGAAGCAGGCGCTCGAGCGCATCCAGACCGGCGAGTACGCCAAGAGCTTCATCCTCGAGAACCGCGCCGGTGCGCCGACGCTGCTCGCCCGCCGCCGCCTCATGGGCGAGCACGAGATCGAGAAGGTCGGCGAGAAGCTGCGCGCGATGATGCCGTGGATCAAGGCCAACCGGCTGGTTGACCGCGCGAAGAACTGATCCCGAGGGCCTGCGCGGCGCGGGCCGGACGACCGCAGTCACGCCCGGCTGAGTTGGTCCCTCGCGGCTGCAAGGAGAATCAAGTGCTGCCTCGCCGTTGCTCGCTGCCGACGATCTGTCTTTTCGTGCTCGCTTCGGCCTCGGGCGCGGTCCTCGCCGAAGCGACGCCGGCGAGGGCGGAGGGAACGGCGCTGTTGATGACCGGATCCGCCGAGGTCGAGGTCGCCAACGACGAAGCGCTGGCGCAGTTCTATTTCGAAGCGCAGGACGCCGACCTGCAACGTGCGCAGTCGCAGGTCAATCAGCGCGTGGCCGAAGGCGTGGCGCAGCTCAAGCGCGCCGACCCGCAGGCGCTCGTCGAGACCGCCGGTTACACCAGCTATCCCATCTACCAGGCGGGCACGCAGCGCAAGCTGGTCGGCTGGCGGGTGCGGCAAGGCGTGTCCTTGCGGACTTCCGACCTCGCAGGGCTGCCGCGGACGGTGGGCGCCGCGCAGCAGAGCCTCGCGCTCGGCGGCATCGACTTCCGCCTCTCCCGGGCGGCGCGCACGAAAGCCGAGGGTGAACTGATCCAGCAGGCGATCGCCAACCTGAACGGCAAGATCTTTGCGGCCGCGCGCGCGCTGAACGTGCCCGCCGAGCGGGTGCGGCTGGAGGAGCTGAACTTCGGCGTGACCCCGCCGCCGATTGCGCCGCGGATGCGCGCGGAGATGATGGCCGCCGCGCCGCCGGTGGAGGAGCCGCAGTTCGACGCCGGCCGTTCGCTGCAGCAGATAACCGTCACCGGCAAGGCGCGCCTGCTGCCGCCTTGATCGCACGGGGTTGCGGATATCCCGTTGCGGATACCATAAGGGCTGACCAGCCGAAGGCCGCCTGCCGTGTCCGCCTACCCCCATCCGATCATCGCCCGCGAAGGCTGGCCGTTCGTCGCCGGCGCGCTGGCCGCCGCCGTGATCGTGTGGGCGCTGGCCGGGTTCGCGTGGTCGGTACCGCTTTGGCTGGTGGCGCTGTTCGTCATCCAGTTCTTCCGCGACCCGCCGCGCGCGGTGCCGCAGCAGGCCAACGCCGTGCTGGCGCCGGCCGACGGCCGGATCGTCAAGGTCGAGAAGACGCGCGACCCGTACACCGCGCGCGACACGCTGCTGATCAGCGTGTTCATGAACGTGTTCAACGTGCATTCGAACCGCTCGCCGGTCGACGGGACCGTGGAGCAGGTGGAGTACTCGCGCGGCAAGTTCATCAACGCGGATCTCGACAAGGCCTCGACCGAGAACGAGCGCAACGCGATGGTGCTGAAGCTCGACGGCGAGCGGATCACCGTGGTGCAGGTGGCCGGCCTCATCGCGCGTCGCATTCTCTGTTACGTGAGGGCCGGCGACCGGCTCGTGCGCGGGCAGCGCTACGGCTTCATCCGCTTCGGCTCGCGGGTGGACGTGTACCTGCCGCTCACGGCGCGGCCGCGCGTGGCGGTCGGCGACCGCGTGGCGGCGACGAGCACGATCCTGGCGGAGCTGTAGGGCTCGCCATGCGCTTCCGCCGCCGCAAGCCGCGTCCCTTCGTTCGGCCCGCCGTGCCGGTGGCCGACGAGGTCGCGGTCCGGCCGGGGCTGCGCCGGCGCGGCATCTACCTGCTGCCCAACCTGTTCACGATGGCGGCGCTATTCGCCGGCTTCTTCGCCATCGTGCAGGCGATGAACCAGCGCTTCGAGGCGGCCGCGATCGCGATTTTCGTGGCCATGGTGCTCGACGGCATGGACGGCCGCGTGGCGCGACTGACCAACACGCAGAGCGCCTTCGGCGAGCAGCTCGATTCGCTGTCGGACATGACCTCGTTCGGCGTGGCGCCGGCGCTGGTGATGTACGAGTGGGTCCTCAGCGGCCTGGGGCGCTGGGGCTGGGCCGGCGCCTTTGTCTACTGCGCGTGCGCGGCGGCGCGGCTGGCGCGCTTCAACGCCAACCTGGGCGTGGTCGACAGGCGCTTCTTCCAGGGGCTGCCGAGCCCGGCGGCGGCGGCGCTGATCGCCGGCTTCGTCTGGCTGGCCATCGACAACAAGTTCCACATCAAGGATGCGGCGATGCCGTGGGTGGCCTTCGGCTTCACCGTCTATGCCGGGCTGACGATGGTCTCCAGCGCGCCGTTCTACAGCGGCAAGAGCTTCCAACTGGCGCGCAGCGTGCCGTTCTGGACAATGGTGGCCGTGATCGTGCTGATCTTCGTTGTTTCCAGCGACCCGCCGATCGCGCTGTTCACACTGTTCTGCTGCTACGCCGTCTCCGGCTACGTGTACTGGGCCTGGCGCTGGTTCCGCGGCGAGGCCAACCCGGCGCGGCCGGCGCCCGCCGAGCCCGGCGCGCGTTGATGCGGTGCCCGCGCCTCGGTTGTGCCCGACGGCGTTTGCCCCTATAGTCCCGCCCATGTTTTCGCAGGCTTGCACCCCCCGCCTTGCCGCAGCCGGCCTCGGCCCGCTGTGCCTGCTGCTGCGCCCCGCGCGCAGATAATCCCCTCCCCACAATTCGAGTTCTGCTGGCCGCCCGCGCAACGCCGGCGGCGGGATTCCCGTTCGGAGACCGACCATGGACCGCCTGATCATTTTCGACACCACCCTGCGCGACGGCGAGCAGAGCCCCGGCGCGTCGATGACGCGCGAGGAGAAGCTGCGCATCGCCAAGCAGCTCGAGCGGCTGCGGGTGGACGTGATCGAGGCCGGCTTCGCCGCCTCCAGCAACGGCGACTTCGAGGCCGTGCGGGCGATCGCCAATGCAGTGAAGGACTCGACCGTCTGCTCGCTGGCGCGCGCCAACGACAAGGACATCGGCCGCGCCGCCGAGGCGCTGGCCGGCTGCGAGAACCGGCGCATCCACACCTTCATCGCCACCTCGCCGCTGCACATGGAGAAGAAGCTGCGCATGAGCCCGGAGCAGGTGCACGAGCAGGCAAAGCTCGCCGTGCGCTTCGCGCGCCAGTTCACCGACAACATCGAGTTCTCGCCCGAGGACGGCTACCGCTCCGGGCCCGACTTCCTCTGCCGCGTGCTGGAGACGGTGATCGCCGAGGGCGCGACGACGATCAACATCCCGGATACGGTCGGCTACGCGGTGCCGGAGCTCTACGGCGAGTTCATCGCCAACCTGCGCCGGCGCATCCCCAGCTCCGACAAGGCGATCTGGTCGGTCCATTGCCACAACGACCTCGGCATGGCGGTCGCCAACTCGCTGGCCGGGGTGAAGATCGGCGGCGCGCGGCAGATCGAGTGCACGATCAACGGCCTGGGCGAACGCGCCGGCAACTGCTCGCTCGAAGAGGTGGTGATGGCGGTCAAGACGCGCCGCGACTACTTCGGGCTGGAGGTCGGCATCGACACCGGTCACCTGGTGCCGGCCTCCAAGCTGGTCTCTGGCATCACCGGCTTCGTCGTGCAGCCGAACAAGGCGGTGGTCGGCGCCAACGCCTTTGCGCACGCCTCGGGCATCCACCAGGACGGCGTGCTCAAGGCGCGCGACACCTACGAGATCATGCGCGCCGAGGACGTCGGCTGGGGGGCGAACAAGATCGTCCTCGGCAAGCTGTCGGGCCGCAACGCCTTCAAGCAGCGGGTGCAGGAACTCGGCATCCCGGTCGAGAGCGAAACCGAGATGAACGCCGCGTTCGCCAGGTTCAAGGAACTGGCCGACCGCAAGGCCGAGATCTTCGACGAGGACATCCAGTCGCTGTTCTCCGACGAGGCCGTCACGCCGCACGCCGAGTACTTCAAGCTGGTGTCGATGGCGCAGCACTCGGAGACCGGCGAGCGGCCGCACGCGCGGATCGTGTTCTCGATGGGCGACCAGGAGCTGGCGAGCGAGGCCGACGGCAACGGCCCGGTCGACGCGTCGCTGAAGGCGATCGAGGCGAAGGTCAACAGCGGTTCGGAACTGCTGCTGTACTCGGTGAACGCGATCACCACCGGCACCGAGTCGCAGGGCGAGGTCACCGTGCGGCTGGGCCGCGCCGGGCGCATCGTCAATGGCGTCGGCGCCGATCCGGACATCGTCGCCGCGTCGGCCAAGGCCTACCTGAACGCGCTGAACAAGCTGTACACGACCACCGAGCGCCTGAATCCGCAGACCTCGATGGCCCCCTGAGGGCGCCTGGCCGGGCAGGCCGCCGCCGCCGTGGTGCCCCCGGGGCGGCAGGGCGCTTCGGCTATACTTCGCCGCTTCACGGCGCGGCCTTCCTTCCGCGTCCGCGTGTCTGATCCGAAAGGGAAAATCATGCCTGTTGCGAACATCAACAAGGGCGACATCGTCGCCAAGTACCAGCGCGCCAAGGGCGATACCGGCTCGCCGGAAGTCCAGGTCGCGCTGCTGACCGCCCGCATCAACGAACTGACCGAGCACTTCAAGACCCACGTCAAGGATCACCACTCCCGGCGTGGCCTGCTGAAGATGGTCAGCCGCCGCCGCAAGCTTCTCGATTACCTGAAGGGCAAGAGCCCCGAGTCGTACAAGGGGCTGATCGAGAGCCTCGGCCTGCGCAAGTAATCGTGTCGGCGCCGCTGCACCACGGCCTTGGGGCTGGCCCCGCAGGGAGGTGCTGCACGCCTGCCCGGCCGCTGGCGCCCCGTTCGCATGGGGTGCCGCGGGCGAACTCCGGTGTCGGCGCCCGCGCCGACGGCCGGCGGCCGCGCTCCCTCCTTTAAGGAAGAACATCGTGTTCGAAAAAATCACCAAGTCGTTCCAGTACGGAGCGCACACCGTCACCCTCGAAACGGGCGAGATCGCGCGCCAGGCCAACGGCGCCGTCCTGGCGTCGATGGAAGACACCGTGGTACTGGCCACCGTGGTGGCGCGCACCGAGGCCAAGCCGGGACAGGACTTCTTCCCGCTGACCGTCGACTACATCGAGAAGACCTATGCCGCCGGCCGCATCCCGGGCGGCTTCTTCAAGCGCGAGGGGCGGCCCTCGGAGAAGGAGACGCTGACGAGCCGGCTGATCGACCGGCCGATCCGGCCGCTGTTCCCCGACGGCTTCTTCAACGAGGTGCACGTCGTCGTGCACGTGCTGTCGGTGAACCCAGAGATCGATCCCGACATCCCGGCCATGATCGCCGCCTCGGCGGCGCTGTCGATTTCGGGCATCCCGTTCAAAGGACCGATCGGCGCGGCGCGGGTGGGCTACGTCGACGGCCAGTACGTGCTGAACCCGAGCGCAACGCAGCTGAAAGGCTCGCAGCTGAACCTGGTGGTGGCCGGTACAGAGCGGGCCGTGCTGATGGTCGAGTCCGAGGCCGACCAGCTGACCGAGGACGTGATGCTCGGTTCCGTGGTCTATGGCCACGAGCAGATGCAGGCGGCGATCGGCGCCATCCACGAACTGGTGCGCGAGGCCGGCAAGCCGGTGTGGGAGTGGCAGCCGCCGGCCAAGAACGAGGCGCTGATCGCCAAGGTGATCCAGATCGCCGGCGCCGACCTGCGCGCCGCCTACGAGACCCGCAGCAAGCAGGCGCGCACGCAGAAGCTGCGCGACGTGCACGCGCTGGTGCTCGGCCGACTGGCCGACGACGCGGCGGCGGCAGGCACGGCGCCGCCCGACCGCAACGAGATCGGCGACATCCTGTTCGAGCTGGAATCGAAGATCGTGCGCAGCCAGATCCTCGACGGCGAGCCGCGCATCGACGGCCGCGACACGCGCACGGTGCGGCCGATCTCGATCCGCCTCGGCGTGCTGCCGCGCACGCACGGTTCGGCGCTGTTCACCCGCGGCGAGACCCAGGCACTGGTCACGGCCACCCTCGGCACCAAGCAGGACGAACAGATCATCGACGCGCTGATGGGCGAGTACCGCGAGCGCTTCATGATGCACTACAACATGCCGCCGTTCGCCACCGGCGAGACGGGCCGCATGGGCACGCCGAAGCGGCGCGAAGTCGGTCACGGGCGGCTGGCCAAGCGCGCGCTGGTCGCGGTGCTGCCGGGCGCCGACGAGTTCCAGTACTCGATCCGCCTCGTCTCGGAGATCACCGAGAGCAACGGCTCGTCGTCGATGGCCTCGGTGTGCGGCGGCTGCCTGGCGATGATGGATGCCGGCGCGCCGGTCAAGGCGCACGTGGCCGGCGTGGCGATGGGCCTGATCAAGGAAGGCAGCAAGTTCGCGGTGCTGACCGACATCCTCGGCGACGAGGACCACCTCGGCGACATGGACTTCAAGGTGGCCGGCACCGCCACCGGCGTGACCGCGCTGCA
>Ga0209254_10000271_pt1 | contig 39514 bp, 41 predicted proteins | sample FrelakmetDIP11DI_FD_187148 | JGI IMG/M metagenome (GOLD analysis project Ga0209254, IMG submission 187148) | Freshwater lake sediment microbial communities from the University of Notre Dame, USA, for methane emissions studies - DIP11 DI (SPAdes)... | ecosystem: Environmental > Aquatic >... | reverse complement strand
GATAGTTATAGTTCTCTGAAGCATCGTGCCAACAAGTGACCGGGATACCTGGCAGACAGGTTGCAGATATCCTGAAGGTCCGTGTATCAATTGCAGTTTCTCTGTCTGAATGTTCACCCTATCATTCAGGACTGCCCTGGCAGCACCCCGGCGGAAACAGGACCGGGGTGGCAACTCCGAAAAATTAAATGAAGATGGGTGCAAAAACCGCAGCCACAATAGCCATCAGCTTAATCAGGATATTGAGTGACGGTCCTGCAGTGTCTTTGAAGGGATCACCGACAGTGTCACCCGTCACGGCTGCCTTATGGGCAGGCGATCCCTTCCCCCCAAGGTGTCCGTGTTCAATGTACTTCTTCGTATTATCCCATGCTCCGCCGGCATTGGCCATCATGATGGCTACAATAAATCCGGTTGCAATGGAACCGACCAGGAGGCCGGCGAGGGCTTCCGGCCCAAGGACGAATCCCACAAAAAGGGGAGCGATTATTGCGAGGAGTCCCGGTGCAATCATCTGTTTGATGGCTGCATTGGTGGAAATGGTTATACAAGCATTATAATCAGGGTCGGCCGTTCCCTCCATCAGGCCGGGGATCTCCCTGAACTGTCTCCGGACCTCCTCGACAATAAATCCTGCTGCTTTTCCTACCGCAGACAGGGCAAAAGAACAGAACAGGAATGGCAGTACGGCACCGATCAGTATCCCTGCAAAAACCATACCGGAGGGATCAAGCATGTCAACCATCTTTAAGCCGACTGCCTGGGTATAGGCAGCAAACAGGCCGAGGGCGGTTAACGCGGCACCGCCAATAGCAAAGCCCTTCCCCATTGCAGCGGTAGTGTTTCCCACAGCGTCAAGGGTATCTGTGATCTCCCTGACACTCTTGTCCTGGTGTGACATTTCAGCGATGCCGCCGGCATTGTCTGCCACCGGTCCGTAGGCATCGACAGACAGCGTTATTCCCAGGGTGGCCAGCATGCCGAGTCCGGCCAGGGATATACCGTAGAGGCCTGCCTGCTGGGCTGCAATAAGGATGGCAATTACGACAATAACGACCGGAAAGATGGTACTCTCAAAGCCGACCGCAAGTCCGGCGATGATATTAGTTGCAGCACCAGTCTCCGTAGATTTAACGATCCGCTGGGTGGGGGGCTTATCATAGGAGGTATAATATTCGGTTACCAGCCCAATCAGGAATCCTGCGACAAGTCCGGCGATTGTTGCCCAGAACACCCCGATGTACTGGCTGCCAAGCATCGTATCGACCAGCCACCAGGTCGCAATCACGGTGAGGATTAGGCTGGCAAAGGTCCCGATGTTGAATGCTCTATGGATTGCACTGCTCTCGTTCTTGGAGCTACGTACAAAAAACGTCCCGACAATTGATGCAAGAATACCCAGCGCAGCGACCATCATCGGAAGTAGTACAAGATTGAGTGTTTCCACACCTTTGAACTGGACTACTGAGATGGCAGCAACACCGACTGCCATGGGTGCGATGATCGAGCCCACGTAGGATTCATAGAGGTCTGCCCCCATCCCTGCAATGTCGCCGACGTTGTCCCCGACATTGTCTGCGATAACCGCCGGATTTCTCGGGTCATCTTCGGGAATACCTGCTTCAACCTTTCCCACCAGATCTGCTCCGACATCTGCGGCCTTGGTAAAAATGCCGCCTCCGACACGGGCGAAAAGTGCAATCGAGCTTGCACCCATGGAGAAACCGAGGAGCACATCAACGACAGTCGCAAGGGTCAGCGTCGTGAACATGTTGAAGCCTATAAACAGAAGTGACAGGCCGAGAAGACCAAAGCTAACAACGGTCAGACCCATTACCGTCCCGCTTGCATAGGAGACCCGGAATGCATTGGCCATCCCCTTCTTTGCGGCTTGTGTCGTACGGACATTGGCATAGGTCGCCGCCTTCATTCCTACATATCCAGCCCCTGCAGAGAGCGTGGCGCCCACCACATAACATAATGCCGTCAGTGGGTTGATGACGAGAGCAAGAATGACAGTTACGACTATCATGATGACCGCAACGACCGTGTACTGCCGTTTCAGGTAGACCATGGCACCGAGGCGAATTGCCTTGGCTATTTTCTGCATCAGCTCATCGCCTTCATCTTCTTTTTTCATGGTGAAATAGGCGTAAACTGCAAAGAGCAGCCCGATAAGGGCGCAGATTGGAACCAGGATGAACAAATCCATACCTACTGTCCTCCAGAGAACGGGAGAGTCCCCCTCATGAGAGATTTTTTTTAATCCGATCTATGTTGATCCGAGTCCTTAAAAAACAGGCTGATTCAATTGAAGTCGATAACCTGCGGCTTCAGGGTCTGGAGGTCAAGCACGACAGCCCGTGCCGGCGTGGGGTGGATATTCATCTGTTTCTGGAAGGTGGTCTGCCCCTGCCAGGCACCGGAGTTCACACAGAGTGTCCCCCGGTATTCTGAAAGTCCCATGATGTGCACGTGACCGGTATGGAGGACTTCGGGAACCGGATCGATCAGCAGCTGGTCTTCCCGGATGGCAGCTATGGGAGTCCGCCTTCCGTAGGTTGGTGCAAGGTGACGACGCTGGAGCATCCCTACCATCATGGAAGCCACGTTCTCATAACTCGCTCCGGGGATCAGGCTGATCATGTCGTCAATCGACCGTCCATGGTACATCTGTACCATCACCCCCTGGAGACTGATGAGGGCAGGGTTTTCAACCGGAATACAATTTCCAGGCAGTCCTCCAACAAACTCCGGGGGGATAGCAGGCTGGGGCTCTGCAGCCCGGACAACATCATGGTTCCCCGGCCCGATTACAATGGTGATCCGGGAGGGGAGATCCCGCATCATCGAGCTGAACACATCATACTGTTCATAGATATTGGGGATGGTGAGCTCCTCTTCCTGGTTCGGGTATACCCCGATACCGTCCACAAGGTCACCGGCAATCAGGAGGTAGGAAACATCGGAATCATCGAGCCAGTCAGAAAACCGGTTCCATTCATCCCCGAGGAAGGTATTGCTCCCGACATGGATATCAGAGATGAGGACGGCAGTGCCGGGGGTTTCGCTCCGGAATGGGGCATGGCTGATAGGGATATCAGGCCTGATAAGCGATTCGGCAAAGAAAAGCCGTCCGTCACTGGAAAGCTGTCCGCGGACGCCTACGAGCTCATCAGGAATCAGGCTCTCCCCCTCAGCAAAAAGCGGCCGATCCTTATGGAAGAGAACTGCCAGGGATCCCGAGAGATCTTCCAGTTCCACAAGACGATGCCCGTTGGTCGTGGTCTTGATGTCCAGAACCAGCCCCATGACCGAAGAAGTCTCCTGGCGGAACCGGGAATTTTTAAGTAACCCTTCAATAGGGATGGGCTGCAAACGAGATCGGATCATGCTCCCGAGGCGGTTGTACCGGTCCCGGAAGTAGTGAAGATAATCCTGGATGCATCCGGAATTCCCGGATGAACCGGACCCCCCTTTCACAATTTCACAGCGGGATTCGGTGAGAAACCGGCTCCCGTCCCGGTCAGGGATTACCCCGGGGATATTCTTTACTGAAACAACAACGGTATCTCCCGGAAGGTTCTCAAGTATCCGGTCAATGAGCCCGGGATCATCCCGCTCCGAAAGATATCTCACGACGTCAGGATGTACCTGCATCTTGGTATCAAGGAACCTCTGGATGATCATCCGGGTATCAAGCATGGATATTTACTACTATTGGCGCCCCCGCTCTTTGGTTTTTGCATCCAGCACCGGTTCCGGCTTGTAGAGGGACCTGATCGCTATCCCTTATTAGGTTAAACAAAGATAGAAATTAACAGGATTATGGCAGATCCAAAAAAGAAAGGGGAAGAAACAGGCCCTATTGAGCGGTTCCGCACCAGTGGAAACCCGGGAGTGGTGTTCGTCCGTGAACTCCTCTGGGTTGCAGCTGTCGTAGCCGGGATAGCCCTCTTCCTCTTTCTGGTATCTGGTACCTGGCCGGCTGTGGTCACGATCGAATCAGAGAGCATGGTACCCCATATGAATGTCGGCGACCTGGTTTTCGTGGTCAAAGCCGACCGGTACGGAGACCTGCAGACCTGGGAGAGCGGCAGGGAGACCGGATACAAGAAATTCGGGGATTTCGGTGATGTCGTGATCTATGCACCGAACGGGGCGGAAGGCTCCCTGATCCCGGGCATCGGCGGCGGGGTGCATCCGATCATCCACCGGGCCATGGTTGCCATCCCTGAAGGCGCGCCCATTCCAGTGTTTTACTACCCTCACTCAAAGATTTCATCACCCGAGATATTTCTCCCGGCAACAATAATTAATAATCAAATAGTCCTGGAAAATGGTACAATTATCGATATAGCACCACTTACATGGGGTTACAATTTGACGGTGAATTCAACAGGAATTGCGCCGCATCCCGGTCTGATTACCAAGGGCGACAACAATATCGTCAGTGATCAGGGATCACCGCTCTCCAGGAGCGAGCTCGGCATTATCCAGCCGGTCCGGGATGAATGGGTAGTAGGAAAAGCCCTGTTTGCGATTCCTCTTCTCGGCTACATTCCTCTGAACATCATCCCGGTGGCCATAATTCTGATCGTCCTGATGGTGCTGTATGAATATTACCAGAAGCAGAAGAGCCGTACCGGAATGAAAGAACGGGGGAAAAAACCTGCGAAAAAGAGTTAGTTTGGGGAATCATTGATTCCCGGCCTTTCCGCAGGGTGAAGGCGAAAATTCTTCCTCCCTCTTCAGGGATCGTGCTTCTCCAGTATATCCGGGACAGGACCTCCTTCCGGGATATTCCGGCAGCTGACCCTGTTATTGGGGACAGGAGTAGAAGGTACCCCGTTCCTCCCGCCTCTCCTCTATTGGGGTTGTTGCCTGAATCTCCCGTAATATTTTCAGGATTTCACGGCGGGAAAGACCGGTTGCGGCAGAGAGGTCCTCAAGGGTACACGGTCTCCGCATCAGAAGTTCACGGAGCCCGGCGATGGCTGCTGCCCATTCCGCTGTCATGGAAGACCCGGCAGACAGCTCATACCTGACCGGCTCGACCGGTTCGACCCCTGTCAGTCCGAGCACACTCCTGATCCGTTCCAGTTCGCCTGGTGAAGCGGGCCGGACCCAGTCCTCGCTTCCGGGACGATCAAGGGTATTTAACTGGACACGATCCGGACAGATCCTCTGGATTGCGTCGCGGAGGCCTTCAAGTTCCCGGGTATCGGTATTGATCCCGGGTATGACAAATATCTCAAGCCATATCTCACCGGGGTAATCCCTTCGGAACAACTCGAGGCCGGCCACGATCTGACCAATAGAAATTCCGGGTGCAGGCCGGTGAATCTTCCGAAACGTACTGTCAAACACCGATGATAGGGTCGGAAGGACAATATCAGCCGGGAGGAGTTCCTCCCGTACATCAGGGCGCCAGAGGAGACTCCCGTTGGTAAGGACCGCTACCCGGTAATGGGGAAAGGTCTGCTTGATAAACCGAATTACTTCACCGATGGAAGAAGAGAGGGTTGGTTCACCGGATCCTGAAAAGGTGATAAAATCAAGGGGGGGAGAACGAGAGAGATAATCGCCAACCTCTTCGAGCACTTCCCCAAGGGGAAAAAATTCACACCTCTCTGTTGCCTCCCTGGTGGTATGCCCGCATTCACAGTAGACGCAGTCGTAACTGCAGGTCTTGAAAGGAACAAGGTCGATACCGAGGGACCGACCGAGCCTTCGGGAATGGACCGGTCCGAAGAGGCGGGAATACTGCATGGTATATTCCAGATACCCCGGATGCCGGAAAAAACCTTGTATGCCGGCTATGACAGACAGTCCAGGGCTTCCTTCCCCGTCATCCCGATGAAAATCCCGGACTGGACAGCTGCCGGGTTTGCATCCTTGATCTCTCCGGCCAGCAGGTCATCAAGGGTTCCAATGGATGTTCCCCGGACGGGCCGTACCCGTGCGGCCGGGTAGCCGAATTTCTGGAGCGCTTCAACATCGAAAGCACCACAACCGACCATCCCGTTTGCTGCGATGACCCAGACGAGACTGACCGGACCAAGGGAAACCACGTACCCCCTGCCATCAGAGTTCTGGAGACAGATCTTTTCCTGCTGCATTGATTTTCATTTCCTCCCTTTGACTCATATACCATTAAAGCGCATGGTCACATGCTTTATTAGTCTGCATAGCAATTTTTCCTAGGTACGACCTTGTCAAATAGTAGCACGGTTGCCGAAAAGGAGCGAAAGGACGGGGACCTGCAGACCCTGCTTGACGACACGTGTGCCGGGTATCGTCTGAGCGATGAAGAAGCGCTCCTGCTTTTTTCTGTCAGTGACAGGAAGGTCTGGGAGATAGCCCGGGCTGCTGACGAACGCAGGGAGATGGTTGTCGGGAATCGCGTCACCTATGTCCTGAACCAGAATATCAACGTTACCAATTACTGTATCAATTCATGCGGATTCTGCGGTTTTTCACGCAAACCGGGAGATGAAGAAGGTTATTATTATAACCTTGATCAGGTCCGGAAGAAAGCTGCTCTCGCAAAGGAAAGGAATGTGACCGAGATCTGCACCGTAAGCGGCCTCCATCCGGACTTCGATGCCACGTCATACCGGAATATTATTGCTTCCATCAGAGCGGCAGCACCAGGGGTTCATATCCATGCCAGCAACCCTATGGAGGTAGCATATGCCGCACGCCGGAGTGGTATCTCTACCCGTGAGGTACTGGAGATGCTGAAAGAGGCCGGCCTCGGCTCGCTGTGCGGCACAGCAGCAGAGATCCTGGTAGATGATGTCCGGCGGGTGATCTGTCCGGGCAAGGTCTCAACGGCAGAATGGATCAGGATCATTAAAGAAGCCCACCATCTCGGGATCCGGACGACCGCAACCATCATGTATGGCCATTGCGAGACGGTGCAGGACAGAGTACGGCATCTTGCCATCCTCCGCGAAATACAGGATGAGACCGGAGGATTCACCGAATTTGTTCCCCTCTCTTTCATTCACATGAATACCCCTCTTTACCGGCGTGGAATTGCACGGGCAGGAGCAACCGGGAGGGAGGATCTGCTGATGATTGCCGTTTCCCGCCTGTTCCTCGATACCATTGATCATGTCCAGGTCTCATGGGTAAAGACCGGTACCAAAATGGCCCAGATCGGGTTGCTGGCCGGGGCAGATGATCTTGGCGGCACGATGTTTGAGGAGAGCATTTCCAAGGGTGCCGGTGCGCAGAATACGGATTATCTTGACCCGGGAGAGATGGAACGGATCGTTACTGATATCGGCCGCCCGCTCCTGCAGAGGGATACCCTCTATAATCTTATCTGACGGGATGAAGCAGCAGTCGGCCGGTCAGGAACGACCTGCCAGGGAGGTCGGTGGCAGGTGGAGTACCATGGGGATAACGAGCGGTGAAAAAAACAGCAAAAAAAATATAATTCAATCGTGGGGTTTCAGCAGCTTGACGATTTTATCCCCGACTTCCTCCGCTTTTTTCAGGGCCCGGGCATCCTTCATGATATCTCCTTCAAGATATCCTTTTCCCCGTACCCATCCCAGGTACGAAAATTCGTGACTGTTGAGAAAACCCTCCAGAGTCTCGATCGTCCGTGCACCTCCCTTGTTTGCACATACGGCTACGGCAACCGCTTTTCTGCCGGCCAGTTTTCGCTGGTGATAGAGAGAGTAACTCCGGTCAATGAAATTCTTGAGATGCCCGCAGACATCGAAATAGTAGGTCGGGGATCCGATTACCAGTACTTCTGCGTCAAGTACTTTGTGCATGATCTCTCCCCAATCGTCATTCTGAACCACACACCAGTCCTTCTCCTTACACTTTTCGCATCCCAGGCAGGGGTTGATCTTTTTTCCCGCAAGTGAAATAAACTCGGTCCCGAGGCCCGCCATCTCGCACCGCTCAAGAATCGCCTTTACCAGGATGGCAGTATTTCCATCCTTGCGCATACTCCCCGAGATGCCTAACACCGTCATATTCTTACACTCCACGTAGGAGTTATTGATAGTTTTGATGGTAACAGAGAGCTCCAGGGATAAAAATGCTGAAATTACACTTTTTTCCGGATTTGAATCAAAATAAAAAAGATGAGAGCGACACCTGCAGTCGCTTGCCCCAAAACCCTTCACCGGGTTTCCTCCAAGAACTGATGCGATGGCGCATTCAGTCTGCCGGTCCCTGGATTCAGCACAGGCGACTGCAGACAGGGAAACATCCGGATGGAGGAGGAGGTAATCGATATGCCACCGGGGCGAAATATTCTTCCGGGATGCCACCTGCATATGGCGTTTTACCCGTGAAAGGCCCCCCGGTCCCTGTGCGGACCCGACATACACATACCAGCCGCGGGGAAATGAGACTTCACCGAGCGAACCGACTGAGGCACGACATCCCCGATTATGGAGGATCAGGCAGTAGGTCCCTTTATACATATGACATCCGGAGAAGCTGCCGGGCGGTCTCAATATGGCGGTGGCCATCCTGCTCAACCGGTGAACCATGCCCCGGGTAAAGTCCCTCGATGGCAAGAGATGCAAGGCGTTCGAGAGAGCGGACGAGGGAAATCCGGTCGCCACCCGGAAAATCAAACCGGCCGAAACCCCCATCCGTAAACACCGTATCACCAGAAATCAGTGCCCGTTCATCACGGTGGTAGAGACAGATGCTGCCCGGAGTATGCCCCGGGGTATGGATGACCGTGAGCTGGCCGATATGGTCCCCATCGGCCAGAAGGCGATCGGGGGGAATACCCGGTGACCGGGAGCCGAAGTGAAGGGAGAGGCTGAGATGGTCCTCGGTCAGTCCCGGGGCATCGAGAGAATGGATAGAGACCCCGGCATTACAGATGTGGGCGATCTCCTTCACATACGCGGTATGGTCAAAATGGGAATGGGTGAGCACGATAGTGTCTATCTCGTCCCGGTAGGGTTCAACTGCTGAAGGGAGAACTCCGGCATCCACGAGAACGTTTCCGATGAGATAAGCGTTCCCAAAATAATCCCTGCCCGGAATCCAAGTAACTGGCATGCATACTAATAAGAAACACATCCCAAATCTGTCTTATGCGTACCCTGATACAGGAATGTGTTGCCGGTGTTGTGTCCCCTCTCATCGAGACAGCAGCACGCCAGGAAGGGCAGAATCACCACGATTTCGCCCGTGCGGTGGCCCGCGGTCACATCGTTATTCCGGCCAATCCTGCGCGCCCTCACCGGAGCTGTGCCATTGGTGAAGGGTGCAGGGTAAAGGTCAACGTTAATGTGGGGACTTCTGGAGAACGCTGTGATATCGGGCTTGAAATGGAGAAGGCACAGGCGGCGCTGGCCAACGGTGCCGATACCCTGATGGACCTCTCAACAGGAGGGGATTTACCGGAGATACGAAAAAATCTCCTTTCCCTCGATGCACCACTGGGAACCGTCCCCGTCTATGAGGCAGTGCGCCGGGCAGGGAATGCTGCTGACCTCACCGCGGACCTCCTCTTCTCCGTAATTCGCGAACACTGTAAAGGAGGGGTGGACTTCCTTACCCTTCATTGCGGGGTGAACAGGGAAGCACTTGCAGCACTCCGGTCAGATCCGAGGATCCTGCCCGTTGTCTCACGGGGGGGGGCATTCCACGTTGCCATGATGGCCTCAACCGGGGAGGAGAACCCGCTGTTTGCGGAGTTTGACTATCTCCTTGAAATTCTTGCCGAGTATGAGGTTGTCATCAGCCTTGGTGACGGGATGAGACCGGGATGTCTCCAGGATGCTGATCGGCATGCAAAGACGGTTGAGTACCTGGTCCTTGGGAAGCTTGCAGCCCGTGCTTTGAGTGGCGGTATCCAGCGGATGATTGAGGGGCCCGGACATATTCCGTTTGACCAGATCAGCTACAATGTCAGGATGATCAAGGAGCTTACCAATGATGCACCCCTGTATCTGCTCGGGCCGCTGGTTACCGATATAGCTCCGGGATATGATCACGTAGTTGCCACAATCGGCGGTGTTGAGGCCTGCCGCCACGGTGCGGATTTTCTCTGTATGGTCTCCCCGAGCGAACATCTTGCCCTCCCCCTGGTCAACGACATTGTTGAGGGAACCCGCGTGACGAAGGTAGCTGCTCATATCGGAGATCTGGTCCGGAAGAAAGATGGCTATAAAATGGCCCGGGAGCGACAGATGGCTGAGGCACGGCGGAGACTTGACTGGGGCGAACAGTTCAGGCTGGCATTGTTTCCTGATGTGGCCCGGGCCATCCATTCACGGGACGGTGAGCTGGACACCTGCTCGATGTGCGGGGACCTCTGTGCTGTGAAGATGATGCGTGAGATCTTTTCACAGGAGAAGGAATAGGAAGCAAGGCAGGAGTACCCTCTCCCGACTGATATCAGGAACGGATCCTCTGGATCTGTGGCACCTGGAGCAGACGGTTCAGGCAGAAAAATTATCGGCCAGGACGAAGGATCCGGACTGCAAGCAACGCTGCATTCTCTCCATTATCTATCCCGACACAGGCTACCGGAACGCCTTTTGGCATCTGGACGATGGAAAGGAGAGCATCGACTCCCATCAGGCTCCCGCTCACTGGGACCCCGATGACCGGCCGGGTAGTCTTTGAGGCGATTACTCCGGGAAGGGCAGCCGAGAGACCGGCAATGGCAATAAAGACCCTGCAATCACTTTTCCGGATATACTCGTCAAGAATATCCGGTTCCCGGTGAGCGGATATGACCCGGGATTCATAGCTGATCCCATGTTCTTTCAGGACTGCCGCGGCCTTCTCTACAATGGCCGCATCTGAGGCCGATCCGGCAAGAATGGCTACTTCGACCATTGGATACGCCATCCACACTTATATTCCGTGGTTATAAAAATACTATGGGCTGATACTATGGAAAAAGAACCACTCCTGATGCTTCCCGGCCCGGTTCCGATGCCGGAACGGGTCCGCATGGCAATGGTGAGGCAGGCCATCAATCACCGGGGAACCGAGTTCGGTGCTATGTATGCCGACTGTGTGCGGGTGCTGAAAGAGACCTTTGGCACAACCAATGATCTCTTTGTCATCAGCGGATCGGGAACCGCCTCAATGGAGGCCGCAGTGGCCAACTTCGGGCGAGGGCGGGAAATCGCCTGCCTCGTGAACGGCAAATTCGGTGAACGCATGTTTAAAATCGCCCAGCGCTATGGAACAGCCCACGAGGTTCCATCGGAGTGGGGGACCCCGCTGGATCTGGCAGCGCTTGAAGCGAGGTTAGCTGAGGGGGCCGAGATGGTTACCCTCGTCCATAACGAGACCTCAGCAGGGATCAGGAATCCGGCCGAAAAGGTAGGGAAACTGGCAAGGAAATATGATGCCCTCTTCGTTATGGACGGGATAACCTCCATCGCTGGTGACGAAGTAAAAGCGGATGAATGGGGAGCGGATGTTGTGGTGGTCGGATCACAGAAGTGTCTTGCTGCCCCCGCCGGCCTCTCTGCGGTTTCGGTAAGCGAACGGGCATGGGAGCGGGTGTCTGCAGAACGCCCGTACTACCTTGACCTGGCCGCTTACCGGAAAAGTGCATCGGCAAAAATCATGGAGACACCGTATACCCCCGCTGTCCCTCTCTTCCTTGCCCTCCGGGAGGCATGTCTGATCATCGAAGAAGAAGGGCTTGGTCCCCGCATTACCCGGCACCGGAAAAATGCTGAAGCAGTCAGGGCGGCAGCCAAGGCCTGGGGACTTTCGCTCCTGCCAAGGATTGATGCCGACCATGCCTATTCCAATACGGTGACCGCGGTCCTGCTTCCCGATGGTGTCAAAGACAGCGAGTTCAGGGGCCAGATCAAGAAAATGGGTATCGAGATTGCGGGAGGGCAGGATCACCTCAAGGGACGGATATTCAGAATCGGGACCATGGGGGCGACAGGAGCACCGGAAATCCTCGCCACCCTCGCTGCAGCACAACATGCGCTCAGGACCAGCGGGTACCTGCCGGAAGGGGACGGCATCATGGCTGCCTGCGAGGTGCTGGGATGAGAGTTGGGGTCGCGGACACCACATTCTCCCGGGTTGACATGGGAGCCATTGCCGTGGATGAGCTCCGGAAGCATGCCAGTATCGCGATCGAACGGGTTACCGTCCCCGGAATCAAGGATCTCCCGGTCGCCTGCAAGAAACTCATCGAAGAGCGGAAATGTTCTATCGTGATGGCACTTGGCATGCCGGGGAGCCAGGAAAAGGATCGGATGTGTGCCCATGAGGCCTCCCTGGGCCTGATCACCTGTCAGCTCATGACCAATACCCACATCATCGAGGTGTTCGTTCATGAAGATGAGGCAGGGGATGACAGGGAGCTCGCCTGGCTTGCCGAGCAGCGGACCAGGGAGCATGCAAAGAATGTCATAAAGATGGGCATCTCGCCAAAGGATCTCGTGCGGGAAGCGGGGACCGGGCAGCGCCAGGGATTTCCGGATGCCGGACCTGCACGCAGGTAAGGCCCGGGCATCGGTTTATGAATGAGCAGGTATGAGATTAACAGGCAGGGAATGGTCATGAGTATGAAGCTCGGGTTTGTGGTTTCGGAATTCAACCGTGATATCACCTATATGATGGAAGTTGAGGGAAGGGAGCATGCCGAATTCCTCGGTGCTGTGGTGGCCGAATGCATGTATGTCCCCGGAGCATATGACATGCCACTGGCGGTCAAGACAATGCTCAAGAAAGGATCGGTCGATGCCGTTGTTACCATTGGCTGTGTGATCGAAGGCTCAACCCAGCACGACGAGATTGTCGTCCAGCATGCTGCCCGGAAGATTATCGACCTCTCTCTTGAATACGAAAAACCGGTGACGCTTGGCATTTCCGGGCCGGGAATGACCCGGCTTGAGGCGAGTGAGCGAATCGATTATGCCAAGCGTGCAGTTGAATCCGCGGTAAAAATGGTCCAGCGATTGGGATGAGGGGGCTCTCCGAAAAGGTTACCGGGATCGCACCCTCAGCAACCCTGGCAATTGCGGACAAGGCCAGGCAGATGCAGCAGCAGGGACTGGACGTCATCAGTCTCTCCATCGGCGAGCCCGACTTCGACACCCCCCTCCATATCAGGGAAGCCTGTATCCGGGCGATCCAGAGGGGGGAAACCCACTATGCACCGAGCAACGGGATTCCGGAGCTCCTTGCTGCCATTGCCGAAAAGACAAGGGTTGAGAACAGGGTTCCGTGCACTCCCAGCCAGGTTCTGGCCACCTGTGGTGCAAAGGATGCAATTTACGATGCGGTAGCAGCGGTCATTAACCCCGGAGAGGAGGTTATTATCCTGGATCCCTCGTGGGTCTCTTATGAACCCTGCGTTGTTATTTCCGGGGGAAAACCCGTCCACCACCCTCTCGATGAAAAGACCTTTCAGGTCACCGACTCCCTGCTCGATAGGATTACGGTGAAAACCAAGATGGTAATCGTAAACTCCCCGTCAAACCCGTCGGGCGCTGTACTCGGGCACTCCTCACTCCGGCTCATCTCGGACCTGTGCGAGGACTTTGACCTCTTTGCTCTCTCTGATGAGATCTACGAAAAGCTGGTTTACGGGAAGGAACACATCGCCCTTGCCTCAGTCGGGGATATGGTACACCGGACCATTACGGTTAACGGATTTTCCAAGGCGTATGCCATGACGGGATGGAGACTCGGATGGGCGGTCGCCCCGCAGCCTGTCATCAACCAGATGTCCAAGGTGCAGCAGCATTCCATCAGTCACCCTGCCACCTTTGCCATGTACGGGGGTGTTGCGGCCCTGACGGGGGACCAGGCCTGTGTGGAGATGATGCGAAAGGAATTCCACCGGAGGAGGGATTATCTGGTACAGGAACTCCTGCTCATGGGTCTGCAGGTCGCCCCCGCAGACGGAGCTTTCTATGCATACGTGAAGACAGGGGGCGATGATATTGAGACTGCCGGAAAATGGCTCGATTCAGCCCGTGTTGCGGTGACACCGGGTTCGGCCTTTCATTCTCCCGGATGGCAGCGGCTCTCCTATGCAGCCTCTCTTGAACGGCTCCAGGAGGCTGTGCGGCGTATCCAGCATATAACCCGATAAATTCGGCGCGGGTTCAGGTATCTGTTCGGTATACCCGTTACCCGGATATTATTCCGGAAGAACTAAACAATGCAGTCCCGATAGATCTCACCATGAACCGGTGGGAATATGCCCTGCTGGCCTGTCTTTTTGTTCTTGGTCTTACCCTCGGTTACTTTCTGCCCCGAAACGTATCAGAAGAGCCGGACACGGTTTATCAGGTATCAACCATCGATGCCCTGCTCCTTGGCTCCTACGAAGGAGTCGTTTCATTTGCAGAGGTCAGACGCCATGGGGATTTCGGGATTGCCACATTTGACAGCCTTGATGGAGAGATGGTGGCGGTCGATGGGCAGTTCTTTCAGGTCAAGGCCGATGGATCAGTGATACCTGTTTCGGATACCATGACCACTCCCTTCGCAACGGTAACCTATTTCTCGCCCGATCTCTCCTTTTTCCTTCCCCATGCCTCTAATTTTACCGAATTCTCATCCCTCACAACCTCCCGCCTGCCATCGCGGAATCTGTTTTACGCGGTGCGTATCAGGGGAGAACTACCGTATGTAAAAGCTCGCAGCATACCTCGCCAGGAGAAACCCTATATACGGCTGGTGGACGCAGCAGCCACCCAGTCAGTCTTCGAGTTTGAAAATACCACCGGCACTGTGGTGGGGTTCTATACACCTGAAATGGCAGAAGGATTGAATGTACCAGGGTATCATCTCCATTATCTCTCAGCAGATCGCACGGAAGGAGGGCACATCATTGATTTCAGGCTGGAGAACGCCACCGTCGAGCTGGATACCATCCCCCGGTTTATCATGGATATTCCCCCCCAGGGAAGTTTTCTCGGTTTAGATCTATCGGAAAATCTCTCCAGTGAACTAACAATCGTGGAACAGGGATCCCCTTCCTGAGGTGCATGAAGATAGAGCGAAATTCCCGGTCAGATCGAAAACTATTTTGCGGATACGCAAGATACGACCAGATCTGGACAGATTCGGACAGTTGGACGGGATGAAGGGGAAAAAACCCGGTATTTGAGCCTGTTTTTTGGCGATAGCAGGATCCTGTCAGCAGCCCGGGGAAAAGGGGGGCGAGCCGTGATTACCATCTTCCGAAGCGGGCCGAATGGTCTTGAGACCATCGAAAACTACGAGAGCGGAGCATGGGTTAATGTCGTCAATCCAACCAAACAGGAACTGGAATCCCTGGCAATGCGCTTCACCATTCCCCAGGATTTCCTCACAGACCCGCTGGATGTGGATGAACGGGCCCGGATAGAGCGGGAGGAGGGAAATACTCTCATTCTCCTTCGTTCCCCAAGGAGGGAACCCGATGAAGCGGATATCCCGTTCACCACGCTTCCCATCGGCATTATCCTGACGGAAGGGCTGGTCATCACCGTTTCGCTCATGGAAGCAGACGTGATACAGGAGCTCCGGAATGGAAGGGTCCGGAACCTCTCCACCCAGAGCAGGACACGCTTCGTGCTTCTGCTCTTTTTCAGGACGTCACTCCTGTTCCTCCGTTACCTCAAGGACATCAACCGGACAACAGGGAATATCGAGAGAGATCTCCACAAATCGCTCAAGAACATCCAGCTGATCCGGCTCCTCAACATGGAGAAGAGCCTGGTCTTCTTTATTACCTCCCTCCGTTCAAATGCACTGATGCTCGAGAAATTTAACACATCAGGCTGTATGCGGATGGATGAAGATGACCGGGATATATTCGAAGAAGTGGTGATTGAGAACAAACAGGCCATCGAGATGGCCAATATCTACACGAATATCCTCTCTGGCACCATGGATGCCTTTGCCTCAATCATCTCCAATAACCTGAACGTGATCATCAAGCTCCTCACCACGGTCACTATCATCCTGATGATTCCCACCCTGGTCGCCAGCATCTACGGCATGAATGTGGAGCTGCCCTTCCAGCACAGTCCTGTCGCCTTTTTCATTGTCATCACAATCTCGATAATTTTCTCGGTAGTTGGCATCGCTGTATTCTGGAGAAAGGAATTCTTCTGAAGGAAAACCTGCCGCACAACAGAGAAAACAGAAAAAAATTCAGGTATTCCCTTATTTCACCGGGCACCAGATGCAGAATGTTGATAGACTATCACTTACAAAACTAGCGCTGATTCACATGAAAGGGATGATACCGGAACTCCTCCTCCGTCCGGATGTATTCTTCGGCAATCGGATGAAAGAACCCGAGAACCTGAAGTTTCCCGGAATAATCGTGGTTATGGGGGCAATCATTGCAGCAGCAGGGGCTTATATCATATCGGGCATTTACGCGGATATGTTCGCACAGGTTCCTGAGATGGGGACAATGACCGCATTCATGGGAATATTTGGTGCGGTATCGGCATTTTTCATGTTCATTATCGTCTGGTGGCTGTTATTCTCAGGGGGTTTTTTCCTTATCTCGATGGCTTTTTCAGGTAGTGGCACGTTCAGACGCACGCTGGAATTTACCGGATACGGCCTCCTCCCGGTCATTATCGGCTCCGTAATCTCTGCCCTCATTTCATTGTACTACATTCCCATGATTGAGGTGCCTGTTCTGGCCGGCATATCTGATCCGGCAGCTCTCCAGGAAGTGATGGGCCAGGTCCTGTCAGATCCGGCATTCAGGGAATTTACCCAGATCTCATCCATTATCTCGGTGATTTTTCTTATCTGGAGCGCCAACCTCTGGATATTCGGAATGAAGCATGCCCGTTCCGTCACCCTGAAGCATGCGGCTATCACCGTTCTCGTCCCGGTTGTCATCTACATCACCTATGTACTCTACATGGCATTTGCAGGTATTGCAGCCCTTGGAGGACTATAAATGAGACGAAGGCTGGCCCCGATCATCGGTATCATAGGGATCGCGCTGCTTCTCGTCTCCTTTCCGGGCACGGCAATAGAGCCTGATACTGCAGCCGCTTCGCAGATTACGGTCACCAGGGTTACCTTGGATCCTGCAGTTTTTTTCGAAGATGATACGGGGATTATCACCATCGAAATTACCAACAACGGTCCCGAGAGTGTTGCCATACGGCGGGCTACGATGTATGATGAGGATATCCTCGTCATTTCCAGCTCCTATGACACGACCACAACGGTCGGGGCGGGAAATAAAATGCAGTTCAGCTTCACGGTGAAAGCCGATGTCCCCCCGGGTATCTACTACCCGATATTCTCCCTTGATTTCAGGGATGCCGGCTATCTCCGCTATCCCGTTCAGCTCCGGGTTGATAATAACCCTCTCGAAGTCTCTATTCTCAATAAACCGGACACCTTCGGACCGGGACGGAAGGAACAGATCGATATTTTGATAGGAAATCCGCGGGATAACCCGGTGACCGGAACGATCGTTCATTTCCTGGGAAAAGACCTTGATCCCATCCCATCGAGCTTATTTGTCGGTGTCCTCAACCCTGACCAGGTACGAAAGGTATCATTCAATATCACCCCGCAGGAACCCACCAAGCTTGATATCGTGATTGACTACAGAAACGGTGTCAATTCCCACTCAACAATGATTGTAGTGCCGGTACAATTCGGAGACTCAAAGATACGGGCCGAACCTATCCTCTCCAATATTGTAGTTGAATACAAAGAAGGCTACTATACCCTGACCGGGGATGTGTTCAATGCCGGTCTGGAAGTGGCCAATTCGGTCGTGATTACGACCGGGGAAGGGGGGCAACCGGTTAATCCATACCGTGAATACGTTGTCGGGTCACTCCAGTCCGATGATTTCTCCAGTTTGGAGCTGACCTTTACAGCAGAGAATACCTCCATTGTCGACATAGTGGTGAACTACCGTGACGTGGACGGGAATCCCTTTGTCAGGACAACACCGGTCACTATCCCTGCAAAAACCACAGCAAAGGAAAAACAGCCCGGTGTTGCTCTCCCCATCATTACCGTTATCGCGATATCTGCAGTGGTCATTGGAGGAGCCATCTGGTATTCATGGAAGAAGAGATAAACTCGATTTGTGACGGGGAGAAAACCATCAGGTTCCGGGAGGTCACCAAGATCTACCCCCTTCCTGCCGGTGATGTGGTAGCCCTTGACCGGATCAGCCTCGATGTTGAAGCCGGCGACTTCATCGCTATTATGGGACCCTCGGGATCAGGCAAATCCACGCTGTTGAACCTTATGGGATGCCTGGATACCCCCAGTTCCGGAGATCTCTGTATCAAGGGCCGGAATATCAGAGGCATGAATGATGAGGAACTCACCACGCTCAGGCGGGATCATCTCGGCTTTATCTTCCAGCAGTTCAATCTTCTTCCTCTCCTGACCGCGCTTGAAAACGTGCAGTACCCGCTCATCCTGAAGACAGGCAATCGGGAATGCCGGGACCGGTGCCTCGATGTGCTTCTCGCCATGGACCTTGATGCAACGCTCTACAGCCACAAACCGAGCGAGCTTTCAGGTGGCCAGCAGCAACGGGTGGCCATTGCACGGGCACTGGTAAATGACCCGGAAATCCTGCTGGCTGATGAACCGACCGGAAACCTCGATACAAAGACCGGTACGGCCATCATGAACCTGCTGCAGGATCTCAACCAGAACCGGGGGAAGACCATTATCATGGTCACCCATGATCCGGTAATCGCGAAATATGCACAACGCATAATCAGAATCGTTGATGGAAAAATCACCTGAAGGAGCAGAGATGGCCATGACAGCAATCAGGGGAGAGTATGCATGAAATCAGGCATGTTCTTTGATTTTGCACGGCGGAATATCCGGCTTCACTGGCTCCGCTCGCTCCTTGCGGTGCTGGGGATTATCATCGGCGTCGTGACCATTGTCTCGATGGGTATCCTTGGAAACGGCCTGGTGCTGGCCATTTCTGATTCGCTCTCATCGGTTGGTGACAGTATCATCGTATCTCCCCATGCCGGGGGTATGGGCTTTGGCGGCGGAAATGCCCCGGACCTCATATCAGAGCGGGATTTCGAACAGATCCGGCGTGCCGTCGCACCGCACATCACCATTCCCGTCTATTCGGGCAGTTCCCGGATGAAAATCGGGTCTGAGGATGTCGTTGGGGTGGTATACGGTCTGAAACCTGATGACATTCCCATCCTCCTTGAGATTGAAGAAGGAACCTACCTCAGGGGTTCATCTTCGGCCATGGTCGGGGCACAGTTTGCCGAACAGAACGACATCAGGGTAGGGTCGCGGATCAGTGTAGGGGATAAAGGATCACTCCGGGTTGTCGGGATCCTCAAGGAAAGGGGGATGGGATTTGATATCAACCCGGATTTTGGTATCGTAGTGGAGGATCGCTGGTTTGAGAATGCCTACAATAAGGCCGGGTATGACCTGGTCATCGTCAAAGTCAAGGATTTAAACCAGATTGAGGAGGTGAAAAATGAGATCGACCGGCAGCTCAACCGCAGGGAGACTGTCGTTGATGTCATCGATACGAAGGCCATCCTTGAGACCATACTCACCGCATTCAATCAGATATCAACCTTTACCACGGTAATCGGAGGAATATCACTGATTGTTGCCGGGGTCAGCATTCTCAATATCATGCTCATGTCGGTGACCGAGCGGATTAAGGAGATAGGGGTGTTGCGGAGTATCGGCACCCAGCGGGGGGAAGTCAGGAGGATGTTTCTGTATGAAGCGCTTATCCTCGGTATCATCGGCAGTGGAATCGGCGGAGTGCTCTCTATCATCGGAGGGTATGCCGTGAGCCTGGTAATGCTCCAGACCACAGAGTATCTCTTTGTGCCGTCAAGCCTCATCTACATCGTCTACGGCGTAGCTTTTGGTGTCGGGACAAGCCTGGTTTCGGGGTTCTATCCGGCCTGGAAAGCATCAAACCTGAATCCGATTGAGGCGCTCAGGCATGAATAAACGGTTGGAGAGAGCGAAACAGCTGATAAAAAGGATGAAGAGAGAGAAAAGCAGGAGTTCACAATTTCATGGCATCGGCGCTGATCCTAATCCTTCTTGAATTCTTCATGATCCTTTTCCTTGTCCTGGGATACCTTATCCGGTTCCGGGGCAGGGTGGATTTTATTGCCGGATTCCGGGAAGGCAGGATACAGGACGAGTCCGGTCTCACACGGTTCCTTGGTACGAACCTCCTTGTTCTCGGAATAATTGCTGCGGGAGTATTCGGACTGGTTCTGGCGTTCCCTGCTCACGAAGTCCTCCTCTTTCTCATCTTTGCAGCAATCATCGTTCCGGCCATCAGTATCATTTCCGGTATCGGGAGCAGAAAATATCTGAAAAAACAGGGGGGATAGTTATTCCCGATCATTTTTCATTCCCCCATCACGTCTTCCGGGACGATTCAGCTGGCAGGATAACCGGGATATCGTCCTCTTACCGGATGTGAAAATCCCTGAGCAGGGGTCCGAAAATCCCTGACCAGATCACCGGTTTTCCATTGAAAGATGTTCCCGGCAATAAGTGTACCGGGGTCGTGGAGGAACGAGGGGATCAGGGAAAACAGCCATATATCGATTACCTCTGCTACCAGCAGACCACGCGATGCGAATTTCCCGGTATCTCCGTATGCCAGGGGATGAAGCGAATGGGTGAAGGGAGAATTACCAGGTCAGGAAGAGGGATTTTGTCCTGGTATAACTCTGCCAGGCCTGGAGCCCGTTCTCCCGTCCAAGGCCGCTCTCTTTGACTCCGCCGAATGGAATCTCTGGAAGGACCGTGAGGTGCCGGTTTACCCAGACGATTCCTGCCTGAACCCTGGAAAATACTTCCCTGACGATGGAAAGGTCTCTCGTCCAGACCGAGGCTCCGAGACCGTACCGGGTGGAGTTTGCCATGGTGATTGCGGTTTCCAGGTCAGGAACCTGCACTATCGGCAGGACAGGACCAAAGACCTCGGTGTGCAGGAGCTGGCAGTCGGGCGTGGGGTCGGTAACCAGGGTCGGCGAATAGAAGAATCCATTCTCATATCCCGGTCCTAAAAGACGCGTTCCTCCTGTAAGGAGTGTGCCCCGGCCTCTCCCGATGACATTTTGGACGGTAGCGGCAATCCGTTCCAGCTGGATTTTGCCTGCGAGCGGTCCCATATCCACCTGATCACTGCTTCCATTACCGACCCTGAGTGCCTCCACCTTGTGCAGGAGACGGGAGGTGAAGTCCTGCGCGATCTCCTCGTGGAGGTAGAGCCGTTTTACCGCGGTGCAGGTCTGCCCGGCATTGTAGAACCTTCCCCGGACGGCACCGTCCACAGCCTTTCCAATATCGGCATCCTTCCAGACAATCATGGGATCAGAACTACCGAGTTCAAGGTGAATCTCCTTGAGGTGGGATCCCGCCAGCTCGCGTACCCGGCCCCCTGTCTCGAGATCACCGGTGAATGAGATCTTGCTGATTCCTCTGTGCCTGACCATACCTTCTCCCACCACCTCACCTCTCCCGGTAATGGTATTCAGGACACCGGGGGGGAGTCCGGCCTGTTCTGCCAGGGAAGCGATGGCAAGATTGGTCAGGGGAGCAGAGGATGCCGGTTTGAAAACCATGGTGTTCCCGGCGAGCAGTGCCGGACCGATCTTCCACCCCATGAGGATAACCGGCATGTTCCAGGGGATGATTGCCCCACAGACTCCCAGGGGTTCCCGTTTCACCAGGCAGTCCCCTGCCGGGCCAAGACCAAGGTAATCGCCATGGAGTGCCCCCGCGATGCCTGCATAAAACTCAAGGATATTGGCAAACCCCCGGACTTCATCGATGGCTTCCCGGATAGGTTTTCCCTGTTCAGCGGTAAGCACGACAGCAAGATCCTTATGCTTCTCCCGCACCTTCTCGGCCGTCTTAAAGAGTACCATCCCCCGATCCCGGACTGTTCTCCCGGCCCAGGCATCAAATGCATTTTCAGCAGCATGGACCGCCTCGTCAACCTCATAGAGGGTTCCTTGGGGGACCTTGTCAAGCACCTCCCCGGTTGCCGGGTTGATTACCGGAATCCATTGTCCGTCCGCTGATGAGACCTCAGCTCCACCAATCCTCATCTGCATGGAAAGAGAATCGGCCTCGCCTCACTTAATCACTGCGGGAATCCTGAAGACCGGAATGGTCAGAAAACATGTTTTCATCGGCAATGTCCCGCAACAGCCAAGGTGGTATCTGGAAAATCGTGACGATATATTGATGAATCCTCCCTCCAGATCGGGATGTCATGGCAGAGGTGTTTCTGATCAGGACGGTAGACAGGAAAAAAGGAATCCCGCAGCTCTGTGAAGCTGCAGGTTCCCGTTTTACCGGAAAAGACGTGGTTGTAAAGGCCAATTACAACAGTGCTGATCCATTCCCTGCATCAACCCATCCGGATACCCTCATCTCTCTCATCGGGGAGATCCGCGGCCACAATCCTCACACGGTAGCGCTCCTTGAACGAAGCGGGATGGGAAATACCCGCCGGGTTCTCGATCAGTCCGGCGTCTATGATAATCTCGTCCCTCTCGGTGTGGATATCGTTGTGCTCGATGATCTTTCTGCAAAAGAATGGGCCCACATTCCGGGGGAAGGGATGCACTGGAATAACGGATTTTACGTTCCGGCCCGGCTGCTCCAGGCCGGATCAGTGGTCCAGACCTGCTGTCTCAAGACCCACCGGTTCGGCGGGCATTTTACCCTCTCCCTGAAGAACTCGGTTGGGGTGGTGGCAAAGACCGTCCCGGACAGCAACCACAATTACATGCACGAGCTCCACTCATCACCGTTCCAGCGGCTGATGATTGCAGAGATCAACCAGGCCTTTCCGGTCGACCTGGTAATCCTGGATGCGCTGGAAGGTTTTGTCCGTGGAGGGCCTGAGGATGGGGAACGGGTATCGCCCGGACTCCTTCTTGCAAGCCGTGACCGGGTAGCAATCGATGCAGTCGGAGTAGCCATTCTCAGGTCGTACGGTTCCACTCCCGAGGTGATGGATGGCCCGGTCTTCAACCTTGAACAGATTGCACGGGCAGCTGAACTGGGTATCGGGGTTTCCGGACCGGAGAAAATCACGCTTGTCCCGCTTAACGGGGAGAGCAAACCTTATGCAGAACGCCTTGCAGAAATCATTGAAGGTGGACCATGAGCACCGGAATCCTTCTCACCTGGTATGCAGGCGTCCGGAAGAGAGGAGGCAGAACATGAGGATTGGTATTCTCGGGGATACCCACGACCATCTTACGCATATACGGCGGGCAGTAAGCCTCCTGAACAATGAGGCAGAGGGACTTTTCCTCCACACCGGTGATTTCATCTCCCCCTTCGTAATCCCGGTAATTGCCGGACTGGAAGGAGAGGTGATAGGAGTTTTTGGGAATAATGATGGTGACCGGGAGCTGCTCCGGGAACGATGCGCTGAAACAGGAAACATGAGGATTGAGGGAAACTTTTACGAGATAGAATACAAGGGAATCCGCATTGCCCTCCTTCACGGCCATGAAAAGACCCTGCTCGCCGACCTGATTGAAAGCGGACTCTTTGACCTGGTGGTCCATGGACACAACCACCGGGCCGCAGTCTCTGTAAGGGGGAGGACCGTGGTTATCAATCCCGGGGAGGTGTGCGGGTACCTGACTGACAAGCCCACCTGCGCGTATTATGATACCGGAAGCAGGGAGGGAGTAATTCTGCCCCTGGTAAACCCGTAAAAAGGGCGAATTTGAAACCTGAAACCACCCGGTTTCTGGCTACAACCCGGGACGGATTTCATTACGATCTGCGCCCATGGCTCTCACATCCGCTTCTGTGAGTATCAATCCGATGGTGATGGAGGTTGCCCCCGCCCTGACACCATCGCATGAATGTTGAATCCTGTGAAGGATGCGCTCCCTCCCATCGCCAAGGGAACCTCGTTCTCAGTTGTTATCTGAAAAATCTATTTTCCCCCTGAACACCCCCGCGGCACTCGTTATCTTACGGAAATTCCTCCATGGGTATTCGTTGCCGGGAATTATCGTTCAGCAGGTCGAAAGGTGCTCAGCCATTCTCTTAAGGAAAGATGGGACGAAGTCGATGGGCAGAGACCGGCCGCAGAAACCGGTCGAGAGGAAGAGTGAGCCCTGGCAGGTACTTGCACCGAGCCCAAATCCCGGCGGGTATTCAATTGGTGGGAGCATGAATGCTTCTCTCACCGGGGGTCCTCCAAAGGCAAGGACACTATCAGGAATGATGCCGAGGTTGGAGAAGAAGGGATTTTTCAGGAGCCTGCAGGCCCGGGTCTCGCGGGCATTTCGGGCAAGGAGATCCTTAACCCCGTAGTAGCCGGCAGAGAAGTTCCGGCAGATCTGTTCGGCAGCTCCAACCCCGGCATGACCGCTTTTTCTCTCTGCCATGCTGTCATGGACCTGCCGGACAAGAGGAGAAAGGGAAGTTCCGGGCTGGACTCTGAGAGGGACCTCAAAGGCTACCGACAGGTTGGCAAGGGAGGGGAATGCATCAGGGGAGAGATAGCGTCGCAAATCGATGGAGGTCAGCACGGGGAGCATCTTTCCTTTGCACTCCGGGATGAATTCGGTGAGCGTAAGAAAATACGCCGAAAGCAGGATATCGTTTACCGTAACGCCGCACTCACGGGCCCTGGTTTTCAGTGCAGGAAGTATTCCGGGTGCAATGCGGACCGAACTATACCGGGGGTCGGCCCTGGCAAAAGACCGGGCCGGGACATTCCAGACCTCCTTCTGGCCCCCGAACGTTATCAATGCCTCCTCGCGGACATCCTCCGGAAAAAGACGGAGAACGCCCCGGAAGGATCGGTCATGGGAATTTTTAACCGGTCGAAAGGACGCCAGAGTCGCCCGGGCACAATAGAGACGGGCAATCAGGCTCCCCAGCGATTTGACACCGTAAGCATCACTGATGGTATGGTTTACGGAGATGCAGAGGAGATCCGTGTCTGACCGTACGAGCCGGATCCTGACCATCGGGCCGGTCAGGGGATCTGTCGGCACGGAGAGGAGTTCCTGAAGAGCACCATCGCCATCTCCGGTCCGGAGGACTGAGTAGACCCGCGACATCTTTTCCGGGTCAACAGGCTGGTACCATGGAGATTGCGACTCGGTGAAACGCATTGCCGTCAGGGGTTCGGCAACCATAACCTCACCAATTGCAGCATGCAATCGCGGTTCATCGAGGCGCCCATCAAACCGGATCACAAGGTGGATCATCTGGTCCCAGATGGTTGAGAGGAGGTAGTTCCACTGGTCGTTCACCGGTGCCATAAGAGCCATCGAAGATGTTTGCTCGAGCCTGGGGTCCTTACTCAATCCTTCCTCCGTTGTCCTGATCCTATACCTGTTGACTCCCGGAGATATAATCTCTTATTTTCCCCCACCGGACTCCGGACCCTGCCCACTGACCCATGACTTTTGTATCAGCCTGTCTGATGAATCCGATGAATGGCGGGTCCCGAACACCAACATTGGAAGACTAACATATACAATAATGTATATAAATATACAAAACCCAACCTGAGTACCATGGATACCAAGATCAACCTATCCGAGGAAGATATGCCAAAGAGATGGTACAATGTCATGGCAGATCTCCCCTCTCCCCTGGATCCGCCACTGCACCCGGCCACCGGAAAGCCCGTGACCCCTGATGATCTGAAACCTATCTTTCCGATGGGACTGATCCAGCAGGAGATGAGCCCCGACCGGTTTATCGATATACCGGCTGAAGTGAGGGATATCCTCCTTCTCTGGAGACCAAGCCCTCTCTACCGTGCACAGAGGCTTGAGAAGGCTCTCAAGACACCAGCAAAGATCTATTACAAATGGGAAGGGGTAAGTCCGCCCGGAAGCCACAAGCCCAATACCGCGGTTCCGCAGGTCTACTATAACATGAAGGAAGGAATTGAGCGGATTGCAACCGAAACCGGTGCCGGACAGTGGGGTTCAGCGCTGGCCTTTGCCACGATGCTCTTTGAAATGCAGGCAACCATCTACATGGTCCGGTCAAGCTACTCCCAGAAACCGTACCGGAAATCCATGATGAACGTCTGGGGGGCCGAATGCATCCCGAGCCCGAGCACCAAGACCAACTCCGGGCGTGCCATCCTGGAGAAATACCCGGATACTCCGGGAAGTCTTGGCATTGCCATTTCAGAGGCGGTTGAGGATGCTGCCACTCACCCGGATACCAACTATTCGCTGGGATCCGTACTGAACCATGTCTGCCTCCACCAGACGGTTATCGGCCTTGAATGCCGGGAACAGCTGGCATCGGTGGATGACTATCCGGATCTGGTTATCGGATGTGTTGGCGGAGGATCCAACTTTGCCGGGATATCGTTTCCCTTTGCCGGTGACAAGATGACAGGGAAACACCCGGACGTCGACCTCATTGCAGTGGAACCTGCCTCATGTCCGACACTGACCAAGGGTATGTTTACCTATGATTTTGGTGATGTCGCCGGTCTCACACCCCTCCTGAAGATGTTCACCCTCGGCCACGACTTTATACCCCCGGCCATGCACGCAGGAGGACTCCGGTATCACGGAGATTCACCGATCGTCTCGCGACTCGTTAACGACAAGGTAATGAGGGCTGTGGCGTACCACCAGAACGAGGTCTTTGAGGCTGCCCAGACCTTTGCGCGTTCAGAGGGGATCATCGTCGCCCCTGAAACCTCCCATGCGGTGAAGGCAGTTATCGATGAAGCCCTGAAATGCCGGAAGACAGGTGAGGGGAAGACCATTCTGTTCAACTGCTCCGGCCACGGTAACTTCGATATGTCGGCGTATGATGCCTATTACAGCGGCCAGATGGTCGATTTCGAGTATCCCGATGCCCTGATCAAAGAATCACTGGCACGCCTGCCGAAGCTGGGATGAGGGGACGGGATCATCTCCTCCTTATCTTCCACCCGACCAATACCAAAAATATCCCCTTTTCCCTCTTTCTTATCATATGCATACTATCGGATTTCTGGTCAATCCCATTGCCGGGATGGGTGGGGCTGTAGGCCTGAAAGGGACTGACGGTCAGGTGATGGAAGCCACCCGGCGGGGAGCAGTGCCGAAAGCCGGTGACCGGGCCCGGGAGGCGCTGGTACTGCTGAGAGTGGCTCCGGTTCATTTTCTGACCTGTTCAGGCCCGATGGGTGAGAACACCCTCAGGGAGTCCGGGATTACCAGGTACCGCGTTGTGTATGAAAGCCCGGACGTTACTTCAGCAAAAGATACCCGCAACGCCTGCAGGGCATTCCGGGACGAGGGCGTGGAACTGATCCTCTTCTGCGGCGGGGATGGCACTGCACGGGATATCTACGATGTGGTGACGGACACGGTTCCCATGCTCGGGATTCCGGCAGGGGTAAAGATGTACTCGTCTGTTTTTGCCGTGAATCCTGAAGCAGCAGCCGGGATCCTGCTTACCTATGCTGAATCACCGGTGCTCCATATCCGTGACGCGGAGGTGATGGATATCGATGAAGATGAGTACCGGCGGGGAAATCTCAGGAGTAGTTTGGCAGGATATGCAAAAAGCCCGTACCTGCCCGGCCTAGTCCAGGGGGCAAAGCGGGTCTTTGAGGAACAGGATGATGAACTGGCGAAGGAGGCTATCGGGAGGTTCATGGCCGAAGTTATGCGCGGGACACCGGACACCCTCTATATCATCGGGCCGGGGAGTACCACCCGGGCGATAGCAGATCAGCTGGCAGTGGAAAAGACGGTCCTCGGATTTGATGCCTTCCTTGATGGAAAGCTGGTTGCCACCGACCTGAACGAGAAGGATATGCTGGCCCTCCTGGCAGAGGGGAAGCGGGCACGCCTGGTGATCAGTATAATCGGGGCACAGGGATCGGTCCTGGGACGGGGAACCCAGCAGGTCAGCCCTCATGTGATCCGGAAGATCGGGATAGAAAATATCATCGTTGTTGCCACGCCGCATAAGCTCTCAGAGACACCCGTCCTTTTTTTGGATACCGGCGACCGTGATCTGGACGGGGCCTTTGGATCGCACCTTTCCGTGATATCCGGGTATCATGTTGCCCAGAGGAAACGGCTTGGTGGACCGGTGACAGAATAACGTGCCGACTGTTCTCTGTCCTGCTGCTCATGATTTTCCCTGGTAAGCCTGGACTGCCCGTTTATCAGTTTTACCGTTTATTACGGGACCTGTTATCCGGTTCTGCTTTCTTATCAACCGGACGCAATCCTCATCGGATGAGCACCTGGGGAGATTGTGACCGAAATCCTGGCGAAGGTTGCGTACTACCGGGTCACCGCAAGGTAGCAGAACGCGCGCCTCATGATTATACAATAAAGTATAAATATATACAACGATGCATTAAATAATACATGATACCGCAGCACAACCAGGTGATGCCGCTGGACTGGGAAATGCCGTCACGTCGACGGCCACGAAAATATTGACCGGCTCTCAGCCGGAATCTGCTCTTTCAGATACCAACTTTCTTGTTTTGCCGGTTATCAGGGAAGTACCTGTTCCTGCAGTCGATCCCTACACCCTCTATTCGGGTCTCGGGATAAGAACAGGATATCTCCTCGAATCCATGGAAGGATTGCCCAGGAGGGCCGTCCGTTCCATCGTAGGTCTTGAACCGGAGCTTGTCATCTCCCTTGATCATGGGCTTGCCTGCACCGGATCCCGGAAATATTCGGATCTCGTATCGTATATTAACGGGGAAGATCCCGTAGGGATGCTCCGCAACCTCGCGGGTTATTTTCATCTCAGGGAACCTCCAGAATCATGTTTTTACGGTGGTTTTGTCGGATACTGTGCGTATGATATGGTGACTGACATCACCCGTGGACTTGTGCAGGCAGGAAAGGAAGAGACACCTCTTGCCCGTTTCATGCTCTCCACACGGGGTATCGTTTATAACCATGTCCAGGGATCCTGCTACCTCTTTGATACGATGATTCTACCTCCTGGCGGGGATGAAGGAGAGGAGTACGGCTCTGCTCTTAACCGTATGAAGAAGCTCGAGGAGACCTTCAACCGCATCCCTCCAGGCTCCGCTCAGCCACCGGTTCACCCGGCCGGGCATACGCTCTCCGTTACCAGTTCCATGGATCGTCACCGGTATGAAGACGCGGTTCTCCAGGCCAAAGAACATATCATGGCAGGGGATATTTTCCAGGTTGTACTTTCACGGCGGATTACCTGTCCCTTTGGGGGGAATCCCCTGCGGGTATACGGTGCAATCAGGCAGATCAATCCATCCCCGTATCTGTATTACCTCCATTTCGGGGACGAAGTGATCATCGGGTCAAGCCCGGAGATGCTGGTGAAAGTAGAAGGACGAACATTCCAGACCGTTCCGATTGCCGGAACCAGACCGCGGGGAGCTGATCCGGTCTCGGATGACCGGCTGGCCCGGGAACTGCTAGCCGATGAGAAGGAGCGGGCAGAACACCTCATGCTTGTCGATCTGGCCAGGAATGATATCGGCCGGGTGGCTGAATTCGGTTCGGTGCAGGTTCCTGAATTCATGGAGATTGAGAAGTTCTCTCATGTACAGCATATTGTTTCACGGGTTTCCGGGATCCTTGCAAAGGGGAATGACCGGTTCGATGCATTTGCATCCTGTTTCCCGGCAGGAACGGTGAGCGGTGCACCGAAGATCAGGGCCATGCAGATTATCGCCGGGCTCGAAGCTCATCCCCGGGGGCTGTATGCCGGGGCGGTCGGATATGCGGGGTTCAACAATCTCCTCGAGTTTGCCATCGCTATCAGGACCCTCCGGATCAGCGGTGGAAAGGCAGAATTTTCAACAGGGGCCGGAATTGTTGCCGATTCGGTCCCGTCAAAAGAATTTGATGAGACAGAGCACAAAGCGCAGGCCATGCTGGAGGCGGTTCTCCTGGCAGGTGAGCAGGGATGAAGGTGGCAATTATCGATTGTTTTGACAGTTTCACCTACAACCTCTACCAGCTGGTGGGAAGTCTTGGTGCAGAACCGCTGACGATTACCTGTGATCAGCCGCTCTCACGGATACTGGATAGTGATCCTGACCGTATCATTCTCTCCCCCGGTCCGGGAACTCCTGATGAATCAGGAATCTGCCCTGCGGTGATACGCAAATATGCAGGAACGGTTCCCATTCTCGGCGTCTGCCTGGGTCACCAGACCATCATCCAGACATTTGGAGGAACTATCTGCCGGATGGAAGTGCCCCGGCATGGCAAGACAAGTACGATTATCCATACCGGGACCGGTCTTTTCAGAGGTCTCCCCAACCCTTTCCCTGCCACCCGGTACCATTCACTGATGGTCATCCAGCAGGATCTGCCGGAAGATTTCGATACGGTCGCCATTGCATCCGATGACTCCTGCGTGATGTCTGTTGCCCACCGGGAGATGCCGGTATTCGGTGTCCAGTTTCACCCGGAGAGCATCATGACTCCGGCCGGAGCTCAGCTCATCGGCAACTTCCTTGCGGAGGGTGCATAATGCAGGCCATACTGGCCCGCCTTGCGGAGGGCAGGGATCTCACTTCACGGGAAGCAGCGGGTGCTATGGAGCTGATAGCTGAAGGCAGGGCTACCGAAGCCCAGATAGCTTCGCTCATCACTGCTCTCCGTCTCAAAGGAGAGACTGCCGAAGAGATCACTGCGTTCGCCAGGGTGCTGCAGGGGTATGCTCTCTCCATAAGGCCGGTGGTAAACGGAAGGCTGGTCGATACCTGCGGAACCGGGGGTGACAGGTCAGGGACATTCAACATCAGCACCACATCAGCACTTGTTGCAGCCGGGGCCGGGGTACCGGTTGTCAAACATGGAAACCGGAGTGTGAGCAGTTCCTGTGGTTCTGCGGATGTACTTGAGGCCCTCGGCGTCCAGGTCAATATCCCGCCTCACCGTGTTTCTGCCATTGTTGAGAAGGCCGGCATCGGGTTCCTCTTTGCCCCTTCCTTCCACCCTGCCCTGAAGTATGCGGCAAAAGCGAGGAAAGACCTTGGTTTCTCAACGATCTTCAACCTCCTCGGTCCGCTCCTCAATCCTGCAGACGCCCAGGCCCGTCTCTGTGGCGTCTTTTCCCCCACCCTCATCCCGAAGTTTGCCGCAACGCTCTGCTCGCTGGGAACCGCGCGGGCCATGGTGGTCCATGGTGACGGCCTCGATGAGATAACCACTTCAGGAGAGACGCATGTGGCAGAAGTGGAGGAGGGGACGATTCGCCGGTATACCCTTACCCCGGAACAATTTGGTATTCCGCGGTCTCCGGTAGCGGCTCTTACAGGAAATTCTCCCCGGGAAAACGCAGAAATAATCAGGAATGTCCTGAGCGGGGGTGAAGGTCCTGCCCGCGACGTTGTGGTCATGAATGCAGGGGCCGCTATCTACCTCGGGGGGAAATCGATCGACCTCTCTTCCGGGATAACACGGGCAGAACATGCAATAGATTCCGGGGCCGCTGCAGAAAAACTCAGGGTACTTATCCAAATGTCGGAGGAGCACCCGTGATCCTTGAACAGGTGCTCCGGGCAACAGCCGGGAGGGTCGCAGGACTTCCCGAACCCGGGACCTCTCAGGTATCTGAAAGGAGGAGCAGACGGAGCCTGACCGATGCAATAAAGAAGAAACCGGGCCGGAATGCGATTATCGCCGAGATAAAATTTGCCTCACCATCCCGCGGAACCATCCGGGAAGGGGCCGATCCCGTCAGGTTTTCCCGGGAGTTTGCTTCCGCCGGGTGTGCAGCACTGTCAGTGCTGACCGAACCGGTCTATTTCCATGGTCATCCGGCATATCTCTCACTGATACGCCCGGCGGTGGAGGTTCCGTTGCTCAGGAAAGACTTCATCATCGACGAACGCCAGCTTTGCGAGAGCAGGGAACTTGGCGCCGATGCCGTGCTTCTCATTGCAGGCGTACTCGGTGAGGAGCTGGGGCATATGGTTGACCTTGCCATCAGCTACGGCCTCGAGCCCCTCGTAGAGGTGCATACCGGAGAGGAAATTAAAGCTGCACTCGAAACTTCAACCCGGCTGGTTGGAATTAACAACCGGGATCTCCGGACCTTCAGGACCGATCTCTCCACTACCCTCAGACTCGCCCCTCTTGTCCGTGATGCAGGTCTCGGGGTTGTATCAGAGAGCGGGTTCATGTGGCCCTGTGATATCAGGACCATTCGCTCCCTGGCAGATGGCTTCCTGATCGGTTCGTCCATCATGGCTGCAAAGAACCCCGTGCAACGCCTGGAGGGATTTGTATTCGCGTGAAGATATGCGGGATAACCACGCCAGACGATGCCCGTCTGGTTGAAGCGGCAGGGGCAGACGCGATAGGGGTCGTGCTCTATTCCGCTTCTCCCCGTTGTGTATCCCTGAGGAAAGCACGGGAGATCTTTGATGCCGTCCCTGCCATGACCCGGGTATGTGTTACCCACACCGAAATCCAGAGCGACCTGGAGGCGATCTGTACCTTGCGGCCGGATGCTGTCCAGGTAACCTGCCGGGCAGCAGTGCCGGTGCACAGCAGATCCCGTGTTTTCAGAATGATACAGCCAGGAGAAGAGATACCAGCCGGTTCCGATGCCCTGTTCATTGACGGGAGCCGGGGAAGCGGTCGTCCCTACGACAAACGATATGCCGCGGACGTCATGAGGTCTGCCCGAGTTCCGGTCTTCCTGGCCGGAGGGCTTACTCCCGACAATGTGGCTGCTGCGATTCTTGCGGTCCGACCTTCCGGTGTTGATGTGGCCAGCGGGGTCGAATCTGCCCCGGGAAGAAAGGATCCTGATAAGGTACGGTCGTTTGTCGACCATGCAAAGGGAGTGATGAAATAATGGAAATGTCTGCCCGTTTCGGTCCCTATGGGGGCCGCTATGTCCCGGAGACCCTGGTTGCAGCCCTTGAGGAGCTTGAACAGGCATACCGGACTCTGGTTCCGGCTCCTGCATTCAGAGAGGAACTTAAGTACTATCTCTGTGAATATGCCGGCAGGGAAACACCGCTGACCTTCTGCAGGAACATGTCACAGGATCTCTCCTGCAGGGTGTATCTGAAACGGGAAGATCTCCTCCATTCAGGTGCCCACAAGTTGAACAATGCCCTCGGCCAGGCCCTCCTGACAAAATTTATGGGCAAATCGAGGATCATCGCTGAAACCGGGGCCGGCCAGCATGGCGTTGCCGCTGCTATCGCCGGGGCAGTGCTCGGGCTTTCCGTTGATGTATACATGGGCACCGAGGATATGGAACGCCAGGCCCTGAATGTGACCCGCATGCGGATGCTTGGTGCACGGGTGATCCCGGTACTGTCCGGCTCACGAACCCTGAAGGATGCAATTAACGAAGCCCTGCGGGACTGGGTAGGAAATGTTGAGGAGACCCACTACCTGATTGGTTCGGTGGTGGGTCCGCATCCTTTCCCTTCCATGGTCCGGGACTTTCAGACGGTGATTGGGCACGAGACCAGGAGGCAGATACTGGAACAGGCGGGACGACTCCCTGATGCACTGGTAGCCTGCGTTGGCGGAGGATCCAATGCTATCGGGATGTTTCACCCCTTCCTTGGTGACCCGGTACGCCTCTACGGTGCAGAGGCAGGGGGCGAGGGGCTTTCCGGGAAACACGGTGCGACCCTGTGCGCCGGAAGGCCCGGAGTACTCCATGGAACCTATACCTACCTGATTCAGGATGCCTTCGGCCAGATCCTCGAATCACACAGCGTCTCGGCAGGTCTTGATTATCCGGGTGTAGGCCCGGAGCACAGTTACCTGCATGACGCCGGAAGGGTCAGCTACCTGCCGGTGACTGACAGGGAAGCCATCGATTCCTTCCTCTATCTCTCCCGGACCGAAGGAATCCTTCCTGCGCTTGAATCAGCCCATGCCGTGGCTCTTGCCCGGAAAATAGCCCCGGATATGGATGAAGACAGCACCATCATCATCAACCTTTCGGGGAGGGGCGACAAAGACGTTGCGCAGGTGGCCGCGTTCTCGGGGGTTGCTCTGTGACCCTTCCCGATGGTTCCCGGATTGCCATGGCTTTCCAGAACGGCAGGCGGCCTCTGCTCGTGGCATGCATAGTGGCCGGTGACCCGGACTTCCCTGAGAGCATCCGGATTGCTCGGATGCTCGTGGCAGCGGGGGCAGATATGCTCGAGCTGGTGATGCCTTTCTCTGACCCCGTCGCTGACGGTCCGGTAATCCAGCAGGCGGGATTGCGGGCACTTTCTGCTGGCATGAACACCGACCGTCTCTTTGAACTGGTCAGGGAGGTGAGGGGAGAGACCGAGATACCCCTTGTCATCATGACCTATGCGAATATCGTGATCCAGCGGGGAATTGAGAAATTCTACCATGATGCCGCCAGAGCAGGTGCGGACGGGGTGGTGGTCGCGGATGTGCCCCTTGAGGAAGCTGCACCGTTCTGTGATGCTGCCAGAATTGCAGAAATCGACCCTATCCTCTTTGTCAGCCAGACGACCTCTCCTGACCGGTTGGAAATGATCCTTGAGGTTGCCGGCGGATTCGTGTATCTCGTTGCTGCGATGGGAGTAACCGGAGTCCGGGAAGGAATAGCGCCTGATACTATCTCCTGTATCCAGAACCTGAAGGAAAGAACCGCACTTCCGGTCGTCCCCGGTTTCGGGATTTCTACACCGGAACAGGTCCAGATCTGTGCAGAGGCAGGAGCAGACGGGGTGATTATAGGATCAGCTATCATCCGGCTGATCGGGGAGCATTCCGGTTATCCGGCAGCAAGGGAAAAAGAAATCAGAACCTTGGTTCGGGAGCTGAAGGCCGGGGCTGGTACTTCCTGACAGATTCGATGGTAAGGAGTATTGAGAGAGCAACCCATAGTACGGAGGGGATTGTGTCCCTATCATTGACAACTTTTCAGAGCGATTATCGTATTCCCGATCCCATGCATTGCTATGGACGAGGTCAGGAAGGCCTTTGATGCCATAGCATCACGCTATGATGCCCAGCGGAAGGGCATCATCCCCAATTTCGAGGATTTTTATCTGGCCGCTGCCCATGCAGCAGAGTGGCATGGAAAGAATCCCTCGATCCTCGATATCGGTTCCGGGACCGGCCTTCTCTCTGCTCTCCTCCTTGAGAAATTCCCGTCAGCCACTCTTGCCCTGGTAGATATTTCGACCAACATGCTCACAATAGCCAGACAACGGTTTTCAGGGAATGATCGGGTCACGTATAGGGCCGGTGATTACCGCTATGAAGGCCTTGACCACACGTACGACCTGATCTGCTCGGCACTGTCCATCCACCACCTGGATCACGAAGAGAAACGTGGCCTCTATGCCAGAATATATTCAGCACTCAATCCGGGAGGAGTCTTTGTGAATGCAGAGCAGGTCGCGGGTGAAACTACCGACCAGCATCGGCGTTACATGGAATACTGGAATGATTATGTCCGCCACGGACCTCTTCCGGAAGAAGAATGGAAGAATGCCCTGCAGAGACGCGACACTCTTGATAAGATGGAGAAGCTCTCGGTCCAGCTGGACTGGATGAGGACAACCGGGTTTTCTGATGTTGACGTCCGGTACAAGAACCGGATGCTGACTGTCATGAGGGGCAGAAAAGGGTAGAAGATCGTCTGGTACAGGGTATGCTTCCCTCTTAACCGGCCTGATCGTGAAGGAAAAACCGCCACCTGCAGAACATGTCCGGCGGGTGGGGATCAGGGGGGGCAAAAAGACATTCGACCCTGATCCGATCATCAATCTGCCCGGCAAAGCTGGTAAACTCCGCCCGGTGCATCTCACGGCAGACGTACTCGCCGAGACCTCTCCGGAGCCGTGCTTCCTGGGTGGGGCAGGAAGGCACTGAAATGATCACCTCATCCTCTCTCTCATCGATATCATAACCGACAATGAGTGCCCAGGGGAAAAGCCGCAGAGCCTGAACAAAGCCTTTGAGTCCTTTCTCTTTCATATCGAACCTTGCCTTCAGGTCTTTTGCCGCCATGGAAGCAACCCTGCCCCATACCTGCTCATTGATCTTCTCAGCGACCGGCTGGCCGAATTCATCTGCTACAGATATGAACCAGAAGGCATCCACTACCCGGTAGTGCCAGAGGAGAAATTCGAGGTAGCTGCATTTTTCCTGATCATTCATCTGTTCGAACCGTTCAAGATCCATGCACCATCAGCCTGGTAGATTGAGGGAAACTGGTAAAAAATGATTCCTGTTACCGGATCCAGCCCCTCCGGATCCAGTCATCGTACTCTCCCGGTCGCCAATCCCGGTTATTTTCTACGATTCGGGCAAAGAAGGCACGGTTATCAGCGATTATGGCTTCCTGCCCGGGAAACCGCGGCCTGGTTTTTATCGCTCCTACCAGCCGTTCCCCGAGCTTTCGGGCCTGGTGTTCTGCACGATACAGAGTCTGTTCATCATCTCCGACTGCCACCCACTTACCGGGCAGAGTAAACACCCCGAGGTAATTGAGCACATGATTCAGGTAGGAAACAACCTGTTCTCCCCCTGAAATCCAGGTTGTGGAAACAGCACAGCCGTATTTTCCGAAGAGCTTCTGGTAGTGAACTGCATCGGCCAGCCGATCGATAAAAACCTTCATCTGACCGGTAACATGGTCGATGTAAACGGGCGAGCCGAGCACGATACCATCCGCCCTGAGCATGCGGTCATACAGTGAAGAAAGATCATCGGAAATAACACACTTCCCTGTTAAATTACAGCTCTCGCATCCGGTACAGGCCTCAATCCGGAGATCTGTCAGGTCTACCAGTTCTGTCTCGGCCCCGGACCCGGTGGCGCCGTCAAGCACCCACCGGGTCAGGAGCCGGGTACGGCTGGCGACCCCGCGGGGGCTCCCCTGTATACCGAGAATTACCACCGGCCTGGGAAGCGTCTCCTGGATCGATGCAGGCACAAGGGTTGCGGTTCCGGGCACAAGCCTCTCTCCGTATTTTTATTAACAGGTACCGGAATGATTACCCTGCCCCGGGGTCGTCCTGCCAGAGGCCGAATGAGTTACTCTCCGTGTCCCGGCAAACTGCCATGCAGCCAAATTTCGGGACTATCATCTTTGGAATGATAACCGTTCCACCAAACTGTTCGACCTTCCTGCAATATTCTTCAAGTGAAGGAACCCCGAGATAATTCATGATCCGCTGGTCAGGGCTTCCCCGTTTTCCCATCCCTCCCCCAAGAGCTGGTTTTCCTTCGAGATCGGTGGTCTCAATCAGGTAAAAGTCAGGAAATCCTGGCGGCGCAACGAATTTCCAGCCAAAGAGCCCGGTGTAGAATTCCCTTGCCCGGGCGGGATTATCTGCAGGGAGATCAAAATGCACGATTGTAGGCATCCAGGTTCACCAGGATGTGATCTTGGAAAGTGAGGTTATGAAAGTATGTCCCTTTGGGAAGAAGAGGTACAGGATAACAGGAGAACATGAGAAATAAGTGTTGGTTCATAAGGTTCCCGCCGATTCCAGGGACCCGGCACGCAATCTCTCCTTCTTCCCCAGAGCCGCACCATAGATGACGAATTCATCCACCCCGTCAATACCCAGCAGGTCGGCCATCAGCAGGTCATCGAAAGCTCCAATGGCGCAGGTCCCGCATCCGATCTGTTCTCCGGCAAGATAGAGGTTCTGGCAGACATGTCCGGCATCGAGATGGACCAGCCGGTAAGCCCGCTCGGAATACCGCCAGGACATGCGGTATATGACGCAGGACCAGATGAAGGTCACAGCGGAAGCCCGGACAAATGCCTGACCGAAGCAGGCGGCCATAGTCCGGTCAGAGAGGCCGGGACGGGTATCAATCGGAAGAAGCCGGTGGGAAAAGGCCAGGTAACGGTATAGTCCGGGGTCCAGACTATCGACCCTGTTGACCAGCAGGTAGGTCTCGAGCGCATGACGCCCGCCTGCCGAAGGAACATTCCGGAGGGTGTAGTAGGGTTCAACAGCTCGGAGTATCCCCTGTGTGCACCAGAGGAGATAGGAGAGGTCTTTTTGTGTGAGGGGTTCACCGGTGTATCTCCTGACTGACCTCCTGCTCTCGATAGCAGAACGAAGGTCGAGAGGGGGGTTGACAATCTTCCCGGGTTCCGGGAGTGGGATGGGATACCCGTCCCCGGGAAACGGTTTTTCCAGGGGAGGAGCTTGTACCCTGTTCTGCTGGTCCGAAGGAGAGATGTGCTCATACCTTGTCATCTCCATGAAGGTCCTGCCGGTCGGAAGCATAGCCAGAATTGAGCGGCAGATCCTGATAAAACCGGTGTGTCACTGACGTGAGATTTTAATCGATTTTCATAAATCCCTCACAGTTCAGAATATGAACAAGGTGGGATGTCCCTGATTACAGCTTCCCTGGATGTCCTCTTCACCTACCTCGCCGAAGCGGTGATTCTTCTTACCCTGGGCATAATCCTTGGGAATATCCTGGTGGAGACCGGAATCTTCGGCCGGCTCACCCGTTTAACCCGGCCTCTCGGCGGAATTTCCGGCCTTTCCGAAGAATCTACTACTGCAACCCTGGGGAAAAATGAGAAAATCCTCTATCGGGCTGATTTTCTCCCCACCATCATGATGACGAGAAAAAGCACTGCAAGGATGGGAGCGATCGAAATTCCTGCTTTCGTTGTCGTGGGCACCGGTACCGTCACGACGGTGGTGATTATACCGCCATCCGGGGTCTGTGAAGGCAGAATTCCGCGATTCATTACTGTCCTGACCGTGACCTCTTCGGAATCACCTACCACCTGTCCCTGGTTGTTCAGCTCCTCGGCCTGCATCACCCGGAAGGGGGTGCCATCCTGCAGTTCTGGCACTGTTCCATTCACCTGGACGCTGACTGCCACGTCCTGGTTTGTCGGGTAGGAGAGAAGGAACCCGTTTATGAATACGAAGTTCCCTTCCTTGGGAATGACCGCTGCCTGATTTCCGTCTACCAGCACCATGACATTCCACCGGGCCCGTTCGAGATCGGTGGAGAGAACGAGTGTATATCCCTCGATGAACGTTGTCGGGCCCAGGGGGATGATCTGGATCACTCCTGTGGCATTGACAACTGTATGAACGGGGAGGGATACCTCAGGAGGGATAACCTGCACATCCTGGAGACTGAGGAAAGCGGAACAGGGGGTGATGAGGATTGCCAGAATTGCGAGGAGGATGATAGTACCCGTTTTGTTCATGTGGTGGATTAGGCACTCATGAAAGATAAGATATTCTGGGGGTTCCCCACGGTTTGTTCTGGTAAGAATACAAGGATGATAACCGGGATACTTCATTCCTCGAGAACGACATCAACAGCATCCTCAAAAACGTAGAGTTCATCGATGCTCGTCCCGAGCAGCTTTGCCACATCATGGGCCAGTTTGAGGGATGGATTGTACTTTCCCTGCTCAAGAAAGACAATGGTCTCCCTCCTCACCCCGACTGCCCTGGCAAGGTCAGCCTGCGTCATATCTTTCCGTGCCCGGAATTCCTTCATGCGGGTCTTCATACCACCCTCACGAATCCATCACGCCA
>Ga0209254_10000270_pt1 | contig 39517 bp, 30 predicted proteins | sample FrelakmetDIP11DI_FD_187148 | JGI IMG/M metagenome (GOLD analysis project Ga0209254, IMG submission 187148) | Freshwater lake sediment microbial communities from the University of Notre Dame, USA, for methane emissions studies - DIP11 DI (SPAdes)... | ecosystem: Environmental > Aquatic >... | reverse complement strand
TTGATCGCCTCGTTCAGCCGCTCGTTGGGGGCCAGGTGATAGTCGGCCGGATTCAGCCCGTCCAGATCGCGGCCGTCGGCGATGCGCTGCAGCAGGTCGGCCGGCAGGATAGCCCCTTCGGTCTTGACGGTGGTAAAGGCAGTGCGAGAGATGGTCCGCATACAGTTCAGTCTATTCTCGGTGATGTTGCTCTGCGGCGCACTTGATCAAAATAGGCCTGGAATTCGGCAGGAACAATATCAGCCCGGGGCGCATCGGGCAGAACCGCATGGAAATGGCGCTCCAGGTCCTCGAACGAAATCAGTCCCTCGCGCAGCAGAAACTCCACGTCTTCCAGGTCGGCTTCCAAGCCACGCGCGATCTTGCTCAGGGCGATGCTGTACAGGTCAAAGATGTACACATCGAGCTGGCCAAATCGTTCCACCAGCCGTCGCCGGGCATAAGCCTGCGGCGGTAGCGGGACGAATTCGGCCAGCGGCACTGCTTCCACGTCCAGGCGCATTTGGACGGCCAGCTCGTCCAGAATCGCCTGGAACTGCTCGGCCAATCCCGCCTCTAGCTCGAACATATAGTCCACGTCCAGCGTGGTGCGAGGGTTTCCCAGCAGGCAGAGGGCGCTCCCTCCCAATAGATAAAAAGCACCTGGCCCAGGTGATCGCTCGCCCAGGCGTTGGAGGAAGGCTCGCAGGGTGGCGGATGTTATTGGTTCCATCGAGTTTCTATCTCCCATTGGCGGATCAACTGTTCAGCTACGTGCTCGTAGGTCCCCAGCCAGTTGACCATCGTCTGCAGCCGGCGTTGGTGCTCACGCCCGAGGGCGGCCAGTCGCTCGCGGGGAGTTCCTTTGGCCGGCAGGTTCAGCTCGGCCGAGACCTGGTGCAGGTCTGGTAGCCATCGCCAACGCGTTGCCAGGAAAGATCGCAAGCGACTGGCGTGCTCCTGCTGTAGGAGCATCGCCGCCGCGTAGAACGATTGAAGGGTCAGCCGTTCCCAAGGCGGCAACTGCTCCAGGGCAGCCGGCACGGCCTCGGCGTACTGGGGATGGGCCAGCAGGACGGCGATCACGGCGGCGCGGACGCGGGCGCTAGGCTGCCGTATCAAGTCGGCCAGCAATGCCTCTGGAGGGCGTACCCTCTCGGCCCGGTAGGAAGTCTGGCGCGAAAGGTAGCGGATGCCCAACAACTCGAGCTCGGCCACGATTCTCTCTTCGGCTGATGCGGCGAATTCAAACACGTTCAGACCTCTTTGAGCATGGGCAGCAACACATATACCCCCAGTGTGTCGGGTGGCAACTGGGGCCGTACGCTGTAGCTGATCCCTGTCATCCGAGCAGCAGCCCGCACCCGGCGATGGGCCTCCAGCAGCTCCTGGCCCTGCCGCTCGGCGATGTCGGTGAGCGGCGCTCCCAGGTGCGCCATCCCGTCCAGGACGCGGCGGATGAACTGCGCCGCCTGCTGGGGCGCGATATTGGCGTCGGGCTGGGCCTGCAACAGCGCCTCGGCCTCCCCATCCGGCAGCCATTCCGGAGCGTCGGGCCGCCCGGCGTAGCCCACGATCTTGCACGCCTCGGCCAGCAGCGGCACCTCCTGCTCGCCGCGCCGGGTCAGGATGTGGTAGCGGAAGCGCAGCAGCAGCAGCGTCGTGGTCCGCTCGACGGCCCGGGTGCGGATCGCCCCACAGCGCCGGGCCACCCCCTCCAGCAGCGGGTCCAGGGCGGTGTCCATCACATAGGCCGCCAGCCCCTCCACGATGGGGTGGGTGCGCGTCAGGTGCAGCACCTTGTCGGGCACCGGCAGCTGAAAACGGGCGGTGAACGCCTCCCGGTTGCCGCACGCCTCGCGCACCGCGGCCCGGTTGGGCACGTGCACTTCCAGGTCGCCGTTCTTGCGGGCCACAGATCCGCCGTGGATCTGCACCACCTCGGTCACAAAGCGCTGCACGTCTACTCCGGTGCCGATCGCCTCGCGGACGGCCTGCCACTCACGGGCCACCTCGTCCACCTTGATGGTGCGCTGGGCGAACAGCGTGCGGGAGCGTTTTTCTTTCTCGGCCACTTTATCCCAGCGGGTGTGCAGTGCCTCGGCAGCAAAGGCAGAGGTGTCAAACAGGGCCAACTGGCGCAGATCGGCCTTGCTGTCCCTCAGCAGCAGCCCCTGCATCAGCGCCTGGATCACGTCGCTGGTGTTGGCCGGAACCGGCACCGAGATGCCCAGCGAGGTGCGGATCGTCTTGTGCTTGCGCAGCAGGACACCCAGCACAATGCCGTCGATCTGGTTATCCAGGCCATAGTAGGTGACCGTGCGGACGACGGGGCTGGGCTGGCCGTAGCGGTCGGCCCGGCCCTCGCGCTGCTCGTGGCGGGTGGGGTTCCAGCTCAGGTCATAGTGCAACACCGCGTCGAAATGATCCTGGAGGTTGACGCCTTCGCTCAGGCAGTCGGTGGCCACCAGCACCCGCTGCCCGTGCTGGCCCAACTCCCCCACCCGCTGTTCCCGCTCGGCTGGGGGTAGGGTGCCGGTCACCGCCGCCACCTCAACCCCCTTGGGCAGCGCCTGGCGCAGCTCGCCGGCCACATATTCGGCGGTAGGCACAAAGCGGCAAAAGAGGATCGGGTTGTAGCCGTCGTCCAGCAGCTTCTTGACGATGGCGATCGCTTTCTTGAGCTTGGCGTCGTGGGTTGGCCCGTGCAACCCTTCGGCACGGCGGGCGTAGCGCAGCAGCCGCTCGCGCTGGCCGCCCGGCTGCTCTTCGCCTTCCTGGCCGCCGGGGGCGGTGTCCAGGAACTCGCTGGCGTCGGCGTCGTCCAGGTCGAGGACGGCCCGCTCGCCCACCAGGTCGGCTTCCTCGGGGCTGTCGGTCTCCACGGTGCTGGACCGGGTGCGCAGCGTCGCCGCTGCCGCAGCCGGGCTGCTGGCCAGGCTGCGCAGCAGGGCCAGGACCGACCACCAGCGCACCCGTTGGCTGTGGCGGGGGCCGGTCGCGTCCTGCACCCGCTCGCGGGCATAGTCCAGGAGGTCATGAAAGAGCGCCTTGTAGTCGCCGGTCAGGGTGTAGGTCTCTTCCGCATCCTCCCGCCTGGGGAACACCGTCTCGGCGTGCATATAGGCCTGCACGTCGGCCCGGCGGCGCTGGACCATGTGCGCCGCCACCTGGCGGCGGTGCCGCTCGTTCTGCTCGCCCGACAGGTCATCGGGCAGATCGTGAAACTCGGGCCGGATCAGGGCCAGTAGGGAGCGAAAGGCTCCTTCGTCGCCGCTGTGGGGCGTGGCCGTGACCAGGATCAGGTGGCGGTTGGGGTCCCGGGCCAGGGCTTGCAGAAGCTGGTGGCGCAGGTGGCGGCCGCCGCGACCCTCCGCTGAAAAGGCGCAGGTGTGGGCCTCGTCCACGATCACCAGCTCCGGGCAGGTGCGCACAAACTCGTCCCGCCGCCGGCTGGACTTGATATAGTCGGTAGAGACGACGACAAAGGGGTACAGGTCAAAGAGCGATTGCCCCATGGCGGTGCCCCGTTCCAGCCGGGTGACGGTGCTGGTCAGCACCAGCTCGGCCTCGATGTGGAACTTGGTCAGCAATTCCGCCTGCCACTGCTCGGCCAGGTGCGGCGGACAGAGGACGGCCAGCCGTTGCACCTCGCCGCGGTCCAGCAGCTCGCGGGCCACCAACCCGGCCTCGATCGTCTTGCCGATGCCCACGTCGTCGGCGATCAGCATCCGCACCGGGTCGAGCTTGAGGGCCATCAGCAGAGGGACGAGCTGGTAGGGCCGGGGCTCGACGTTGAGCCGGGCAAAGGAGCGGAACGGCCCGGCGCTGGAGCGAAAGCCCAGCCGCACAGCGTCGCGCAGCAGGCGGCAGGAGTTGAAATCGCCGGGGCGGTCGGGGTCGGGCAGGCCAAAGGCCGCCGGCCGGACGTCGCCGCCCTCCACGGGCAGGTAGAGGCCGGCGATCTCCTGGTCGGTACCGCCCAGGGGGCGCAGGATCAGCCAATCGGCCGTCGAGTCGGGTAGGACGACCCACTCACGGCCGCGGGCGCGGACTAGGGAGCCGGTCGTGAAAGGCATAACCTATGTCCTCAGACTCAAGAGCAGCCTCCGGGCGTTCTCCTCCTGAGCCGGCAGCTCATCCCCCCGCACGTGTTTCTCCAGGGTGTGGGCGTTGCGGTTAAGAGAGTAGATCCACAGGCCCTCTGGGGCGGCGACAACAAACGACGGCAGGCCGAGCATGAGGGCGTAGGACTTGGCCTGGGCGACGGCCGGCTCGAGCTCCCTATCTAGGATGCGCAGCTTGTTCTCAAAGAGGGTAAGAGGCCCGCGGGCATCGCTCACGTAGCAGTCCACCCGGCCGCGGCTCTCCTGGCTGCCAAGGCGAAAAAGGCACGGACGCTGAGCCTCGTACTTGAACCCCCACCTTCGAATGAGACGTTTGACAATCTGGTCTTCGAACTCTGCTTCGAATGCAAACTCACCGGAGGAGCCGACTTCGAGCAGAGGTTCAGGCACCAGGTGGTGCTGCACACGTATCTCTTCCGGTATTTTGTCCAGCAACTGGTTATAAACCGAGTGTGGGACAGCCTCAGTCACGGTCCACTGGAACTGGCGTCGCACAGGACCCCAGCGGCTGAGGATGGGATCCGATCTCATGTCGGCGAAGGTTATATCCGGGATAGAGCCCACACTGACCAGGTCGACCCAAAAACCTTTCCATGCTCCCCAGGGATCGAACTCGGGCGCTTCTTTGACCCGATAGACGTGGGTAATCGCCTTGCGTGGGCTCATTCTGTACATGAACACCAGATCGCCGGGCTTCATCTCGTTGCAGCCTGACCACTGGACCTCTTTGTGCTTGTCCAATTCGCCAAAGTACTCCGCTTTGGTAGCCATCAGCCAGTAGCGGTTGTAGCTGCTCTTCTCGAGGAACAGCCTGCCCAGTCCTTCATAGAGAAAAGCCAGGAGCGCTGATTGTCGATGCTTAGGATCGGGCCAAGCGGTACGTGCAAAAGCCTGGAGTGACTCGTTGAGCTGAAGGTAGCGATTGAGACCTTTCGCCCCCACGCTGGCAAAAGGGAGCTGAAATCCTGGGACGACCTCGGCAAGAAAAGCCAGCCCGTCAAGGATCTCCTGGTCCAACTGCGAGACGCGGTAGAAAAGGAAGCGATCGGGGAAGAAGTGGCTGAGCACGAGCGAGACAAGCGAGACCTTGCTATCAAAGTGCTGCTCTAGCGCGCGCAGCATCGTTTCCGGCTCTTTGGGCAGGGGCGAGGGCAACTCGATGCTTCGCCGGTTATTCAGCTCATAGAGGCAGTCATTCAGCTTCGCCTTCCGGCTTTTGCTGAGATACCTGGGTGCGTGCCTCTCGGCGTCGGACTTGAGCCATTCCAGCAACAGATCCTTGTTCATGGGTGATTGTCAACCTCCCCGGGTCATGCTGGCTCTTGGATGGTCCCAAGAAGATGTGCGTTTTGTATGCACATGCTCGCCCACTCATCCCTGCGGTATGGAAAGCGGAGGACGGTGTACCCATAGTCTAGCAAGCACTCGGTCACCTGGCGATCGTGGGCAGCGACGTCAGGTTGGTCGTGGTCGGGGCCGTCGATGTAGACCGCCACCGCCTGCTCTCGGTACAGAAAATCCGGCCGGGTATGGCAGGCTTCGACCAGCTCCTGCGCGGCATCCGGCAGGCGCAGGTTGTTCGCCTCTAAGAAGTCGAGCCACTCGCGCTCGAGGTCGCTGTCGCACAGGACCTTGAGCTGGCGCAGGTGCTCGGCCCGATCGAGAGGTCCGGGACTGGCGCTCACGGTGCTGCCGGCTAGCTCCAGCAGCAGCTCGCGCACCAACTGCCGGTCGAGAAGCTCGTGGTCGGGCTGGTTGGTGTAGCTCATCAGACAGTCGTAGCAGGCAGCCTCACAATCTTCCTTGGCACGTGGCGCCCGGCGCAGGTCGGCGCCGGCCTCTGGATCAAAATGGCAGAGGCGCAGGGCCTCGCGGGCGACCTCGGCTACGGCATCGGGCCGGTCGAGTAGCTGGCGCAGGACTCCAGCTCCACCCTCGGCAGCTTCGTAGAGCAGGATCAGGCGCCGGTTGTCGGCGTCGGGCAGCGGCTCGGCGGCCAGCTCGGCGTCCTCCAATTGGTAAAGCACTCGGATGGCGTTCTTGAGTGCCGGCTGGAGCGAGGCCATCGTCTCGTTCGTGAGGCGGTTGAGCGGCTCGATCAGCAGGCAGTTGCGGTGGTCCTCGACAAAGGGGATCACTCGCTCGGTGCGTAGGCTCATGGGATCCTCAGGGTCGTCCTCGACATCCTGGTTGCGCTGCCAGTAGCCGCGCTCGAGGTCCAGGACAAAGCCTCGCACCTCTGGGTCGCGGCGCCTACGCCAGCCGAGGTTGATGCGCCACAGCGTGGCGGCGTGGCCGTAGGTCAGGCGGAAAAGCGCCGAACCGCTGGGTGCGTAGACCGTAGCGACCCGCTGGCAGGGCAGATCGCCCCGTTCGCTAAAGCGTACTCCGGTGCGCAGATCGTAGCCCATGCGCACCCGTTCCTCCTCGTCCGAGTTGATCCGGTCACGGCGCTTGGTAGAGGCGTTCTGCATGCGAAAGAGGGCGTGTAGGGGATGGCCGAGGGCGGCGTGGCAGTACTCGCACATGTCCGGGCCGGGCTGGTTGCCGGTCAGCGGGTGCAGGTAGCCACAAGCGGGGCAGAACTTGGCGCGTGCCGTCAGCAGCTCCTGGTCCACCGGCAGAATGGCTCTGTTCACGACGTAGGTTGAGCCTTCGTGGTAGATGACGCTGCGCGGGCCGAATTCCGAGATGGCCAGGAAGCGTGGCCGCGAGAGGAATTCGTCGCGGCTTCCGCGCGCCAGGCGCCGGCCGGGAATGTAGGCCGACAGGGGCAGTCGCGGGAAGCTGTATCCGGGCAGGAAGCCTTCGCTGGCAAAGTAGCGGTAGCTGTAAAAGTCGGATTGGTAGAGGTCCCGCTCGTCGCCGCCGGTCAGCAGAGCGAGCTGGGATTCGGCCTCGGCCCGCAGGCGTGTAGCCTGCTGCCGGTCGGCAGGGGGACGGTTGTGGTCCAGGATGATGCGGTGTTGCTGTTCTCGTTGGCGGAGCGCGGCGCGGTACAGGCCCCGCCAGCGGTCGCAAGCGGCATCGAAACGGGACTGTACCTGGTCGAGCGCTCGAGGCAGCCAGTCATCGTGATACCAGTCCGCCCCGCGCACCTCGTTGAGGGTCCGGAAGATGGCTGCCACGCGCTGGGCGGCCCGTTGCCTGGCGGGCGCCGACTCGATCGCCTCGCGGACGGACGGAAGCAGGTCCAACGTGGGCTCGTCCCCCGCGAGGTCGAGCAGGTCTTTCAAGGACTTGCCGAGCGAGAGGTCAGTCTCGGAAAGCCACACGGAGTGGACGTGGGCACGCACCAGATCTTCGTTGGCCAGGTCCAGGCGCGGTGGGGCGACCGCGCCAGAAACCATGCGGTCAGGACGCCGGAAAAAGTACTGATCGTGCGGGCTCCCGATGGTGCAGTAGGTAAAAACCAGGGCTGGCTGGCCGCTTCGGCCGGCACGGCCGCTGCGCTGGGCATAGTTGGCCGGGGTAGGGGGCACGTTGCGCATGTTGACGGCGTTCAGCTCGGCGATGTCCACGCCAAGTTCCATGGTAGGCGAGCAGAAAAGCACCGGCAAATCGGCCCGGCGGAAGCGTTCCTCGCGGTCCTGGCGCGTCTCGTTGGGCACCTGGGCGGTGTGCTCTCTGGCTTCGATGCCGTGCAGTTGCGCAGCCACGTTCTGGTAATAGTCGACGAAAAAGGGGTTGACGCGGGCGCCAGAGTCGGGCAGCCGTGGGACGCGAATTGGGTCGTGCAGAGGATGGGTGCCATCACCGGCGCGCCAGATCAGGCATGAGGCCGGCACCTGGTAGCCGGGCGTGTCCAGTTCGTCACGTGGCTCCTGCACTCGTTCCACTAAGCCGGCGACGCGCAGCACCTCGAAGAGTTGGCAAATGACCGTCTCGGTCTCGGTCACCGTCAACCGCTGGCCAAGGGTCGGAAAGGTGCCCGCACGGCGGAGGTAGAGGCCAAAGCCGCCGCGTCCGGAGACAAAGACATTTCCCCGAAAATCATCTCTGGTGCGAGATCTGGGGAAGGCGATGCCAGCGGTCTCCATCGCCTCGCTCTCGTCGATGGCCCATGGCTCACGCAAGCGCTGGCTGCTGCGCTGTTGGATGCGCTCCTGGTAGGCTGATTCCAGGTAGTCGACTTTGATGGCCAGCGACCGCCGGAGAAAGTCGAGGAGCACGTGAGCGACACGGGCACGGTCGGCGGGCGAGGCGCCGGCCAGGGCAGGATGCCCTTGCCAGAGCTCATCATCAGCAGACAGGTCTTGCAGCGAGGCGTAGTGGATCTCGAGCGGGCCGCACTGCTCCAGGTTCGGCGCGGTGACGCGCCAACCGCGGCGGAGGTCGTGGTAAACACGGTAGGCCAGCACTTCCCTGAGGGCTGCCTCGGTGTCGGCCAGGGCTTGATAGCGAACGGTGGGGTCGGCTGCGTAGAGACCAAGGTCCAAGTTCAGCGCTCCGAATACCCGCTGAGACAGCTCGTCATGGGTCAGGCCGGAAGGTCCGGATGCCTGTACAGCGCGGTATAGCGCCGCACGCAACAACCCCACCTCTACAAAGTCGTTGAAATGCCCTGCCTGGAGGGAAGCATCTTGGCGGTTGTCGGTAAAGCTCAGGAGCTTGCGCGCCTCCCGTTTCAGAGTCTCGTCGCGCCGCAACGAACGGAGGGTGGCCAGGCTGAGGACAGTAGTGGCCGTGCTGCGGCCACCGGCTGCCAGTGTGGTCAGCTTGCCCAGATCGGAGCGCTGGCGGCCGCTATAGGCAACGCCGCAGTTGAGGCAAAAGGCGAACGACGCTCGCACGTACTGGAGTGGGATGCCGCTGGGTTGTTCGCGGCCTTGGGCATCGAGGTGTACTGATCGGGGCAACCGGTCGCGGTGGTCGCGCCGGATGCGCGGTGTGCCGGCGATGGTCTCGAGCCAGTCGTCGGGGAGCCGCTCGATGATAGCGGCGGCATCTTCCGGCCACGGCTTGCCGGGATTGCAGTAGAGAAAGCCGGCCTCCTCGTCGTCGCGGGCCGCCTGATCGCTCAGGTCGCGCGGATGAAAGGCCGCCTCATCCGTTTGCGGGTCGACCCGCTGCGTCACGGTGTAGTACTCTTGACCGCATTCCAGGCAGAACGCAAGTGGCAGGAGGAGCTTTGCGCGGTCGCCGGGAACATACTGCTGGCCGACAGTGGTGAGGTAGCGCTGGTCGGGAGGCTCCAGGGAAGCATACACTGTATCGCCGCGGCTGACAAACTGATGCAAGCGGAAGGCAAAGGCAGGGAATCCTGTGTCGGGGTTCGTGACGTCATAGCCGGCGAGAAGAGCCTGTTGGATCGCGTCTACGCAACGTGGCTCGGGCACACCAGTCAGCACCGAAAGGCGCCGCGCCGCCCCCTCGGGGCCGGTGATGGGAATCGGGGCTGCCCGGTGCAGGCGTCCGCTCTCCAGCTCAGTCGCGAGGCCGAAGGTGGACTCGATCCAGGCCGAGAGCGGATCAGCCACAAAGGCGCTGTACTCGCGAGGGGGCTCACGCTGCGTGTCGTGGATGCGCTCCGCCAGTTGCGCCGCAAAAGTCGGGTCCGCTGAGTCCCGCTCGGATGTGGCCCGTCGGAGCGTCTCGCTGATGACCCGCTCGGGCTTGACCGGAGCCCCGAAGAGGCGGCTGGCCACCCGGGCGATCTCCTGTTGCTGCTCGGCCAGCGTACCAGGGCCAGCGAGGGTGGCCGAGGTGCCGACGCACTGCAAGCCTGGGCTGGCGCATGCCTCGCGGACGCGGCGGACCAGTAGGGCGACATCGGCTCCCTGCCTGCCGCGGTAGGTGTGTAGCTCATCGAGCACCAGGAACTGGAGGCCTCGCGCCGCCTGCACGAGACGGCGCTCTCGGGGCCGGGTGAGCATGAGCTCCAGCATCACATAGTTGGTCAGAATGATATCGGGCGGGTTGGCGATGATCGCGTTCCGCTGCTCGTCAGTCTCCTGCCCTGTGTACCTGTGGAAGGTGACTGTTGTCTGGCCGGCGGGCATGCCATGTCGCAGGAACTTTTCAAGCTCGATGAACTGGCTGTTGGCCAATGCGTTGGTGGGATAGACAACGATGGCGCGGATGCCGTGGCCGCTCCCGCGCCGGAGGACGTGGTCGACGATGGGCACGATATAGGCCAGGCTCTTGCCCGAGCCGGTTCCCGTGGTCAGGACATAGTTGTCCCCCGACCGCGCGGCGTGGAGGGCATCGGCCTGGTGTTTGTGCAGCCGCAGAGGCTTGTCAGGCTCGCCCAAAGGTTTGATGCGAAAGATGTCGCGGCACAGGGGATGCAGCGTCCCGTCGGCAACCAGGTCGTCGATCCGTGGGCCCGGCTCAAAGCTTGGGTTTAGCTGGAGCAGGGGGTCGGGCCACAGCAGACCTTCATCCAGCTCACGATCGACGTGCTGCCGGATCCGGGCGTCGCCGATGTTGATAAAGCTCTGGATATAGGTTGCATAGTCCTGGATCAGTTGGTTACGCAGAGCAAAGACATCCATGAGCCGCCTCTGGCAGATTATGTCGAAAATGCGATCTTGCAGGACCGGTCAGTGCCCATTATAGTCGGATTCGGCCTGGAAGGCAAGACCAGAATCGGGTCTCTAGCGCTGACGGGCTTTTCGCCGGCAGCACAGGCACCGACTGTTCATGACTCATCGAGCAGCGTGGCCAGGCTGCCAACAGGCGAGCGATAGCCGAGTACGATCATCTCCGACAGAAGCGCGTCTGCTCGCTCACAGGAGAGATACCCTCGCCTGACACTAATAACCAGGATACCGAAGGTGCATTACTACATCCGTCCGGCCCAGCAGGGCGAAATTGGTGAGTACCGTGTTGTCCAACAGGACAGGGTGAGCTATCGTGTCAGCGTCAGTCACCCTGCTTCAGCCGCCTTGACCTCTTCTTTTGCTTCGGCGACATTGGCTGGCGCCACATGCAGGGGAACATCGAGGCGTAGAAAGCGGGTACGGAGATCCAGCCAGGGGAGCTCCAACAGCTCAGCAGCCCGCCCCAGGCTGATCGCCCCTGCAAGATAGTGAGCCAGCACCAGGTCGAAACGTCCTTGCAGATCTGGGGCCGCTGCCACCGTCTCGTCAGAAAGGCCAGCCTCTACGCCGATTGCCGGCTGCTGCGCATGGTAGCGCAGGACAGCACGGATGATACGATAGTCGATGATGTCCATGATGGCCACTTCAGGCTGACCGTGGCTTTCCACCACTGCCGTCTGGCCACGAAGCACCGCATTGATCACCTGGCGGGTGTTGCGGGCCAGATCAGTCTTGCGAATGCGCTGCATAGGCTGCATTTCCACCTCTCAAGCACGGGATGTAAAATGTGTATTTTACACATTGTACACTATGCGGGGCAAACAGGCAAGTCTGTCAGGGTAACCGGAGAGTGCAGATTTTCGATAACGCCAGACAGCGCGGCCAGATGACTGTCGGTGAGATAGGCGCTGTGGTTCATGAGCAGGGCGGGGTTTTCCAGGATACCAGGCAGAGCCCGATCGACCTGGTGCTTGACGTCGGTGTCTAGCCGAAAGGCGCGCAGCATCTTGCGGCAGGTCTCCAGACGTCGATCTCGACGAGATAGAAGCGTTCTGGCACGCACACTACAGGTCAGGGTCAGCTCGTCCCAGGGTGTGAGGACGATACCCGCTATGATCAGGGCTTCGGCAGCCTCGTCGTAGGTATAGTCCATCGGGCGGTGCTGAGCACCGATCGAGAGCTGCACGCGATCCGGATGCCGGATGCCATGAACCGTCAAGTTGTATGTCCGCTCGGAAGGGATGAGCGAGATATCCCCCTGAGCAGGCGCGATCGTGAACTGGAGGCGCTGCTCCTGCCATGTCTGAATCAGAGGGGTAACGCAGCCATGGCCCGCCAGGTAGGCCTGCGTGTCGCCGTCGTCTTCGTACAGCTCAAAGTGGTTGCCGGCTCCCGCAAAGACGTGGACGGTCAACTCGACAGGGTTGGCAATCCCACCCCAGCTCACCTGCGGGCCAAGGGGAACAATCCCTCCCGCTTTGGCCAACACAGGGATGTCGTCCAAAGCGCCGTACAGGGTGTGCCAGCGTCCTCCGGCATAATGCTGCCCGCTGAAAAAGTCGAACCAGTCACCGGCCGGCAGCCAGACTGCCTGCCTGCTGAGCTGTGTGTCGGCATCGCGGGGCGCCACGAATGGGGCAGCGATCAATTCGGTACCGAACAGGTATTGGTTCGGGCTGTGGTAGGCTTGCTCCTCTTCCGGATAGAGAAAGTAGATGGGCAAGACGAGGGGGCGGTTGTGCATGGTGCACCGCCAGGCCATCGAATACAGGTAGGGGATCAGGGCGTGGCGCATCTGCATCGCGGCCCGCGTGATGCGAAGCACCTCGGCGTCATGGCCCCAGGGCCGGCGCTCGTGGTACGGGTTCTTGGTGCTGTGCAGGCGGAATATGGGGCTGAAAACCCCAAACTGGACCCAACGGGTGTACAGCTCTGGGTCCTCAACGCCCCGGAAGTGGCCGCCGATGTCGTGGCTCCACCAGCCAAAGCCAACGTTGGCTGCCGTCGCCGTGAAATAGGGCTGAAAAGCCAGCGATCTCCAGCTCACAATGGTGTCACCTGAGAACCCGATGGGATAGCGGTGGCTGCCGAGGCCACCCCAGCGGGTAAAGACGAACGGGCGTTTCTGGCCATCACGGGCCAAATCGTAAAAGTGCAGATGGTTGAGCCACCAGAGCGGATCCAGGCCGGCCATCCGGCTGGTGGCGCCCTGCTGCCAGTCCACCCACCAAAAGTCTACCCCCTGCATTTCCAGTGGATGGTGGAGGACCTCGAAATAGGCTGCCGCGAAGCCTGGGTTGGCGATGTCAAAGGGTACGGGGTCGGCGCTGCCCGGGTCGATGCCGAGGCGACGGGCCATCTCCGGGTACTGCGCCTCGTGAGGATGGATGCCGGCGGCCGGGTGCAGGTTCAGCGAGACCTTTAGACCTTGCCGGTGAAGCTTGTCCATCAGTCCCTCGGGATCGGGAAACAAACTTCTGTTCCATGTGTAGCCGGTCCAACCCGACGAGGCATTGCCGGTTTGGGTGATGTGCCAGTCCATGTCGACAATGCAGACCGACAGTGGAACGCCGTGGGCCTGAAACTCTTGCATCAACTGCAACAGCTCTACCTGGGAGTACTCCCAATAGCGTGACCACCAGTTGCCCAGCGCCCAGCGGGGGATGAGTGGCGTCGGTCCTGCCACTTGGCAGAAATCCTGCAAGCAGCCCAGATAGTCATGGCCGTAGCCAAGGAAGTAGAGATCGAGGTTGCCCGGCGCTGCGCGGGGTTCCAGCCAGCCCTCCTGGTCGAATACGAGGCTGGCCGAGTCGTCTACCACAGCCCATCCAGACCTGGAGATCAGGCCCTGGTCCAGGTGGACGCGCCCGTCGGCGTTATCCAACGTGCGGGCTGTGCCGCGAAGGTTGCCGGCGTCACGATCCCCATAGCGCCAGATCGTTCCGGGCTGTCGCAACTCGATCGAGAGGGTCTCCCGCCTGAATCCCTTGGGGCTGACTGTGTAATAGAGGTAAAGATGCTCGGTGGTGATTTCCAACTGCTCCGCCGAGCGCCTTGTCTCGAACTCGGGCACCGGCTGCTGCCGGTACCAGAAGGCCTGGCTGGGGCGATCCTCGAACCGGTCGTGGGGACTGGACTCGAGGCGGATGAGCCGCGAGGTCAATATGGCAAAGCGGGCATTCGGAGCGCAGACTATGGCTGCCGGGTCAGGGATGGGTCGAAACGGAATATGAAAGTGGTTGGGCACGCGAGAAGATGTCATGGTCATCATTATACTCCGATCCGGTTGGAAGGGCAAGAAAGGCGAGGATGTCAATTCTTGACCGGGCCAGGGCTCTGTGGTACACTGGCACGTGGAGGAAGAAACCTGTACGCGGTGAGGAGATGAGGTTATGAAGGAAAAGACAGCCAGGGAACTGATCCAGGAGATGCCCAAGATATTTCGACCTGAGAAGGCGAAGGGCGTGAACGCCGTGATCCAATTCCGGCTGTCCGGAGAGGGCGGCGGCGAGTGGTATGCGACAGTCAAGGATGGAAAATGTACGGTGACCGAGGGGGTGAGCGACGCGGCCCAGGGGACGGTCATGATGACGGCGAAGGATTATGCTGCGCTGGCAACCGGCAAGCTGGGCGGCATGAAGGCTTTTTTGACGGGCCGGGTCAAGACCTCTGGCGACTTTACGCTCCTGCAAAAGATGCAGGCGTGGTTTCCCAGGTAAGGGGTGTCGATTCCTGGCGTGGTGGTGATTGCGCTAACTGCCATCAGGGAGTGAGGCGCGCCTGTGTGGGTGTCCGAGATTCCTCGCTCCCTCCGGTCGCTCAGAATGACCCGATGAAGAGGTAGCATGACGAACAGATTGCCGGTGATAAGATATGCCGCTGCCGGCGGCGTGGTGGTAGACGGGGAGCGGGTGCTGGTCATCGTGCGGCCGGGCCGGATGGGGCCGGATGGGCGGCCGGAGGTGCGTCTGCCCAAGGGCCACATCGAGCCGGGCGAAAGCCGCGAAGAGACTGCCCGGCGCGAGGTGGGCGAGGAAGCAGGGCTGCCGGAGGTGGAGATCGTGGCCGATCTGGGGCATCAGGCGGTCGAGTTCGAAAACCGGGGCAGGCAGATCGTTCGGGACGAGTCGTTTTTTCTGATGGCGCCGTCGCCCGGCGCCCCGCCGGGCCAGGCGGAAGGCCAGTTTGTGCCGGTGTGGCTCACCTGGGAGGAGGCGCTGGCCCAGCTCACTTTCCAGGCAGAGCGTGAGTGGGTGCGGCGGGCCTATACGACGATCCAGGGGAATTCGAGGACGACGTAGGCCGAACGGCCTATACGACGATCCAGAGGAATTCGAGGACGACGTAGGCCGAACGGCCTATACGACGAAACAGGGGAATTCGAGGACGACGTAGGCCGAACGGCCTATACGACGATCCAAGGGAATTCGAGGACGATATAGGCCGGCCGGCCATAGTCACTGCCGACGACGTATGATTCGACCAGCCCATGGGGCGCGGCGATCGACCACACGCCGCCGCGGTGGGTGTGGCCGCTGACGACGTGGGTCACCTTGGGACAGCGGACGATGGCCTGGCCCAATGTCAAGTTGCCAAAGTAGGCGTTGCCAAAGCTCCAAGCCAGGTCGCCCGGCCGGCGCTCGAGGTTCTCGACAAAGGGGGGCACGTGGGTGGCCACCAGGATCTGGGTGATGGCCGGGTCGCGGCAGAGCTTGTCCAGGCGCGCCGCAAAAGCCTGGAGCTGCTGGGCGGCAAACTCTTCGTCGGTGACATCCCAATCCACATAGTTGCCGTCGTTGTTGAACATACCCTTGTTGATATAGTAATCGTACGGGACAAGGGGGACCGACAGGTCGCGGGCGGAATAGTCGTACCAGCCCAGTGTGCCACAGATGCCCAAGCTGCCGAGGTGGAAGGTTTCCCGGTCCAGCCAGACAAAGCCGGCCTGGCAGGCTGCCTCCTCGAGCAGGTGATCCCACAGCGATTGGCTGTCGTGGTCGCCTGACCAGACGTCGTGGTTGCCGGCCAGGGCCAGCTTGGGGCAGCTCAGGCCGGCAAAGAGGCTCAACGCCCGTTGAAAGCTGGCCAGGGGGTGGCCGATGTCGCCGGCCAGGACCAGGCAATCTGGCCGCTCGCGCTGGATCTGCTGGGCAAAACGCTCCAGCGCCGGCATGGAGCGGGCGTGGTAATGAAGATCGGCAGACAGCAGGACCCGGATCATGGGGATAGGCCGGGAGCCCGACGTCCTGGCCGGAAGGCAGAAACCGGACCCCTCGTCGCCATGGAACTACAGGATATCCCCGATCAACACGCCTAGCAGCCCGGTGATGACGCCCAGGTGGAGCAGCAGATTACCATCGGCGAACAGGAACAGCAGGAAGCTGTGCTCGGCCCCATCCGGCACCAGGGCATAGATCACGCACCGAACGACGAAATTTAGCAGAACGAGCGTTACGCCGATCAGAACCGGCAATCCGCGCACCGCTGCCAACCTGTCCAGGAATCGGGTCATATCACCCTCCGATCTGGGGATCAGGCCGTCTTCTGGTCCTGGCCCAGCGACGGGTCCAACTCTACCGCTTTGTTCAGATCGCGGCTGGCCTTGTCGTACTCGCCTCTGCTGCCGTAGGCCATGCCCCGGCTGTAGTAGGCGATGGCCAGGTTGGGGTTGAGCACCAACGACCGGTCTAGATCGCGGATGGCCTGGTCATAGTCACCCAGCTTTTCGTACGCCGCACCTCGACGGGCAAGAGCCACAGCCAGTGCCGGATCGAATTCCAGGGCGCGGTCAAAGTCCTCAATGGCCCCCCGATAGTCCCGGGCCGCCACCCGGGCCATTCCCCGGGCGTTATAGATTGGGGCGCTCTTGGGCTGAAGCTCGACGGCTCGATCATGGTCGGTGAGGGCCAGAGCATGGTCGCCCATGGCCAGATAGGTATCTGCCCGGGCAGCGTAGGCCGGCGCAGAGCTAGGAGCCAGGTCGATGGCCCGCGACAGGTCGGCCAGGGCTTCGCTGTGCATGTCGAGCTGGCGGCGCACGAGGCCCCGCTGGTAGAACGCCTCAGATCCCTGCGGAACCAGAATACAGGCCCGGTCCAGATCGGCCAGCGCCGCTTGGGAATCGCCCAGGGCCGCTCGCGCCGCGCCGCGCGCTATACACGCGCCGGCATGCCCACCGTCAAGCTCTAGCGCCTTGTTTTGATCCTGGAATGCTTTGGCGTAATCGCCCTGCCTGGCGTAGAGCAGGCCACGGCGGTAATAGGCCTCTACAAAAGCCGGGTCGAGGCGGATGGTCCGGGCATAGTCCTCCATGGCCCGCTTGTCTTCGCCAAGCCGCTCCCGGCACAGCCCTCGATAGATATAGACCCGGGGGTCTTCGTTCAGCTTGAGCGCACGTTCCAGATCCTGGATTGCGCCTTGATGTTGGCCCAGAGTGCAATTGACCAGGGCACGGCCGATCAAGGCCTCGGGGTCACCGGCCGCCAGAGCGATCGCCTTGTTATAGTGGGTCAGCGCCCGCTCTTGCTGGCCCAGGTAGTAACAGGCGCCACCCATGCGCGCCAGCTCGTCGGCGCGTTGGCGCACCTGGTCGGTGGTCTGCCCCCTCCGGACCGAGGCCGAAACGACCGTCTCGATCCGCTCCAGTTTGGTAATGATCTGGCGCATCTCACCGCGCAGATCGGGAGATAGATCGGGCAGGTCGGGCGAGATACGCCTGGGATCGGACAGCCCGCCTTCCTGCCGTAGCTGGTCAAATTGGGCCCAGAGCTGATCCTTCTCTTCGCGGATGAGGTCATCGCGCAGCTCAAGCTCGGCCTGGAAGGCATGCTGCTCCTCCCTTGAGAGCGCGATCTGCTGTTCCAGGATCTTGACTTCGTTGGTATGCAGCCGGTCGAGTCGATCCAGGTGGCGCTCAAAGGCGCCGCTCCGCCGCTGAAGGGCAAAGGCCATCAACAACTCGACAACGGCAACGATGAATAGCAGGACGACCGGTCCCCATCGACCGATGTCGAGATCCACGATCAGGTAGTTGATCCAGGCCTTGACGTACTCGGAGCTGGGCAACAGCCAGCTCCACCAACGCCAGAAAAGCACCGCAACGATCACCAGAACCACAATACCGGCGAGAATCGCAAGCCAAGGTACTCGACGTTTTTGCATGGTTAGCGCCCCTCCAACCTGCCTAGATGATAAATGGCCGGAACTGCTCGAACCACCGGCGTGACAGGTACCCCTTGAGCCTGGTGCCTCTGGCGCTGTGTGACTCTTGGACAACTGTACCATACTCATGGAACAGAGCCACGAGGTCGCCCCGGGTATACGGAATCCGGACGGTGAGGTACACCAGGCCAGCGGCGAGGATCTGCTCGATCCTCTCCAACAGATCAGCCAGGCCGGTTCCGGCAGTAGCCGAGATCGGCAGGCTATTTGGGAAATCGCGGCAGATGGAGGGGGCCAGCGCCGGATCGGACAACCGGTCGATCTTGTTGAGGGCGACAATGATCGGCCGGTCCACGGCACCCAGGTCGGCCAGCGTGCCGGTGACTGTTTCGGCCTGCTGGCAGGCGTTCCGGTGGGTGACGTCTAGCACGTGCAGGAGCAGGTCTGCTTCGTTGATCTCTTCCAGCGTAGCGCGGAAGGCAGCCACCAGATCGGTGGGCAGTTTCTGGATAAAGCCAACAGTGTCGGAAAAGAGCACTTCGCGGCCGCTTGGCAGGGTCACGCGCCGCGTCGTCGGATCTAGCGTGGCAAAGAGCTTGTCTTCGACCAGCACGTCGGCCCCCGACAGCGCGTTGAGCAGCGTCGATTTGCCGGCGTTGGTATAGCCGACGATGGCCACCACCGGCACTGCGGCTTGCTCGCGCTGCTTGCGGTGCAGCCGGCGATGGCGGCGGACTCTTTCCAGATCGGCCTTGATCTGGGCGATGCGCCGCCCGATCTCACGCCGGTCCACTTCGAGCTGGGTTTCGCCCGGCCCGCGCAGGCCTACTCCGGCTGCTCCACCTCGGGCTGCCCCACCGCCGGCCTGCCGAGCCAGGTGGGTCCAGGCCCGGGTCAGGCGGGGCAGGCGATACTGGTATTGCGCCAGCTCCACCTGAAGCTGGCCCTCGTGCGTCCGGGCATGTTGGGCAAAGATGTCCAGGATCAGGCCGGTGCGGTCCATCACCCGCACATGGTCACCCAGTGTCTTTTCCAGGTTCCGCAACTGGCGGGGGGAAAGCTCTTCGTCAAAGATGACGAGACCAAAGTTGAGATCGTCGCGCAGGTCGAGCAGCTCGGAGACCTTGCCCGAGCCGATGAGCGTAGCCGGGTCAAAGTGCTCTACTCGCTGCCACGTTTGCCCGGCAACCTCGAGGCCGGCGGTTTGGGCCAACTGGCCCAGCTCGGCCAACGAGTCCTCAATCTGCCAGCCATCTCTTTGGCTCTTGAGCTGCGCCCCGACCAACAACGCCCGCTCGGGCACGGTCCCCATCGTGAACAAGTCGCGCGAGATACCCACCTCCCAGCCTAGAGCGCGAGCTGTTTCCAGCGCCGCATCGCCCCACGAATACGACCGGTGTCCATGCCCAGCGAGATCCGCACATAGCCTTCGCCCTGGTCGCCAAAGACTGTGCCGGGCGTAACACTGATGCCGGCTTCATCCAGAAGCCGGGCGGCGTACTGCCCGGAGGTCAGGCCGGCCGGGGTCCTGGCCCAGATGTAGAGGCTGGCGACCGGCTTGTCGGCCTGGATGCCCATCTCGTGCAGGGCGGCCAGGATTATGTCACGCCGCTCGCGATAGATTGAGTTGCGCTCGTCGAGCCAGGCCTGATCGCCGGTGAGTACCAGCACCGACGCATCCTGGATCGGCCGGAAGATGCCCGAATCGATGTTCGTCTTGGTCTTGGCCAGGGCGTCGACTGCAGCGGCATTGCCCACGGCCATGCCGACCCGCCAGCCGGCCATGTTGTAGGTCTTGGACAGTGAATTGAACTCCAGGGTTACGTCCATAGCCCCAGGCACCTGCAACAAGCTGGGCGCCTGGTATCCGTCGAACGTCACGTCGCAGTAGGGGTTATCGTGGCAGACTAGCAGGTCGTAACGCCGGGCAAAGGCCACAACTCGCTCAAAGAACTCTAGCGGGGCAACAGCGCCGGTGGGGTTATTGGGATAGTTCAGCCACAAGATCGTGGCCGAGCGGGCCACGTCGGCAGGAATGGCCTCGAGATCGGGCAGAAATCGATCGTGCTCGTGCAGGGGGATCGCCACCGGGCTGCCGCCGGCCAGCAGCGTGCCCAGGGTGTAGGTTGGATAGCCAGGGTCTGGCACCAGGACCGCCTGGCCCGGATTGACGAAAGCCAGGGCGGCATTGGCGATCCCTTCCTTGGAGCCGATCAGGGCGACGACCTGTTTCTCTGGGTCCAGGTTGACGCCAAACCGGCGCTCGTAGTAAACGGCGACCGCTTTGCGAAATTCCGGCGTGCCATAGTAGCCGGCATAGCCATGATGGGACGGGTCCTGAGCTGAACGATACATGGCTTCGATGACAAAATCAGGAGGCGGGAGATCAGGGCTTCCGATGTCCAGCCGGATGATGTCCTTGCCGTGTGCTTTCAGCTCGCGCAGCCGGCGCTCCAGGCCGGCGAAGGGGTAAGGGGGCAGGTTCTTGACGCGATCGGCGATGTTGATCATTCAGACTTGACTCCTCTTTGAGTATTATGTTTTCGGGCAGGCTCTGATTTCAGCACCCGGCCGGTGTCTTGACTACTAGCAAGAGCTTGAGCAGGAGATGCGCTCGCCTGGAACTCTCCCCAGGTCGGGCGGATCGGCAGCAGGACATGAAAGTTGCTGCCTGGGCATTTCTCGGGGTCATAGCCTTTGCTTTCTACATAGATCCGCCCGCCGTGAGCATCGACTATCCCTTTGGCGATTGTCAAGCCCAGTCCTGGCCCACCGCCCATAAACCGGGTCTTGCTCGTCGAATGCAGCTCTGGGCCTTCGGTACGGTAGAACTTGTCGAAAATGCGATTCTGGTCTTCTATGTTGATGCCAACACCGCAATCGCTCACGATCACTTCGACACCAACCGGCTGCTCGCCGGCGACCGTGAGCAACCGGGCAGTAACGTCGATGCGCCCGCCGTCCGGCGTGTACTTGACCGCATTGCCGATCAGATTGACAAACACCTGGTGCAAGCGCAAGGCGTCGGCCTCAATCGGCGGCATGCCGGCCAAGCCATGCATCTCGATCGTCTGTTTCCGTCCCTCGGCCGCAGGCAACAGATCCGCGCAGGCCATCTCCACCACGTTCGACAATAGCGTCGGTTCCAGGTTGAGCATCAATACCTGGGTATCGATCAATGCCACGTCGATAATGTCTTCAATCAACGCTCTTAGCCGGCCGGTCCCCTTGATAATCCCTGCCACTACCGAGTCCAGGGCCTGGCCGCTCAGCTCTTGGGCGCCGCCATCGGTCAGCATCTCGGCATAACCCTGAACCAAGGTGAGAGGTGTTTTGAGCTCATGGGCAGCGATGGTGATAAAGTCTGACTTTTTCTTGTCGAGCTTGGCCAGCTCCTGGTTCAGGTCGGCCAATTCCCTGGTCCGCTCTTCTACCCGCTGCTCCAGCTCCTGGTTAAACCGGACCAAGCGCTCGTAGAGGCGCGTGTTGCGCAAGGCTACGGTCGTCTGGTCGGCAACCGATTGGACCGTCTCGATCACGGCCATCTCCAGGGGTTGGTTGCGCGCCAGGCTATCGACTGTGATCACACCCAGTGGTCTGTCTTCTCCTTCGAGTGGAACGACCAACAGAGTGCGCTGGGGAAACAGGGGGGCCAGGACTTCGTCAGCGGCATCGACGGCGCGGAGGACCTGCAGCTTGCCCGTCTTGAAGGCACGGGTCACTACCGAGCGCTCCTCACTCACGGGAAGGTAGGCGCGTTGGAGCAGATCGCTGTCGATGCCACGGGCCAAGATCACCGACAGCTCATAGATCTCCTCATCTGCCAGCCAGACTGCACAGCGGTCGATCTGAGGCATGGTCACAAGGTTCTCGGCAACCGCCGCCAGGATCTGTTTCAGGTCCAGGGTTGAGCTGATGGCCCGGGAGATGTTGTACAGGATGCGGAGCCGGGACAGGGCCTTGTCCGTTTCTTCGGTGGAAATGGCCAGGCGGCGCATCATGAACTCTGCCTCTGACACCCTGGCCGATAACTGATCACGGCTGGCCCGCGTGTGGGCGCCCATCAGCAGACGAAGGCAGTGGTCGAACATACCATCCAGGACACGCATCGCGCCTGCCGATTCCTCGACCGTTGAGGACTGGGGCAACTCGGTCCACAGCAACTCCTTCAACAGGGCAAAGACATCCAGCGTGTCGTCAAGTTGGTACTCGTCTTGTACCCGGCTGGTGGCGATACGATCTGTGACCGGAAGCAACCGACCGGGATCATCCTCCTGCACCGCCAAGGTAAAGGCGTGATAAAAGTCCGAGAAGAACTGCCTTTCCAGCTCCTTCGTCGTCAGCTCACGGTCACGGTCGCCCCCTCGCGACCGTACCAGCTTGATCCAGGCAGGAACCACAACACGTTCGTTCTGGCGTAGCCAGGCTGCAGCTTTGTCTCTCATCTTTCCAAGTACACTTCCATCACCCGGCCGACGCGCTCCAGGCTCTCGGCGCTGATTTGATCCAGGGTATCAGCGGACGTGTGCCAGGCCGGATAGTCGAAATCGATCACGTCCGCCGCCGGCAGACCAAGCGCAGCAAACGGTGTATGGTCGTCAATGATGGACCACTTGATCTGCGAGATGAACTGATCCTGGTAACCCAAGCTGGCGGCAACGTCCCACAGCTCGGCAAGCAGATCAGGATCCGAATTGCGCTCAAAGTAGAACTGCTGATCCCGATCGCCCACCATGTCCAGGACGATCACGGCCTGGGGTGTAGTGGTCAGGTTTTCGGCCATGTAGGACGCCCCGACTGAAAAAGGCCAGCCATCCAGATGGCCACGATCCTCCGCGTCAAAGAAGGCAAGCCAGACTGCTTTGTCCAGTGCCGCCCTGTCCAGTACGCGCGCCAGCTCGAGCAGGACGGCTGCGCCGCTGGCCCCGTCGTTGGCTCCCAGGATCGACTGGTTAGGGTTGACCGGGTCGAGGTCTGCATGAGGCCGCGTGTCGTAATGGGCACCGACGATGATCACCGGACCTTTCCCGGCCCGCCCGACGATGTTGCGCAGTTTGACACCCTTGAACTCGGTGACCTGCTCCTCGGTTTCCCAGCCCAATTCCTTGAGCCGCTCAATGATATAGTCACCGGTGGCCCAACCGGCTTCCGAGCCGGTCGGACGCGGGCCGAGGGCCAATTGGGCCGCAGCCTGCTGGTACGCCTCCTCGCCACTGAAGGTAAGCGGCGTGCTGCCGCAGCCCGCCAGCAGGGCAAGGGTCAGCAGGAAGAATAGCAGGCTGTTTCTCACACGGCCTCCGACTCTGATCTCTGGACGGAAGCCGGGGACGAGGCGAGCAATCGCTCGACACTGGCGACCAGATCCTTCGGGCCGAATGGCTTGGTGATATAGTCGTCCACGCCGGCGATCTGCAGGCCCAGTACCCTGTCGATTCCTTGTGCTTTGGCCGTCACTACCACCACAGGGATCTTTTTTAGATCATCGTCGGCCCGCAAGACTCTAAAACACTCCCAGCCGTCCAGCCCAGGCATCATTAGATCGAGCAGCACCAGGTCAGGAGGGTTGCGTCGCGCGGCTGCCAGTCCCTCCTCACCTCCGAGGGCTCCCTCGACTTCGAAACCCCGCCGTTCCAGGATCAGACGGATAAGATCGATCATTTCCGGATGGTCTTCAATGCACAAGATGCGTCGCTTGGTCACGACTTTCCTCCCCGCTACAGCTATCCACCGTAGCCTCGATCCAAACTTCTAGTACTGGCGGGCTGCATCTTCGCCCCGCAACGCGCGGAGAGCGCCCTGAGCCAAGGCCAACATTTCGTCTTCTCCGGGATAGACCAGGACCGGCGCAATCCAACTCACCCGCTCCCGGATCCAGATCAGGAGCATCTCCGAGTGGGCTACTCCACCGGTGATGACAATGGCATCTAGCTGACCCCTTAACACAGTGGCCATGGCCCCGATCTCCTTGGAGATCTGGTAGGCCATCGCCTCATAAATGAGGCGGGCGTGGTCATCGCCGGCGGCGATCCGCTGTTCGACCTCGACGGCGTTGTTGGTGCCCAAATGGGCAACCAGGCCTCCCTTGCCAGCCAGTTTCTTGAACATCTGCTCGTAGGTGAGGTTCAGCCCTTGGTAGGGGTGCACCCCGAAGCACATACGCACCACATCGCCAACCGGAAGCCCGCCGGACCGCTCAGGAGCAAACGGGCCGGTGCCATCCAAAGCCTGATTGACATCAACCATCCGCCCTTTGTGGTGGGCTGTTACCGAAATCCCGCCGCCCAGGTGGACGACGACCAGGTCCAGCTCGGGATAGGGCCGCCCCAGGTCTTGCGCTGCCCGCCGCGCCGCGGATTTCAGGTTCAGTGCATGAGACAGGCTCTTGCGCTCGATCTCGGGCAGGCCCGAGATGCGCGCCAGGTCTTCGAACTCGTCCACAGCCACCGGGTCGACGATGAACGCCGACACACCCACTCGCCCGGCGATGTCACGGGCCATGATACCCCCAAGGTTCGAGGCATGCTCTCGCTCCTTGTTGCGACTGCCCAGCTCTGCGGCCATCTTGTCGTTTACCTCGTAGGTGCCGCTGGGGATGGGGCGCAATACGCCGCCCCGGCCGACGACCGCCGACAGAGAAGCGAGTGGGATCTGCTTTGCCTCCAAACAGCCCAGCACGGCCTTGAGCCGAAAGTCATACTGGTCGAGGATGTGAGGAAAGGCGGCAATCTCCTGGCTGGGGTGCCGCAACGTCTCGACGAACAGCGGCTGTTCGTCATCATAGACAGCGATCTTGGTCGAGGTCGAGCCAGGATTGATGACCAGCAGGCGGCGTGTCATATAGTCTCTGCTCCGCGGCTACTAGCGATTCTCATACGGATAGATTATACCGCAAAAGCTAGACAGGCTCAAATCTGCTCCTTGCCTCCACCCGCAGCCCGAAAAGATCCCCAAACCAGCGCCCCTTTTTCTCCCCGGCTGCAATCTCCGCCTCGCAGCCAAAGGGGCAATCGACCAGGACGACCAACCGAGGGCCATCCAACCACGCCTCCAGGTCTTGCACTGCGGCCATGTGAGTACGGTCCAGGCCGTCCGCCAGGCGCAGGATGGCCCCCAGTTTTTCGACCATGTCTCGATCGTCGGCGTCGAGCGCGGAATAGCCCTGGTGCTCCGGTTTGGGCTGCGCTCCGCGGTGATAGCGGGCGACGTTGGCCACGATCCGCTTGTCGCGATCGGATAGGCCGGGCAGGCTGGCCTGCATGATCAGCCTGTAGGCAGTTTTGTGGTGGGCCTCATAGCCTTCGACATAGCCGATATCGTGCAGCAAGGCGGCGCAGTAGAGCAGGTCACGGCACTCGTCGTCCAGCCGGTGCAGATCGGCGGTCAGGTCAAAGAGCTGAACCGCCAGCCGGGCATCCTGCCGGGAATGCCCTTCCTCAAAGCTGTGGCTGCGCCCTAGAGCGATGCAAGCTGCAAATGTGTCTTCCATGGCTCCATCTTCCGTATTGGGTCATGACCTGGCATCATTGTACTCGCTGTTCATCCATCTGTCAATTACCGGCCTTCCGCCAAGATGACAAAACTTGTCTGACCTCTCGTTCTGTGGTATAGTCTGCCCGTCAAGCCGAGCAGTGCATAGCGGCATTCGACCCTCAGGCTGCAGCCGGGGGTCGTGTTTTGTAACAAACCAAAGAAAGCAAGCAAGGAGATGATGATGAATTCGCCCAAACAGCTTCTAGGCCCCATGCGCGTCGCCTTTCTCGTCCTGCCGCCTGTCTGTGTCCTGCTAGGGACAGGAACCGCGGCCTTGACCAACGGACCGATCAACGCCGTTCACCTGGTGTTGATCTTTATCGGGGCGCTGGCCGCCCACATCAGCGTCAATGCCCTCAACGAATACTTTGACTTTAAGAGCGGCCTGGACTTGCGGACGATGCGGACGCCGTTCAGCGGGGGCAGCGGCACGTTGCCGGCCAACCCGAGCATGGCCCGCACTGCACTGAACACCGGCTTGATCGCCCTGGCGATCACCAGCCTGATTGGCCTGTACTTCTCGTTCGTCAGGGGGTGGGCTCTGTTGCCCCTGGGGCTCCTGGGCTTGGTGGTAATTGTAGCCTACACTCCCTGGCTCACTCGCTATCCCCTCCTGTGCCTGATCGCTCCCGGCCTGGGGTTTGGGCCACTCATGGTAATGGGCACCGATTTCGCCCTCACAGGCAGCTACTCGTGGACAGCGTTTTTTGCATCCCTTGTCCCTTTTTTCCTGGTCAGCGACCTGCTGCTCCTGAACCAGTTTCCGGATGTTGAAGCCGACCGATCTGCCGGGCGGAGGCATCTCCTGATTGTGGCCGGCAACAAGAGGAGCAGTGTGGTGTATGCTGCCTTTCTCCTCTTGGCCTATTTGTCCATCGCCATTGGCGTGGGGCTGGGCTACCTGCCCGTGCTTGGGCTGTTGGGGCTTCTTCCACTCGTCATTGCCGTGCCTACTGCGGTCGGCGCGGTCCGCTATGCCGAGAAGATGGAAAAGCTGATGCCCTACCTGGGCCTAAATGTCCTGCTCAACGTCATCACGCCTCTCCTGCTGGCGATCGGCCTACTCATCGCCGGGTAAAGAACTAGCCCTCTATTTCGTGGTTGACAGGTCGGAAAAGCGCTACCGCCCGTGGCTGACGGCGGATTTACGAGGCGTGCTCCGCTCGTGGATTTGACAAGAGCTGGAGTCTGTGCTATTCTCAGCGCCGACTTTGCGCCGCCCGGACCGCCGGCTCTCCGGCGTGGCAGGGCCCAAAGAAAGACCATGATGTAAAGGAGGATCTGTCGATGGATGGCGAGGCCACCGGAACCGTCAAGTGGTTCAGCAGGATGAAAGGTTGGGGTTTCATCCAGCCTGACGATGGAGATAGGGACGTTTTTGTCCATTATTCGGACATTGAGGGCGATGGTTTCAAGAACCTGGAAAAGGGAGCGCGGGTCCGTTTCCGCATTGAGGACACACCCAAGGGTCCTAAAGCGGTGGCTGTGGCCGAAGTTCAGTAACTCGACCACAACATCTCTAGCCCTGGCGGTCTTGCCGCCAGGGCTTTTTTGTTTGCCGTGCAACTGTTGCCGGCTGCCTGCTTCCAGGGTATAATGTGGACAGATGGCAGTGATCGACCTGACGCTCTATCACCAAATCGTTCGAGATTGCTTCCCAGACCTGGAGGTCTCAAGCATCCAGTTCGTTGGCGGGGGAACGTTTCGCGTTTTCGAAGTCAACGGCGAGATGATCTTTCGCTTTCCACATGGCTTTGGCGGCGAAGTGCTGCTGCAGAGAGAACAACGTACTACAGCCTATCTATCACCTCGGCTGTCGCTGCCGATCCCGCGCTACGAGTACTACTCCGAAGGCTGTTCTCTGTTCCCCCGGGCGGTGGCCGGCTATAGGAAGCTGCCCGGGGTCGCCCTCGAGAAATCCGCTCCTACCAGTCCGTTGTTGCACTCGATCGCCGCTCAGATCGGCGTATTCTTGTCCGAGCTGCACAGCCTACCGCTGGAGGCTGCACGGGAAATCGGAGTGCCGCCCTTTGGTCCCGACCAAGCGCGTGAGAAACAGCGCGCTCTATTTGAAGAAATCCGGCGCTGTGCTTTTACCCGGCTGGCTCCGGCCCAGCAGGCGTGGACCGAGGCGCTGTTCGGGCCGTTCCTGGCCGACGAAGCCAATTGGCAGTTCGAGCCGGTGCTGGTTCACGGTGACCTAGACTCAACCAACATCCTGTACGATCCACTGGGGGGCCACGTCGCAGGGGTGATCGACTTTGAGGACACGGGGCCGGGCGACCCGGTCTACGACTTCTGCGCACTGGCAGCCGAGTTTGGGACGGCCTTTGTCCACGACATGCTGTCCACCTATCGCCTGCCGCGGGACGACTGGTTCGAGCGCCGGCTAGCCTTTCACAGCCGGCGGGTTCTGTTTCACGAGCTGTTGTACGGCACCGAATACGGCGCGCCCGAGTGTACCGACCACGCCAAGGAGCGCCTCCGCCGAGCGATGGCCGGCCAGGAACCGATCGGCGGTTGGCTGGTCGGCTCTACGTCGGAGACTCGCCACCAAGAGGGATTTCCAACATAAACAGAGCGCGAGTCGCTCCGCCGCTCTCGCCCTGCAGGACAATCCTACTAACTTGTTCTTGCCGATTCGATGAAGGTCAGCGCCTCGGGCGATGCCTGCTCACCACGGCCGCTATCGCCTCGAATTCTGGGGCCAGAGCAGGATAGAGGCCTCGGTAGCGCGGGTAGTAATCCGCGTAGACGTCCATGGCCGGGCCAGGGTCGGTACGATCTACCAACCGGATCGCCGCCTGGCAGGCTTCGGGGACACTGTTGTAGATGCCTGCCCCGACGGCCGCCAACAACGCTGCACCGTAGGCAGCGCCTTCAGTACCATTGACCGTAACGATCTCGGTGCCGAACAGATCCGCCAGGATCTGGCGCCACAACGGGCTACGCGCCCCGCCACCGGAAGCGCGTACCTGCTGGACGGGCAACCCTAAATCGCGCATCAGCTCCAAAGAGTCGCGCAGGCCGTAGGTTACCCCTTCCAACACCGCCCGCGTCAGGTGGGCCTTGCCATGGCGCAAGGTCAGCCCGAAAAAGACGCCGCGTGCGTTCGGATCGGGGTAAGGGGTGCGCTCGCCGCTCAGGTAGGGCAAGAACATGAGGCCTTCACAGCCGGCAGGTACCTGGCCTGCAGCTTCGGTCAACAGATCGTAGGGGTCACGGCCAGTTTCATCGGCCCGGGCCTTTTCCAGGTCGCCCAGCGCGTCCCGGTACCAGCGGAAACTTCCACCGGCCGACAGCATGACCCCCATCAAGTGCCACATTCCGGGCACGGCATGACAGAAGGCATGCAGCCTGCCCTGCGGCTCGACGCGGTACAGTTCCGATGCGGCAAAGACCACGCCCGACGTGCCGATCGTGGCCGACACGGTGCCCTCAGCCACGATCCCGGTGCCAACTGCCTGGGCTGCCTGGTCACCGCCACCGCCCACTACCGGTGTGCCGACAAGCAGGCCGGTACGCTCGGCAGCGGAGGCACTGACCCACGCGCTTACCACCGGGGACTCGGTGACTTCCGGCAGCCATTGGCGCGGCACTTCCAGCGCATTGAGCATCTCGTCTGACCACCGGCGGCGGCCGACGTCGAACAGCGATGTGCCTGAAGCATCCGACACCTCGCCGAAATAGTCGCCTGTAAGGCGGTAGCGCACATAGTCCTTGGGCAACAGCACCTTGGCTACCCGGCAATAGACCTCGGGCTCATGCTCGCGGACCCAGGCGATCTTGGGGGCGGTAAAGCCGGGCAGCACCGGGTTGCCGGTGAGCTGCAGCACCTGTGCCGCGCCCACCTGCCGGGTGATAGCAGCACATTGGGCAGCCGTGCGCTGGTCGTTCCACATGATGCAGGGGCGCAGCACCTGACCCTGGGCGTCCAAGAGCACCAGGCCGTGCATCTGCCCGGTCAGGCCAACTCCGGCAACCTGTTCCGGTCTCAGGCCGCTTTGCGCCAGCACCTGCTGGATGCTGGCCACCGTTGCGGCCCACCAGTCAGCGGGGTTCTGCTCCGCCCACAACGGCTGCGAGGTGAACATGGGGTACTCGGTCGTGGCGCTGGCAACGACCCGGCCATCGTGGCCAATGACAAGCGCCTTAGCTCCTGTAGTCCCGACATCAATGCCCAGCAGATGCGCCATGTCTAGTACAGTTCCTTTCCGCCAGTCAGCTTGTAGTGGGCGTGGCGCAACTTGTCGACAATGGGCAGATAGTAGGGGCAACGGGGCTCACACTGGCCACAATCGGTGCACGCACCAGCCTTGACCGACAGGGCGGCATAGGCCGCCTGCGCCCGCTGCTCGTTCTGGAACCAGAAGCGCAAGGCAAAGCGCTGCCAGTAATCCCCAGGATCGCGCACGACGCCGTCCCACATCTGTCGGTCGTACCAGCCTTCCAGCTCAAAGACGCGCGGGATGTCGACCCCAGCGGGGCAAGGCAGGCACTTGTCACACTGACGACAGACATAGGTGCCCAGCTCGGGCGCCGTCGCAAACCAATGTTCCTTTTCTGCATCCGACATGGGGATGAAGGTTTCAGCCCAGGCCAAGTCCTGCTCCAGGAAGCCGAGCGTGTTCATGCCGGCCACTATGACGTGCATCGGCAGGCTCCAGGCATAGCGGAAGGCCTGCGCCGCCGACCGCCATAGGAAACCATCGCCAGTCGCCTTCATGCCGACGACGCCCACCTTCCTTTCCAGGAGCAGCGGCAGTAACATCTCCTCGATGAGGGGAAAGTTGAAGCGATCGTAGTAGTTGAAAGTGGTCATCACGACGTCAAAGGGATACCGCCTCAGTGCCTCGATGACCATCTCGGGGTGACCGTGGTTGGACAGGCCAATGAAGCGAACTCTGCCACTGTCACGGGCCGCCTCGGCGGCTCGCAGGGCGCCATCGGGCGCCAGGATCTGGTCCAGCTCGACGGGACGCTGGACGTGGTGCATGTACAGGATATCGACATGATCGGTCTGCAGGTAACTCAAGCTGCGCTCAAACAACCGGGCAGCCGCCTGCCGTTCGCGCAGGTGGCACTTGGTGGCCAGCACACACTCGTGCCGCCGCGTGGCCATGACCAGACCGACCTTACGCTCCGAGTCGCCGTCGCCATACTCGGGCGCGGTCTCGATGTAGTTGCCGCCAGCGTCCAGGTAGCGGTTGAGGATGGCCTGGGCGCCCGCAGCGCTGATCTCGCACAGGTGGAACCCCCCCAGGCCAAGGATCGAAACCTCCAGGCCGGTGCGACCGAGAACACGACGCTTCATGGAACACTCCTCCTTCAGCTCCGACACGCTCCAGGCTAAAGACCGTAGTCTTGCCCTCATAAGTTGGGGTTCGCAACCAGCTGGATCATAGCACCCAATTCGGGGTTTGTCAATACCAGGATTTCGGGTTCCAGACGAAACCAACCGATCGTGATTTGCCGCAAAGCACCCAACGGGCTATAATACTTGTCAAGCCAAATGGGATATCGGAGAGCACTATGAAAATCGTCGATCTGCGTAGTGATACTGTCACCCTGCCGACGCCGGCCATGCGCCGGGCGATGTTCGATGCCGAACTGGGCGATGACGTGATGGGCGAAGACCCGACGGTCAACCGCCTGGAGGCCATGGCTGCGGAGCAGCTGGGCAAAGAGGCAGCCGTATATGTCCCCAGCGGGACGATGGCCAACCTGGTCTCCCTATTGAGCCACTGCGCGAGGGGCGAGGAGGCGATCATGGGCCACATGGCCCACACCTTCTTGTTCGAGGCCGGCGGCTCGGCGGCAGTGGGCGGCATCCATCCCCGCACCGTGCCCAACCAGCCCGACGGTACACTCGACCTAGGCGACGTCGAGGCCGCCATCCGTGATCCGAACAACCCCCACTACCCTCTCACCCGGCTGATCTGCCTGGAAAACACCCACAACCGCTGCAGTGGAGCGGTGCTCACGCCGGCATACATGGCCCAGGTCCGGGCACTGGCCGACCGCTACGGCCTCAACATCCACCTCGATGGAGCGCGGGTTTTCAATGCGGCGATAGCGCTAGGCGTGACTGCCGCCACGGTGGCCTGCGACGCCGACTCGGTCAGCTTTTGCCTTTCGAAGGGGCTGTCGGCGCCGGTCGGCTCGCTGGTGTGCGGCTCGGCCGAGTTTGTGCGGCAGGCGCGCCGGCAGCGCAAGGTGCTGGGCGGCGGGATGCGACAGGCAGGCGTGCTGGCTGCGGCTGGCATTGTCGCTCTGGAGACGATGCTCGACCGGCTGGCCGAGGACCACGCCAACGCCCGGCGCCTGGCCGAAGGGCTGGCCCGGCTGCCCGGCATCGTGCTCGACCCAGCGCGAATCCAAACCAACATCGTGATTTGGGAGATGGCGCCAAGCGCCCTTCCGGCAGCAGGATTTGCCGCCGGCATGGCCGCACACGGCGTCAAGGTGGGCGTCGTCGGACCACGGCGTATACGGGCCGTGACCCACTATGGCATCGAAACGGATGACGTCGACCAGACGTTAGCCGTGGCCAAGGAGGTGCTGCATTGAACCTGATGGGCCTGGAAGGCCTGGCACTGCTATTGGATGCAGAGACCCGCTCTATTTCGGCCGAGAATCCCACCGGCGAAAAGGGAGGCGGGGCACGGGCCTTGCCCCAGCCCAATAGCCCGGCCACGAGGCTCGGGCCGGGCTGGAAGGTGCGGCCGTGCATCACACTAGAACCTGGGGCGATTACCCAATTGGCTGATATCGAGGGGCCGGGCACCATCCAGCACATCTGGATCACGGTCAACCCGCAAGCCTACCGCGATACGGTGATCCGTTTCTATTGGGACGGCGAACAGGCGCCGTCGGTCGAGGCGCCATTGGGCGACCTGTTCTGCAACGGGCACGGCCTGCGGTACAACGTGAACTCACTGCCGGTCGCCGTGAATCCTTCAGGCGGATTCAACTGTTATTGGCCAATGCCATTTCGACAGCATGCAGGAATTACGATTGAGAATCAGCGGCAGCAGCCGATCACCGGCTTTTTCTACCAGATCACTTACGCTCGGACCAAAGTAGCAGAGAAGGCCGCTCGCTTTCACGCCCAGTGGCGACGGTCAACGACAACGCGGAATCACCCGGAGCACGTCATCCTGGACGACGTGCGGGGACAGGGACACTATGTCGGGACTTTCCTGGCCTGGACCCAGTTGTCCAATGGCTGGTGGGGGGAGGGCGAGATCAAGTTCTACCTGGATGGGGATACGAATCACCCTACTATCTGCGGCACCGGCACGGAGGATTATTTCGGCGGGGCATGGTGCTTTGGCGGGGATGACCCGGCAGCCGCCGAGCCCTACTCCACTCCGTTCCTTGGCTACCCGCTATGCCGTGTCAAGTCGGGCGAGGTGCCACGGCACGCGCTCTATCGTTGGCATGTGCTGGATCCCATCCGCTTCCAGCGCGACATCGAGGTAACCATCCAGGCTCTGGGCTGGTGGCCTGATGGAGTGTTCCAGCCGTTGAGCGACGACATCGCCTCGGTGGCCTATTGGTACCAGGCCGAACCGCATGCGACCTTTCCGGAGCTACCGCCCATCCACGAACGGTGGTCGCGTTAGATTATGTCATTCTAGGAGCGCGCAGCGCCAGAAGACAGCGGCCATGCAGGTTCCGCTGAAGCAAAAGCCGGAGTGGGATTTGACGAACGCCGGGAGTTCTGGTATAGCGGGCAACGCAATTGGGGGCGTAGTGTAGCGGTTAACATGTCGGCCTGTCAAGCCGAAGATCGCGGGTTCGAATCCCGTGGAGCACGTTTCAAGTAAAAATCGCCATCAGAAATCGCTCCCTACCTGGTCTTTGAACCGGTTGTCTCGATTGTTGGGGTCTTCCAAGGCCATCTGGCAGCAGCCAGGTGGCTTTTTCATTCCCCAACCGCGGTCTTCGGTTGTCAAGGTTCCTCCCTACTACGCGAGCACATTTTACTTGATCGTGAGGAACTTGTCAAGCCGGCGTCCTGTCTTGTGACGTCAATTTCTCCTCCCCTCGCACAAACATCACCGCTCGAATGTCCGATTGCTCCAGTTTGTGCTATAATACGCGACATAGTTTGACCAGCCCGCAGAGCCACGGGACTCGGAGAGGAACGATGAGATGAACCTGATCCTACACGGGAGCTGGCACAGCGGCGCGTTCTTTGTCTGGGGCGAATCGTCAGAACCAGCGCCGCGACCGCGCGGTCGCAAGCTGCACATTCCACCGCACCCTCAGGCCGCACCGCTGGAAGCACTGCGAACGACACTGGATACGCTGGCTCCCCACTGCGACTGGACTGGCGCCTCTCCGGCAACACGGGTCGCCCTGCTGCCCTCGGCGGTCGATGCGCCGTGCCTGCCGCCCTGGCTGGTCGTGGCCGAAGGCGCCGAGGAAGCAGAGGTCGAACCGCGCCTGTCGCCCTGGAAGCTGAGCGGCCTGGCCCTGGACGCGCTCTCGGCGATGGACCTGCTGATCGCTCTGCCCACCGGCGCCGCGAGGGACCGACAAACGGGGACAGATTTGCGCTACTGGAGCCTGGTCGCCAAGTTGGGGCTGGAACTGCTGGCCCAGCACAAGTACCTGCCCGGCCTGGCCGAGGACAAAGGGCAGTATCGGGGTGTGTGGCTGCCGGTTCTGAGCGACGCCGATGACCGGGCGCGGCTGCGGACGCTGGCTGAGGTCATGCCCCCTGTCTGCCGGGCGCTGTTCGACGAGGGCGACGCACCCGACCCCGGCGACGCCTCCCTACCCCATGCTCTTCTGGATGGTTTTCTCAAGGAGTTGATCGACCGCGCCATCCGTGATTGGGGCCGCGACAGCTTGGACAAGCGCCGCAAGCCGCCGGAGGGTGTGGCTGGGGCCTGGTGGTCGGCGCTGTGGAGTGACGACAATCGGATAAACCTGCCAGTGGCCCAACGCCGCGAGCTGGCCCGCCTGTTCGACGACTGGCAGGCGTGGATGGGCCAGCTCCGAGGCGAGGCTGAAGCCGCCTTCCGCCTCTGCTTCCGACTGGAACCGCCTGAGGTGGATGCCGAGACCGGGCAGGTGCGCACCCCCGACTGGACCGTGCGTTACCTGCTCCAGGCCAGCGACGACCCCAGCTTGCTGGTCCCCGCCGAGCAAGTTTGGAAGGCAAAGGGCAGCACGCTGCGCATCCTCGACCGCAAATTCGAGGGTGCCCAGGAGCGGCTGCTGGCCGGGCTGGGCTTGGCTGGCCGCCTCTTTCCGCCGATTATGACCAGTTTGCGCACCGCCCGCCCTGAAGCCTGCACCCTGACCGTGGCCGAAGCCTACGCCTTCCTGCGCGAGGTGGGCGCTCTGCTAAAGGGCAGCGGCTTTGGCGTGCTGGTGCCGCCCTGGTGGGACAAGCCCGGCGCGCGGCTGGGAGTGCGAGCCAAGGCCAAAACTCAAGCCAACGTTGTAGGCAAGGGCATCCTTAACCTGGACTCGCTGGTTGAGTTCGACTGGGAGCTGGCCCTGGGCGACGAGTCGCTGACCCGCGAAGAGTTCGAGCGCCTGGCGGCGCTGAAAATGCCACTGGTCCAGGTGCGCGGCCAGTGGGTGCTGCTCCAGCCCGACCAGATCGAGGCGGCCATCGCCTTCTGGGAGAAAAAGCGCAAACTTGCCGAGATGTCGCTGCGCGAGGCCCTGGGCCTGGCCCTGGGCGCGTCGGAAGTCGAAGGACTGCCTCTGCACAGCATCGAGACCTCCGGCTGGCTGGACGAGCTGCTGGCGGAACTGCGCGCCGGCGACCGCCTGGCGGAGCTGATGCCGCCAGATGGTTTCGTCGGCCAGATGCGGCCCTATCAGGTGCGCGGCTACTCCTGGCTGGCCTTCCTGCGCAAGTGGGGCCTGGGCGCCTGCCTGGCCGACGATATGGGCCTGGGCAAGACCATCCAGGCCATCGCCCTGCTCCTGCGCGAGCGGGAGGGTGACAGCATCGGCCCGACGCTGGTCATCTGCCCCACCTCGGTCGTCGGCAACTGGAAGCGCGAGGTGCAGCGCTTTGCCCCCGAGCTGCGGGTGATGATCCATCACGGCGGCGACCGCGCCAGCGGCGAGGAACTGCTCGCCGCCGCCGCCGAGCATGACGTGGTTATCAGCACCTACAGCCTGGCCCGCCGCGACGTGGACGACCTGGCCCAGGTGCGCTGGAGCGACGTCATTCTCGACGAGGCGCAGAACATCAAGAATCCCCAGGCCAAACAGACCCAGGCGGTGCGTAGACTGCCGACGGCCAACCGCATTGCCCTGACCGGCACGCCGGTGGAGAACCGCCTGTCGGAGCTGTGGTCGATCATGCACTTTCTCAACCCCGGCTTTCTCGGCTCGCAGGCCGGCTTTCGCCGCGACTTTGCCCTGCCCATCGAGCGCTACCAGGACCGCGACGCCACCGAGCGACTCAAGGGCCTGGTCGGGCCGTTCATCCTGCGCCGGGTCAAGACCGATCCGAGCATCATCCAAGACCTGCCCGACAAACTGGAGATGAAGGTCTACTGCAACCTGACCGCCGAGCAGGCCACGTTGTACGAGGCGGTGGTCAACGAGTCGCTGGAGCGCATCCGGTCGGCGGAGGAGGGTATTGAACGGCGGGGCGTGGTGCTGGGCGCGCTGACGCGGCTCAAGCAGGTGTGCAACCACCCGGCCCAGTTCCTGGGCGACGGTTCGGCGCTGCCGGGCCGCTCCGGCAAACTGGATCGCCTGGGTGAGATGCTGGAGGAAGCGCTGTCGGTGGGCGATCGGGCGCTGGTTTTTACCCAGTTCGCCGAGATGGGCCACATGCTGCGGGCGCATTTACAGTCGCTCTTTGGCGTCGAGGTGCTCTTTCTCCACGGCGGCACGCCCCAGAAGCAGCGCGACCGCATGGTCGCCCGCTTCCAGGCCTGCACTGAGCAAAGCGAACGTGATGAGCACGACGGCCCACCCATCTTTTTGCTGTCGCTCAAGGCCGGCGGCACGGGGCTGAACCTGACCGCGGCCAACCACGTCTTTCACTACGACCGCTGGTGGAACCCGGCCGTGGAAGACCAGGCCACCGACCGCGCCTTTCGCATCGGCCAGACGCGCGATGTGCAGGTCCGTAAGCTCCTGTGCGCTGGCACCCTGGAGGAGCGGATCGACGAACTGATCGAGAGCAAGAAGGCGCTGGCCCGGAGCGTCGTCGGCGCCGGCGAAGGCTGGCTGACCGAGCTCAGCACCGACGAACTGCGCGACCTGATGAGCCTGCGGAGGGAGTGAACCAAGACTGGTCCAATCTCCAAGATTGGACCAGTTTATCAGGGGGTGAATTATGGCGAAACGACGTTCCAGTTACTACGACAACTACTGGCCGAGCTACGACTCCACGCGACCCATCGATGTCGAGGACGGCATCAAGGCCAAGAGCCAGCGGGGCAAGTTTGTCCAGAGCTGGTGGGCCGACCGCTGGATCGCAGCCCTCACTCCGCTGATGGACTCGGCGCGGCTGAGCCAGGGGCGCAGCTACGCCCGGCGGGGACAGGTGATGGAGATTGAGATTGTACCAGGTGAGGTCGCATCACGGGTGCAAGGCTCGCGGCGCACACCCTACCGAGTCTATATCCATCTCCAGCCATTGAGCGACCGCCAGTGGGAGACGGTACTCGACGCCCTGGCCGGGCAGGCCATCTTTGCCGCACAGTTTCTCAACGGCGAGATGCCGCCCGACGTCGAGGAGGTCTTTCAAGCGGTCAAAGTGTCGCTGTTTCCCACCAAACGGGGCGACTTGCAGACCAATTGCTCCTGCCCCGACTGGGCCAACCCCTGCAAACACATCGCCGCCGTCTACTACTTGCTGGGCGAGCAGTTTGACGAGGATCCATTCTTGCTCTTTGAGCTGCGCGGGCGCAGCCAGGAGCAGGTCATCGCCGCGCTGCGCGAGCGCCGGTCCGCCGAGGCGGAACCCACCCCGGCGCCCTACATCCCCGACGCGGTCGAAGCAGTGGACACGCCATCCCTGAGCGAGTGCCTGGACACCTACTGGAGGATGGGCGAAGGCGCGGAAGACGTGGCCTTTGACATCACCTACCCGGCCGTAGAGATGGCGCTGCTCAAGCGCCTGGGCGCTCCCGACTTGCCGGGTTGGGATGGGCGAGGTTTTCGTGCCCAGATGGCGCGGGCGTACGATGGCGTGACGCTACGCGCCATCCAGGTGGCCTTTGCCGATTCCTCAGGAGCGGTCGAGGCAGAAAGACAGGAGTGAACGATGCCCAATGACAGAGTTCTGCAAGAAGCGGCCAGGCTCCGCCACCGGAAGCACCGAACTGCTGAGCGGCTGTATCGGCGCTACCAGCAGCAGGTGCCAGATCTGATCCAGCAGCTTGGCACGACCCAGGCCGCCCATGACCGGGCCTTTGATCTGTTGAGCAAGATGAGTGACACCATTGTCGCCGAGCTGCTAGAGGCGCTGGCCAATCCGGCCCTGGACCCCATCGCCGCCGACGAGGTCGTCTCCCTGTTGGGGGCGGCCGGCGGTCAGAGAGCCCGAGCTGCCCTGTGGAACTTTTTCGAGGCCAATCGCGACGATCCGGAGCGGGCTTCGACGGCGGCGCTGAGTCTATCGGGGTTGGGGGATGAGCGGGTGCTGCCCTACGTGCGCCAAAGCCTGCGGGCCGGGGACGAGGAATTGGTGTCAAACGCTGTCGCCAGCCTGATTCCTCTCGGCGAGATGGAGGACGTGGATCGCCTGCGCTTGGTCTACCTGCGATTCCTGGTGAGCCGCGAGATCCGCATGGGGCTTGCCAGTGCCATCCTCACCATCCTGGGTGAGACCGACGAGACGACGATGCGCCACAAGTTGGACGAGATCGAGGCCAGTCCTGTGGACGCCGGGCTGTGGGACGACATGGGGTCCATCCTGGAACGGCAGTTCGGGCCCGGTTCCTGACATGACCAAACGGAAAGGATTCAGCCATGCCCAAACGTAGGAGAAAACGTGAGCGACCATTGCCCTCGGCTCCCAGGCTCGATCGGGCATCGAATCCCATAGTTGCCTGGCTGCATGGCCTGGCGGCTATGGGTGACGAACGCTGGGAAGAGGCCGTCCCTTCCCTACGACGCTTTCTGGAGATGGTTGAGAAGCCGGAAGATCGCCGGCAGGCATTCCAGAACCTGGGAGCCTGCTACCTGGCCTTGGAGCAATACGACGACGCCTTGACCGCGTTGGACGAGGCCGAACGCTATGCCCCAGAAGACCCAGACATCCTCCACAGCCGGGGCGTGACCTACGCTTGCGCAGGTCGCATTCGAGAGGCCATCATCACTTTTGAACAATTCGTCCATAGATGGCCGAGACAAGCCCGCGATCTGGAGACGCGAAAGGCCCTCCACCAACTCAGACGTGCTCAGCGTGGCAAGATCCCGGCGGGCACCTACCTGATAGGCCACCTCCAGGAACAGATCATCCACAACACGGCAGCGGGTGACTGGCACCTGGTGGAACGCAAGGCCAGGCGCATGATCGATGCTGACGCCGAACGTCCGGAGGGCCATTTCGCCCTGGGCCTCGCCTGTCTGAAGCGAGATCGCCACGCGGAAGCCCTTGAAGCTTTCCAGGCAGCCTATGCCTGTGGTCCCGAGTACAAGCCTACGCTCTACAACATCGGCCACACCTACCTACGACAAGGCGAGCCAGAACAGGCCCTCCCCTGGCTGGAAAGATCGTTACGCCGCGAACCAGAAAAGCTGGCCACGCTGCACGAACTGGGACGGGCTTGTGAGCAATTGGGGCGGCGCGACGAGGCAATCGAGTGGTGGCAGCGTGCGCTCAAAATAGACCCGGATTACCATTTGGGTCAACTGCGTCTACACGAAATCGGGGTAGGACCAGAGCCAGTCGAGCCTCCTTTGCCACCCACCCACGAACAACTCCGAGTGATGACGCCCATCGTCAAGGCTCGCATGCGGCAGCCGAGGGTCCACCGCAACGGCGAGCTGACGCTCACCTACGACGGCGGGGTCGGTTTTGTGCTGGAAGATAAGGGCAACGCTCGCAACGCCACGATCCAGGCCGGCAGTCCGTTCCAGACGGCCCGCATCACGGATGAGGATCTCTTGGATCTGATCGGCCTGGTCAAGATGTTCCTACTTTGACAATGTCATATTCGCTCAAATTGT
>Ga0209254_10000269_pt1 | contig 39549 bp, 36 predicted proteins | sample FrelakmetDIP11DI_FD_187148 | JGI IMG/M metagenome (GOLD analysis project Ga0209254, IMG submission 187148) | Freshwater lake sediment microbial communities from the University of Notre Dame, USA, for methane emissions studies - DIP11 DI (SPAdes)... | ecosystem: Environmental > Aquatic >... | reverse complement strand
CCGGCGCATCACGCCGCAACTGCTGCGTCCACCCTTGGTGACCTTCAGCGCCGCGCTCACGGCCTACGTGGAGGCGCACTACGACGACCCCGCGCACCAGAACCGCCTGTGCTCGCCGGTGCCATTCCCGCATGCGCCAGAGGGCTACCCGCACACGATGCTCGTGGCGCTGACGAACCAGTACCACTGGAGCCAAGACAAGGCGCTGCGCGACTGGATCCACCACAGTCGCCTGGACCACCTGGCGCCGCTGGTGGGCACTGTGGGCAAGGACGATGCCGAGAAGCAGGCCGTGCTGGCGCGCCTGCATGGGCAGATCCGCGCCGCGGCGGCCAACCTGCCCAGGCTGGTGGCCGCTGCCGAGGCCATGGCAACCTGAAGTGACGTTGACGAGCCGCCACGCACGCGCGGGTGGCGGCGCGGAACGGCTACCCAGAGGGCAGATCGCGCTACTCGCGTCGAAGCGGGCGCACGTCAGGCACGGGGGAACACCGCCCCGCGCCGTCGCCGCCGAAAGGCGATGCTAGAAATGTATTCCGCGCATCAGGTTCGCAAATGCGATCTGATCGGCCGTGGGTTTCGCCTTCTCCCCTTCCTTCCCGCCCTTGGCGGCATCGGAGTCCGGGAACATGCGGAACGTCGTGTTCATCATGATCTGCGCGATCCGCGGCGCAAGCGCATGCAGTACCGCCCCGAAGATGCCGAGCCGCGTGGCGATGCGCACGGGTTTGTAGACGATCGCGCGCACGATGAGATCGCCCGCTTCTTCCGGCGAAAGCGTCGGCACGTTCTGGTAGAGCTTGGTCGGCGCGATCATCGGCGTGCGCACCAGCGGCATGTTGATCGTCGTGAACTTGATGCCGACGTCGGCAAACTCGGAGGCCGCGCACGCGGTCCAGGCATCGAGTGCAGCCTTGGAGGCCACGTAGGCCGAAAAGCGCGGAGCGTTGGTCAGCACGCCGATCGACGAGATGTTGATGACGTGTCCCCGTCTCTTGGCTGTCATGTGGGGTAACAGGCCCATCGTCATCCGGAGCGCACCGAAGTAATTGATCTGCATGGTGCGCTCGTAGTCGTGGTAGCGATCGAAACTGGACTCGATGCCGCGACGAATCGACCGGCCGGCGTTGTTGACGAGGAAGTCCGCGCCCCCGAGCTTCTCGATAATCCACGCGGTGGCCTTGTCGACGCCCTCGTTGCTGGCCAGGTCGGCCGAGTGCGTGACGACCTTGCCGCCGTTCTCATTGGCGCCGAGGCCGTCCTCGATCTCCTTCTTGGCAGCGGCAAGCTTTTCCGGGTCGCGCGCAATGATGACGGTCGTCGCGCCGGCCTGCGCAATCTTGTGCGCAGCGGCCAGCCCGATGCCCGACGAGCCGCCGGTGATCACGACCACCTTGCCCTGCACCTGCCCCTTCAGCGTGCGGTCGATGAACAGGTCCGGATCGAGGTTGCGTTCCCAGTAGTCCCACAGGCGATAGGCGTAGTCCTCCAGTCGCGGGCACTCGATCCCCGTGCCCTTCAACGCGGCGGTTGCCTCGCGCGCATCGAAGCGAGTTGGGTAGTTGACGAAGCCCAGCAGGTCCTCAGGCAGACCCAGGTCCTTCATCACGGCATTGCGGATGCGCCGCACCGGCGTCAGTGCCAGCAGGCCCTTTTTCACGCTGCCCGGGATGAAGCCCACCAGGGCCGCATTGATCCGCAGCGTGAACTGCGGTGCATGCGCGGCCTTGGCGAAGATGTTGAGCACGTCGCCCACCCGGTACGGCGTCGGATCGACGATATGAAACGCCTTCTTGTTGCCTTCCTTGGCGTGCGCGATGTGGTCGATCGCATCGACCACGAAGTCCACCGGCACCACGTTGATGCGTCCGCCCTCGATGCCTATGGCCGGCATCCAAGGCGGCAGCATGCTGCGCATCTTCTGGATCAGCTTGAAGAAGTAGTACGGACCGTCGATCTTGTCCATCTCGCCGGTCTTGCTGTCGCCGACGACCATGCCCGGCCGGTACACGCGCCAGGGCATCTTGGATTCCTTGCGGACGATCTTCTCCGAGTCGTGCTTGGTGGCGAAGTACGGGTGATCGAGGTTCTCCGCCTCGTCGAACATGTCCTCCCGGAACACGCCTTCGTAGAGACCGGCGGCGGCGATCGACGACACATGTTGGAAGAGTCCTGCCTTGATCTCGTTGGCCAGTGCGACGGTGTTCTTCGTGCCGTCGATGTTGGCGACGATCTGGCTCTCTGCGTCCGCCTTGAGGTCGTAGACCGCCGCCAGGTGGAAGACATGCTTGACCTTGCCCACGAGCTTCTTCTGGTCTGCCTTGCTGACTCCCAGCAGCGGCTTACCGAGATCACCGACGATGGGGACCGCCCGCTCCTCGGTGGCATCCCAGTACTCGAGCAGCGCCGGGACCTTGCCGAGGCTCTCTTTCCGGACCAGGAAGTAGACCGTCGTGCCGCGACGGGCGAGCAGTTTCTTGACAAGGCGCTTGCCGATGAATCCGGTGGCGCCGGTGACGAAGTACGTCATCGGGTGTCTCCTCCTGGGGCCAAGGCGTGTTCTGGTTGTACGGATCGCGCGGCAGTTTAGCGCCAGCGCCAGCGCCGCTAGAGCCGAGGCTCTATGCAGTTTGTTGAATCGGGTGCTCGGCGCCTCCTATGCTTCGGCCATCAGTCAACTTTCCCGCGAGGCAAGGAGTCGAAATGGTCAAGAAGCTCAAGGCGATGGCGAGCAAGTCGCACAGCGAGAGTCAGTTGCGCGCCGCCGTGAAGGACTCCGCCCAGGAGATCTGGCTGGCGGGCCTCGGCGCCTTCTCCAAGGCGCAGGAAGAGGGCCAGAAGGTTTTCAAGGCGCTCGTGCGCGAGGGCACCAGCATCCAGAAGCGGACCATGAAGGTCACCGAAGATAAGGTCAACGACGTGACGGCGAAAGTGACGCAAGTGGCGGCCGGGCTGCAGAAGCAGGCCAACGGCACCTGGGACAAGCTCGAAACGGTTTTCGAGGCACGCGTCGAGCGCGCCCTGACACGCCTCGGCGTCCCGACGAACAAAGAAATCGCCACGCTGACACGGCGCGTCGAGGAACTGACCCGCAGCGTCGCGACGCTGACCAAGGCGGGGCCTGCAGCCAAGCGCACGACGCGTGCCCGCAAGGCGGCCTGAGGGCCGCCCGTCGACCACTCTCGCCAGCGCCGCGTCACCGCGGCGTTGACCCCTGAAGGTCGCTTGTTCGGGGTGAAATGACTCAACGACCGGCGTCTCGTCGCCCTTCCGCGTCCGCGCGCGGGCACGCGGCTCGCAGTCCGGCTTCAGCCGCCCGTCCCCGCATCGGTCTCGCACTCGCCGGCGGGGGACCGTTGGGCGCGATCTACGAAATTGGCGCGCTGTCAGCGCTCACGGAAGCGCTCGACGGGCTGGATTTCAACAGTGCGGATGTCTACGTCGGGGTCAGCGCTGGGGGGTTTGTCGCTGCGGGCCTGGTGAATGGCTTTACGCCGCACCAGATGTCCCGCGTCTTCATCGAAGGCGAGAAGACGCGCGACCGGTTCGAGCCGTCTGTCCTGTTGAAGCCCGCCTACAGCGAGTACGCCAAGCGGCTCGCGTCGGTGCCGCCGCTGCTGGCTAGCGCCGCCTGGCACTACGTGCTGGGCACGAGCACCGCGATGAGCGCCTTTGAGCGCCTCGGCCGTGCGATACCGACGGGCGTCTTCAGCGGCGAGGAAGTCGATCGCTACCTGAGCGGCATCTTCAACCAACCGGATCGCAGCAACGACTTCCGCACCCTGTCCCGCCGGCTGTACCTGATCGCGACCGACCTCGACACCGGCGAATCTGTGAACTTCGGCGCGCCCGGTCTGGATCACGTTCCGATCTCGCGTGCGGTACAGGCGACGGCCGCGCTCCCGGGCCTCTTTCCGCCGGTGGAGATCGACGGCCGCTATTTCGTCGATGGCGCGCTGCGCAAGACCCTGCATGCCTCGATCGCCCTCGACGAGGGTATCGACCTGATGGTCTGCCTGAATCCGCTGGTGCCCTACGACTCGACACCGCACCACCGGACGCGCGATCGCGAGCACCACCTCGACAAGCTCGTCGACGGCGGCCTGCCGGTCGTGCTGGCGCAGACCTTCCGCTCGATCATCCACTCGCGTCTCGGCGCCGGCATGGAGCGCTACAAGACCGCCTATCCCGACACCGACATCGTGCTGTTCGAGCCCAATCGCAGCGATGCCGACATGTTCTTCACCAACCTCTTCTCGTACTCGAGCCGGCGCCGGCTGTGCGAGCACGCCTACCAGAAGACGCGCGAGGAACTCTGGAGGCGGCGCCACGAGCTTGCGCCCCTGCTGGCACGGCATGGCATCACCATCCGTACCAACGTTCTACGGGACGAGAAACTGACGCTGGTGAAGACCCTGAAGAAGTCGCGCGGAGTCTGGCGCGAGTCGGCGACGACGGCCGCCACGCGCCTGCTGACCCATACGCTGGACGATCTCGACCGCTGGCTCCGGTACACCGCGGCCGCCGCCTAAGCCGACGTAACGGCGCTGCGCTATTCTTCGCGGGTCCACCCGGATCCGTCGTCAAACGCCATGGAACGCAAGCCGCCGCGTCGCACGCGCGAACGGATCCTTGATCTGTCGCTGCGTCTGTTCAATGACTTCGGCGAACCGAACGTCAACACGACGCTGATAGCCGAGGAGATGAACATATCTCCCGGCAACCTGTACTACCACTTCAAGAACAAAGACGACATCATCAACTGCATCTTCCAGCAGTTCGAACGCGAGATCGACAAGCTGTTGACGCTGCCCGCCGAACGCAGCCCGAACGTCGAGGATGCCTGGCTCTTCCTGCACGTGCTGTTCGAGCTGATCTGGAAGTACCGGTTTTTCTACCGCGATCTCAACAACCTGCTCGCCAACAACCGCACGCTCGAGATCAAGTTCAAGCAGTTGCTGACGCAGAAGGTGCAGGTCGCACGCGGCCTGTGCGACGGACTGGCCAAGGCGGGCGAACTGCAGGCCGGCAAGCGCGAGATCGAGGCACTGGCAACGAACATGGTCGTGGTCGCGACCTACTGGCTGTCGTATTCGTACGTGCTCGACCCGCGCCGCTTCAACGAACCCGAGGTCATCGGCGCGGCGTTGCAGCGCGGCTGCTACCAGGTCATGGCGCTGACGGCGCCCTACCTGACGGGCCAGTCGCGGGCGCTATTCGAGCAGCTCGCCGCCGAATACCTGAACGACTAGGACCTGGAGACCGAACATGGCAAAGGCATGGGCAAAGTTCCCGTATGCGGACAAGAAGTACCAGTACACGGCCGCGACGTTGAAGAAGGCATGGGATCGCCTGCACAAGGGCGACGCCGAACCCTTTCCCAAGAGCGAGGCCGTGGTGGACGCCTGGATCGCGTTCCACGCCGGCGAGTTCCAGAAGGCGACGGAGCTTGGCCTCAAGGCCGGCGCCGAAGGCACGAGCGTCGCCAACAAAGCGCAAGCGATCTACGCCAACTATCTGGAAGAAGGTGACAAGCGCAAGCTGGACCTGCTCGAAGAGGTCGCCGCGCACGCCGAGGCGCTGCAGGCCAAGGAACCCAAGAACGCCAACGCGTATTACTGGCAGGCCTACGCCCTGGGCAGGTATGCGCAGGGCATTTCTGTCGTGAAGGCGCTGTCGCAGGGCATCGGCGGCAAGGTCAAGGCGGCGCTCGAGACAACGATCAAGCTGGCGCCGAAGCACGGCGACGCACACATCGCGCTAGGCTCGTATCACGCCGAAGTCATCGACAAGGTCGGCGCGATGATCGGCGGGCTCACCTACGGCGCGAAGAAGGATGTTGCGATCAAGAACTTCCAGGCCGCGCTCAAGCTGATGCCAGATTCGGCGATTGCACGCATCGAGTACGCCAACGGCCTCGTCATGCTCGAGGGCAAGAAGGCGCTCAAGCAGGCCGAGCAGCTGTATGGCGAAGCGGCCGCCTGCGAGCCGCTGGACGCGATGGAACGGCTCGACGTCGAGCTCGCGAAGGCCGAGCTCGAAGACTGAGCCCCGTCATGCCCGACGCCCACTGCTTGGCGATGGGCGTCGCGGATCGCTACTTCGTTCCCGCAGACTTCTTCGCGCCCGTGCGCTTGTGCGGTTCGGCCTCCTTTGGCGGACTGCCGATGACGCCCTTCAGCGGGCAGATCTTGAATGCGGGGCACTTTTCGCAGCCAGCCACGACAGCAATCGGACACAGCGTCATTGCAATTCTCCCGTTCGTGCCAACGGCGCTGAGTTACCGCACGCCTGGCGCATGCGACGCTGACCGCGCGTAAGTGGTCAGCTGATTTCCTCGTAGAGCGGCAGCGTCAGGAACTCCGCGAAGGCTTCCTGCGTACTCATCTTCTCGAAGATCTGCGCCGCCCGGTCGTAGGTCGGCGAATTCGGGCCGACATCGGCCTTTACCTTCGCAAGTTCCTCCGTGATCAGCGCGCGCACCATGTCGGCGGTCACCTTGCGGCCGTCGTCCAGCACGCCCTTGGGCGAGCGGATCCACTGCCAGACCTGGGAACGGCTGATCTCGGCCGTGGCCGCATCTTCCATCAGGTTGTGGATCGGCACGCAGCCGTTGCCCGCGAGCCACGAGCCGAGATAATGGATGCCGACGTTGATGTTCATGCGCAGGCCGGCCTCGGTGATCGGAGTCTCGGGCTGGAAGTTCAGCAGATCCGCGGCCTGAACCCGGACGTCGTCGCGCTTCTTGTCGATCTGGTTCTTGCGTTCGCCCAGCACCTTGACGAACTCCTCCATCGCGATCGGCACCAGCCCCGGATGCGCGACCCAGCCGCCGTCGTAGCCGTCAGTGGCGTCGCGCGCCTTGTCGCCGCGCACGCCCGCGAGCGCCTGTTCGTTCTTCACCGGGTCGTTCTTGATCGGAATCAGCGCGCTCATGCCGCCAATCGCAGGCGCGTTGCGCTTGTGGCACGTGGCCAGCAGCAGCAGCGCGTAAGCGCGCATGAACGGCGCCGTCATCGTCACCTTGGCGCGGTCCGCCAGGCAGAAATTCTTGTCGACCTTGAATTTCTTGATGCAGGAAAAGATGTAGTCCCAGCGGCCGGCGTTGAGGCCCGCCGAGTGTTCGCGCAGTTCGTACAGGATCTCGTCCATCTCGAAAGCGGCGAGGATCGTCTCGATCAGCACCGTCGCCTTGATCGTGCCCTGCGGCAGGCCGAGGTGCTTCTGCGTGGCCACGAACACGTCGTTCCACAGACGCGCCTCGAGGTGCGATTCCATCTTCGGCAGATAGAAGTACGGCCCGCTGCCTCGTCCAACGAGTTCCTTCGCGTTGTGGAACATGTAGAGCGCGAAGTCGAAGATCCCGCCCGAAACGCGCTTGCCGTCGACCAGCACGTGCTTTTCGTCGAGGTGCCAACCGCGCGGCCGCACGACCAGCGTGGCCACCTTGTCGTTGAGCTTGTAGACCTTGCCGCCCTGCTCCAGCACGATCGTGCGGCGGATCGCGTCGATCAGGTTGATCTGACCGGTGATCTGGTTGTCCCAGTTCGGAGAGTTGCTGTCCTCGAAGTCGGTCATGTAGGAGTCCGCCCCGGAGTTCAGCGCATTGATGATCATCTTGCGCTCGACCGGGCCGGTGATCTCGACGCGCCGGCAATGCAGGTCGGCCGGGATCGGCGCGATCGTCCAGCTGCCGTCGCGGACGGCCTTCGTTTCGGGCAGGAAGTCGGGGCGCTCGCCCGCATCGAGCCGCTTCGCACGCTCGACGCGCCGGGCCAGCAGCTCCTGCCGCCGCGCCTCAAAGGTGCGATGAAGCTGCGCCACCAGCGCCAGCGCGTCGCTGGTCAAAATGCGTTCGTATCCCGGGGCGAGCGGCGCCGTGATCTGGACGCCGGTTGGGTTGCTCATGCAGCAGTCTCCGTCTGATTTCGGGTAGGAAAGGCGAGTAGGAATTCGGCGGCGTCGAGCAGCGTAGCCCCGACGTGGGGTCGCACGCCGAGTTGCTCGAACGGCAGGCCGGACCGGTTGACCCAGTAGCTCGTGTAGCCGTACCAGGCCGCACCTGCCGCGTCCCAGCCATTGCTCGACACGAACAGGATCTCGTCGGCCGGCCTCTTCAGCGCGCGCGGCCCGAGCGCATAGACCTGCGGTGAGGTCTTGAAGGCGCGCACCTGGTCGGCCGACAGCACGACGTCGATGTAGCGGTGCAGGCCCGAGGTCACGAGCGCTGTCTCGAGCATCTCGGAATCGCCGTTGGACAGCACGCCGGTCTGCACCCCCGCGCGCTGAAGTCGCTCGAGCGCCGGAGCCACATCGACGAACGGTGCAAGCCGCTTGTATTCGTCCTGGAGCGCCGCCAGCTGCACCGCGTCGACCGGTAGGTTCATGGCCTGGACCGCGAATTCGAGCGCCTCGCGCGTCACCTGGGAGAACGGCACGTAGCGCCCGGACATCGACCGCACGCGCGAGTACTCAATCTGCTTGTCACGCCACAGGGTGGCGAGCCGTGCGCCGTGCCCGGGGAACATCCCATCAGCACTGCGCGTCACCGAATAGACGTCCAGCAGCGTGCCAAAGACGTCGAACAGCGCGGCGCGCATTCCAGCTCTCCCCGGGGCCTTTTTTCCTCTGGCGCCGAGTATAGGTGAAGCGCCAGTCTGGCCTGCGCGCGGAGCGCCCCGAGGTCGCTCGGCGAGCCCACTCGCGCCCGCCGGTGCATCGGGCGCGGCACGTTCGGTCCAGTCTATTTTAAGGCTTGCGCTGCAGGAATCGCGGCAATGGCAGCGCGTCGCGCAGGCCTGCCGCCGCAGGCCTGGTCACGCCGCCCGGAGTGGCAGCCGGTGGCGCGTCGACCGCGGCGCCGGGCGTTGCCGACCGCGGACCACGCGACAGGGTCTCCGGCTTGGGCTGCTCCACAACCGGTGTGGCCGCGTCGCGGGCGGCAGGCGCGTCCACCGGTCGCCCGCTCGAGGCGGAACCGGCGTTGGCAGGCACCTGCAGCAGTGGCCGCAGCCATTGCAGCAGCGGCCTCCAGTGCGTCAGTTCCTCAGCCACGTCCGCCTGCGGTACGTCGAACAGGGTCAGGCCCTGCTCGGCGCAGCGGACGTACGCATGCGACTGCGGCAGCACGGTGATCAGCGGGACCTTCTGTTCCGTTGCCCACGCCCGCACCCGTTCGACCGCTTCCGTGCGAGGGTCGATCCGCATGCCGACGACCGCCACCCGGCAGCGTCCGGACAGCACGCGCGGCATCGTCCTCAGCTCGGCCAGGCAATCCGCCGCCGATGTGCGGTCGAAAAGCGAATTGCTGATCGGCATCACGATCGCGTCCGCGTACATCACGACACGCGCCAGGTCGAGACCCGTCAGTCCACCCGGCGTATCCATCACCACGTGGTCGATGCCCACAGGCGTGCGAACGAAGGTCTTCGCATCGACGTTCCAGCCGACGATGCGCGTCTGCTCTCCGCTTGCCTTGCGATGCCGCAACCAGGCCCGCGTCGATTGCTGGCGGTCAATATCGCCCAGCGCCACCGCCGAACCCACGTTCGCGAACACGGCAGCAAAGTGCGTCGCCAGCGTGCTCTTGCCGCTGCCGCCCTTCCGATTGACTACCGCGATGACGGACATGACGGCAGCATTTTGTGGGCGTGCAGGAAGCGCATGGGGGTCAATTCGGCGATCGACGTGATACTACAGCGTCACACGACCCAACGACAGAGCAACGCGCCTTGCAAATGAAAACCGCGGGACACGCCCGCGGTTTTCGCATGACCAGCGAGGTCGGCGGTCAGGCAGCCTTCTTCTCGACCTTCTTTTCGAAGAACTGCTCGTCCTCGGTCGAGCCCTTGAGGGCCGCGGTCGAGGCTTCCCGCTCGATCGTCGTCGTGACAGCGTCGAAGTAGCCGGTGCCGACCTCGCGCTGGTGCTTGACCGCGGTGAAACCCCTCTCGGCCGCGGCAAACTCGGCTTCCTGCAGCTGCACGAAGGCGCTCATCTGCTCGCGCGCGTAGCCGTAGGCGAGGTTGAACATCGAGTAGTTGAGCGAGTGGAAGCCGGCCAGCGTGATGAACTGGAACTTGTAGCCCATCGCGCCCAGCTCCTTCTGGAACTTGGCGATCGTCGCGTCGTCGAGGTTCTTCTTCCAGTTGAACGACGGCGAGCAGTTGTAGGCGAGCATCTTGCCGGGGAACTGCTTGTGGATCGCTTCCGCGAAGGCCTTGGCGTAGGCGAGATCGGGCTTGCCGGTCTCGCACCAGACGAGATCCGCATACGGCGCGTACGCCAGCCCGCGCGAGACCGCCTGGCCCAGGCCGGGCTTGGTCTTGAAGAAGCCTTCCACGGTGCGCTCGCCCGTCAGATACGGCTTGTCGTTGTCGTCGACGTCCGAGGTGACGAGGTCCGCCGCCTCCGCGTCAGTGCGCGCGACTAGCAGGGCCGGCACGCCCATGACGTCGGCGGCAAGACGCGCCGCCACCAGCTTCGCTACCGCCTCGCGCGTCGGTACCAGCACCTTGCCGCCCATGTGGCCGCACTTCTTGACCGAGGCCAGCTGGTCCTCGAAGTGCACGCCGGCGGCGCCCGCTTCGAGCATCGACTTCATCAGCTCGAACGCGTTCAGCACGCCGCCAAAACCTGCCTCAGCGTCGGCCACGATCGGCGCAAAGTAGTCGACGTATCCGGCGTCGCTCGGGTTCTTGCCTTCCATCCACTGGATCTGGTCGGCGCGCGTGAACGTGTTGTTGATGCGGCGGACCACCGCCGGCACCGAATTGGCGGGATACAGCGACTGGTCGGGATACATCTCGCCGGCCAGGTTGGCGTCGCCCGCGACCTGCCAGCCCGACAGGTAGACGGCCTTGAGCCCGGCCTTGACTTGCTGCATCGCCTGGTTGCCGGTCAGTGCGCCGAGCGCATTGACGAACGGCTCGTCGTTGATCAGACGCCAGAGTTTCTCTGCACCGCGCTTGGCCAGCGTATGTTCGACCTGCACCGATCCGCGCAGACGAACGACGTCCTCGGCGGTGTAGCCGCGCTTGATTCCCTTCCAGCGCGGGTTTTCGTTCCACTCCTTCTGGAGTCGCTGAGCCTCGAGTTCGCGTGCCGTCATTTATCTCTCTCCTACGTGGATCACCGGATTTGGCCTGTCCGTCAGGGGCGACGGATTGAACGGAATCCTAAGGGCGATCGCGCAACGCAGCAAGTCAAATAACTTTTATAAGACTCATACTCTAACTCTTTTATAACAATGACTTACAGAGTTGATTTCGCATTTCGGAACGATATTTGATCTCCTGAAAAGCCGCACGCTGCTCTGCGCCAAGGGGCTTCCGCAATACGGAATGCTCCGCGCGATCCGAAAAATCTCTGCCTGCGGTGGGCTTCAGCCTCACCCGTCCGGCACAGCGGCGCGGAGCAAGTTAGAGGAGATGGGCGGCAGCCGATGTTCCGGCGCAGGCCGCGCCGTATCAATGCAGAGGCTGCTGACTGACGATCACGCCATCGCGGTCAGCGTAGATCCAATGGCCGGGACGAATCGTTGCGCCGAGAAACGTCACGGCGATGTCGCGCTGGCCCTCGCCGCGCTTGATCGATCGCCGCGGGTGCAACGCCAGCGCACGCACGCCGATCTCGCAGGCATCGATTTCCTCGGCGTCGCGGGCGCAGCCGTAGATCACGATGCCTGCCCAGCCGTGTTGCGCGGCGGCAGCCGCCAGGTTGCCTCCAAGGACGGCGCAGCGCAGGCTGCCGCCCGCATCGACGACGGCCACCCGCCCCTCGCCAGGCTTCTTGACCAGTTCGGCAAGCAGGCTGTTGTCTTCGAAGAGCTTCAGCGTCACAGCCATGCCGCTGAATGCCTTCACTCGCCCGAGAGTGATCAGCCCCGGCTGCAGCACCTGCACGGCGCCGCTCTCGACCGCGGCCTCATGGGCATCGAGCAGGTCTGTCGTGGCAAAGCGGACTGCGCTCACGCGTGCCCCCGCTGCGGTGAAGCCGCGCGGGCACTGCCGCCGACGCGCCAGGCGGTCAGCAGCGCCGCCACCTGCAGCGCGGCGACCGCCATCAGCGCCTCGTTGAAGTGTCCCGCATCGAGCAGCGGCCCGAACAGCAGCGGTGACAGCGCCAGCCCCGTATCAAGTCCGGAGTAGACAAATCCGTAGACGCGACCGAACGCCGCCTTGCCAAAGCGGCTGGTCGCGGCGCGGCGCACCAGCAGATCGCGGTTCGGGCCCGCCACCCCGACGCCGAAGCCCATGATGGCCATGAGCGGCAGCAGCATGGCCGCCGGCGGCGCGCCCGAGGCAACGATGACGGCCATCGTGGCTGCGAGGCCGAGCGCCGCCGCGATGAGCCACTCGTTGTGCTCGCTGCGCGCCGCGAGAAAGCCACCCGTCACGATTCCGGCCGCGCTTCCGAGCAGGTAGGCGGTCAGCCCGGCGGTCGCGATCGCCAGCGACACACCATAGACCTCGCCGAGGATGGCCGGCGAATAGTTCTGCAGGATGCCGAACGCCGCCGTGGTGAGGAAGAAGAACGCGAAGCAGAGCCAGACGGCCCCGGACTGCAGGAAGCCGAAGCGGCTTCGATCGATCGGCCGGGCCCGCTCCTCGGCGCGCGCAACGACCTCATGCGCTGCGTCGCCGAGCACGCCGCGCCGCAGCCACAGGATCGCCAGCACGCAGAAGCCGACGCCTGCCGCCGCGAACCCCGCCACGTTCCAGTCCGTGGCGCTGGCAATGCCCGCCATGAACACGGGCGCCGCCGCCCAGCCGAGATTGCCGGACAGGCCGTGGACCGAAAACGCATGCCCGAGTCGCGGCTGCGCCACGCGGTGATTGAGCAGCGTGAAGTCGGCCGGATGAAAGATGCTGTTGCCGAGACCCGCGACCGCCGCGGTCAGCATCAGCATCGGATAGTTGTGCGAAATGCCGAGCAGCAGGCCGGAAAATGCGAGCAGGCCGATCCCGAAGAACAGAACGGGCCGTGCGCCGACGCGGTCGACGACAAAGCCGGCGACCGCCTGGCCGACGCCGCTGACGATGAAGAACACGGTCATCAGCAGTCCCGCCTCCGTGAAGCTGAGCGAGAAGTCCCGCATCAGCCACGGAAACAGCGGCGGCAGCATCAGGTGGAAGAAGTGCGATGTTCCGTGCGCCAGCCCGACCAGTCCGATGATCTCGGCATCGTGTCGCAGTGACATCGCAGGCGCGGGCGCACTCATCGGCGTTGAAGATCGTTGCAGCGCGAGGCGGAGCTTGACTTTATCAGACGACCCGCCGTCTGCCGCACGGACTCGCGGCCTGTCCAACGCCGTTAAGCTTCAGCGCTCGAGGCATCCGACCTTCGTTGCGCCTGTTCATGACCGAACTTGCCAGCCTGTTGACGCGGATGGCGCTTGCCATCGCCCTGCTGCTTGCGGCACCGGCGGCCGGGCGCCAGGACGCCGTGCCGGTGCGCATCATCGCGATCAATGACTTCCATGGCCACCTCGAGCCCGGAGACAACGCGGTGCAGGTGCCCGACCCGGACAATCCTGCGAGGACCGTGTCATTGCGCAGCGGCGGCGCCGCGCATCTCGCCGCCCGCATCCGGCAGTTGCGCGCCGAGCATCCCAACAGCGTCGTGGTGTCGTCCGGGGACCTGATCGGCGCCTCGCCCCTCATTTCCGGTCTATTCCTGGACGAGCCGACGATCGAGGTCATGAACGCCATCGGCCTCGACCTGAACGCCGTCGGGAACCACGAGTTCGACCGCGGAGCGCAGGAGTTGCTGCGCATCGTCGGCGGCGGGTGCCGCTCCGATACCGTGGGCGAGAGCGTGAGCTGTGCATCACCCAGCCGCGCCTACACCGGCGCCCGCTTCCCGTTCATCGCGTCGAACATCGATGACCGCGAAGACCGGCCGCTCTTCATGCCGGCTGTCATCCGCAACTTCGACGGCGTGAAGGTAGGCTTCATCGGTGCCGTCACCCGCCGCACGCCCGGCATCGTCCAGCCAGCCGGTATCGCCGGCCTGCGCTTCTCCGGTGAAGCGCAGGCCATCAACGCAGCCGCCGTTCAGTTGCGGCGGCAAGGCGTCAAGGCGATCGTCGCCGTCATTCACGAGGGAGGCGACGCCGACGGCGGATTCAACGACTGCGACAACCCGCGTGGCGCGATCTTCGACATTGAACGGCAGCTCGATCCGGAGGTCGACGTCGTCCTGTCGGCGCACACGCACCGCGGCTACCGCTGTGTCATCAAGGATCGCCTCGTCATCCAGGGTGCGTCGTTCGGCCGGCTGGTCTCGGTCGTCGATCTCTCGCTTGACCGGACCAACGGTGACGTCATGCGTGACCGCACCCGCGCCCGCAACGTGCCGGTGCCTAACGGCTTGTCGGACGAGGTGCGACTGCAGGCGGCCTACCCTGTCTTGTCCCCGGACCCCGAGGTCGCCGCAATCGTCGCGCACTACCGCGAGCGCTCGGCACCACTGGCCAATCGGCCCGTCGGTCAGCTCGCCGGCGTGTTCGACCGCAACGCGACGGCCGGCGGGGACCACGCGCTGGGGCGACTCATCGCCGACGCCCACCTGGCGGCCACGCGCGAGCAGGGCGCCGTCGTCGCGTTCACCAATCCAGGTGGCATCCGCACCGACCTGAGGCCGCACTCGGAACAGGGCACGGTCACGTTCGGCGACCTGTACACCGCGCAGCCATTCGGCAACGCGCTGGTCACGGTCACGCTGACCGGGGTTCAGCTCAGAACCCTGCTGGAGCAGCAATGGAGCGCCCGCAATGCCGAGCGTCCCCGCATTCTTCAACCATCGCGCGGCTTCAGCTACGCATGGGATCCCGCGCGGCCAGCCGGCGAACGCGTCATTGCCAATTCGATGAGGCTCAATGGCCGTGGCATCGCGACCGACGGCAACTACCGGGTCACGGTCAACAGTTTCCTTGCGGACGGCGGTGACGGCTTTCGCGTGTTGCGCGACGGCCGCGACGCCGTGGGCGGCCCGCTGGATATCGAGGCGCTCGTGACCTATGTGCGTCGCGAGTCGGCCGAGCAGCCGCTGCGCCCGGACCGTTCGGCTCGGATTGAACGGCGTGATTGAACGATGATCTTCCGGTGAGATAATTCGCGTTTCCGCTTTGCAGGACCCACCCATGCGCCGCAATCGCGCGAGCACCCGTGCGCGGCATTCGGCCGACGCTGAAACACTCGTCAAGATGGCGCGCCGGCTGGCCGAGTCGGGCAGCCGGCTGGAAGACCAGCTCTGGCAGCGTCGCCTCATCGAACTGATCAACGATCGACTGGCACGCCGCAGCGACGAAGCCATCGACGCCGCGCTCGACGACCTGGCACGTACCAGCCAGCGCGCCTACGACGACCTCGCGGACCTGGCAGAAAGTTGCGCCGAGTCGACCGCCGTCGAGATCGACGGCAAGCCGCACGACGTCCTGCTGCTCGCCCTGCCACTGCTGGCCTGGTCGCGCTACAAGCTGCCCGCCACGACTCTGCCGGCAAGCGTGCTCGACAATCTGCGCGCGCAGGTGGCGGGTCACATTGCCGCGCGCGAGGCACGCGTGGCGGTTGCCGATTTCCTGTACGCGATCGACCAGTTGCCCGAGGCCTTCGGGGAAGTTCGCCGCCTGACCGAGCAGCTGGGTGACGCGGCGGCCGAGGGCATTGCGCTGCATATCGACCCGCGCAAGCAAAGGGAGCCGATCGGCATGCTGGCCGATACGCGCTATGTGATCCTGGCCGTGGCCGTGACCAGCGGGGCGCCGCTCTTTCACTGGCAAGAGCTCGGCGTCGATCCCGACGCGAAGATCGGCGCGCTGTCGGCGTTCCGGGAACAGGCAGCGTCCGTCCTGCAGCCGATCCTGACCGGTTGCCGGTACCGCGTCCTCTCACCTGCCGCCTTCCACTCAGCCCTGCGGTTCGCCGATCGCGAGCTGCGCGAGTTCTCGCTGGAGGCAGCCATCGCCTACCTGAAGCTTGCCTACGATTTCGCGCCGTCCATGCTCGCGGCTGCGGCAGGACTGTTCGAGGACCCCCAGGGCAATTCGGGCGGCGAAGTGCGCATCGGGCTGGCGAAGGCCACCGACGACGATGCCGTGATCGAAGGCGTTGTGTGGCCGCTACTGGGCGACGACGAGGATCAGACGATGGAGGATGTCGAGAAGGCGCTGCGCGCGCTCGGCATCAGCCGCGTCGTCATGCACACGCACCGTTTTCCGCTGGAGTTCTGCGACGACTGCGGCGCACCGATGTTTCCGAACGCCGCCGGCCACGTCGTGCATGCCGAGCCGCCGGACGAAGCCGAGGATCGTCCGGCCACTCCGCTGCACTGAGCCGCGTCTATCTTGCGGAGGCCAGCGCGTCGATCAGAGCGGGCGGCCCATGGCGGCGCCCGAAGCGCCGTCAAGCACGCAGGTGGCGCGCCCTTCCGCGCCGCCTGCCGCCGAGGCTCAGATGGCCGCGGCGATAGCGCGGCCTAGGTCCTCGGTCCCCGCCGTCCCGCCGATGTCGCGCGTGAGCGGCGCGTGCGCCGGGCCGGCCGCCAGCACACGTTCGATGGAATTCAGCACGGAGGCCGCCGCCGCACCATGGCCGAGCCAGTCGAGCATCAGCGACGCGCTCCAGATCTGGCCGATGGGGTTCGCGATGCCCTCGCCTGCGATGTCCGGCGCGGAGCCATGCACCGGCTCGAACAACGACGGGAACGCGCGGTCCGGGTTCAGGTTGGCCGACGGCGCGATGCCGATGGTGCCGGTGCAGGCCGGTCCCAGGTCCGACAGGATGTCGCCGAAGAGGTTCGACGCCACCAAGACGTCGAAGTATTCCGGCCGCTGCACGAAGTGCGCCGTCAGAATGTCGATGTGGAACTTGTCGACCGCGACGTCCGGAAAGCGGGCGGCCATTGCTTCCACGCGCTCGTCCCAGAACGGCATCGTGATCGATATGCCGTTGCTCTTCGTCGCCGAAGTCAGGTGCCGCTTCGGGCGCTTCATCGCAAGTTCGAAGGCGAACTTCAGTACGCGATCGATACCCGTGCGCGTCATCACCGTTTCCTGGATGACAACCTCCCGCTCGGTCCCTTCGAACATGCGGCCGCCGATCGAGGAATACTCGCCTTCGGTGTTTTCGCGCACGATCATCATGTCGATGCCGCCCGGCGGCCGCGGCTTGCCCGAGCGGTCGACGAGCGGCGAAGCGATCCCCGGCATCAGGCGGCAGGGACGCAGGTTCACGTACTGGTCGAACTCGCGCCGGAACTTCAGCAGCGAACCCCAGAGCGATACGTGATCGGGCACCGTCGCCGGCCAGCCGACCGCACCGTAGAAGATCGCGTCGACGCCCTGCAGCCGATCCTTCCAGTCGGACGGCAGCATTGCACCGTGCTTCAGGTAGTAGTCGCAGCTGGCGAAGTCGTGATGCTCGTACGTGAAGTCCAGCCCGTGACGCCGCGCCGCGGCGTCGAGCGCCCGCAGGCCCTCGGGCATGACTTCCTTGCCGATACCGTCGCCGGGAATCACCGCAATCCGTTGTGCCATCACTCCTCCAGGAACCGGGCAAAACCGGCGACCGGCTCGCGCTCGGTCTCGAGCGCATTTTCCGCCTGGCTCATGTCGGCGTAGCCGAGCGACATGCCGCAGACGACCATTTCGTTGTCCGGCAGCGCGAGCTCGTCCTTGATCACGCGATGGAACTGCGTGAAGGCCGCCTGCGGACACGTATCGAGACCGCGCGCACGGGCGGCAATCATGATGTTCTCCAGGAACATCCCGTAGTCGAGCCAGCTGCCCTGCTCCATGATGCGGTCGATCGTGAAAATGAGTCCCACGGGTGCGTCAAAGAACCGGTAATTGCGCCCGTGCTGGGCATGCATCTTCGCCTTGTCCTCGCGCCCGATGCCAAGCAGCGAGTAGAGGTCCCAGCCGATCTTGCGCCGGCGCGCGAGGTAGGGTTCGATCCACTGGGTGGGGTAGTACGCGTACTCCTCGGTGTGCTGGCGGCGTTGCTCCGCGTCGTCATACGCAGCGACGATCGCCGCGCTGAGCCGTTGCCGGGCTGCGCCCGTCAGGACGGTCACCTTCCACGGCTGGGTGTTGGTGCCCGACGGAGCGCGGGCAGCGATCGCGAGGATTTCCTCGATCGTCGCGCGCGATACCGGCGTTGGAAGGAACGCGCGGATCGACTGCCGTGTGACGATCGCGTGATCCACGACCTCGTGTGGTCCGATGGGCGAGCGGTCCTTCATGTGTGGATCCTTTCGAGCGCCGCGCGCAAGGGCGTCGGCAAGGCCGTGGGTCGGCGCGAGATTCGATCGACATAGACATGCACGAAATGGCCCTGCGCGCAGGCCGTGTCGGCAGCGTCCGCAAAGATCCCGATCTCGTAGCGCACGCTCGACGTGCCGATGCGCGCCACGCGCAGGCCGGCGCGCACCGTCTGCGGAAACGACAACTCGCTGAAGTACCGGCACTGCGTCTCGACGACGAGCCCAATGACCTCGCTGCGCTCGATGTCGAGCACGCCTGCGCGGATCAGGTACTCGTTGACGACCGTGTCGAAGTACGAGTAGTAAACGACATTGTTGACGTGCCCGTAGGCGTCGTTGTCCATCCAGCGCGTCGCGATCGAGTGGAAGTGCCGGTACTCGCCGCGGCAGTGTGCCGCTTCGCGCGTGCTCATGTCTTTCCTTCCGTCCGGCGCACCACCATCGCCACCCCGATCATCGTGACCAGAACGCCGGTCCAGGCGACAGCGCCCAGCCGCTCGCCGAAGACGAGCCAAGCGAGCAGAGCGGTCATCGCCGGAGTCAGGTACATCAGGCTGGCCACCTGGGTGGCACGGCCGCGCCGGATCATAACCAGCAGCAGCGAAATTGCGACCAGCGACAGCGCGACGATCGACCACACGAGCGCGAGCCAGAACTCGAGCGTGTGATCGACCGCGAGCGACTCGAACGCGAGCGCAAACGGCAGCAGCACGATGAACGAAGCCCCGAACTGGATGATGCTGCCGGTGCGCAGATCGACCCCAGCCCCGTGTTTCTTCTGGTAGAGCGTGCCCGCCGTGATGCCAACCAGCGCAAGGAGATTCACTCCGAGCGCCAGCGGACCGACGCCCGCCAGCGTCAGCCGGTCCGACAACACAAGCCCGATGCCGGCGAGCCCGAGCAGCAAGCCGAGCCACTGCAGACGCTTCACGCGCTCACCGACCGTGAAGCCGAAGGCCGCGGTCAGCAGCGGCTGGACGCCCACCAGCAGCGAGGAAACGCCGGCCGGCATGCCGAGCGCAATGGCCGCCCACACGCCGCCGAGGTACGTGGCCTGCAGCAGCACGCCGACAACGGCAATGTCCAGCCACGCACGCCGGGTCTGCGGCCAGGGCGCCCGCATCAGCCATGCCAGTGGCAGCAGCACCACGATGACGCCCGCGAACCGGTACAGCAGGAACGTCAGCGGCGGCGCGTGCGGCGCGGCGTACTTCGCAACGATGAAGCCCGTGCTCCACAGCAGCACGAAGACGAACGGCATCAGCGCAAACCAGCGCGCGTCCGAACCGCCGGCGCGGGCGTCAGCCATGAACGCTCCGCGGCCCCGGCCCGCGGGCGCGCTGCCGGCGCGCCCAGGCGTCGAGCGCAGCACACACCGTCTGCAGGTGAATCGCCACCGTCGTCTCGATGTCGCGTCCGTAACCGCCGGCCATGGCGATTGCGATCGGCACGTCGAGCAGTTCCGCCAGGTCCAGCACGCGCCGGTCACGCGCCGCCATCCCGTCCTGTGTCAGCGCCAGCTTGCCGAGCCGGTCGTCTTCGTGGGCGTCGGCGCCGGCGAGATAGATGATGAACTGTGGCTCGAAGCGCCGCTGCATCTCCTGCAGCGCCGCGTCGAGTGCAGTCAGGTAAGCGGCATCGGCGGTGCCATCCGGCAGAGCAATGTCGAGGTCACTCACCTGCTTGCGAAACGGAAAGTTGCTCGCACCGTGCAATGACAGCGTGAAGACCGAGGCGTCGCCGGCCAGAATCTGCGCCGTGCCGTCACCCTGGTGAACGTCCAGATCGACAATCGCCACGCGCGTCTGGCGGCGCGTCGCTGCAAGGTCCGACTGGATCACGCGGGCGGCAATCGCGGCGTCGTTGAAGACGCAGTAACCCGCGCCTCGGGCGCGTTGTGCATGGTGGGTCCCGCCTGCGAGATTGACCGCGATGCCATCGACGGTTGCCGCGCGGCAGGCGCCGATCGTGGCACCGGCCGAGCGACGCGAGCGTTCCACCATCGCGGGCGACCAGGGAAAGCCAATGGCGCGAAGCTCCGCCGCATCGAGCCAGCCGCCGACAACTTTGTCGATGTACTCGGGAGCATGGGCGAGCGCAAGCTGGCCTGAGGTCGCGGCTTCCGGCTCAACCAGGTGCACATCCGGCAGTTCTTCCCTGACCCTTTCCCGCAGACGACGGTACTTGTCCATCGGAAACCGATGCCCGGCCGGCAGGGGGAGGACAAACTGGTCGCTCGTGTAGGCCTTCACCGGCGGCATTGTAGGCAGAGGTCGACCGACGCCACGCCTGCTGCATCGCGATGAACATAGCCCGCTGATTCGCGCCATCACCGGACCCGGCAAAGCCAAGCCAATGATTTCATGTAGGCTTCTTTGAACGAGCCCATCTGCTGCGCCGCACAAAAAGTGCTTGACACGAGGCGTCGGGAGGTCGAGAATTCGCCTTGTGCAGCGCAACATAACTGCAAGAGAATCCGCCCGCAAGGCAGCCACACCGATAGCAGCACATCCAGTCAACGAACCACCTGAGGAGCCTTACATGTTCACGACCCCCGCCCAGATCACCGAACTGCAGAAGAACCAGATGGACGCCGCTTTTGCCCTCGGCCAGACCTTTTTCGACGCGACCGAGCGCCTCGTCGAACTGAACCTCGCCGCCGCCAAGGCGACGCTGGAAGAGTCGGTTGAGCGTGTCCAGGCCCTGATGAGCGCCAAGGATGTGCAGGAGTTCATGGCCATGAGCGCGTCGCTGCCGCAGCCGACGCTCGAGAAGGCCGTCAGCTACTCGCGCACCGTCTATGGCATCGCCAACGGCGCCGGCACGGAACTGTCGCGCATCGTCGAGTCGCAACTGGCCGAGAACAACAAGAAGGTCACGCAGCTGATCGACTTCGCCGCCAAGAACGCGCCGGCCGGCTCCGAGCCCGCCGTTGCCGCGCTCAAGAGCGCCGTCGCCGCCGCCAACACCGCGTACGACACGTTCACCAAGGCCGCCAAGCAGGCCGTGGACTTCGCCGAGTCGAACGTCGCTGCCGCGACATCGGCCACGATGAAGGCCGCCGCTGCCGCCAACGACTCGGTCAAGGCCCCTGCCAAGCGCAAGGCCGCCTAAGCAGCGCTCGGAGCGCGCGGGAAGCCCGGCTTTCCGCGCCTCTGACATGCGTCTGTCATGGACGCAGGCTAGAGTCGATGAAAACGGTCAGAAATGACCGTTTTTCATTGCAGAAGATTCACGTTTCAACCGTCGAGCGGCGGGGTAAGGTGAGTCCTTCGAGTTGCAAGCAGTTGTCTCCTTGGCACCACGGTTTGGACCCCCTCCAAACGCCTCTGTCTCCTCCAAGGTGGTGCTCTTCAAAGCCCGGTCTCGACCGGGCTTTTTTTTGCCCCTTCTTCAGGAGGCGACACTGTGTTCGGCGCCGAGCGCGACCACGCCTGCCAGCATGGCTGCAAAGGCAGCATCGACCCGCGCGGGCGACCCCTTGACCCCCAGTTCGATGTGGCGCCGAGCAATTCGCCCGTCGGCGCCGTCCCCGACCGAAGGCAAGCTGAACGACTTGATGCCGTCGAAGCGCCGCTCGATATCCTGCATCAGCGGCACGAGCAAGGACTCGGCGGTTTCGAACACGAGCATCGACCGCTCGGCGCTGACGCCGGATCCGAACGAATCGCGGTAGTGGGCATCGAGCACCCACTCGATCATCGGCCACGCCATCACCGGAAAGCCAGGTACAAACCAGTGCCGGCGGATCGCGAATCCGGGAATCCGATTGAAGGGATTCGGAATGATTGCCGCACCGACCGGGAACTCACCCATGGTGAGGCGCTGGCGGTTCTCCGGCAGGGTCATGTCGGCACTGCCCCGCCCTTCCTTTGCCATGTCGGCGCAGCGTTGGGCAATCAGCTGCGCGGCCTCGGGATGCAAAGCCAGCGGCACGCCCAGCGCTGCGGCGGCCGCCTGCCGGGTGTGATCGTCCGGCGTCGAACCGATGCCGCCACAACTGAATACGACCTCCCCGCTGGCGAATGTGCGCCGGTACAACTCGACCAGTGCCGCGCGGTCGTCGCCCGCATACTGCGCCCAAGCCAGGGTCAGCCCGCGCTGGCCGAGCAATGCGATGACTTTCGCGAGATGCTTGTCCTCGCGTTTGCCCGAGAGGATCTCGTCGCCCACGATGACAAGCCCGATTCGCAGCGCCGTCATGTTCTCGCCATTGCGGTGGCCGGAGGGCGGCGCCTGAACAGGCGTACCAGTCCCAACCACTGCTGCGCCCAGAAGCCGCGCCCGTAGTCCCGGCCATCTCCCGCCGGGGCGGGGAGCTGGTCACGGATACCGGTCGGTGCGATCGCAGCCGAAAAGTCGGCGGTCCCGAAGAGCCGGTCCCACAGCGGAAACAGCACCGCGAAGTTACATCCCTGGTGTGAACCTTCGTGACCGACGCCGATCGCATGGTGGCGGCGGTGAAAGATCGGGCTCACGATCACCTGGCCCAGGGGTCCGAGCATCGCGCGCACGTTGGCATGCTGCAGGCTCTGCAGCATGCGGGTCGCGACAATCAACAGGACGAACTGCGCCGGCTCGACCCCGATCGCCAGCGCCAGCGCCGCTTTCGAGGCATCCATGATCAGGTCGTCCAGCAGGTGATTGCGGTCATCGGCCCAGAAGCTCATGCGACGCTGCGAGTGGTGGAGCGCGTGCAATGCCCACCACCAGTCGAACCGGTGCTGCGCCCGATGCAGCCAGTAGTCGAAGAGATCGAGCACGAGCAGATAGATCAAGAAGCTCACGATCGGCACATCGGTCACTCCCGGCCAGACCGCATCGAGGTTCAGCGGTGTCAGTCCGCCGGCGCGCATCAGCGCAGCGAGCTCGTCGAAGACCGGGGTAAGCAGCAGGAAAAGCAGCAGCGGGATCAGCCCCAGCCGGTGCAGGAGGGTGTAGATGACGTCCACCCGTGTGTCACGCCGGTCCGTCCATCGCTCGGCCGGCACTAGGGCCTCGAGCGGACGCAGAACGACATAGAGCACCGCGATCTGCACCACCCCGAGCAGAAACCATTCGGTGGCCTCGTAGGCCGGTTCCTGAAAGCGCATCCATCCCATCGCGTAAAGCAAGGGTTGCACGCTGGACTCGAAGAGCCACGCCTGCACCGCCGTGAACGCGGCTACGACGCCGTCGATCATCGCGCCGGGGCCCCCGTAGCACCCTGCGCCGCGACGCTTGCGAGTACAGGTCGCGGCGACGCACGGCGGTACTCCGGATGCTCGCGCAGCGTCCGGAAGCAGAAGCCGCGCTCTTTCAGCCCGGCAATCAGCGGATCGAGCATCGGCGCGAACGGCTCCTGCCGCGACCAGATACCGAGATGTGCCATCAGCACATCGCCATCGCGGATATCGCGCAGGGCGCGCGCGAGCAGCACGGCATTCGGGTAGGTCTCCGAGGGCAGTTCGTCGCCGAGAAAGCCGGCCGGCGCCCACTGCACGTGCGCATAGCCGCAGGACTGCGCGGCCGCGGTCGCCCGCTCGGTCGTGCGCCCGCCCGGCGCGCGCCAGATCGCATCGAGCGGTCGCCCCGCGAACTGCTGGAACTCGACGTCCACGCGCTTCAGTTCGGCGCAGAAGGACGCGTCATCGAGCACCAGCGATTTGCCGGCGTCGGCGCCGAACTGCGGACGGTAGCCGATGCCACGCGGCGCGGCGGCGATGCGCCCGTGGCGCCAGGTATGACTTCCGAACGCGTGTCCTTCGTCGGCGCGCGCCTTCCAGTAGCCACCCCACGACGCGTCGATCGCGAAGTCCCCGCGCGCCGTCTTTTCGTTGGCCAGGAAAAACGTGGCCCGAACGTCGTGCTGCTTGAGGATGGCGGCAATGGCCTCCGCATGGCGCATGTTGCCCGTGTCGAGCGTCAGATAGACCACCCGGCTGCACTCGGCTGCCGCCACGACGAGCGGGCCGAGGGCGAGAACGGCACCCGTCACAGTGGCGGCGCACGACGCAGCCCACTTGCGCAGGACGTTCGGCCAGTTCAGCGTCCGGTTCAGCACGCCACGCCGCTCATGCCGGATCGCCAAGACCGAGGCTCACTTCCACGGCGCGGAGTTGACGAAGAAAATACCGTGGGGCGATCGTCCCACGGCGATCTTGTCGACCACCGCACGCTGCGCAAGGTCGACGACCGAGACCTGCTTGATCCAGCGTTGGGTGACCCAGAGGTACTTGCCATCGGCCGTCACTTCCATGCAGTCCGGGCCGCCAGGTACCGGAATGTCGTAAAGGCGTTCGAGCGTGACCTGGTCGATGACACTGATCGTATTGGCCACCCGGTTCGAAACGAAAAGATGCCGGCCGTCGCCCCGGGGTCGGAAATTATGGGCACCCTTGCCCGTCGGGATGCGCTTGACGCTCTTCTGGGACCGCCAGTCGATGACCTCGACGTAGTCGGCCCCTGTCATGCCGACCAGCAGGTGACGATCGCCCGGTGTCATCCAGACGCCGGCAGGCATGGCACCGACCTTGATCTTCCAGAGCACCGACTGGTCTGCCAGCTTCAGCGCGACCAGTTCATCGCTGTCCTGCAGCGTGACAAAGGCGAACTGGCTGTCCGCGGAAAACGCGATGTGGCTCGGCGTCTTCGGTGCGCGCACGGACTTCACGAACTTCTGCTCCGATCCATTCGCCGCGTAGAGATCGATGCGATCGAGCCGGTTGCCGGCTACGACAAACCACTTCCTGTCCGGCGAGAAGCCAATCTGGTACGGATCGGGAATGTCGCGCACGCGGCGCTGGAATTCGCCCGTCGCGGGGTTCAGATAAACCAGATCGTTGCCCGCAGCATTCGCGACGATCAAGGTCTGGCCGTCCGGCGTGGCCATCAGATGATGCGGCTCCTTGCCGACCTCGAAACGCCGGATCTCCTTGCGGGTCGCCTGATCGATCAGGCTGACACTGGCGTCGCCGGAATTCAGCACGACGACGACACCGGCCTGCGCCGAAGCCGCGGCGAACATTCCCACGAGGTAGACAAATCCTGCTATCCATCTGCTCATTGCCCTGCACTCCGACGCGACCTTCCGTGCCGCCGACCGAAATTCTAAAGGACCGGCGCTCGCGCCCTCGCCCCGAATAGGGCCCGAACGCAGGCCGATCCTTCGTGCACACCCCACTGCCCGGATGCAACCCAAGCGAAGACGGCATGTCATAGGGATGATCTTGCGCGCAGGATCGGTTGTGCTTAAATGGAAGCGCAGCGTGTTGACACACGCCTGTTGTTGCTCTCCGGAGGATGAAGATGCCATCGAGCGTTCGCTCAGCTGCCTTAACGATCGCCGTGGCGGCGCTGCTCGCCGCGTGCGCCGCGCCCGAGAAGGCAGCGCCGCCGGCTGCCCCCGCCGCGGCCACGGAGGCTCCTGTGGCCGTGACCAAGTCACCCGCGCTGGAGGTGGTGTCGGCGCAGTTCGGCGTGTTCGGCGCCGATCAGGCCGGCCGGCGAATTCTCTACGAGACCGACAAGTTCCCGGCCGTGATCGCGGCACCCTACGGCTGGTACATCGTCTTCAAGACGAGCAAGCCGACCGTCATCTGGCGTGAGGAGTTCGAGTTGCCTGAGCCTCCGCCGACCTGGGGCCCGGGCGAAGCGATGGGCATCTATACGATTTCGCCCGACCGCAAGACCGCGGTCACCGAGCGCATCATCCCGACGCGCCTTGGATTTATCGCCAACGAGTGGCGCTACGCGCCCGGCGACCCTGTCGGCGCGCACAAGATGCGCGTCTACATCGATGGTCAGTTGATCCGGGAGTTCGCGTTCGACATCGAAATGGGACCGAAGGATGAGCCCGCACCCTCGCGCAACCCGCACCGCGGTGGCGGCACCGGCTCGAAGACCTGAGCGGCGTCCGCGCGCGATCCTCGCACTGGCGACGCTGCTCGTTTCTGCCATGGCCGCAGGTGCGGACGGCGACATCGACAACTTCTGGGAGTACGACAACCCGGCTGCCAGCGAACAGCGCTTCCGCGCAGCGCTCGGCCGCGGCGACCGCAACCGCGACCTCGAACTTCAGACCCAGATCGCTCGCACATACTCGCTGCGGCGCCAGTTCGACGAGGCCCACCGCATACTTGATCAGGTGCAGCCCGCACTCGGGGACTCCAGTGCGCGCGTACGCGCGCGCTACCTGCTCGAACGCGGTCGCACGTTGCGTTCCGCCGGTGACAAGGCGGCCGCGCAGCCCATCTTCCTGCAAGCCTACGAGGTCGCGCTTGGCGGCGATGAGACCGGCCTCGCCGTCGATGCCGCCCACATGCTGGCACTGGTCACGCCCATGGAGGCGGCCGCCGGCTGGACCGACACCGGCGTCACGCTGGCCCGCGCTTCGACCGACCCCAAGGCAGTCGCCCTGCTCCCGGCCCTGCTGAACAATCATGCCTGGAACCTGCACGACGCCGGCCGCTTTGACGCAGCACTACCCGTGTTCATCGAGGCGGAGTCCGCGTGGCGTGCTACAGGCAAGCAACCGCAGGGCCGCATTGCGACCTGGTCGGTGGCGCGTTGCCTGCGCTCGCTCGGCCGCTACGACGAGGCATTGAAACTGCAGCGAGGCCTCGAGGCGGAGTGGTCCGCCAGCGGCGGCAGCGACGGCTATGTCTTTGAAGAGATCGCCGAGAACCTCGACGCGCTCGGACGGTCTGCGGAAGCAAGACCATACTTCGCCCAGGCTGTTCGGGAACTGGGCAAGGATCCGTCATTCGTGCGCGACGAGCCAGCCCGCCTGCAGCGCCTGATCGACCGCAGCGGAAGCTGACCGCCGACGCATCCCCGTCGACGCCGGGACGCCGCGCAGCACAGCCAAGGAGGTCGCCATGAGCGATGCGAAGGCAATCGCGGACCACTGGGACCAGGGCGACATCTACGGACGCATCGTGTCTGTGCTGCAGCAGATGTCGAAACCGCTCGACCGCCTGACGATCGAGGATCTCGCCCCGGTCGATCACTTCCACGCGCGTGGCTTTCCGGCCACCGTGGAACTGGCGGACCGGCTGCCGCTGCTGGCGGGCCAGCATGTCGTCGACATCGGCTGCGGGCTCGGCGGCCCGGCCCGTTACATCGCACAGCGCTTCGGCTGCGCCGTGAGCGGCCTCGACATCACGCCGTCCTTCGTCGAGGCCGCCAACCGGCTCACGGCGCTGCTGCGGATGGAGCAGCAGGTCCGGGTCGAACTCGGCGACGGTCAGCAACTGCCCTACGCGGATGCGGTCTTCGACGGCGGCTATACACAGCATGTGACGATGAACGTGTCCGACCGCACGCGGTTCTTTGCCGAGGCGTTCCGCGTCCTTAGGCCCGGCGGATTCTTCGCGCTGACCGAGCACGCGCTCGGCCCGACCGGCGATCCCCATCATCCGGTGCCCTGGTCGGCCGACGGTACGGGTGCCTGGCTCGTCTCGGCGGACGAGACGGAGGCTTACCTGCGCGCGGCCGGCTTCGAGGCGATCGTCGTCGAACACACCGGTCCCAAGTACGCAGCGGGCTACAAGGCTGCCATCGAGAAAGCGGAACAAGGTGCCCTGCCGCCGCTGGGCCTTCATCTGCTGCTCGGTGACTCCGCGCTGCAGAAGACGCGGAACGCAGCGCGGAACATCATCGAAGGCCGCACCGATCCGATCCAGGTCGTGTGCCGCAAACCGGGCTGATCGCTGCGTTCGACCGCAGCTTCGCGGCCACAACGCGGCGCCGCCCGTCACTCCAGTCGTTGCCATGCCGCTCACACACGTTCATGCCGCGACAGGCTCTCCGGCGCCGGTTCAACTCGGCTAGCGCTGCAGCGCATCCCACGCCTTCTGCAGGCGCTTGGCGCTCACGGGCATCGGTGTGCGCAACTCCTGCGCGAACAGGCTGACGCGCAGTTCCTCCAGCAGCCAGCGGAACTCGTCCAGCCGTGGATCGACAACGCCCTTGCGGGCGGCCACTTCACGCAGCCAGGGCGTCTGCAGCGCGACCAGTTCCTGCAGTCGCTGCGCGTCGCGGGTTGGATCGGAGCGGAGCTTTTCGAGCCGCAGGCCGATGGCTTTCAGGTAGCGCGGATAGTGAGCGAGCTGCGCCGGCGCCACGTCGACGACGAAGCCGCGCGGAAACAGTCGCGTCAGCTGCTGCTCGACATCGGAGACCGATGCGGCATAGGCGCGGCTGGCGTTGAGCTTCCTTGGCAGCGTGGCGGCCTCGGCCACGATGGCGGCGAGCAGGCGGGCGACTTCCTGCGCAATCAGGCTGAGCTTGCTGCGCGCATCCTCCTTGCGTGCGACGAAGGCAGCGCGATTGCCGGGCCAGGGTTCGGGAAGACAGGTGCGATCGATCGCTGCGGTCACCACCTGTTCGCGCAGGGCTTCAAACCCCGGCAGCGCCGCTGCGAGCGCTGGAACGGTCGAGGCCTGCATCTGTGTGGTCTGCAGCGTCGCGAGGCTCTTTTCCAGGAACTTCACCTGCTCCCGCAGCTGGAGGCGGAACAGGCGCCGCAGTCCGTTGCGATGCTGGGCGCGCGCGGCGTCGGGGTCATCGAAGACGTCGATCTCGCAGTGGTCGTCGCGATCGACCAGGGCCGGGAAGCCGACCAGCGTGACGGCCCGCCCGTCGGCGCTGCGACGCTCGATCTGCATGATCTCCGGCAGTTCGCCGAAGTCCCAGTCGCGGATGTCGGCCTGCAGGGTCGGCGCCACCACCGCATCCGCGGCCGCCACCGACCGCAGGCTCTGCTGCGCTTGAGGACCGAGCTCGGCGCGCAACTGGGCAAGGTTGCGCCCCATCGCGAGCTGCCGGCCGTGCTCGTCGACAACCTTGAAGTTCATCGTCAGGTGCATGGGCAGCGTCTCGAGCTTGAAATCGGTGCGCTGGCAGGTGACGCCGACTTGCTCGCGCAGGTCGGCGATCAGCACGTCGATCAGGGACTCGTCCGTCCGCTCGCCCTGGCGCTCGACAAAGCGCGCGGCGTACTCCGGCAGCGGCACGCAGTGGCGGCGTAGCTTCTGCGGCAGCGACTTCAGCAGAAGATGCACCTTTTCCTTCAGCATGCCGCGCACGAGCCACTCGGTTCGCACCGCATCGACCTGGTTCAGGGCGACCACCGGGACGGTCAGCGTCACGCCGTCGCGCGGGCTGCCCGGTTCGAAGTGGTAGGTCAGCGCCAGCACGGTCTCCGATCCCGTGCGGCCGCGCAGCGCGAACTGCTTCGGGAAGAGTTCGGTCGTAACGCCGGCAGCCTCGTGCCGCATCAGCTCATCCCGCACGAGGAAGAGCAGCTTCGGCTGCTCGCGTTCCGCGACCGCGCGCCACTTCTCGAACTGGGCTCCGGTCGTGATGTCGGCCGGAAGGAGGCGGTCATAGAAAGCGAAGATCAGTTCGTCGTCGACCAGCACGCCGAGCCGCCGCGCACGGTGCTCGAGCTCGCGGATCTCGCGCACCACGCGCTGGTTGTGCGCAAAAAACGGCGCGCGGGTGTCGTACTCGCCTGCCACCAGCGCTTCGCGGATGAAGATCTCGCGCGCGTGCGCCGGGTCGAGCGGCCCGTAGTGCACGCGCCGCTGCTGGTAGACGAGCAGCCCGTACAGCGTGGCTCGCTCGAAGGCCATCACCTGCGCCGGCCGCTTCTCCCAGTGCGGTTCCCCGTGCGACTTCTTCAACAGGTGCTCGCCCACCCGCTCGAGCCAGGACTGGTCGATCGTCCCAACCGTGCGTGCAAACAGGCGCGAGGTCTCGACCAGCTCGGCCGCCATGATCCAGCGGCCCGCCTTCTTCACCAGCGACGACCCGGGCCAGAGGAAGAACTTGATGCCGCGCGCGCCGGCGAACGGTGGCTCGCCGCGCTCGGCGTCGAGCACGCGGCAGCCGATGTTTCCAAGCAGGCCCGCCAGCAAGGCAAGGTGGACCTGCTCGAAGGTCGCCGGCGTGGCGTTGGGACGCCAGTTCTGTTCGCCGGCTAGCGCGGCGAGCTGGCCATGCACGTCGATCCACTCGCGCACCCGGCGCGGGCTCAGGAACTGGCTGCGCAGATCGTCGGTCAGCTTACGGTTCGACTTCTTGTGGCCGATGCGCTCCTGCACAAACGCCCAGAGCTTCACCAGCGCCAGGAAGTCGCTGCGCTCGTCGACAAAGCGCCGATGCGCCTGGTCAGCCGCCTCCTGCGCCTCAAGCGGGCGTTCGCGCGGATCCTGCACCGACAGCGCCGCCGCGATCACCAGCATCTCGGCGAGGCAGTTCTGTTCCCGCGCGGCCAGCATCATCCGTCCCACGCGGGGATCGAGCGGCAAGCGGGCGAGTTCGCGACCGATGGGTGTCAGCGCGTTGCGCTCGTCGATCGCATTCAGTTCGGCCAGAAGCTGCATGCCGTCGGCAACTGCGCGTCCGGTCGGCGCCTCGACAAAGGGAAAGTCCGCAACCTCGCCCAGACCGAGCGACTTCATGCGCAGGATGACGCTCGCCAGCGAGGCGCGGAGGATCTCGGGATCCGTGAAGCGCGGCCGCTTGAGGTAGTCCTCCTCCGCGTACAGCCGGATGCAGATGCCATCGGCAACGCGTCCGCACCGGCCGGCACGCTGGCTGGCGGCGGCCTGCGAGATCGGCTCGACCTGGAGCTGCTCGACCTTGTTGCGGTAGGAGTAGCGCTTGACGCGCGCCAGCCCGGTGTCGACCACGTAGCGGATACCGGGCACCGTCAGCGACGTCTCGGCGACGTTGGTCGCCAGCACGATGCGACGACCCGACCCCGACGGACGGAACACCCGGTCCTGCTCCTCCGCCGAAAGGCGCGCGTAGAGTGGAAGGATCTCGGTGGCGGGCGGATGGTGCTTGCGCAGCGCCTCGGCCGCCTCGCGGATCTCGCGTTCGCCGGGAAGGAATACCAGGACATCGCCGCGACCGGCGCCCGCGCACTCGTCGACGGCATCGGCCAGCGCATCCATCAGCGTGCGGTCATCGGCGTCGTCTACGTCTTCAACCGGGCGATAGCGGATCTCGACCGGATAGAGCCGCCCGGAGACCTCGATGATCGGCGCCGGCGCGTCCGCCGAACCGAAGTGACGCGCGAAGCGTTCGGCATCGATCGTGGCCGACGTGATGATCAGCTTGAGGTCGGGCCGGCGTGGCAGCAACTGGCGCAGGTAGCCAAGCAGGAAATCAATGTTGAGGCTGCGCTCGTGCGCCTCGTCGATGATGAGCGTGTCGTATTGCCTGAGCAGCGGATCGGCCTGCGACTCGGCGAGCAGGATGCCGTCGGTCATCAGCTTGATCGATGCCCCGGGCCGCGTCTGGTCCGTGAAGCGGACCTTGTAGCCGACGATCTCGCCCACCGGGGTCTTCAGTTCCTCCGCGATGCGGCGCGCGATGCTCGACGCCGCGATGCGGCGCGGCTGGGTATGGCCGATGACTCCCCGCTCACCGCGGCTGAGCGTGAGGCAGATCTTGGGTAGCTGCGTGGTCTTGCCCGAGCCGGTCTCGCCGCTGACGATGACGACCTGGTGCGCTTCGATCGCGCGTGCGATGTCCTCGCGCCGGGCCGAGACCGGCAGTTCCTCGGGAAAGGTGATGGCCGGCAGCGGCGCGCGAACCCGGGGCCCCCTGGCGCGGGGCGGGTTGGGCGAAGGTGGCTGCATCGGCTCGCGTCGCACCCGAAGGTGCTAGCGCTTCATTGTGGTCTCGCGGAGTGGCTGCATCAGGTGTGCAGTATCCGCGAAAGTATACTTTCGCCAATGAACGACACGCAGGCATTGCCTCCACTGGCTCAGTTGTCCGACGCGACGCAGTTCGTCGCCTGGCTGCGCCAGGTCGCGCCGTATGTGCATGCGCACCGCGGCAGGACCTTCGTCGTGGCGTTTTCCGGCAGCCTCATCGAGGCCGGCGCATTGACAGCGCTGATCCAGGACGTATCGCTGCTCAACGCCATGGGCATCCGCATCGTCCTGGTGCACGGTTCACGACCTCAGGTGCAGGCGCAGCTCGCGCTCAAGGGCCTCGAGTCGCGCTTCCACAACGACGTCCGCATCACCGACGCGGCGGCGCTCGAGTGCGTCAAGGAGGCCGCCGGCGAGATCCGTCTCGACATCGAGGCGGCGTTCTCGCAGGGCCTGCCCTCGACCCCGATGGCGCACTCGAAGGTGCGCGTCGTGAGTGGCAATTTCGTCACCGCGCGTCCGATGGGCGTTATCGACGGCATCGACCTTGCGTTGACGGGCGTCGTGCGCAAGGTCGACACCGAGGCACTGCGCTTCGTGCTCGCCAACGGCGGCCTCGTGCTGCTTTCGCCCCTCGGCTTTTCTCCGACTGGCGAAGCGTTCAACCTGACGATGGAGGACGTCGCCTGCAGCGTTGCCACTGCGCTCAAGGCCGACAAGCTCGTGCTGCTCACCGAGACGTCTGGCATTGCGGACGCCGCGGGGCAATTGCTCAACGAACTCTCGGTCGAGGACGCGGAGCGCATGCTCGGCGCCGGCGAAGTGTCCGGCGATGCCGCCTTTAACCTGCGCTACGCGGTGCGCGCCTGCCGTGGCGGGGTGGCGCGGGCGCACATCCTCTCCTACGCACTCGATGGCGGGCTGCTGGTCGAGCTCTTCACGCACGAGGGTGTCGGCACGATGGTTGCGCCGGAAAACCTGGAAAAGATGCGCGACGCGACGTCCGACGACGTCGGCGGCATCATCAAGCTGATCGAGCCGCTGGAGGCCGATGGGACGCTGGTCAAGCGGCCGCGCGAGCTGATCGAGCGCGAGATCGACCGCTTCACCGTGCTCGAGCACGATGGTTTCATCTTTGGCTGTGCAGCGCTCTACCCGTTCCCGCGCGAGAAGTCGGGTGAGCTCGCCTGCCTGACGGTCCACCCTCACTACCAGGGCTATGGCGATGGCGAACGGCTGATGAAACGCATCGAGGCGAAGGCGAAGGCGGCCGGCATCGAACGTCTCTTCGTCCTTACGACACGCACGGCGCACTTCTTCATCAAGCGCGGCTTCAAGCCCGCAACGGTCGACGACCTGCCGCCCACGCGGCAGCACATGTACAACTGGCAGCGCCGCTCTCAGGTGCTCGTCAAGACCCTCTAGGAGGCCTCACCATGGCGCGCATGATTCACTGCGTAAAGCTCGGCCGCGAAGCCGAGGGACTTGATTTCCCGCCGGTGCCCGGCGACCTCGGCAAGAAGATCTGGGAAAACGTGTCGAAGGAGGCCTGGGCCGGTTGGCTCAAGCACCAGACGATGCTCGTCAACGAAAACCGTCTCAATCTGGCCGACGCGCGTGCCCGCAAGTACCTGCAGACGCAGATGGAGAAGCACTTCTTCGGCGAAGGCGCCGACATGGCTCAGGGTTACGTCCCACCGACAAGCTAAGCCTCCAAGCCCCTGCGCCGGCGCGTGCTCAGCGCGCAGTGCCCGCCGGCAGGTGATGCATCACCGCGATATCGAATGGGGCCCACCATGCGGTCCGGACTCCGGCCGCCGCCAGAGCACGACGCGTCCACTCGTTGCAGGTGAACCAGAACGTATACGTTGGCACCGCCTCGTAGAAGGCATCCGTGCCGAAGTAGCCCGCAGCGTCGATCCGGCGCACCGCGCCGCCGGCATCGCGAACGAACGAATCCCGGATGAATGCCGTCAGGCGCCGGTACTGCTCCGCGGAAAGTCGCACGCGACGCGCGTCGTAGGCGCCGGGCGAATCCAGGTACTCAACATGCACTGCCCCCTGGCCCAGGCCGCTGAGCGCAATGAAGGCGGTGCCGGGCCGTAGGTCGGCCCAGGTGGGCGTTGTCAGCATGAAGCCGCGGTCCCCCCAGCCGAAGGCGATCCAGCGGGCGGGCGCGACGAGCCCGCTCATGTCGTGCGCCGGGAACTCCGCGCTCCAGTCGACACCGTTCCATCGTGTCGGCACGACCAAGTCGGCATGCACGCCGTTCGTTCGTACGTAGATCTCGACCCCGTCCGCGGTCTCGACGAAGCCCGGGTTGCGCGGAACCAGACCAAGTAGGAGCGCCGCCAGCACGTAAAGAAGAACCATGCCGGCAACGAACCCCAAAGCCAGGGCAACTCCGCGAACCAGCCTGCGCATCACGACGTCTGTCGCGCCGCGCACGGCACTCAGACGCGCCGCGACTCGCGGACGCCGTCCGGTGTTCCGAGCAGCAGGACATCCGCGCCGCGCCGCGCGAATAGTCCGTTGGTCACCGCGCCGGCAATGCCATCGATACGCTGCTCGAGCTTCTGCGGTTCGTCGATGCGAAGCCCCAGGACGTCGACGATGACGTTGCCGTTGTCGGTCATGAACCCCGCGCGCAGCCGCGGTGTCCCGCCCAGGCGCTGGAGTTCCCGCATCACGTACTCGCGCGCCATCGGAATCACTTCAACCGGCAGCGGGAAGCTTCCAAGTCGCTCGACCAGCTTGCTGCCGTCCGCAATGCACACGAAAGTGCGCGCGACAGCCGCGACGATCTTTTCTCGCGTGAGCGCCCCGCCGCCGCCCTTGATCATCGAGAAGCCCGGGTCGATTTCATCGGCGCCGTCCACGTAAACGGAGATCTCGGTCACCTCGTTTAGATCGACAACGCGGATGCCGCACGCTTCGAGTCGCCGCGTCGAGCGCTCCGAACTGGAAACGGCAGCCGGCACCGGCACTTTTGCAGCCGCAAGCGCGTCGATGAAGAAATCGACGGTCGAGCCCGTTCCGACACCCAGAATCTCGCCAGGCATCACGAAACCGACCGCGGCCGCGGCGACGGCCCGCTTCAATTCGTCTTGTGTCATGGCGTTCTGATGGGGTGGTCGAGCTTCAAGCGTAGCAGCGCGCACAAGGGGTCAGCTCGGCCCCAGGCCGAGACCGCGCATGACGCGTGTCGACTTCCTGCCTCACCGCAACGCAGAGAGAAGTCCGGCACAGACTCGCCACCGACAACGGTGCGTTGTTTTGCTCCTCCGTGTCAAAGAGAGTCCGACAGGATGCTCGAGGAAATCGAGGAGACTACAGGGCTAAGGGGCTGGATTGCGGAAGTGACCTTGGCATGAGATTTGGGCAACCGCGGAAGACAGGACACGACCCGAAGCCGACATGGGCTTTGCGCCAGACCGGACACTGTGGGCGTTCCCGATACCGGACGTGCATTTCCACCGACGTAAGGAGTTGGCGGTAAGGTCAACGCCTAGACAAATGGATCGTCGCGACCATCGGCGCCGTCGTCCTGCTGTTCGTGGCACGCCCGTTCAAGCACGTTCAGAGCCGGCCGCCTGTTTCAGGGCGTCGAACCCGCTGCGCTGCGCACCGGTCAGCACGAGATTGAACACCGACGAGTCGACTGACACCACCGCGCGCAACCGTTCGTCCAGGTCGACCGAAACCCGGTCGCCATAGCGCCGCAAACGGTGCAGTAGCCGCTCTAAGTGCTGGCTCTCAGCGTCGCGCAACGCCTCGACGCGCAGGGTGACAGAGGCAGGCGTGTGCTTGAGCAACCGTTCGAGCGACCGCGCCGCACGAACGAAGAACCGCCGGTCGACGAAGCCGTGGACCGAGAGCGAAACGCTTAGTGCAGGCGTGGATGCGATGCGCAGACCTGCGCGCCCGGCCGCGACGTAGCGAGCCAGCGCCGCTTTCACCGATGCGAGGCGACGTTCGGCCACGGCAGTCGACAGCGGCCGCTCGAGCCGGCGGTGCGCGAAGTCGGCCATCGACAATCCGATGATCCAATCGGAGATCACCGAGGGAATCTGCGCCGGCCGCGCCAGCGGCAGCGAACGCGCGAACGCGAACCACCGCGACGGACCGCCCGGCAGGATGCCTCGGCGCAAGAGTCGCGACACGATCCGCAGGCTGTCCCTGCCGCCGTAGCCGCCGGTGTAGAGCGGCTGCCGCATGTAGCGCATCTTGTTGCGGATGCGCTCGCCGATTGCGCGATCAGTGAGCAACTCACGGTAGAGTTGCTTGTAGCGCTCCACCATCGTGTCGTAGTCTATCCGCTTGGGCTGGACGTTCGTGGCCGCGACGGTGTTGTCGCAGTCGGTTGCAATCGGCCGCAGCCGCCCTTCCTTCTCGAGGCGCTCGTAGAGTGGCGTGCGCGGCATCGCGTGCAGCAGGCCGATCATCGCCGACTGGACGCCAGCGGCCATGATGAACTCGTGCTGGGTATCGAAGGTTGCCAGCGTGTCGTTGTCAAAGCCGATGATGAAGCCCGCCAGCACGTCGATGCCGGCGGCGTAGAGCCGGCGCAGATCGGCGAGGATGTCCCCGCCCACGTTCTGCGTCTTCTTCGTCTCCTTGAGGCTCGCCTCGTCGGTGGTCTCGATGCCGATGAAGACCCAAGTGAAGTTTGCCTTGCGCATCAGCTCGATGAGCTCGTCGTCGCGCGCGAGGTTGAGCGAGGCCTCGGTGCCGAAGCTGAACTGGTACCGGTGCTTCGCCTGGTACTCGGCGAGGTAGGCGAGCAGCGCCTTCGCCTGGGGCTTGTTCCCGATCAGGTTGTCGTCGACGAAGAAGACCCGCTGCATGCCCTGCGCGCGCAGCGCGTCGAGCTCGCGGCCCACCTGCTCCACGCTCTTCACCCGCGGCCGGCGGCCGAACATCACGATGATGTCGCAGAACTCGCAGCGGAACGGACAGCCGCGAGAGAACTGCAGCGAGGCCATCGAGTAGCGCTCGAGCTTGAGGAGGTCGAAGCGCGGCGTCGGCGAGTCGGTGAGTGCGACGGTGCCCGCCTCGCGATAGAGCTTCTGCGGCGCTCCCGCCGCGAAGTCGGCGCAGAACCTCGGCCAGATGTACTCGGCTTCGCCCGCAACAACCGAATCGACGATCCCCTCGAACTTTTCGGGACAGAGCGACGCGTAGCTCCCGCCGGCCGCGACGAAGTAGCCGCGCGAACGGTAGAACCTCGCGAGCTCAGTCTGCCGCGCGAACTGGACACCCATCCCGCAGATGCCGATGAGATCGGCTTCCGGCGCGAGCGGGAGCGTCTCGACATTCTCGTCGACGATCGTGATCTCCCACTCCTGCGGCGTGAGCGCGGCAAGGGTCGCCAGGCCGAGCGGCGGATTGGTTGCCCGCGTGCGCGGCAGGATCTCGTCGATCGCCCACTTGAAGGTCCAGAAGCTTTCCGGAAAGCGGGGGTTCACCAGTAGCAGGCGCATGGTCGAAGACCTCCTGGGCACCTGCAATGTACGCTTCCGCACAGAGTTCCGGGGGCGCGAGTCCGCGCTTCGGTCAATCCGACCTCTGCAACGGGACAACGAGTGCCGGGACGATGCCCAGCAATGCGAGAACGATGATCAGCTCCATCGCGCCTAGGCTGAAGTAAGCGGCCTGCAGCCACGAGTACTGCTGAATGATGGCCAGTTCGGCGAAGATCCAAATGAGCATGCCGAAGCCGGCCACGGCCGACAGCATGAGAGCTATGCGGTGCTTTGCCAGCAGGGCAATCGCGGCGGCGAGTTGAGTTCCACCTACGACCACTCCGAGAATCAGGCCAGGCACGACGTAAGAGGAGAACGGGCTATTGGCCAAGTGTTCGAGTGGAACCCCGCCGCCGTCAGCTGCGACCCCCAACACTGCGCCAACGATCGAGGACAGCGCTCCGAAGACGGCGAGTGCGACGAGAATTCGGACAACAATAAGGCTTGAGACTGGCATCTGCGCAGCTCGCGGTCTCTTGATTCAAGGGTCGTAGGCCGCGTCTCAGGCAAGGCGACTTATGGCTTGGTCGCTATGCGCGCTGCCGCACAGTATCCCGTCTGGTGGAGATGTTAGCCTTTTGATGAACTTTGCCGAGTTGAGGATCGCAAGATGTCAGCGCACGACAACCAGCCCGATCAGAAGCGGATCGTCGCGTATCTGGCCGCAGAATCCCAGATGCCGACTCAAGATGTCGCGGAGCTTTACGAGCACGAACGGGCCGAGCTCGCCACGGGTGCGCATGTATCTAAGTTCGTCCACATCTTTGCGATCCGCAAAGTTCAGGGAATCCTGCACGAGCGCGCCATCGGCAAGCAGACCTTGTCGGCGGGAGGCGCACCTCTGCTTGCTGTATGACTTGCTTGTTCGCCCCATCACTAGGCTCGGCGACCGGCGGTCAGGGCCCTGGCTGTGCGCTTCGGCCGTGGCCCACCTCGCGAAAATGTCCGCTTCGCAGACGGGTGGCGGACGGCGGCGAACTTCCGTAATTGGCCGCACTGCGCTGTTACACATAGCCTTGTCACAATGGCCAAGACGACGGCTTTCCCTACGACTTCTTCGGATAGTCAAGCAGTACGTCTTCCGGCTGGATCTTGCCGATTCTTGACCACGACTTCGCGTCGAACGTGAACTCAGCGACGGCACAGGTCGGCATGTGGGTTATCTCGCCCGAGATGCGATGCGCGAGCTCGGTCAACTCAGGATTGTGACCAAACAACATCACGCGCCTCACGCTGTCGCCAAGCTGCTGTATGACATCGAGCAGGGCGTCCGCCTCAGCGGCGTACAGCCGCTCACTCACGACGATTTCCTTGCGCTGGTAGTCGAGCTTCTTGGCAAAGATCTCTGCGGTCCTTAGGGCGCGCACGGCGGGACTCGACAGGATCAAATCCGGCTTCACGTCGCGTTTCGCCAATCGCTCAGCCATCCTCGGTGCGTCGCGCAGCCCGCGTTCGTTCAATGGCCGTTCCTTGTCTGGCAAGGCGGTGTCGTCCCAACTGGACTTGGCGTGGCGAACGAGAAAGAGCGTTTTCATGCCGCATCGCGCAGCGACGGGCGCAGCCGCTGCCCCTGGTCCGGACTGGTAACAGCGTCGACCCGGCGATACCAAGCCAGGAGATGTCTTAAGAGTACCGCGCGTTCTGCGAGTGTGCGGTCGGTGGCAAGCGGGGCCTCGGCACACACAAGCCTTACGGCATACCGTGCCTGGGCGAGATACGTCAGACACTCGTCATACGAAGTCAAGCATTGACCGTGCATGATCGCCCTCGCCTCTTGATGGGAACTCGCCAAAGCATGGATGAAGCTGACTTGACCGGCCAGCGCGCTGAGTTTGAAGAAACGCAGCTCGCCAAGGCCCGCGCCGCGCTCAGCGTCGCGACGCTTGTCTACAACGAATGTCGTCACTGCGAGGAAGCGTTGACGGAAGCACGTCAGCGAGGTGGTTTCTGCTCTGCTGAGTGCCGAGACGATTTCCAGCGCGCTCAGTCCGCCGCGCGGAGAGTTGGAAAGTCAAAGCCTTGAATGGTTCGAAGCACTTCTAAGCACTGTCGCTGGGCAACAGCGGGCGAATCCTGCCAGTCGGCCGCGAGCAAGAGTCTCT
>Ga0209254_10000268_pt1 | contig 39590 bp, 37 predicted proteins | sample FrelakmetDIP11DI_FD_187148 | JGI IMG/M metagenome (GOLD analysis project Ga0209254, IMG submission 187148) | Freshwater lake sediment microbial communities from the University of Notre Dame, USA, for methane emissions studies - DIP11 DI (SPAdes)... | ecosystem: Environmental > Aquatic >... | reverse complement strand
CGTTCCACGACCGGGCCTGCATGCCCGGTCGGTTCGGCAGGGGTTCGCCAGCACGCAGGTGCTGGCTCTCGTCCGCCTTACCCCCGAGGGGGCACGCCGCTGCCTTGGGGCGGCCCGGCGGCAGCGGCTAGCCCGTAAGATCGTCGCGTGGTGAAGACGGGCACTCAGTTCGACAGCGGGGCCGACCCGCAGCGGATCGCGCTCGACCTCGCCGTGGCGCCGGGCGACGGTCACTACGACGAACTGCGCGAGCCCGATGGCGGCCTGCGCCCGCCGTGGCAGCAGTTCTTTACGCACCTGGGCGCCACCGGCTTCGCCGACCTCGACCGGCGCGCGGCGATGCTGGCGCGGCAGATCCGCGACGACGGCGTCACTTACAACGTCTACCGGCCCGACGGCGGCGGCGAGCGGCCGTGGTCGCTCGACCTGCTGCCGCTGATCCTCGGCGCCGACGAGTGGGCGCAGATCGAGCAGGGCGTGGCGCAGCGCGCGCGGTTGCTCAACGCGGTGATGCGCGACGTCTATGGCCCGCAACGGTTGCTGCGCGAGAGCTTCCTGCCGCCAGCGCTGGTCTACGGTCATCCGGGCTACCTCAGGCCGCTGGCCGGTTTCGTGCCCGCCGACGGCGTCTACCTGCACATCGTCGCCTTCGACCTGGCACGCGGGCCCGACGGCGCATGGTGGCTGATCGGCCACCGCACACAGGCGCCTTCCGGGCTGGGCTACGCGCTGCAGAACCGGATGATCGTCTCGCGGCTCTTTCCGGAGGCGTTCCGCGAGCTGCGCGTGCAGCGGCTCGGGGCGAGCTTTCGCCGCCTGCTCGACATGCTCTACCGCGCCAGCCCGGCCGAGCCGGGGATGACCGCTCGCGTCGTGCTGCTGACGCCGGGGCCGTACAGCGAGACCTACTTCGAGCATGTCTATCTCGCCCGCTACCTCGGCATCCCGCTGGTCGAGGGCGGCGACCTCACCGTGCGCGAAGACCGCGTGTTCCTGAAGACGCTGCACGGGCTGGAGCGCGTGCACGGGATCCTCCGCCGGCTGGACGACGACTTCTGCGATCCGCTCGAACTGCGCAGCGACTCGGCGCTCGGCGTGCCGGGCCTGCTGCAGGCGATCCGCGCCGGCGAGGTGATGGTGGCCAACGGGCTCGGCTCCGGCTTCCTCGAATCGCCGGCAATCGCCGGCTTCCTGCCGGCGATCGCGCAGCGGCTGTTCGGCGAGGAGCTCGCGCTCCCCTCGCTGGCCTCGTGGTGGTGCGGCGAAGCGGCCGCGCTCGCGCAGGCGGTGCCGCAACTGGACAGGATGGTCGTCAAGCCGACCTGCGCCGCACAGGCGCGGGGGCGGCGCTGGGACACCGAGGTCGCTGTCCGGCTCGACGAGGCGCCGCGCGAGGAACTGGCCGACCGCATACGCGCCCGCCCGGATGAGCACACCCTGCAGGAATACCTGCCGATGTCGGAAGTGGCCATCTGGCGCGACGGCAGCCTGCAGCCGCGCACGGCCATGCTGCGCGTGTACGCGGTCGCCGACGGCGCCGGACAGTGGCGCGTGCTGCCCGGCGGGCTGACGCGCATCGCCGGCGACGAGCAGGTCGTGACGATGGCGCGCGGCGGCTCCAGCGTCGACACCTGGGTGATGACGCGCGGTCCGGTCGAGACCTTCTCGATGCTGCCCGGGCCGCTGGCGGCGGCGTCGCTGGAAGTCGCGCGCCGGCCGGTGACCAGCCGCGCCGCCGAGAACCTGTTCTGGATGGGCCGCTATACCGAGCGCGCCGAGTTCGGTGTGCGGCTGGCGCGCGCCACGCTGGCGCTTCTCGGCGAGGATGCCGATGTGCCGCTGACGTTGCTGGACACGGTGGCCCGGCTCGCCCTGGCGCAAGGGCTGGTGCCGGACGGGGTGCCGATGCCGTCGCAGCGGCTCGCGGTGTTCGAGCGCACGCTGATCGCCGGGCTGTTCGATGAACTCGACAGCCGCAGCGTCGCCTTCAGCATCGCCTCGCTCGCCCGCACCGGCGAGCAGATCCGCGAGCGGCTGTCGGCCGAGCATGTACGGCTGATCGGGCAGACGCTCGTCGAACTGCGCGCGGCGCGCGACTCGTCGGTGGCCGACGGCGTGATCACCGACGACGAGGCGGTCGAGATGCTGCAGCAGATCGAGCTGCGGCTGGCCGCGGTGACCGGCGCGCAGGCCGACCGGATGACGCGCGACGAAGGCTGGCGCCTGCTGGCCGTCGGCCGCCAGATCGAGCGGCTGGTCACGCTCACCGGCAGCCTGCAGGCGATGTTCGAAACCCAGCAGGCGCTGTCGGAGGACGGCTTCGAACTGATGCTGGCGCTTGCCGACAGCGTGATCACCTACCGGGCGCGCCACCAGCGCTGGCATCACCCGGCGGCGCTGATCGAGCTGCTGGTGCGCGACCACGCCAACCCCCGCTCGCTGGCCTGCGTGGTGCGCACGCTGCGGCAGGAGCTCGCGCAACTGCCCGCGCCGCACGGTAACGAGCTGCTGGCGCGCCTTCTGCCGACAGCGCAGTGGCCGTCGATCGAAGTGCTGGCTACCGCCGGCGCCGACGGCCACATGCACGCGCTGCTCGAACTGACCGAGGCGCTCGCTGCCGCCGGCATCGGCCTGTCCGAGTCGATCGGCAGCCGCTTCTTCAGCCACGCCGCGCCGGGCTTCCACATGGTGCGGGCATGACAGAAGCCCGGGCGCTGCGCGTGGTGCACGAGACCACCTATCGCTACGCGCCGCGCGTCGACATCGCCTACCACCTTGCCTGCCTGATGCCGCAGTCGGGCCACGCCCAGCAGGTGGCCGACGCAGGGCTCGCCATCGAGCCGAAGCCGGCGCAGCAGTCGACCTCCGCCGACGCCTTCGGCAACCTGCGCACCTGGTTCGCGCTGTTCACCCCGCACGACGTGCTGCGCGTACGGGCCGAAAGCCACGTGGTCGTCACGCCGCGGTTCGCCGATCTCGACCCCGAGCGCAGCGCGCGCTGGGAAACCTTGCGCAGCACGCTGCGTTACCGCGTTCGCGCGCCGTTCTGGCCGGCAACGGACTTCCTGTACGCCTCGCCGTTCGTGCCTTTGCTCGACGAACTGCGTTCCTACGCGGAAGCCTCGTTTCCCGCCGGCGGACGGCTGATCGCCGGCGCGATCGACCTGATGCACCGGATCCACGCCGACTTCGAGTACCGCCCGGAGAGCACCTCGATCAGCACGCCGCTGGCGGAGGTGTTCGCGCAGCGGCGCGGCGTGTGCCAGGACTACGCGCACGTGATGCTCGGCTGCCTGCGAGCGCTCGGCCTGCCGGCGGCCTATATCAGCGGCTACCTGCTGACGCGGCCGCCGCCGGGACAGCCGCAACTGCTCGGTGCCGACGCCTCGCACGCGTGGGTGTCGGTGTGGTGCCCGCAGCTCGGCTGGATCGACCTGGATCCGACCAACGACATGGTGGTCGGCAGCACGCACGTCACGCTTGCCGTCGGTCGCGACTTCGGCGACGTCACCCCGCTGCGCGGCGTCATCCGCGGCGGTGCCGAGCACACGATGAAGGTGGCGGTGAGCGTCCTGCCGGGCTAGGGCGAAGGCCCGCCCGCGGTCAGCGCATTGCGGCCCTCGCGCGTTGTGTCGCCGCGGCCCATCCTGGGGCCGAACGGCAAGCGGAGTAGCCACCGTGATCGAATCCCTGCAATCGGTGTTTGCGTCGAGCCCGCTGCTGTCGGGCGGCACCGCGCTGGCGGTGGTCGGCCTCTTCGCCATGTGGCTGCGCGAGATCCCCGGCAAAATGGCCTCGTGGGCCAAGCACTTCCTCGTCACCACGCTGACGGTCGACAGCCGCGAGGAACTGATGTTCCCGGCGCTGATCGAGTACATGGACAGCCGCGCCGCGCTGCGCCGGATCAACAACTTCACCGTGCGCACGCTGCGCCAGCAGGAGTCGACCTACCAGAGCCTGCGTGACGAACTGCAGCAGGGCGGCCGGCCGGCGGCGCTGTTCTCGCCGGGCGAAGGCTTCCACCTGTTCGTCCTCGACGGGCGGCTGATGTGGATGCGGCGCGAGGTGCAGGTCGGCGCGGTGGTGGTCGAGAAGATCACGCTGTCGGCCTTTGGCCGCGACAAGGGGCCGCTGGAGGCGATCGTGCACGCGGCGATCGAGCATCGCATCGAGCGCGAGCTGAACCGGATCGCCGTCTACGTGCCGAGCCCGTACAACAACGAGTGGACCCGCGCCCGGCTGGGCAACAACCGCCGGCTCGACTCGGTGGTGCTCAAGGCCGGGCAGAAGGAGGCGGTGCTGGGCGACCTGAACCGCTTCTTCGCCGCGCGCGAGCGCTACGAGACGCTCGGCATCCCGTGGCGGCGCGGCTACCTGCTGTACGGGCCGCCGGGAACCGGCAAGACCTCGCTGGTCACCGCGCTCGCCTCCGAGCTGTCGCTGAACGTGTGCGTGCTGTCGCTCGCCTCGCCGAACGTCACCGACGAGAAGATCGGCAACCTGCTGGCCAGCGTGCCGAACCGCTCGGTGATCCTGATCGAGGACGTCGACGCCTTCTTCCAGCAGCGGGCGAAGGCCGACGCCGGCGTCAAGGTGTCGTACTCGGGCTTCATCAACGCGCTGGACGGCGTGGCCGCGCACGAGGGCTCGGTGGTGTTCCTGACCACCAACCACCCGCAGCTGATCGACGAGGCGGCGATCCGCTCCGGCCGCGTCGACTTCCGCCTGGAGCTCGGCCGGTGCGACCGCCACCAGTTGCAGCGGATGTTCCGCAAGTTCTTCGACGACGAGGCAGCGGCAGCGCGCTTTGCCGACGCGGTCGCGGCCGATCGCTGGTCGCCGGCGCAGGTGCAGGAGCGGCTGCTCAAGGCGACTTCGACCGAGGAGGCGATCGCGCTGTTCGCCGAGCCGGCGGTTGCGGCGACGGTCGAGTTGCGGCGGGCGGCGTAGCCGGCGGCGTTGTCCTGGGGCGCCGCGACCGGGCGGCAGGGGAACCACAGGCACTCGGAGTTCGCGCGGCTGACCGTGGCCAGGCAGCAGCTCCCGCTGCCACCGGAATCGACGACGATGGCCGGTGCCGAGCGCGGGCGCGACAAGGTCACGGCGAATCTCGGCCGCACCTGTGGCCGCGTCGATGGCTTCGAGCCGGGTGATCTGCTTTCGCTCGGATCGTTTTCCCGCCAGCTGCCACCGCAGCCCGGCCGCACCGTCCGTGCGGTCGACGAGGCGCTGCCAGGCGATCCGGCGGTCTCGGTCCGCTTCCGAAGAGGCGACTGAAGGTGGGGGCGCGCGGCTTGCGGTCCTGAGTCGTGCCCCTGGCGGCCGGCAACGGGACGCCCCGGGCACGGCTGGCCACCTCGTTCGCGAAAGATGCGGTGGCCGCTTGAGAGTCGTCAACGTGTTGCAGTGCGGAAGTCGCATGCTTCCCACATGTGTCCGGGCGGCCCCGCCGCAGCGCGGCCCGCGTCGTGCGGCGACCCCCGAACGAGGAGAGTCGCCATGGCAGAAGCCCCCCTGAAGCTGGTCGCGGCACGTGCCGGCAGGAGCGGCAAGGATGCGCCGCCGGAATCGCCCCGCCCCCGCCTGAAAGCCGTCGAGCCCCAGTCGGAGGAATACCTCGCCGAGCCGGTGCCGCTGGCCAACTACGACCGGGCGATCCGCGCTGCCGTGGCGCGGGCCAGCCGCGGCATCGCCTGGCCGTCGCTGGTTTCCGCCTGGGCCGACTGGTACTGGCACCTGGCGGCGGCGCCGGGCAAGCAGATGGAACTGGCCAGCAAGGCGCAGCGCAAGGCGAGCCGCTTCGCGCTGTACGCGATGGAGTGCGCGCAGGGCGAGACTGCACCGTGCATCGAGCCGCTGCCGCAGGACCGCCGCTTCGTCGACCCGGGCTGGCAGCAGCTGCCGTTCAACCTGCTCTACCAGTCGTTCCTGCTCACCCAGCAGTGGATCTGGAACGCGACCAACCACGTGACCGGGGTCACCCGTCACCACGAGCGGATGGTCACCTTCACCGCCCGGCAGGCACTCGACGTGCTGAGCCCGACCAACTTCATCTGGACCAACCCCGAGGTGCTGGCGAAGACCGCCGAGACCGGCGGGGCGAATCTCGTCAACGGGGCCCTCGAATGGTGGCGTGACGCGCTGGCGGGACTTGCGGGCAGGTCGCGCGCCGACGGCGTGACGTTCCGCCCCGGCCACGAGGTCGCGGTCACGCCCGGCAAGGTGGTGCTGCGCAACGACCTGATCGAACTGATCCAGTACGCGCCGGCCACGCCGACGGTCTATGCGCAGCCGGTGCTCATCGTGCCGTCGCCGATCCTGAAGTACTACATCATGGACCTGTCGCCGCACAACTCGCTGGTGCGCTACCTGGTCGAGCAGGGGCACACGGTGTTCATGCTGTCGTGGCGCAATCCCGATGTGCGCGACCGCGAACTCGGCGTCGACCACTACCTGCGGCTGGGCATCCGCGCCGCGATCGACGCGGCGAGCGCGATCAGCGGCGGCCAGCAGCTGCACACCGTCGGCTACTGCCTCGGCGGCACCTTCCTGGCGATGCTCGCCGCCTCGATGGCGGGACACGGCGTCGATCGGCTCGCCTCGCTGACGCTGCTCGCCGCGGAAGTCGACTTCACCGAGGCGGGCGAACTGTCGATCTTCATCGACGACAGCCAGCTTGCCTATCTCGAAGACCTGACCTGGGAGCAGGGCTACCTCGACGGGCGGCAGATGTCCGGCGCGTTCACGCTGCTGAACTCGAACGACCTGATCTGGTCGCGCATCGTGCGCCAGTACCTGATGGCCGAGCCGCAGAAGCTCACCGACCTGACGGCGTGGAACGCGGACTCGACGCGGCTGCCGCACCGGATGCACACCGAGTACCTGCGCAACCTGTACCTGAACAACGACTTCGCGTCGGGGCGGCTGCGCTACGACGGTCGCGCGCTGGCGCTGGCCGACATCCGCGCGCCGATATTCCTGGTCGGCACCGAGCGCGACCACGTGGCGCCATGGAAGTCCGTCTACATGCTGCACCTGTACGCGGATGCCGACATCACCTTCTGCCTGACCAGCGGCGGGCACAACGTCGGCATCGTCAATCCGCCGCAGCAGGAGGGACCCGCGCGGCACTACCGGATCGCGACCAAGCCCGCGGACGACCGCTACATCGAGCCGGACCAATGGTTTGCGCGCCACGACCCGCACGACGGTTCGTGGTGGCCGGCATGGCAGTCGTGGCTGGCGGAGAAGTCGGGCGAGCGCGGCCCGCCGCCGACCCTGGGCAACAAGGACTTCGCGCCGATCGGCGCGGCGCCGGGCGCCTACGTGCTGATGCGGTAGCGGCAGGCGCGCTGGTGCGAGTCAGCCCGCCGCGCTCGCGGGTGCGATGTCGAACACTCCGGCGTGGTAGTCGCGCAATGCCTGCGCGATTTCCTCGCGCGTGTTCATCACGAACGGTCCGTGCGCGACGACCGGTTCGCCGATCGGCGCGGCATGGCCGAAGAGCAGCACGGTGTCCTCGATCGCGCCGATGCCGAGGCGATCGCCGTCGATGTTGAGTTCGACCAGGGTGTGGGCCTGCGCCTGTTCGCCGCCGACATCGAGCGTTCCGCGGACGACATAGAGGAAGACGTTGCGGCCGGCGAGGCCGGCAAAGTCGACGCGGCCGCCGGCGGCCAGTTCGACGGTCGACATGAACACGCCGGTCAGTGAATGGATCGGCCCCGCGGCGCCTCCCCAGCCGCCGGCGATCAGATGCACGCGACCCCGGCGGTCGGCGGTCGGCAGCGCCGGAATCGATTCGCGCTGCAGGCCGACGTAGGCAGGTTGGGTCATCTTCAGCCGCGCCGGCAGGTTGACCCACAGTTGCAGGATCTCCAGCGGGCCGCCGCGCCGCCTGAACTCCTCCGGCGAAAGCTCGGAGTGGACGAGCCCCTTGCCCGCCGTCATCCACTGCACGCCGCCGGCCCGGATCACGCTCTGGTGGCCGGCGGTGTCGACGTGCGCCAGTTCACCGTCGAGGATGAAGGTCACCGTTTCGAAGCCGCGGTGCGGGTGCGGTCCGAAGGGCAGGCCGCGGTTGCCGGGCGGGTAGACCTGCGGCCCGTGATGATTGAGGAACAGGAATGGGTCGATCTGATCGAGGCCGGGGCCGGGCAGCGGCCGGCGCGTGATCAGGTCGCCGATGTCGTCGCGCCGGGCGCGGTGGAGGTGCTGGATCGTCCTGGAGGCCATCGTTCGTCGCTGCGGCGCGCCGGTGCGGCGCCGGCGGCCGGACCTGTCGCGAGGGCGGCGCGCTCCGCGCTACTGCGCGTACCAGCCGCCGTCCATGTTGTAGGCGACGCCGCGGATCTGGTCGCCGGCCGGCGAGCACAGGAACACGGCCATGGCGCCGAGCTGCTCCGTCGTCACGAAGTCCTGCGACGGCTGTTTCTCGCCGACCAGCAGGCGGCGCGCGGCGTCGTTGTCGAGGTTGTCGCGCCTGGCCCGGTCGTCGATCTGCTTCTGAACGAGCGGCGTCAGCACCCAGCCCGGACAGATGGCGTTGCAGGTCACGCCGGTCGTGGCGGTCTCCAGCGCCACGACCTTGGTCAGGCCGACGATGCCGTGTTTGGCGGCGACGTACGCGACCTTCTGCACCGAGGCGACGAGCCCGTGCACGGAGGCGATGTTGATGATCCGGCCCCAGTTGGCCCGCTTCATCTTCGGCAGCGCCATGCGGACCGTGTGGAAGGCCGCGGACAGGTTGATGGCGATCACCGCGTCCCAGCGCTCGGTCGGAAAGTCCTCGATTGGCGCGACGTGCTGGATGCCGGCGTTGTTCACGAGCACGTCGATGCGGCCGAAGCGCGATTCGGCGGCGCGCACCATGTCCTCGATCTGCGGCGGCTTGCTCATGTCGGCGCCGTGGTACATCGTCGCCACGCCCTGCGCCTGCAGTGCCTGCTCGATGGCGGCGATGGCTCCGGCATCGCCGAAGCCGTTGACGACGATGTTGGCGCCCTGCGCGGCCAGCGCCCGGGCGATGCCCAGGCCGATGCCGCTGGTTGATCCGGTGATCAGCGCGGTCCTGCCTTTCAACATGGCTGAAGCTCCTTCCGGTGGCGAGTCGACTCGCTGCTAGTATGCCGTCGAATTCTCCCGCTTCCGGCCGCCCCCGGCGAAACTCCCATGTCGAATACCCCGCGCTTCGATTCGGTGCAGTGCCTGAGCCCCGCCGGCCTGCACCGCATGGCCTACGCGGAATGGGGCGATCCGCACAACCCGCGCGTGCTCGTCTGCGTGCACGGGCTGACCCGGCTGGGGCGCGATTTCGACCGACTGGCACGGGCACTGGCCGATCAGTACCGCGTCGTGTGCCCGGACGTGGTCGGCCGCGGCCGCAGCGACTGGCTGCGCGAGCCGATGCACTACGTCGTGCCGCAGTACGTGACCGACATGGTGACACTGATCGCCCGGCTCAACCCGCAGTCGGTGCACTGGGTCGGCACGTCGATGGGCGGACTGATCGGCATTTCACTCGCCGGTCTCGCTGACTCGCCGGTATCACGGCTGGTGATTAACGACGTCGGGCCCCGGCTCGACGTGGCGGCGGTGGCGCGCATCGGCTCCTACGTCGGCAAGCCGGTGCGCTTTGCCGGACTGGACGAGGCGATCGACTATGTGTCGACGGTCGCCGCGCCGTTCGGCCTGCGCACGCGCGAAGAGTGGCGCGAACTCACCGAGCCGGCGCTTCGCCCGGACGGCGAACAGTGGGTGCTGCATTACGATCCGCTGATCGCCGTTCCCTTTGCGGCGGTTACGACGCAGACGGCCGCCGCCGGCGAGGCCGCGTTGTGGCGGCTGTATGACGCGATCGCTTGTCCGACGCTGATCACGCGTGGCGAGCAGTCCGACCTGCTGTCGCGCGAGACTGCCGAGCAGATGACCCGCCGGGGCCCGCGCGCGCGACTGGTCGAGTTTGCCGGTATCGGCCACGCGCCGATGTTCTTCCACGACGAGCAGATCGCGGTCGTGCGCGAGTTCCTACTGCAGGGGTGAAGCGATGTCGATCAGGCGCTTGCACGGCGGCCCGCGGATGAGCCAGGCGGTGGTCTGCAACGGCATGGTGTTCCTCGCCGGGCAGGTCGCCGAGGACACGAGCCAGGATGTCGGCGGTCAGACGCGCCAGGTGCTGGCCGCCATCGACCGCCTGCTCGCCGAGGCGGGCAGCGACAAGGCCCGCCTGCTCGCCGCGCAGATCTTCCTCGCCGACATGGCCGACTTCGCGGCGATGAACGCGATCTGGGAGGCCTGGGTCGTGCCCGGGCAGACGCCTGCCCGTGCCACCGTGCAGGCGGCGATGGCCCGGCCCGATTACCGGGTCGAGATCCTCGTCACCGCCGCGGCGGGCTGAGAGCCGGCTTCAGAACACGCCGGCGGCAAGACCGGCGGCGAGTCCGGCGCCGAGTTCGGCACAACGGGCGAGGTCCACGGGCGCGATCTTCTTCGGCGCCAGGATCGCTTCCGGCGTCTGCGCGTGCGTGATCACGATCAACGGCGGCGCGACCACCTTCAGCCGCAACCCGGTGGCGATGCGCTCGATCTGCCGCACCGCGCCGGTGCCGTCGGAGCCGGCGCATATCAGCACCGCATAGGGACGGCCGTTGATGCGGTCGAGCGTCGCGTAATAGACGCGGTCGAAGAAGTCCTTCATCAGGCCGGCCATGCTCGCCAGGTTCTCCGGCGTGGCGAAGAGATAACCGTCCGCCGCGAGCACGTCGTCAGGCGTCGTAGCCGGCGCGTGCTGCAGGCAGACCTCGATGCCGGCCTCGGCGCGGGCGGCTTCGGCCGCTGCAGACGCCATCTGCCGCGCGCCGCCGGTGTGACTGTGCCAGACGATCAGCAGCCGCTTCATCGTTCGGGAGCGGCGAGCGGGTCCTGCAGGAAGAACTCGGCGAGCAGTCCGTACCACTGGGGAAAGGCGTCGCGCAGCCGGCGCGGTGCAACGAAGAATGCCTCGCTCGAGACAGCGAAGAACTCGCCGGGGTCGGTCGCCGCATACGGGTCGAGCGGCAGCCCCGCGTACGCAGCGTCCGCCTCCGGCGACTCGGGATCGACGTCGCGAGGGATCTCGGCCTCGATGAGATCGAGTTCGGCGTTCAGCCGCTCGAAGGCGTCGTCGAGCACCTGCCGCCAGCGGTCCGCGCGCAGCCCGGGGTGCAGGCGGCGGTCGAACGGCGGCACGCCGTCGGTGTCGCCGCTGGCCATGTCCAGCTTGTGCGTGAACTCGTGGATGACGACGTTGTAGTCGGCCTGCACCGCCTGCGCGTCGGCCCACGACAGGAGCAGCGGGCCGCCGTCCCAGGCCTCGCCGGCAATGGGCTCGTCGTACTCGTGCACGACACCGGCCTCGTCGGTGATCTCGCGCGGCACGACGAATTCGTCCGGGTAGACGACGATGCTGGTCCAGCCGCGGTAGCCGCCGAGGCCGAGCTTGAGGACAGGCAGGCAGGCCTGGATGGCGATGCTGACCTGCATCGCCGCGGTCAGCTGCAAGTCGCCGGCTGCGGCCATCTCCTTGTCGGCGAGGAACTGCTGGGCGAGCTCGCGCAGATGGCGGCGTTCGTCGTCGTCGAGCCGGTCGAGGAACGGCAGCGCATCGAACGTCGCGCGCCACAACCCGTCGTCGATGCGGACGGGCTCGGCCGGGCGCAGGCGGGCGAGCAGCGATTTCAGCATCCGACGATTGTGCCGCAGGGCGATAATCGCCGGCATCTGGTCGAGGACGACAGGGTGGCACGCGATTCCGGTATCAGCGCATTGGCGCCGGAGGTGATCGACCCGGCGGCGGTGCGGGCGCTGGTCGTTCCCCTGTACGGCGAGCGGGCGCTGCGCACCGGCGAGCCGTTCGTGGCCCACGCCGACGGCATGGTCGCGATCGTGCGCGAACTGCGCGCCGATCCCGACCTGCTCGCCGCCGCCTACCTGTTCGGCACCCACGACGTGCTGCGCGACGCGGACGACTGGCTGCGCGGCCGTTTCGGCGCCGCGGTCGCGCAGCTGGTCGGCGACCTGCGCCAGCTGATGCGCCTGTCGGAGACGACGCGCGCGCGCGAGCGCGGCGCGGTGCAGGCCGAAGGCCTGCGCAAGATGCTGCTGGCGATGGTCAACGACGTGCGCGTCGTGCTGCTGCGGCTGGCCTCGCGCGAGCAGACCCTGCGCTTCTACGCCGGTCGCAAGGGCGTCGGCGTCGACATCGGCATGCAGGACGCGATCGCACGCGAGACGCTCGACCTGTACGCACCGCTGGCCAACCGCCTCGGCGTGTGGCAGCTGAAGTGGGCGCTCGAGGACCTTGCCTTCCGCCTGCTCGAGCCGGAGACCTACAAGCAGCTGGCGCGCCTGCTCGACGAGAAGCGCGTCGAGCGCGAGCGCTTCATCGCCGATGCGGCGGCGCAGCTGCGCGGGCGGCTCGCCGCCGCCGGCATCGATGCCGAGGTCCATGGCCGGCCGAAGCACATCGTCAGCATCCACAACAAGATGCAGTCGAAGCGGCTGGCCTTCGACGAGATCTACGACGTGCGCGCCCTGCGCGTGATCGTCGGCGAGGTGGCGCAGTGCTACCAGGCGCTTTCGCTGGTGCACGAGATGTGGTCGCCGATCGAGGGCGCATACGACGACTACATCGCGCGGCCGAAAGCGAATGGCTACCAGTCCCTGCACACCGTGGTGCGCGACGCCGCCGGCCGCACGCTCGAGATCCAGACCCGTACGCGCGCCATGCACGAGTTCGCTGAACTCGGCGTCGCCGCGCACTGGCGGTACAAGGAGGGCGGGCGCAAGGCCGGCGGCGCCGACCAGCAGCGCGTCGCCTGGCTGCGCCAGCTGCTCGCGTGGCGGGCCGAGGTCGACAGGCCGCTGCCGACGGCAAAGGCGGAGGAGCGCATCTACGTGCTGACGCCGCAGGGGCGCGTGGTCGAGCTTCCCGCCGGCGCGACGCCGATCGACTTCGCCTATCACGTGCACACCGAGCTGGGCCACCGCTGCCGCGGCGCGCGCGTCGACGGCGCGCTGCAGCCGCTGAACCGGCCGCTGACGAACGGCCAGACGGTGGAGATCGTCGCCGCCAAGACCGGTGGGCCGAGCCGCGACTGGCTCAACGCCGAACTCGGCTACCTGGCGAGCGCCCGCTCGCGACAGAAGGTGCGCCACTGGTTCAACCTGCTCGAGCTCGAGCAGTCGATCGCCAGCGGCCGCGCGGTCGTCGAGCGCGAGTTGCAGCGCCTCGGCCGCACGGCAGTCAAGCTCGATGACCTGGCGCGCCGGCTCGGCTTCGCCTCGGTCGACGAGCTCTCGGTGGCGGCGAGCAAGGAAGAGTTCAGCCTGCGCAGCATCGAGCAGGCGCTGGCGACGACGGCCGGCGCACCGGTGCAGGAGGCCCCGGCGCTGCCGGTCGGCAGGGCGGAAGCAGGCCGCACGGCCGCGCGCGGCAAGGGCGGCGTGCTGGTCGTCGGCGTCGACTCGCTGATGACGCAGATGGCGCGCTGCTGCCGGCCGGTGCCGCCCGACGAGATCATCGGCTTCATCACCCGCGGTCGCGGTGTGTCGGTGCACCGCGTCGGTTGCGCCAACGCGGCAGCGCTTGCCGACCGGCTTCCCGAACGTCTGATCGAGGTCGCGTGGAGTACGGCGCCCGACGCGCTCTATCCGGTCGACGTCGCCGTGCTGGCGCAGGACCGCGCCGGCCTGCTGCGCGACATTTCGGAAGTCTTCGCCCGCGAGAAGCTCAACGTGGTCGGCGTCAACACGCTGTCGCGGCGGGGCGAGGCGCAGATGAACTTCACCGTCGAAGTGGCGGACGGCACGGCGCTGCGTCGCGCGCTGACGCAGATCGCCGAGGTCGGCGGGGTCTTCTCGGCGCGGCGCCACTGACCTCGCCGATCGGGTGCCGTCAGCCGGCGCGCCCGGCGGCGGCCGATCGCTGCCCCTCGTGTATGATTCGTCGACACGACAGGCGCGTAGCTCAGTTGGTTAGAGCACCACCTTGACATGGTGGGGGTCGGTGGTTCGAATCCACTCGCGCCTACCAGCGCAACGCCGATCAGGGGAATCGAAGATGTTGGTCTTCCGAACTGCGTTCACCGGCAGCTGAGCCGCCCGGACGAGTTCGCCCTTGCGGAGAAAAGTGCGGCTCGACCGCACTTTTTTTTCGTCGGAGTTTCAGAACATGATTTCGATTCGCCTTCCGGACGGTTCCAGCCGTTCGTTCGACAAGCCGGTCAGCGTGGCCGAGGTGGCCGCGTCGATCGGCCCGGGACTGGCCAAGGCGGCGCTGGCGGGCAAGGTCGACGGCAGGCTCGTCGACACGTCGCACGTGCTCGACGCCGACGCCTCCCTGTCGATCGTCACCGCGAAGGACGCCGACGGCCTGGAGATCCTGCGCCACTCGACCGCGCACCTGCTCGCCTATGCGGTGAAGGAACTCTTTCCCGACGCGCAGGTGACGATCGGCCCGGTGATCGACAACGGCTTCTATTACGATTTCTCGTACAAACGGCCCTTCACGCCCGAGGACCTCGAGGCGATCGAGAAGAAGATGGCCGAACTGGCGAAGAAGGACGAGCCGGTCGCGCGCGACGTGCGCAAGCGTGACGACGCGGTGAAGTTCTTCGAGTCGATCGGCGAGAAGTACAAGGCCGAGATCATCGCCTCGATCCCGGCCAACGAGGACATTTCGCTGTACCGCGAGGGCGGCTTCGTCGACCTGTGCCGCGGCCCGCACGTGCCGAGCACGGGCCGGCTGAAGGTATTCAAGCTGATGAAGGTGGCCGGCGCCTACTGGCGCGGCGACTCGCGCAACGAGATGCTCCAGCGCATCTACGGCACGGCCTGGGCGAGCAGGGAAGAGCAGGATGCCTACCTGAAGATGCTCGAGGAGGCCGAGCGCCGCGACCACCGCAAGCTCGGCCGCGAACTCGACCTGTTCCACTTCCAGGACGAGGCGCCGGGGCTGATCTTCTGGCACCCGCGCGGCTGGTCGATCTGGCAGCAGGTGGAGCAGTACATGCGCCGCGTCTACCAGGACAATGGCTACCAGGAGGTGAAGGCGCCGCAGATTCTCGACCGCTCGCTGTGGGAGCGCTCGGGGCACTGGGAGAAGTACCGCGAGAACATGTTCACGACCGAGTCGGAGAACCGGTACTACGCACTGAAGCCGATGAACTGTCCCGGCCACATCCAGATCTACAACGCCAACCTGCACAGCTACCGCGAGCTGCCGCTGCGCTACGGAGAGTTCGGCGCCTGCCACCGCAACGAGCCGTCGGGTTCGCTGCACGGCATGATGCGGGTGCGCGGCTTCACCCAGGACGACGGCCACATCTTCTGCACCGAGGCGCAGATCCTCGACGAGTGCGTGGCCTACACGGCGCTGCTGCAGCGGGTCTACCGCGACTTCGGCTTCGCGCACATCCTGTACAAGGTCTCGACCCGACCGGCGCAGCGCATCGGCTCCGATGAGAGCTGGGACAAGGCGGAAGCGGCGCTGATGGAGTCGCTGCGCCGCTCCGGCGTCGAGTTCACGGTCTCGCCGGGCGACGGTGCTTTTTACGGCCCGAAGATCGAGTACACGCTGAAGGACGCCATCGGCCGCGAGTGGCAGTGCGGCACGATGCAGGTCGATTTCCAGATGCCTGGGCGGCTCGGCGCCGAGTATGTGGCCGAGGACAACACCCGGCAGGTGCCGGTGATGCTGCACCGGGCGATCATCGGCTCGATGGAGCGCTTCATCGGTATGCTGGTCGAGAACTTCGCGGGCGCGATGCCGCCCTGGCTGGCGCCGGTGCAGGCGGGGATCGCCAATATCTCCGAAGGGCAGGCAGGTTACGCCGAGGACGTTGCTCAATCGCTGAAAAAACAAGGCTTTAGGGCCGAGGCGGATTTGCGCAACGAAAAGATCAGCTATAAAATCCGCGCCCTTGCGCTGCAGAAGCTGCCCTACATCCTCGTGGTCGGGGACAAGGAAAAGCCGGCAGCGGATGGAATCAAACGGGTGGCTGTCAGGGCCCGCGGCGGTGTCGACCTCGGCGTGATGACGCTCGACGCATTCGCGGCGCGGCTCGCCGGGGACGTCGCGCAGCGGCGCCAGGTGGGGCCGGCAGCCTGAGATCGACTTTTTCGGAGTCAAGAACCATCGCACAGGAACATACGCATCGCATCAACCGCGAGATCTCCGTGCCGGAAGTACGCCTGATCGGCGTCGACGGCGAGCCGCTCGGCATCGTCGCGCTGGCGGAAGCCTTCAGGCTGTCGGACGAGAAGGAGGTCGATCTCGTGGAGATCGCCCCGACCGCCGTGCCGCCGGTCTGTCGCCTGATGGACTACGGCAAGTTCAAGTATCAGGAGCAGAAGAAGGCGCACGAAGCGCGGCTCAAGCAGAAGGTCATCCAGGTCAAGGAAGTCAAGTTCCGTCCGCAGACCGACGACAACGACTACCTGACCAAGATGCGCAAGCTGCAGGAGTTCCTGGCCGAGGGCGACAAGGCGAAGGTGACATTGCGGTTCCGCGGACGCGAGATGGCGCACCAGGAATTCGGCGTGCGGTTGCTGGAGCGGATCAAGGGCGAGCTGGAAGAGATCGCGCAGGTCGAATCGTGGCCCAGGCTCGAAGGCCGGCAGATGGTGATGGTGCTGGCGCCGAAGAAGAAGAAGTAGGGTTTCGGAAGCAGGTTTTTCGTCGCCGCTGGCCGGAATGGTCTCCTGCCGGCAGCGCCAACAAGTGAACGCAGGCCAGCATCAAGTCCCCTCCGGGCGCCTGCGGTCATCCAATAGAAGGGAGGGCAAGATGCCCAAGATGAAGACCAAGAAGGCCGCGTCGAAGCGATTCGCCGTGCGCGCCAGCGGATCGATAAAGCGAGGCCAGGCGTTCAAGCGCCACATCCTCACCAAGCGCACCACCAAGAACAAGCGCCATCTGCGTGGCGCCGTGACGCTGCACGAGTCCGACGTGGCTGCCGTGAAGCGCATGCTGCCGTACGCCTAAGGGGGAGCACAGATGCCTCGAGTAAAACGTGGCGTGACCGCGCGCGCGCGGCACAAGAAGGTCCTCAGCCAGGCCAAGGGCTTCACGCAGCGGCGCAAGAACGTCTTCCGTGTCGCCAAGCAGGCGGTGATGAAGGCCGGCCAGTATGCGTACCGCGATCGCCGGACGCGCAAGCGCGTCTTCCGCGCGCTCTGGATCGCCCGCATCAACGCGGCGGTGCGCGAACAGGGGATGACCTATTCGGCCTTCATGGCCGGCCTGAAGAAGGCCGAGATCGAGATCGACCGCAAGGTGCTGGCCGATATGGCGGTGCTGGACAAGCCGGGCTTCGCCGCGGTTGTCGACAAGGTCAGGTCCAGTCTGTCCGCCTGATCCGCCCCCCGGCGCGACCTTCACTGCTCGCGCCGGAGCCTGTTGATCACGATGGGGCCTGGCCTTGCCGCCGGGCCCCGTTTCTTTCTGCACCATGAGCGATCCTGACGAACTGATCCGCGCCGCGCAGGCTGCATTCGCTGCAGCCACCCAGCCTGCCGCCCTGGAGAACGAGAAGGCCCGCTTCCTCGGCAAGGGCGGCCGCCTGACCGAACTGCTCAAGGGCCTCGCCAGGCTCTCGCCCGACGAGAAGCGTAGCCAGGGCGCGCGGATCAACGCCGCGAAGGAGCACATCGAGGAACTGCTCGAACGCCGGCGCGGTGAACTGGCCGAGGCCGAGCTGAACGCGCGCCTGGCCCAGGAGGCGATCGACGTCACGCTGCCCGGCCGGCGCCGCGGCGCCGGCGGCATTCACCCGGTGATCCGCACCTGGCAGCGCATCGAGGAGATCTTCGGTTCGATCGGATTCGACCTGGCCGACGGGCCGGAGATCGAGAACGACTGGTACAACTTCACGGCACTGAACAATCCCGAGAACCATCCGGCGCGGTCGATGCAGGACACGTTCTACGTCGACGCCAGCGACGAGCATGGCAAGCCGCTGCTGCTGCGCACCCACACCAGCCCGATGCAGGTGCGTTACGCGCGAATGCACGAGCCGCCGATCAAGGTGATCGCCCTCGGTCGCACCTACCGCGTCGACTCCGACGCGACGCACTCGCCGATGTTCCATCAGGTCGAGGGACTGTGGATCGACGAGCACATCAGCTTCGCGGATCTGAAGGCCGTGTACACGGACTTCATGCGCCGCTTCTTCGAGACCGACGACCTGCAGGTTCGCTTTCGTCCGTCGTTCTTTCCGTTCACCGAGCCGTCGGCCGAGATCGACATGATGTTCACCAGCGGACCCGGGCAGGGACGCTGGCTGGAGATCTCCGGCGCCGGCCAGGTGCATCCGAGCGTGGTGCGCAATTTCGGCCTCGATCCGGAGCGCTACATCGGCTTCGCCTTCGGCTCCGGGCTCGAGCGACTGACGATGCTGCGCTACGGGGTCGACGACCTGCGCCTGTTCTTCGAGGGCGACCTGCGCTTCCTGGCGCAGTTCAACTGACGCGCCGCAGGGAGATACGAGATGCAGTTTCCCGAATCGTGGCTGCGCGCCTACTGCGATCCGGCGCTCGATTCCGACGCGCTGGCCGACGCGCTGACGATGGCTGGGCTCGAGGTCGACGAGACCGTCCCGGCAGCGCCGCCGTTTTCCAGCGTCGTGGTGGCGCAAGTGCTGGATGTGGCGCGCCATCCGGACGCCGACAAGCTCTCCGTGTGCCGGGTCGACGCGGGCACCGGGACCGAACTTTCGATCGTCTGCGGCGCGCCGAACGTCGTCGCCGGCATTCGCGTCCCCTGTGCCCTCGTCGGTGCGGAGCTTCCGGGCGGCTTCGTCATCAAGGAAGCGAAGATGCGCGGCGTCGTCTCGCAGGGCATGCTGTGCTCGGCGCGCGAACTCGGGCTGTCCGACGATCAAGAGGGCCTGCTGGTGCTGCCCGCCGATGCGCCGGTCGGCGGCGACCTGCGCCAGCATCTGCTGCTCGACGAGCGGAGGATCACCATCAAGCTCACGCCCAATCGCGGCGACTGCCTGAGCGTGGTCGGCGTGGCGCGCGAGGTGGCGGCGATCACCGGCGAACCGCTGCGGACGCCCGCATTCACCCCCGTGCCGGCGACGATCGACGATCGTCTGCCGGTCAAGGTGTCGGCGCCCGACCTGTGCGGCCGCTTCTCGGGGCGCGTGATCCGCGGCCTGAATGCGAAGGCGCCGACGCCGCTGTGGATGAAGCAGCGGCTGGAACGCAGCGGCCAACGTTCGATCTCGGCGCTGGTCGACATCTCCAATTACGTGATGCTCGAACTCGGGCGGCCGTCGCACGTGTTCGACCTCGACAAGGTGCACGGCGGTCTGCAGGTCCGCTGGGGACGCGACGGCGAGACCGTTGAACTGCTGAACGGCCAGACGGTGACCGTCGACGATTGGGTCGGCGTGATCGCCGACGACCGCGGCGTCGAGGCATTGGCCGGGGTGATGGGTGGCGAGGCGACCGCGGTGACGCTGCAGACGACTGACGTCTACGTCGAGGCCGCTTTCTGGTGGCCGGAGTCGATCCAGGGGCGCGCGCGACGCTTCAACTTCGGCACCGACGCGGCGCACCGCTTCGAGCGCGGCGTCGACTATTCGACCACGGTCGAGCACATCGAATACATCACTCGGCTGCTGCTCGACATCTGCGGTGCGCCGGCGACCCGGATCGGCCCGGTCGACGACCAGGTGCTGGCGCTGCCCGAGCGACCTGCCGTGGCATTGCGCACAGAGCGCTGCCGCAAGGTGCTCGGCGTGGCCGTCACCGACGAGGAGATCGCCGGCGTTCTGCTGCGGCTCGGTCTAGTCCATGAGCGCCAACCCGGCAAAGTGGTCGTCACGCCGCCGCCGCACCGCTTCGACCTGGTCATCGAAGAAGACCTGATCGAGGAGGTGGCGCGTCTGTGGGGCTTCGAGCGGATCCCCGCCCTGCCGCCGCAGGCCCCGGCGGTGATGCGCAGCCGGCCCGAGGGCCGGCGGACACAGCACATGCTGCGCCAGCAGTTGGTCGCGGCCGGCTATCAGGAACTGGTCAACTATTCCTTCGTCGATGCGCAGTGGGAGCAGGACTTCAACGGGATCGGCGAGCCGATCCGCGTGCTGAACCCCATCGCCAGCCAGTTCAGCGTGATGCGGACGAGCCTGATCGGCGGGATCGTTGCGGCGCTCAAGTACAACCTCAACCGCAAGGCCGGCCGGGTCCGTGTCTACGAGCTCGGTCGCGTGTTCATTCGCGAGGAGGCCGCGGTCGAAGGACCACTGAACGTGCGCGGGATCCGCCAGCCGATCCGGCTCGCGGCGCTGGCCTACGGGCCGGCCCACGAGGAGCAGTGGGGGCTGCCCGGCCGCGACGTCGACTTCTTCGACATCAAGGGCGACCTCGAGAGCCTGCTCCCGGCAGACGCTTTGCGCTTCGAGCCGGCGACCCATCCGGCGCTGCATCCGGGGCGCAGCGCGCGGGTCATGCTGGCCGGCGAGGCGGTGGGCTGGATCGGCGAGTTGCACCCGCGCTGGCAGCAGAAGTACGAGCTGCCCCGCGCACCGGTCCTGTTCGAAGTCGACATCCTGCCGTTGCTGCCGGCGCCGCTGCCCATGGCCGCGGCGGTGGCGCGCTTCCCCGAGGTGCAGCGCGACGTGGCGCTATGGCTCGACGAGTCGGTACCGCTGCAGGCTGTCTACGACGTGGTCGGCGAACTGGCGCAGGCCGATCCGCGCCTGCGCTGCCTGCGGCAGTTCCGTCTGTTCGATCTGTATCGGCCGTCCGTCAGGGCTTCAAGCAAAGTCGAGGAAGTGGACGCTAACGCCATGTTAATTAAGGAGAAAAGCCTTGCGTTCCGGCTGCTTCTCCAAGATACTGAGCGCACCCTTGCGGAAGCACAGGCCGAAGCGGCGGTAGCGGCAATCGTCGAGGGCCTGAGCACCCGCCTGAATGCACGCTTGCGACGGTAGCCAGATGAGCAACGATCGAGAAGCGAACCCGTTCAAGTTGTCCGGCCTGTCCGGCGACGAGTCCGCGGACCGCGGCGCCCGCACCATCACCAAGGCGGAACTTGCCGACGCGCTGTTCGAACGGCTCGGCCTGAACAAGCGCGAGGCCAAGGAAATGGTCGACGCGTTCTTCGACGAGATCCGCCTGGCCCTCGGACGGGGCGAGTCGGTCAAGCTGTCCGGCTTTGGCAATTTCCAGCTGCGCGACAAGCCGCAGCGGCCGGGGCGCAATCCGAAGACGGGCGAGGAGATCGCCATCACGGCGCGCCGGGTCGTGACCTTTCACGCCAGCCAGAAGCTGAAGGCGACCGTGTCGCGCTCGCAGGATTCGACCTGAGCGACGCGCGCAGGGGTTTCTGACACTGCTCGGCTTCGATGCTGCGCTCCAACGCGATGGTTGCCGAAACCGGCGCCCTCCCGGCCATCCCGGCGAAGCGCTACTTCACGATCGGCGAAGTCAGCGAACTGTGCGGCGTCAAGCCTCATGTGCTGCGCTACTGGGAGCAGGAGTTCACGCAGCTGAAGCCGACCAAGCGGCGGGGCAACCGCCGCTATTACCAGCATCACGAGGTGCTGCTGGTGCGCCGGATCCGCGAGCTGCTCTACGAGCAGGGATACACGATCAGCGGGGCGCGCAACAGGCTCGAGGGCGGCCGCAACGGCGGACATCGCGATGCGCCGCAGGCCGAAGCACTCTCGCTCGACGAGGTCAGGCGCGAACTGCTGTCGTTGCGTGCGCTGCTCGGCGGCGAATCGTGAACCCCGGCGTGTACAATCTGCGCCGATCGGGGCGTAGCGCAGCCTGGTAGCGCACTTGCATGGGGTGCAAGGGGTCGCGAGTTCGAATCCCGCCGCCCCGACCAAGGGTGAACCACAGGGGCCGGTGTGCGCGGCGTGCACACCGGCCTTGTATTTCTTTCCCGTCGATGCGCATCCTCGTTGCTAACGATGACGGCTACCTGGCGCCCGGACTGGCGGCGCTCGCCGATCGAATGCGCGGCCTCGGCGAGATCTTCGTGATCGCGCCCGAATCGAACCACAGCGGCGCGAGCAATTCATTGACCCTGAGCCGCCCGCTGACGGTGCGCGAATCATCCAACGGCTTCCTCTACGTCAATGGCACGCCGACCGACTGCGTGCACATCGCGTTGACCGGGCTGCTCGAAGGGCGGCCGGACCTGGTCGTCTCCGGCATCAACAACGGCCAGAACATGGGTGACGACACGATCTACTCCGGCACGGTGGCGGCGGCGATGGAGGGGTATCTGTTCGGCGTGCCCTCGATCGCGTTCTCGCACGTCGAAAAGGGTCACGCGCATCTGGACGCAGCGGCGCAGATCGCCGCCGACGTGGTCGAGCGCTTCCTGCGCGAACCGCCGCCGGGCACTTTCCTGCTCAACGTCAACATCCCGAACCGGCCGCTCGAGGAGTTGCGCGGCCTGCAAGTGACCCGGCTCGGCAAGCGGCACCATTCCGAGCCCGTGATCCGCGCGGCCAGCCCGCAAGGCGAGACGATCTACTGGATCGGCGCCGCCGGCGTCGCCAAGGATGCCGGCCCGGGCACCGACTTTCACGCCGTCGAGAACGGCTTCGTCTCGATTACGCCGCTGCAGATCGACCTGACGCACTGCGGCCAGATCGAGAACGTGGAGCAATGGCTGCAGCGCGGCCCGAGGTGAAGCCGGTCGCCGACGGCGCAGCCGCGCTGGCCTCGCAGCGCGTACGCGAGAAAATGGCCGAACGGATCAGGCAGCAGGGCGTGCGCGACGCGCGCGTGCTGCAGGCGATGTCGACGGTGCCGAGGCACCTGTTCGTCGATCCCGCCCTGGCGAGTCGTGCGTACGAAGATGCCGCAATGCCGATCGGCTACGGGCAGACGATCTCGCGGCCGTACATCGTTGCCCGTTGCGCCGAGCTGCTGCTAGAGGCGATTGCGCAGCCGCAGACGGCCTGCGTGTTGGAGATTGGCACAGGCTGCGGTTACGCTGCGGCTGTCCTGGCGCAACTGTTCGGCACCGTGGTCTCGGTGGAGCGATTGCGGCCGCTGCACGAGCTGGCGCGCGCAAACCTCCGGCCGTTGCGGCTGCCCAATGTGCGGCTGGTGTTCGGCGACGGCAGTCTCGGCGTGCCCGGCCAGAAGCCGTTCGATGGCATCGTCGCCGCTGCCGCCGGGGCGGAACTGCCGCCGGCGTGGCTTGCGCAGCTGCGCAACGAGGGCCGCCTGGTGGCGCCGCTCGGCAGCGGCGAGCAGCGGCTGGTAGTGGCGCACAAGGACGCGGCGGGGCGGATCAGCCAGAGAACGATCGAGGCGGTTCGCTTCGTGCCCCTGAAACCCGGGACAGGCTGATGACGAGTAGCACGGACACGACTTGCGGCAAAGGCTGGCGAAAGGTGCCACGGTGGATGGCGATATCGGCCGGCGTCGCCCTGCTGGCTGCTTGCACGATCACGTCGACACGCGAAGCGCCGGTGGCCGATCGTTCGACGCCGCCTGCGCAGCCCGCGGCGTCGCCGCCTGCCGACGCCGGCAAGCCGGCGGCGCCACGCGTCGCGTCGGCGGACGGGACTTACGTGGTCCAACCCGGCGACACGCTGCGTGCGATCGCCGCGGCCTTCGGGCGCGACGTCAAGGAACTGGCGCGTTGGAACAACCTCGATGATCCATCCCGGATACGCGTCGGCCAGTCCCTCCGCGTGGTGCCGCCGAGCACGGAAGCCGCGGCGGTAATCCCGGTAGCGCCGGCCGGTCCGGCGACCACCAAGCCGCTGGAAGGACCGGGTGCTCCCGGCACGACCGCGCCGCCAACCGCTGCTCCTGCTCCCTCGGCCGAGCCCGCCACCGCGCCCGGGCCGGTGGCGGCGATCCCGGAGACGAGGCCGGCAACGCCGGCACCGAGCAGCGACTGGATCTGGCCCGTCAACGGCCGGGTGATCGACAAGTTCGACGAGAAGCGCAACAAGGGCATCGGCATCGCCGGCAAGGAAGGCGATCCGGTGGTGGCTTCGGCCGACGGCCAGGTCGTCTACAGCGGCAGCGGCCTGCGCGGCTACGGCAACCTCGTCATCCTGAAGCACAACGACGATTTCATCTCGGCGTATGCGCACAACCGGCAGATCCTCGTCAAACAGGGTCAGGTGGTCAAACGCGGCCAGCGCATCGCCGAGGTGGGCCGCTCGGACAGCACGCAGCCGAAGCTGCATTTCGAGATCCGCCGGCAGGGCAGGCCCGTCGATCCACTGGCTTACCTGCCGCCGCGCTGAGCCGCTGCCGGACGCACGCCGCGGCGGCACTTTGCGAGGGTCCGGCCGATGACGCCGACGCTGGTATTCGATATCGAAACCGTGCCCGACGTCGCCGGCCTGCGCCGGCTGCGGCCGCACTGGCAGCCGTTGGACGATGCCGAGGTCGCCGAGCGCGCGTTCGCCGAACGGCGCGAGAAGACGGGTTCCGACTTTCTGCCGCATCACGTGCACCGCGTCGTCGCCATCGGCTGCGCGTTCCGTGATGCGCAGGGTTTCCGCGTCCGCTGCCTGGGAACGGAACAGGACGATGAAGCGAAGCTGGTCGCCGACTTCTTCCGGCTGATCGACCGCTACACGCCGCAACTGGTGAGCTGGAACGGCGGCGGCTTCGACCTGCCGGTGCTGCATTACCGGGCGCTGATCCATGGCGTCGCGGCGCCGCGCTACTGGGAACTCGGCGACGAGGACCGCGACTTCAGGTGGAACAACTACATCAGCCGCTACCACGCGCGCCATCTCGACCTGATGGACCTGCTCTCGCTCTATCAGCCGCGCGCCACCGCGCCGCTCGACGAGGTCGCCCGCCTCGCCGGTTTCGCCGGCAAGCTCGGCATGGACGGCGCGCAAGTGTGGGGGGCGTACCAGCAGGGCGGGTTGGCCGCGATCCGCGCCTACTGCGAGACCGATGTCGTCAACACCTACCTCGTCTACACGCGCTTCCAGCATATGCGCGGGGTGCTGACCGACGCCGCTCTGACGGCGGAAGAAGCGCTGGTGCGCGCGACGCTGCAGGCTGCCGCGGGTGCGCACTGGCGCGAATTTCTCGCCGCCTGGCCGAAACGCTGAGAACCCGTGAATAGGTCTACTGCGCAGACCGGATCGGGCGGCGCGCGGTGCTCGCGATCCTCATGCATTCCCACATGCACTCCGGTCGCTGCGCGCCGGCCGCCTCCCGCTGCGGCCCGCTCGCGACGATATCTTCACGGGTCCTGAGCCGATGTCCGAGGTCGTTCTGCAGGTCGAGTCGCTCGACCTCGAAGGACGCGGCATCGCCCGCAGCGAAGGCAAGGTCGTGTTCGTCGCCGGCGCCCTTCCGGGTGAGCGAGTGCGCGCCGAGATCATCGGGCGCAAGCCGAAGTTCGACCGGGCGCGATTGCTCGAAGTACTGCGGGACAGCCCGCTGCGGGCGCGTCCGCGCTGTCCCCACTTCGGGCTGCAGCCCGGCGCCTGCGGCGGCTGCTCGATGCAGCACGTCGAGTCGCGGGCGCAGGTGGCGATCAAGCAGCGGGCGCTCGAGGACGCGCTGTGGCATCTGGGCAGGCTGCGGCCGCGGCAGGTGCTGCGGCCGATCGAAGGCGGTCCGTGGGGCTATCGCCACCGGGCGCGGCTGGCCGTGCGCTACGTCGCCAGGAAGGGCGGCGTCCTGGTCGGTTTCCACGAGCGCGGCAGCAGCTACGTGGCGGACATGCGCGAGTGCCACGTGCTGCCGGCGCGCGTGAGCGGCCTGCTGACGCCGCTGCGGGAACTGGTCGGCGGGCTCTCGCTGCGCGAGCGGCTGCCGCAGATCGAGGTGGCGGTGGGCCAGGCCGATGGCGCGGAGCGCATCGTGCTGGTCTTGCGCGTCCTGCAGCCGCCGACCGCCGACGATCGGGCGCAGATCGAGGCCTTCGCGTCGGCGCATGGCGTCGCCATCTGGCTGCAGCCCGGCGGTCCGCACACGGCCGCGCCGATGAGCGCGCGGCACGAGGGCGAACTGACGCTGGCGCTGCCGGAGTTCGGGCTGGCCCTGCCGTTCCTGCCCACCGACTTCACCCAGGTCAACCACCGCATCAACGAAGTGCTCGTCCGCGCCGCGGTGCGGCTGCTCGATCCGCGGCCGGGCGAGCGCGTCGTCGATTTCTTCTGCGGCCTCGGCAATTTCACGCTCGCCCTGGCCCGGCGCTGCGACGCGGTGCTCGGCATCGAGGGCAGCAGCGAACTGCTGGCGCGGGCGGAAGCCGCGGCTCGCCGTAACGGGCTGGCGGACCGGGCGCGCTTCGTCGCGCGCAACCTGTTCGAATGGGCGACGACCGACTGGGACAAGCTGACCTCGACGCTCGGTGCCGTCGACCGGGTGCTGATCGATCCGCCGCGCGAAGGGGCGCTGGCCGTGGTCAAGGCGCTGGCGGCAACTGCTTCGGCGCCGCGACGTGCCGTCTACGTGTCGTGCAACCCGGCCACGCTGGCACGCGACTGCGCGCTGCTGGTGCACGAGGGCGGCTGGACGCTGGCGGCGGCCGGCGTGGTCAACATGTTCCCGCACACCTCGCACGTCGAGTCGATCGCCATGCTCGAACCGCCGGCGCGCGAAGCCGCATCGATGCCCGACGCGTGCTAATATCCGCTGTTCACGAAGTGGCGCAACCCATTCATTTATTGGAGTTTTTTTGCGCACGCATCGCTGTCTGGCAGCGGCTCCGATGCGGCCCGGCAGCGCCGATCAAGACAGGCTTTCCCAACGCGAACCGACCATCATGGCCATCGAAAGAACGCTCTCCATCATCAAGCCCGACGCCGTCGCCAAGAACGTGATCGGCAAGATCCTCTCGCGCTTCGAATCCGGCGGACTGAAGATCGTCGCCGCCCGCATGATGCACTTGTCCCGCGCTCAGGCCGAGGCCTTCTACGGGGTGCATCGCGAGCGGCCCTTCTTCAAGGACCTCGTCGATTTCATGATGTCCGGCCCGGTGATGGTCCAGGTGCTCGAGGGCGAGAATGCGATCGCGAAGAACCGCGAACTGATGGGCGCCACCGATCCGAAGAAGGCGGCGCCCGGGACGATCCGCGCCGATTTCGCCGACAGCATCGACGCCAACGCCGTCCATGGCTCGGACGGCCCGGAAACGGCGCGCAACGAAATCGCCTTCTTCTTCCCGTCGATGCACATCCATTCGCGTTGAGCGGCGCGGTCTGCCCGTGCAGAACCTCCTCGAACTCGACGCCGGTGCGCTCGAGGCCTACGTCGCGGGCCTCGGCGAGAAACCGTTTCGCGCCCGGCAGCTGCTGCGCTGGCTCCACCGGCGCGGCGCCTCCGAGTTCGCGGCGATGACCGACCTCGCCCGCTCGCTGCGTGCACGACTCGAGCAGTCGGCGTGCATTCAGGCGCCGCCGGTGATCAGTGACTCGGCCTCCGCCGACGGCACCCGCAAGTGGCTGCTCGACGTCGGCCAGGGCAACGCGATCGAGACCGTGTTCATTCCCGAGGACGATCGCGGCACGCTGTGCGTGTCGTCGCAGGCCGGCTGCGCGATGAACTGCTTGTTCTGCTCGACCGGCCGCCAGGGCTTCAACCGAAACCTGACCACCGCCGAGATCGTTGGCCAGCTGTGGTGGGCCGAGCACACGCTGCGGACGCAGTCCGGCATCACCGCGGAGAACGACCGGGTGATCAGCAACGTGGTGCTGATGGGCATGGGCGAGCCGCTGCAGAACCTCGATGCGCTGCTGCCGGCCCTGCGGCTGATGCTCGACGACAACGCCTACGGGCTGTCGCGGCGGCGGGTCACGGTGTCGACCTCGGGTCTGGTGCGGCAGATCGACAAGCTGGCCGCCGAATGCCCGGTCGCGCTGGCGGTGTCGCTGCACGCGCCGAACGACGCGCTGCGCGATCGGCTGGTGCCGCTGAACCGCAAGCATCCGCTGGGCGAACTGATGGCCGCCTGCCGGCGCTATCTCCGCCACGCGCCGCGCGACTTCATCACCTTCGAGTACGTGATGCTCGACGGGGTCAACGACTCGGCCGCGCACGCACGCGAGGTGGTGGCACTGGTGCGCGACGTGCCCTGCAAGTTCAACCTGATTCCCTTCAATCCCTTCCCCGACTCGGGCCTGGCGCGCTCGCCGGCCGGGCGCATCCGCGAGTTCGCGCAGGTGCTCGTCGACGCGGGCATCGTCACGACGACCCGCAAGACGCGCGGCGACGACATCGATGCAGCCTGCGGCCAGCTGGCCGGCGAGGTCCGCGATCGCACGCGGCGGGCGAGCCGGGAAGGCGGCCGACTGCCGCCGCTGGTCGCTGCCGCCGGCAGGTAGGGGAATCGATCATGGCGAGCGCGCTGCGCCGGCTGGCCTCCGTGCTGCTGCTGGCAGTACTCGCGGGCGGCTGCAAGACGACGACGACCACCGTCGCCGGGGTCGAGATCCCGGGCGCCGGAAAGGCCGAGGCCGATCCCCGCAAGCGGGCCGAGATCCGCACCGAGCTCGCCTCGAACTACTACCGCGAGGGCCAGCTGGCCGTCGCCCTCGAGGAGGCGAAACGGGCGGTGCAGGTCGACTCCAGGTACGCGCCGGCGCATTCGCTGCTCGGCCTGATCTACATGGACATCGGCGACCGCAGCGAAGCCGAGGCGAGCTTCGGCCGCGCGCTGCGTCTGGAGCCCGGCGACTCGAACATCCTCAACAACTACGGCTGGTTCCTGTGCCAGACCGGGCGCGAGCGCGAATCGGTCGACTATTTCCAGCGTGCCGCGGCCAACCGCCTTTACGCGACGCCCGGGCGGGCGATGCGCAACGCCGGCATGTGCCTGCAGAGGATCAACGATCTCGACGGCGCCGAACGCGCCTTGCGGCGCGCGCTGGAACTCGACGCGGCCGATGCCATGACCAAGTTCGAGCTCGCCCGGCTGTACCTGCGTCGGAACGAGCCGGAACGGGCCAGCTTCTATTACGGCCTGCTCGATCCGGCAAGCCGGGCCAGCGCCCCCGGCCTCTGGCTCGGCCTGCGGATCGCCCGTGCCGATGGCAACCTGCGCCAGGAGCGCGACCTGGCCAGCCAGCTGCGTGGGCGCTATCCCGATTCAGCCGAAGCTTTGGCGCTGAGCCGAGGAGCCTTCGATGACTGAAGCCGAAATCAAGGGCCGCACGACTGCGGTAGCGCCCGTAGGCCCCGGTTCGCTTTCGCCGGCGCCGACGGCGGACCGGTCGGGGCAGTCGATGGCCGGGGACGACGGCTCGTTCGGTCGTGCGCTTGCGGCCGCGCGCGAGGCGCGTGGCCTGTCGCAGGCGGACGTCGCCACACAGCTGCGGCTGCATGCGCGACAGGTCAAGGCCATCGAGGAAGAGGACCTGGCCGCCTTGCCCGAGGGCGCTTTCGTCCGCGGCTACGTGCGCAATTACGCCAGGCTGGTCGATTTGCCGGCCGAACCGCTGCTGTCGCTGTTGAGTGCCCGGCTGAAGCCGGCCGATCCGCTGCATTCGCAAGGCGGCGCCGCTCCGATCAGCCCGCTTCAGCGGGCGCCCCGGGAACCCTTGTCGGGGCGGATCGTGATCGCCGGCGCGCTGGTTGCGCTCCTGATCCTGGCCGCGTTCGGCTGGTGGGCGATGCGGGCGAACGAGCAGACGCGGGTCAGTGCCATGCCGGCGGCCGCGCCGGTCGCAAGCCCGGCGCCGGAAACGCCATCGACGGTTGCCGGTCGCGACTCGTCGCCGGCAGCGCCGGCGGGCAATGCGACTGAGCCGTCGAACGCCGCGCCGGCAGGCGCGGCGTTGCCGGACACGGCGCTGCGCCTGACCTTCCACGGGCCGTCCTGGGTGGAGATCCGCCAGGCCGACGGCACGGTGCTGATGTCGAAGAACAACGCGGCGGAAACGGTGCAGACGGTCGAGGGCGAACCGCCGTTTACGCTCGTGATCGGCAACGCATCGAAGGTCGAGCTCGAGTACCGCGGCCAGCCGGTCGACCTGGCGTCGTCGATCAGCCGTGACGATGTCGCCCGAGTGCGGCTGGATTGAGGCAGCGATGAACCACCCCGAGACCGCGCTGCACTGCCTGCCCGCTGCGGCAGGGCCGAGCCCGCGCCACCTCACGCGCAAGGTCGCCGTGCGCTGGGGAGCGCGCGTCATCCATGTCGGCGGCGATGCGCCGGTGCTGGTGCAGTCGATGACCAACACCGATACCGCCGATGCGGTGGCCACGGCGATCCAGGTCAGGCAACTGGCGCAGGCCGGTTCGGAGGTGGTGCGCATCACGGTCAACTCGCCCGAGGCGGCCGCCGAGGTCGAGGCGATCCGCGCGCAGCTGGACCGGATGGGCGAGGACGTGCCGCTGGTCGGCGACTTCCACTACAACGGCCACAAGCTGCTTGCCGACTATCCGGGCTGCGCGCAGGCGCTTTCGGCCTATCGGATCAACCCCGGCAACGTCGGCCGCGGCGCGCGGCGCGAGGACAACTTCGCACAGATGATCGAAGTGGCCTGCCGGCTCGGGAGGCCGGTGCGCATCGGCGTGAACTGGGGCAGCCTCGACCAGGAACTGCTGGCGCGGATGATGGACGAGAACGGCCGGCGGGCGCAGCCGTGGAGCGCGGCCGAAGTGCTGCGCGAGGCGCTGGTGCGTTCGGCCATCGACAGCGCGCGGCGGGCGGAGGAGCTCGGCCTGCGCGGCGACGCGATCGTGCTCTCGGCCAAGGTGAGCGGCGTGCAGGACCTGATCGCCGTCTACCGCGAGCTGGCGCGCCGCTGCGACTACCCGCTGCACCTCGGCCTGACCGAGGCCGGCATGGGCAGCAAGGGCATCGTCGCCTCGACCGCCGCGCTGGCGGTGCTGCTGCAGGAAGGCATCGGCGACACCATCCGCGTCTCGCTGACCCCGGCGCCGGGCGAGCCGCGCACGAGGGAAGTCCAGGTGGCGCAGGAGATCCTGCAGGCGCTCGGCCTGCGCGCGTTCGCGCCACAGGTGATCGCCTGCCCCGGCTGCGGCCGCACGACCAGCACCTTCTTCCAGGAACTGGCGCAGAAGATCGAGCGCTACCTGCGCGAGCAGATGCCGCTCTGGCGCGTGCAGTACCCGGGCGTGGAAGCGATGAACGTCGCGGTGATGGGCTGCGTGGTCAACGGGCCGGGCGAGAGCAAGCACGCCAACATCGGCATCAGCCTGCCGGGCTCGGGCGAGGCCCCGGTGGCGCCGGTGTTCGTCGACGGCAGCCGCTCGGTGACGCTCAAGGGCGAGCGCATCGCCGAGGAGTTCCAGGCGATCGTCGAAGAATACGTCCGGCGCAAGTACAGCCGCCTTCCGGCCTGATCCCGATGAAGAAGGACAAGCTCGCCGCCGTGCGCGGCATGAACGACCTGTTGCCCGCCGATGCCCCGCTGTGGGAGGCATTCGAGGCGCGCGCGATCGACGTCCTGCGCGCCTACGGCTATCAGCAGATCCGCACGCCGATCGTCGAGCACACGGCCCTGTTCACCCGCGGCATCGGCGAGGTCACCGACATCGTCGAGAAGGAGATGTACTCCTTCGTCGACCAGCTCAACGGCGAGAACCTCACCCTGCGCCCCGAGGCCACCGCCTCCGTCGTGCGCGCCTGCATCGAGCACAGCCTGCTGTACGACGCGCCGCGGCGGCTCTGGTACATGGGGCCGATGTTCCGTCACGAGCGCCCGCAGCGCGGCCGTTACCGGCAGTTCCATCAGGTCGGCGCCGAGGCGCTCGGCTTTCCCGGTCCGGACGTCGACGCCGAACAGATCCTGCTGCTTGCGCGCCTGTGGGACGTGCTGGAGATCGGCCCGGTGCGGCTGGAACTGAATTCGCTGGGCAACGGCGAGGAGCGGGCGCGGCACCGCGCGGCGCTGATCGCCCATTTCGAGTCGCACGCCGATCTGCTCGATGCCGATGCGCGCCGCCGGCTGCACACGAACCCGCTGCGCATCCTCGACACCAAGAATCCGGCCATGCAGTCGCTGGCGGCGCAGGCGCCGAGGATCACCGACTATCTGGGCGCGGACTCGCGCGCGCACTTCGCGCGCCTGCAGGAACTGCTCGCCGCACGCGGCGTCGAGTTCAGCATCAATCCGCGCCTGGTCCGCGGGCTCGACTACTACAACCTGACCGTCTACGAATGGATCACCGACCGCCTCGGGGCGCAGGGTACGATCTGCGGCGGCGGTCGGTACGACCCGCTGATCGAGATGCTCGGCGGCAGGCCGGCGCCGGCCTGTGGCTTCGCCATCGGCGTCGAGCGGGTGATCGAACTGCTGCGCGAGACCGGGCAGCAGGTCGGTCAGGCGGCCTGCGACGTCTACGTGCTGCACCAGGGCGGCGCCACGTTCCTCGCCGCGTTGAGCGCCGCCGAGCGGCTTCGCGACGCGGGGCTCGAAGTGATCCTGCATGCGGGCGAAGGCGGCCTGAAGTCGCAGATGAAGCGCGCCGATGCCAGCGGCGCGCAGTACGCGGTGATCGTCGGCGAGGCCGAGGCCGCGCAAGGAGCGGCAATGGTCAAGGCGCTGCGCGCTGCCGACGCCGCCGTGCCGTTCGCGCAGCAGCGGGCCGTGACTCTGGCTGAACTGGGCGACACGCTGGCGGCAGCCCTGGCGGCCGGCAGCACACTGGACAACGAACCGATTTCCGGGAAGGACTGATGGCCTACGACCTCGAAGAGCAGGAGCAACTGGCGACGATCAAGGCGTGGTGGGCACGCTGGGGCAACCTGGTGCTGACCGCGGTCACCGTCGTGCTGCTGGCCATTGCCGCCTTCAACGGCTGGCGCTGGTACGAGCGGCACGAGGCGGGCAATGCGGGCGTGCTCTACGAGGAATTCCTCGTCGCCGTGCAGGGGGCCGACCTCGGCCGCAAGAAGGAACTGGCGGGCACGCTGATCGAGCGCTACGGGCGCACGGTCTACGCGCCGATGGCCGCGCTGCAGGTCGCCCGGGTCAACTTCGAAGCCGGCGACACGGGCGCGGCGCGCGCCCAGCTCGCCTGGGTCATCGACAAGTCCGGCCATCCCGAACTGGCGCAGATCGCCCGCCTGCGCCTGGCCGGCATCCTGCTCGACGAGAAGGCGCACGACGAGGCGCTGAGACTGCTGGCCGGCGACGTTCCGCCATCGCTGGCTTCGTCGTTCGCCGACCGTCGCGGCGACGTGCTGCTGGCGATGGGCAAGGCCGAGGATGCGCGCGCCGCCTACCAGGAGGCGCTGGAGAAGGCCGATGCCCAGCACCCGATGCGGACGATCATCCAGCTGAAGCTCGATGCGCTGCCGCCGGCGGCCGCATCCTGAGGCGGCGATGCGCGGCACACGCTGCCCGACCATTCGCCGAACCTTGCCGGCGATGGCGGCGACGGCCATGCTGGTCGCCGGCTGCGGGCTGTTCGAAAGCAAGAAGACGCCTCCCGCGCCGCTGCCGGAGGTCAGGCAGAGCCTGAGCGTGGCCACGACCTGGCGCGTGTCGGTGGGCAGCGGGCGCGACGTCTTCCTGCAGCCGGCCGTCGTCGAGAACGCGATCTACGCCGCGGCCGCCAACGGCACGGTGCTGCGCGTCGATCCCGCCTCCGGCAACACCGTCTGGCGTGCCGACGTGGAGTCGAGGATTTCAGCCGGCGTCGGCGCCGACGGATTCACGTTGGCCGTGGCGACGCCGCGCGGCGAAGTGATCGCGCTGGATGCCGACGGCAAGGTCCGCTGGCGGGCGCAGGCGACCAGCGACGTGATCGCTCCGCCGCTGGTCGGTCGCGGCCTGGTCATCGTGCGCTCGACCGACCACCGGGTCAGCGCTTTCGAGACCGACAGCGGCAAGCGCCGCTGGATGTTCAACCGGCAGTTGCCGGCGTTGACGCTGCGTTCCTCCACGGAAATGGCCATCGCCGGCGACAACGTTCTGGTCGGCTATCCGGGCGGGAGACTCGTCGCCGTGGCGTTGTCCAACGGCGCCGCGCGCTGGGAGGCGGCGGTCGCCGAGCCGAGGGGCACGACCGAGGTCGAACGGCTGACCGACGTCCTCGGCCCGATCGTGGTGGCCGCGGGGCAGGCCTGTGCCGCAGCCTTCCAGGGCCGCGTCACCTGCGTCGATCCCGCCACCGGGTCGCTGCGCTGGTCGCGTGAATCGTCGGCCGGCGCCGGCGTGGCGCGGGACTCGCGCGCCGTGTACGCGGTCGACGCCACGTCGCAGGTGCACGCGCTGGCGATCGGCGGCGCCAGCCTCTGGCGCAACGAACTTCTGCTGCATCGCCGGCTGACCACGCCGCTGGCGCTTCCCGACGCCGTGGTGGTCGGCGATCTCGAGGGCTACGTGCACTTCCTGTCGCCGGGCGAGGGCGCGTTCGTCGCCCGCGTCCAACTGGATTCCAGCCCGATCACGGCGCGGCCGATGGCGTGGAATGACGGCGCGGTCATCCTGACCGGCGACGGCACTCTGGCGCTGCTGACGCCGCGCCGCTGAGCCAGCTCGCGCCACGATGACCCCGGCAGTCGCCCTGGTCGGCCGACCGAACGTCGGCAAGTCGACGCTGTTCAACCGGCTCACGCGCAGCCGCTCGGCGCTGGTCGCCGATTTCCCCGGACTGACGCGAGACCGCCACTACGGCGAGGGCAGGGTGGGCCCGGTGCCCTCCATCGTCATCGACACGGGCGGCTTCGAACCGGTGGCCGCCGAAGGCATCACGCGCGAGATGGCGGTGCAGGCCGAAGCCGCGATCGCCGAGAGCGATGTCGTCATCTTTCTCGTCGATGCGCGCGACGGCCTGGTGCCGCAGGACCGGCGCATCGCCGAGCGCCTGCGCCGTTCCGGCCGGCGCCCGGTCCTCGTCGTCAACAAGGCCGAGGGCCTGCCGACGGCGGCGGTCGCCGAGTTTTACGAACTCGGCCTCGGCGAGCCGCTGCCGATCTCGGCGGCGCACGGCGACGGCGTGGCGGCAATGATGGAACTCGCGCTGGCGGGCTTCGCCGCGCCCGAGCCCGCCGCCGAGGAGGCGCCGGCCGACGGCCGCATCCGCGTGGCGATCGTCGGCCGCCCCAACGTCGGCAAGTCGACGCTGGTCAACGCGCTGCTGGGCGAGGAACGAATGATCGCCTTCGATACGCCGGGCACGACGCGCGATGCAATCGAGGTGGATTTCAGCTTCGGCGGCCGCGACTATCTGCTGGTCGACACCGCCGGACTGCGGCGGCGGGGCAAGGTGTTCGAGACGGTGGAGAAGTTCTCGGTCGTCAAGACGCTGCAGGCGATCGATGACTGCAACGTCGCCGTGCTGCTGTTCGACGGCGCGGCCGAGATCGCCGAACAGGACGCGCACATCGCCGGCTACATTCTCGAGAAGGGCAGGGCACTCGTGCTGGCGGTCAACAAGTGGGACGAACTCGACGAGTACCGGCGCTCGCTGGTCAAGCGCGAACTCGAGCGCAAGCTGCACTTCCTCGACTGGGCGAAGCTGCACTTCATCTCGGCACGCGAGGCGAGCGGCCTCGGCGCGCTGATGCGCTCGGTCGACAGCGCGCACCGGGCGGCGTTCGCCAGGCTGCCGACGCCCAAGCTGACCCGGGCGCTGCGGGCGGCGGTGGAAAGGCAGCAGCCGCCGCGGGCGGGGCATTCGCGGCCGAAGATGCGCTATGCGCACCAGGGCGGGCACAACCCGCCGGTGATCGTCGTGCACGGCAATTCGCTCGGTCATGTCCAGCCGGCCTACCGCCGCTACCTCGAGGGCTGGTTCCGGCGCGAGTTTTCGCTGCTGGGCACGCCGCTGCGCATCGAGTTCCGGACCAGCACAAATCCCTATGCGGGCACGCGGCCGGCGCGATAGCGGCCGCTTTTCTTTTCCGCTACATTGAATTTTCGCCGGCCGCGGCCATCTAAGTCTCGGTCCGGGGCGTCTGAGACTCCGGGGCAAGGTCGAATCGAACAAGTCGGAGCCGACATGAGCAACAAAGGGCAACTCCTACAAGACCCGTTTCTGAACGCACTGCGCAAGGAACACGTGCCGGTGTCGATCTATCTCGTGAACGGCATCAAGCTGCAAGGCCAGATCGAATCGTTCGACCAGTACGTGGTCCTGCTGCGCAACACCGTCACCCAGATGGTCTACAAGCACGCGATCTCCACCGTCGTGCCGGCGCGGGCGGTCAATCTGTCCACGGAGCCGGACGCCTGACCACCTTCCAGGTCGACGCGGCGCGCGCGCAACGGGCGCCGCGTGCCTTCCTCGTCAGCGTCATCGTCGGTGCGCGCGGCCAGCGCGGGCACGACGCCGCCGACGCGCTTGCCGAAACGCGCCAGCTGGCCGCGTCGGCGGGGTTCGAGATCGTCGGCGAGCTCAGCGCGCGGCGCGACCGTCCCGACGCCGCCTTCTATCTCGGCAGCGGCAAGGTCGACGAGCTGGCGGCGAGAATCACCGACAGCGACGCCGGCATCGCGGTCTTCGACGTGCCGCTGAGCCCGGCGCAGCAGCGCAATCTGGAGCGATCGCTGAACGTGGCGGTCCTCGACCGGGAACTGCTGATCCTGGAGATCTTCGCGCAGCGCGCCAAGAGCAGCGAAGGCAAGCTGCAGGTCGAAGTGGCGCAGCTCGAGCACCTGGCGACGCGTCTCGTGCGCGGCTGGACGCACCTCGAGCGACAGCGCGGCGGACTCGGCAAGACGGGCGGCCCGGGCGAGAAGCAGATCGAGCTCGACCGCCGGCTGATCGGCGCCCGCGTCAAGCGGCTGCGCGAGCGGCTCAAGGCGCTCGGCAAGCAGCGGCGCACGCAGCGCCGCTCGCGCGCGCGACGCGACGTGTTCTCGGTGTCGCTGGTCGGCTACACCAACGCCGGCAAGTCGACGCTGTTCAACGCGCTGACCCGCGCCGGCAGCTATGCCGCCGACCAGCTGTTCGCTACCCTCGACACCACGTCGCGGCGCTGCTTCGTTCCCGGCGAGCTCGAGGTGGTCGTCTCCGACACCGTCGGCTTCATCCGCGGACTGCCGCACCAGCTGGTCGACGCCTTCAAGTCGACGCTGGAAGAGTCGATCGAGGCCGACCTGCTGCTGCACGTCGTCGACGCCGCCTCGCCGGCGCGCGACGCGCAGATGGGGGAAGTCGGCCGCGTGCTGACGGAGATCGGCGCCGCCGACGTGCCCCGGTTGCTGGTGTTCAACAAGATCGACGCGATGGATCGCGCGGCCTCGGTCGAGCGCGATGTCTGTGGTACGATCCGCGCCGTTTTTCTCAGTGCGGCAACCGGCGACGGCATCGAGTTTCTGCGGGAAGCGATCGCCGAACGCGTGCGTGATTCGCGCTCGGTTTCGGCCGAATCCCTTTCGACCTCTGGAATTCCGACGCCGGCGGCAGGGTCCGCAGTTGTCGTCAAGTAGCTTCCTGCACTGCTCATGCAACTGATCTCCGGCATTTCGCTTGCACTGAACGACCCGCAGTGGGGCCGCGGCTCCGGCTCGGGCGACGACGACGGCAGTCGCGATGAAGGCCGGCGCGGCCGGCCGGCCGCCAGCGGCAGCACGCCGGACCTCGACGAACTCTGGCGCGACCTGAACCGCCGGCTGAACGGGCTCTTCGGAAAGCGTGGCGGCGGCTCGGGCGGCGGGGGCGGCGGTTTCCGTCCCGATGCGCGTGGCGCCGGCTTCGGTGTGGCCATCGTTCTCGCCGTTGCGGCGCTGATCTGGCTGGGCAGCGGCGCCTACATCGTGCAGGAGGGCCAGGTCGCGGTGGTGACCACCTTCGGCCGCTACAGCGAGACGACGCTGCCGGGTTTTCGCTGGCGGCTGCCGTGGCCGGTGCAGGCGCACGAGCCGGTGGACGTGCTGTCGGTTCGCACGCTGGAGATCGGCGCTCGCGGGCGGGCCGACCGGCTGAAGGAATCGCTGATGCTGACCGATGATGAGAACATCGTCGACGTCCACTTCACCGTCCAGTACCGGATCCGGGAAGACGTCAACGGCGCCCGCGACTTCGTCTTCAACGTCCGTCGACCGACGGAGTCGGTGGTGCAGGTGGCCGAGTCAGCGATGCGCGAGGTGGTCGGCCGCCAGCTGATGGACAAGGTGCTGTACGAGTCGCGATCGGAAATCGCCGACGCGGTGCGTGGGCGGATGCAGGAAAACCTTGACCTCTACGGCACCGGGATCCTGGTGCTGCAGGTGGCGATTCAGAACGCCCAGCCGCCGGAGCAGGTGCAGGCGGCGTTCGACGATGCGGTCAAGGCAACCCAGGACCGCGAGCGCCTGATCAACGAAGGCCAGGCCTATGCCAACGACGTCATTCCGAAGGCGGGCGGTACGGCGGCACGGCTGATGCAGGAAGCCGAGGGCTACCGGACGCGGGTCGTGCAGACAGCAGAAGGCGACGCGGCGCGCTTCCGCCAGGTCGCTGCGGCCTACAGCAAAGCCCCCCAGGTGACCCGTGACCGGCTCTACCTGGAGACGATGCAGCAGATCTTCTCGAACACGAGCAAGGTCCTGATCGACAGTCGCAACAGCAACCCGCTGCTGTACCTGCCGTTGGACAAACTGCTGCAGCAGTCGGCCGGCGACGCGGTGACGGTGCGTCCGTCGACCGTTCCGCCAGCGGAGCCGGCGCCGGTCGAGACACGGCCGAGCGCGGGCGCTCGTGGCCGCGAGAGCCGGTAGGCAAGGGCCATGAACAAGGTCATTGCCACCGTCATTGCACTGATCGTCGCTGCGGTCATCTTCCGCGCCAGCACCTTTGTCGTCGACCAGCGGCAGTTCGCCATCCTGTTCCAGCTCGGCCAGATCACCGAGGTTCATTCGGAGCCAGGCCTGAAGTTCAAGATCCCGCTGATCCAGAACGTCGTCTACCTCGATCGCCGTATCCTCACCATCGATACGCCGCAGGCCGACCGGGTGCAGACGTCGGAGAAGAAGAACCTGCTGGTCGACTCGTTCGTCAAGTGGCGCATCGCCGATCCGCGCCGCTACTTCGTGAGCTTCCAGGGGCTCGAGCGCGCCGCCGAGGAGCGCATCAACTCGCTGGTGCGCGATGCGCTGAACCGGGCGGTGAACCTGCGCACGGTCAACGACATCTCTTCGCGCGAGCGCGAGCGGGCGATGGAAGAGATCAAGGCCAGCGTGCAGGAGCGCGTGCGCGACGTCGGTGTCGAGATCGTCGACGTGCGGCTGAAGCGCGTCGAGTTCGTGCCCGAGATCAACGAGGACGTGTTTCGCCGCATGCAGTCGGAGCGCAAGCGGGTGGCGACCGAGCAGCGCTCGATCGGTGCGGCCGAGGGTGAGAAGATCCGCGCCGACGCCGACCGCCAGCGCGAGGTGCTGCTATCGGAGGCGTATCGGGAGGCGGAGAAGATCAAGGGCGAGGGCGATGCCCGCGCCTCGGTGATCTACGCGCAAGCCTTCGGCCAGAACCCGGAATTCTTCACCTTCTACCGCAGCCTCGAGGCCTATCGCGCCAGCTTCCGCAATCGCAGCGACCTGCTGGTGGTTGATCCTTCGTCGGACTTCCTCAAGTACCTGAGGACCCCGACACCGGGCCGCGCCCCGGCGCGCTGATGTGGACCACGCTCGGGCTGGCGTTCGCCTTGATGCTCGTGCTCGAAGGTCTGCTGCCGCTGTTCGCGC
>Ga0209254_10000267_pt1 | contig 39600 bp, 28 predicted proteins | sample FrelakmetDIP11DI_FD_187148 | JGI IMG/M metagenome (GOLD analysis project Ga0209254, IMG submission 187148) | Freshwater lake sediment microbial communities from the University of Notre Dame, USA, for methane emissions studies - DIP11 DI (SPAdes)... | ecosystem: Environmental > Aquatic >... | reverse complement strand
CGTCGAGCCCGTTGATGTGCCCGTGCCGGTCCGTCACCTCGCCGCGTACCGCGCGCACATTGAATGCGCCGACATCGTCTGGGCGGCGCGTGGAGTCGGCGGCATCCAGGCCGAAGATGCCATCGCGATGTCGGCGATCGAACACGGGTGCTCCGTCGACGATCTCGCCGCGCGACCGGCGCTCATGACGGTGACCAACGTCAATTCACCACGGCGGGTCGACGAAGAGATTCTCGACAACATCATGATCATGGCGCGCCACGGGCAGTGCGTCGTCATCACGCCGTTCACGCTGATGGGGGCGATGGCCCCGATTACGCTGGCCGGTGCGCTGGTGCAGCAGACGGCCGAGGCGCTCGGCATCATCGCGTTGTGCCAGCTCGTTCGCCCCGGCGCGCCGTGCGTCATGGGTGGATTCACCTCGAATGTCGACATGCGCACGGGTTCGCCGGCGTTCGGCACGCCGGAATACGTGCACGCGGCGATCGCCACGGCCCAGATCGGTCGCAGGCTGCGCATTCCAGTGCGGACCAGCGCAGTCAACGCGTCTCCTGCCGTCGATGCGCAGTCGACCTATGAGACGGCGTTTTCGCTGCAGGCCGCGATCCTGAGCCACAGCCACCTGATCAACCATGCCGCGGGCTGGCTCGAAGGCGGTCTGGTCGCGTCGCTCGAGAAGATCGTGGTCGACGCGGAGATGCTGCGGGGCTGGGCCGCGATCCTGCAGCCGATCGCGTTCAGCGACGACGATCTGGCCGTCGATGCGATCAAGGGCGTCGAGCCGGGCGGCCATTTCTTCGGCACGGCACACACCCTCGCGCGCTACGAGACGGCGTTCTACCGTCCGCTGCTCTCCGACTGGTCGAATTTCGAGAACTGGAGCGAGGCCGGGGCGAAGGACGCGACCCGACGCGCCACCGACGTCTGGAAGCGATTGCTCGCCGAGTATTCACCGCCGCCGCTCGATGCCGCAGTGCGCGAGGCCATCGACGCATACGTCAGGAAGCGCTCGGCCGAACTCGGCAGTGAAGCGCCGTAAGCTGCCCTGCACTACGCAGCACGCATGACCAAAGCGATCATGAACGCCCGCATGTATGCCGTGACCCCGGCGGTCGAGACGGTGTGGTGTTCGCTGTTGGAGCGGATCACGGCGGAAGCCGGCGTTTCCTTCGATTACCTGTCTTACCCGGCGCCGCAACCGCTCGAGACGCTGTGGGCGCGTCCGGACCTTGGCTGCGTCTTCATGTGCGGTTATCCGGTGGCACTGCAGTTGGCGGCCGTCGTCCCGCTCGCGGCTCCGATCCCGCGCGTTTCCTGGGCAGCAGGTCGGCCGGTCTACCGGTCGGATCTCATCGTGCGCGAAGACGCACCCTATCGCACGCTCGAAGACACGTTCGGTGATCGTGCCGGATGGACGGTCGAACACTCGCATTCGGGCTTCAATGCGTTCCGTCATCACCTGCTGCAATTTCGTACGGCATCGCGACCGACGCTCTACCGCGAGATCGTGCCCAACCTCGTGACGGCGCGCGCCATTCTCGATTCAGTGCGCGAAGGCCGTATCGACGTGGGGCCGCTGGATGCTTACTGGCACATGCTGATTGCGAAGCACAATCCGGCGCTGACGGCGGGTGTTCGCGTGCTCGCCACCACCGAAGTCGCGACGCCGCCGGCGTTCGTGACCGCAGTCTCTACTCCGGCTTCGACCATCAGTGCGCTGCGCAATGCGTTTGCGAACGTCTCCCGGCACTCGTGGTTCGTGGAATACGCGGATACGCTGCTGATCGAGGGCTTCGCGGCGGTCGACACACCGGACTACGCGCGCACACTCGAGTGGGACCGCGCAGCAAAGGCTGCCGGGTACGCATGCCCTGCCTAGCCGCACGGCATCGAGTTTGAACGGGCCAGCCGCAGCGAAGCGGACTTCAGGCGGTGCGTTGTGACGGCGCGCGCCCCAGCGGATGCTGTGGCTGATCGTGCATCCTGAACAGGAAGCGTCGCGCGACGTCGAAATAGGTCGAATACACCAGACCGCCGTTCTCGGCCAGTAAACGGTCGCGCGTCAACCTGTACCGGGAGTGGTAGCGGTACCAGGGCAGCAGCGGTTCGGCGTGATGGAGCGAGTGCAGGTTGTTGAAAAGGAACAACGGGCCGAGCAGCCACGAGCCTTCGACCGTCGCCGTGCGCTCGTGCACGTTAGCGCGCGCGCGGTGTTCCGCGAACGAACGGATCAGCAGGATGCCGTTGCCCGGGACCACCATGCCGACGACGTACAGCCACAGGGGGATGCCGCAGCTGACAGTTACCCAGTAGACGACCGGCACGCACAGGATCAGGTGCGTAATCCACGCCGCGCGCACGCCGGGCTCGTTGCGCGCAAACGCCCTGGCTTCGCTGGTCAGGAACCAGCCCATCCGCCACCACGAGCCGATCAACATGCGGCCTGCGAGGGTCAACTGGAGCTGGAAATTCCAGCGTGCGAAGCTCGAGCGTCGTTGCCACGCGTCCGGCGTGACGTAGTTCGTTTCCGGATCGTCGATCGGATCGGTCAGGCGGTCGTTGATGTGGTGGGCCAGGTGCAACGCTCGAAAACGGTCGTACGGAATCCACAACGACAGCGGCAGGATGCCGAGCAGCCGGTTCACCGCCGCCGAGCGCGTCGGGTGCCCGTGCAGGATTTCGTGCTGCAGTGAACTGTGGAAGGTGAGCAGCACCGCCACAGCCGGCGCGATGAGCCACGCGGGCCAATTGCCATACGCGTGAGTCAGCACGAGCCAGCCACTGTAACCGGCCAGGACCAGCAGGATCGTCGGCCACTCGATCGCGGGCATGCCGGCGACTTCGCCGCGCGGGTTGTCCAGGTCAGTCTGTGGTGCGCTCATCGGTTCTTGTCGCCCAGGAGCGGGCGGTAACGGCCCGATCTTAGCAAAGCGCGTCGCAGCCGGAAGCGACTGCGTTCAGTTCCGTGCGATCGGCACGAACCGTTGCTCCAGCAGCCGCATGCCGTCGTAGAGCAGGATGGCCATGAGCGCCGTCACCAGGCCGCCCTGCAGGACGAAGGCCGTGTTGTTCGAGAGCAGGCCGGCGATGATGACTTCGCCGAGACCCTTGGCCGCAACGGTCGAGCCGATGGTCGCGGTGCCGACGTTGATGACCAGCGAGAGCCGCACACCTTCCAGGATCAGCGGCAGGGCCAGCGGCAGTTCCACCTGGCGCAGGCGCTGCCATGCGTTCATGCCCATACCGTCCGCCGCGTCGAGCACCGGCTGCGGGCAGCTCTCGAGACCCGCGATGGTGTTCTCGAAGATCGGCAGCAGGCCGTACGCGAACAAGGCGATCAGCGTCGGTGTCTGGCCGAACCCCACGAGCGGCACGGCCACCGCGAGCACGGCGACCGGTGGGAACGTCTGCCCGATGTTCACCAGCGTGCGGGACAGCGGCAGGAACTGGGCCCCGGCAGGGCGGGTCACGAAAATGCCGAGCGCGACTGCGACCGCGGTGCTCGCGGCCGCGGCGATCAACACCGTCCACAGGTGCGAGAGCGCCAGTTCCAGCAGGTTGCCCTGATCGTAAATAGCTGGGGCTCCGTAGTCGTTCAGGGGTGCGAAGACCGGCGCGAAGGCCTGTGGCGCGACGAGGAACGCGATCAACATGCCGAAGATGGCGAGACGCGCTCCCAGTGCAAGGCGGCTCATGCTGCCTGCCGTCCCCGCGCGAGGATGCTGGCCAGGGTCACGTGGCCGATAGGGTCGCCGTCGGGCCCAACGACCGTCGCGGCCGCCGCTCCGCTCCACACGAGTTCGGCCAGCACATCGCGGAGCGTCACCGACCACGGCACCGTTGGGCCGTCCACCTTCCCTGATTCGGCGATTTCGCCCGCCGTCGTCAGCGACAGCAGCTTGAGCGATTTGTCGCCCGAGCCGATCAGTTGCGAGACGAAGGGATCCGCGGGTTGGGTAAGCAACACGGCCGGCCGGTCATGCTGCAGCAGACGCCCCTGGCTCATGACGGCGACGCGGTCGCCGAGCCGGAACGCCTCGTCGATGTCGTGCGTCACCAGGATGACCGTCGTGCCGAAGCGCCGCTGGATCTCGCGCAGGTCGTCCTGCGCCTTGCTGCGGATGATCGGGTCGAGCGCGCCGAACGGCTCGTCCATCAGCAGCACGTTCGGTTTCGCGGCCAGCGCACGAGCGACCCCGACGCGCTGCTGCTGACCACCCGACAGTTCGTGCGGAAACTTCGTCGCGTAGAGGCCTGGGTCGAGCTGGAACAGTTCGAGCAGTTCGGTGACGCGTTCGCTGACGCGGTCGTCGCTCCAGCCGAGCAGCCGCGGCACGGTCGCGATGTTGTCGGCGACGGTGCGATGTGGGAACAGACCGAGGCCCTGGATGGCGTAGCCGATGCGACGACGGAGCAGGTGCGCCGGTTCGGCAGTCGTGTCGTTGCCGTCGATGAGCACGCGGCCCGAGGTCGGCTCGACCAGCCGGTTGATCATCCTGAGCAGCGTGGACTTGCCCGACCCCGACGTGCCGACGATCGTCGTCATCGTGCGCGGTTCGATGACCAAGGACACGTTGTCCACGACCGTGGACTCGCCGTAGCGCTTGCAGAGCTTCTCGATCTGGATCATCGCGGTACCCGGCGTGTGAGATCGGTCAGTGCGTCGAGGACGACCGCGGCGGAGAAGGCGAGCACGACCGTCGGGATCGCGCCAAGCAGCACCAGGTCGATCGCCGTCTGGCCGATGCCCTGGAAGACGAAGGCGCCGAAACCGCCGCCGCCGATCAGCGCGGCAATGGTGACCATGCCGATGTTCTGCACCAGCACGATGCGGATGCCCGTCAGGATCGTCGGCAAGGCGAGCGGCAGTTCGATCTGGCGCAGGATCTGCGCATCGGTCAGACCCATGCCTCGCGCGGCGTCGACGGCGGCGGGCGACACGCGTCCGAGCCCCACGACGGTGTTGCCCACGATCGGCAGCAAGGAATAAAGAAAGAGAGCAATGGCGGCGGGTGCGACGCCGATGCCGCTCAAGCCCAGCGCAGCCAGCGCTGGAAACGCCAGCGCCATCGCGGCCAACGGTGCCATCAGGATGCCGAAGAGCGCAATCGACGGGATCGTCTGCACCACGTTCAGCACGCCGAGCACCGCGTTGCGCAGGCGCGGCTGCCGATGGCAGAGCACGCCGAGCGGCAGTGCGACGACCACTGCGGCGGCGAGCGAGCCCAGCGCCAGCAGCAGGTGTCGCCGCGCCTCGTGTGCAAACCGTGTCGCGTTCACGGCGTACTCGCGCATGATCGAGAGGTCGTCGAAAAAGCCCGAACCGAGTGCAGCGAGCGTGGCAGCGAGGAAAACGGCCAGCATCGCGACACGCAGCACGGGGCCGGGCCGCAGGCGTGTCAGTGCGTCGGTGGCGAGCAGGCCGAGCGCGATCAGCACGATCCAGAAGCCTGCCCCCGGTGCGACGCGCACGACGCGATTGCCTGCGGGTGTCAGGATGTCCGCCGCCGATGCGACCGCGACGGCCAGCGCTGCAATGCCAATGAGAACGGCCAGCAACCGAGCCCGCGGGCTCTGGATGAACACTGCGACAGCCGCCGCGGCGGCCAGGGTGAAATACAGTGCGAGCGCGGTGGCGGGCAGCAGGTCCAGCAATGCACGCGGCTCGCCCGGCACGATACGGTTCGTCTTGAAGACGATGAGCGGCAGCAGCGTGAGGGCGAGGGCTCCCACGAAACTCAGCAGCACGCCCAACCGATCGATGCGTTGCACTTGGTGTAGCCCTTTACTCAACGCTCACGGATTGAGCCGATGAAGCCTTTGCTGCGCAGGTAATCTCCGGCAACTTCCTCGCCGGACTCGCCATCGATCTGCACGCGGGCGTTCAGGGCCTGCAGCGACTCGCGCGTGAAGCTTTCCATCAAGGGCCGCACGATGTCCGCAATCTCAGGGTGCGCCCGCAACACCGCCTCGCGCACGATCGGCACCGGAGCATAGACGGGCTGGTCTTTCCGGTCGTCCTCGAGCAGGACGAGGTCTGCCGCGACGATGCCGCCGTCCGTACCGTACACCATGGCCGTGTTGATGCCATTGGTGCGCGCAGCCGCTGCGCCGATGGTCGCTGCCGTTTCGCCGCCCGCGAGCACGATCTTCTGGCGCGGCTCAAGGTGAAAGGAATACGTCTTCTCCAGCGAGCGCAGCGTGCCGCCATTCGCGAACTCGGCCGAGCAGGCGAGCTTCACGGCGCCGCCTTCGCGAACCCAGCGCGCGAAGTCGCTCATGGTCACGAGCCTGTGCTTCTTCGCCACGTCACGTCGCACGGCGAGCGCCCAGGAGTTGCTGGCGGGCGCCGGGGCCAGCCAGACGATATGGTTCGCTGCGAGATCTAGCTTCGAGCCCAATGCGTAACCGCGCTCGAGGTCTTTCCATGCAGGGTCGTTCGGCCGGTTGAAAAAGAAGCCGGCATTGCCGGTGTACTCGACGTAGAGATCGATCTCCCCCTCGAGCAGCGCCCTGCGCACCACCGGCGTGGCACCCAGTGTCATCCGGTCGAGCGTCGGAATGCCGCGGTCCTCGAGCAGCAGGCGGATCATCTGGCCGATCATCGCCGACTCGCTCGACAGCTTCGACGAGACCACCACCGGCTTGGGCGACGATGCAGCAACCGACGCGCGGGTGTCCGCGAGCAGCAGTAGGGCGAATGCGAGTGCCTGCAGGAGCCGAGCCAACGAGTCTCTCCGCAACGTGGATCGAGGCCGCGACCGTGCCACGGTGTCCGGACTCGCGGGGGTCGTCAAGTCCAACGCGCGGCGCGGCCGAGGCTGCACTTGTCAGTCACCGGGCCGCATGGTCATATCGCCCGTCCACTCGGAGCACGAACTGCATGAAGGCTATGCACGGAGCGACATGAAGCCAATCCTGTTGCACCGGCTTGCAGCGGCTTTTTGCCTGTTAGGTTCCGGACTGGCTCTGGGTGACTCCGCCGCGTTGGCCCAGTCGGATCGCGCAGTCGGCGCACCGGCCGACATGGTGCTGCGCAACGGGGCAATTTATACGGTCGACGCGGCCCGCAGCTGGGCCGACGCGATCGCCGTGCGCGACGGGCGCATCGTCTACGTCGGCAGCAACACCGGTCTCGGCGCGCTGGTTGGGGCGAATACCCGGGTGCACGACCTGCGTGGCCGCATGGTCGTTCCCGGCATGCACGACGCACACATTCACCCGATCAGCGGCGGCATCGAAGCCCTCGGTTGCGATCTGAACGCCGGCAAAACGGCAGCCGAGTACGTCGCCATTGTCAGGCAGTGCGCCGCAACGAAGCCGCAGGATCCGTGGATACTCGGCGGCGGCTGGTTGATGTCGGTCTTCGGTCCGGGCGCCATGCCGTCGCGCGCCCTGCTCGATGCGGTGGTTCCCGACCGGCCGGTCCTGCTTTGGAGCACCGACGGGCACACGGGCTGGGCGAACAGCAGGGCGCTGGCCATTGCCGGAATCACACGTGACTCGCCCGATCCGCCCGACGGCCGGATCGACCGCGATCCACAGACCGGCGAGCCGATCGGCAGCCTGCAGGAAGGCGCCGCGAGCCTGGTCGACAAGTTCGCGCCGCCTCCTTCGCCCGAGAAGCGCATGGACGGGCTGCGATTCACGGTGCAACGCCTGAATGCCTACGGCATCACCGGGCTGCAGGACGCAAGCGTTACGCTGCCCGACCTCGAAACCTATGCGGCGCTCGACCAGGCGGGAGGGCTGACCTTGCACGCTGTCGTTGCGCAGTGGTGGGAACGCGCCGAGGGCCTAGAGCAGGTTGCGGTGATGGAGCAACGCCGTGGCCAGTTCACCCGGGGCCATGTGCGGGCCACCTCGGTCAAGATCATGCAGGACGGCGTCATGGAGAACTACACGGCCGCCTTGCTCGAGCCCTACCTCGTCGCTGGATCGCCACGCGGCATCCCGATGATCGAGCCGGAGACCCTCAAGCGGATCGTGACCGCGCTCGATGCGAGGGGCTTCCAGGTGCACTTTCACGCGATCGGCGATGCCGCGGTCCGGCAGTGCCTCGACGCCGTGCAGGCCGCGCGCGCGGGCAATGGCCCGTCCGGCCTGCGGCATCACATCGCCCACCTGCAGCTGATCGATCCGGCCGACATACCGCGCTTTCGTGAGCTGGGCGTGGTCGCCAACTTTCAACCGCTGTGGGCCTATGCCGATCCTTACATCACCGAACTCACCTTGCCGTTCCTCGGCCCGGAGCGAACCGGGCGCATGTACCCGATCGGAGCCGTCCATGCGAGCGGCGCCGTCGTCGCGTTCGGCAGCGACTGGTCGGTCTCGTCGGCGAATCCCTTCGAGCAGATCGAAGTCGCGGTACGCCGGGTCGATCCCACACTCGCCCGCGGCGAGGCCTTCGGCCCGGAGCAGCGACTGCCCTTGCCCGAGGCGATTGCCGCCTTCACGATCAATGCGGCCTACGTCAACGGCGTAGAACGGGACGCGGGGTCCATCGAAGTGGGCAAGTCAGCCGATCTCGTTGTGCTCGACCAGAACCTGTTCACGATCGCGCCGGACGCAATCTCAGACACCAAGGTGCTGCTGACACTGTTCGAGGGCAAGCCCGTGTACGGCGAACTCGACAAGCTGCGCTGAACGAACCGGCCGGTTCCGTCAGGGATCGCGCGGAAAGCGCTGGGTCCAGCGCTTTTCCCGCAGCAGCTTGCCGTTCTCGTAAACGCGCCGGACATACTCGTAGTCGTACCCGGTGAGGTCGCTGCGAAACACCAGGTCTGCTTCCCACCGCAGCTTGCGCTCGGGCAAGTCCACTTCCATGCGGTGCGTGCCGGTCATCGACGTGTTCTCGGGGTGCGCTTCCGACGTGCTGTGCTCGATCCGCTCCGCGTAGCGGTCGATGCCCCACGGACGACGTTCGGCTCCGGCGTTGGTCGCCACGGCGACAACCGTGCCCGTCTGCGGATTGCGGCGCACCTCGGAAATCTCGCCGTAACCCGAAGGGGTGCCGTTGTCGAGCGGCTCGAAGCCCGCCAGCGCCGGACTGGACTCTGGCGGCAGGAAAGCCGGAGCCGGGCGGGCTGCTTTCGGCACCACCGGCAAGATGACGCGCGCGCCGTCGGGTCCACCGATCGCGAGCGTCGTCGTCATCGGGTGCGGTGACGGCCACAGCATTGGCCATTGCGAGTTGTTGATCGCCACGCGGATGCGGTGCCCTTGCGGGAACACCCACGAGGTGAAATGCATCGCGATGTCCAGCGGGAATTCCTCGCCGGGCGTGAGCAACTCGGGCGCACGGGCCGAGCGCCGGTGATTGCCATTGAAACCGGCGCCCGCCACCTGCGTCACGGTGCCGTCCGGAGCGACGTCGGAGATGCGCGCGAACCAGTTGGCGCGCGGCGCGTCGGCACTGACGCGCAGCAGCGCGCGCGGCAGTCCCAGGATCTCCAGGTCTGCCGTCAGCGGCGCGGAGTCGTACACCAGGCTGAAGGCGTCGGTGGGTCGCTGATCGTGGGCGACGTCTCCCCACCACATCACGGGCCCGCCTGCTTCGATGCCGATGCCCGGCGTATAGCGCAGGCGATGCGTGGCCCGCGTCGTGTCGGCATCGCCCAGCGTGTGATCGTTGCGCAGGCTCAGCGGCCGCTGTTCGATGCGCGCGATCGGCCAGCCGTCTTCCCAGCGCCAGTGCCCGGGAGCCGTGTCGAGGTACGGTCCCGGTGGGTGCCAGTCGCGCACGTACACGGCGAAGCGTGGCTCGCGCAGGATGCCGGTGTCGGCGCCCTTGAGCCAGTGATCGAACCAGCGCACGGCCTCGTGGCGCCATTCCATGCCGGGCTTCGGGTACGGCTCGTGCGGCCACGCGTGCGACCACGGTCCGATCATGGCTTTCACGGGCGCGCCGGCGTGTTCGAGCACGCGCGGGATCACGTCGCGATAACCGTCGTACCAGCCGCCGATGTAGAAGCCGGGCACGGTGATCTGCTGCTGCCGATCGCGCCATGAAGCCCGATCCCAGAACGGTCCGTCGCGCTGTTCGCGCTTCCACGTCAGCATCCACGGCGGCGTGTCGAAGCGGTCCCTGAAATAGGCCTCGTCCATGACATAGCCCGGAGCCCCGGGCCGGGCATTGTCCAGGTCCTGGCTCATCTCCCAGGAATCGAGATGCATGATGCCGTCCATGTAGTGGACGTCCTCCTGGTACAGGTCGTCCGTGGCGTGGACAGCGATGAATGCCCGCAACGCCGGCGGCTTGCGGCCCGCGAGCTGGATCGCGTTGAAGCCGCCCCAGGAGATGCCGAACATGCCCACGACGCCCGTCGACCACGGCTGTCGTGCGAGCCACGCGATGACGTCTTCGCCGTCGTCGAGCTCGATGTCGGAGTACTCGTAAGGGACAAGCGTGCCTTCGCTGTTGCCGGTGCCGCGAATGTCCACGCGCGCCACCACGTAGCCGCGTTGCACGAAGTACGAGTAGAGCGGCCAGTTGCGTCCCCGCGCTTCGGTCTTGCGGTACGGCAGGTACTCGAGCAGCACCGGGAACCTGGTGTCGGTCGCGGCGCCCGTCGGCCGATAGAGGTCCACGGCCAGGCGCACGCCGTCCTGCAGGACGATCATGGTCTCCTGCAATTCCATGCCGTACTGCGGCGTTGAAGGCGCGGCGGCGCCTGCAGCGCCGTTGAGCAGCAGCAACAGCGGCAGCAGCAAAAGCAGCCTCACCGCTCGGCCTGCCCGGTCAGAACCTCTGCCCGAACCTGAGCCCGTACGTCCGCGGTCGCACGGTGAGGACGAGTGGCGACGGGCAGATCGAAGGCGAACACGCCGTATAGCGGGTGACTTCGCCGAGTTCGTCGGTGACGTTTTCCACGAACAGTTCTGCTCTCCAGTTCCCGCTCGCGAGGCCGAACGACAGGTCGGCGGTCGTGAACGACGGTTGCTTGCCGATGACCGCTGCGTCATCCACCGCCAGCGCCGGAATCACGTCGCTCTGGTAGACGACGGCGCCCTGCGCGAAGGCATCGAACGCCGCGACCTTGAAGTCATAGCGCGCGATGGCATTCATCTTGAACTCCGGGGACACAGGCAGGCGCGTGCCTGCCGGCGCCAGCGTGAAATTGTCCTGCGGTTCGCCACCGTCGAACGCTGGCGGCCCGGGAATCGTGCAGTCGAACTGCGGATTCACGAACTGGCAGGAATTGGTCTTGAGTTCGGTGTCGAGGAAGGTGGCCGAGGCCGACAACGTGAGCTGGTCGTCGACGGCCCACTGCACGTCCGATTCAATGCCCATGATCTCGGCGCGACCCGCGTTGACGACTTCAGTGATGTTGTTGGGACCCGAGACGCCGAACTGCGCATCGTCCCATTGCTCGAAGAACACCGCGCCATTCCAGCGCACGCGTCCCGCGGCCCAGCCAGTCTTCCAGCCTGCCTCGTAGTTTTTCAGTTCGTCGGGTTGGAAGGGCGGTCGCACGGGGTTGCGATTGACGCCGCCGGGGCGGAAGCCGCTCGAGTACGTCGCGTACAGCATGCGGTCGGCGTCGATGCGGTAAGTCACGTTGAGGCGACCCGTGAAATCCGAACCGTCCGTAGCCGAATCGATGTTGTCGCAGGGGCGCAGCGAGGGCTGCCGGCCGATCGAGTCGGGTGTGCACGGGGCGCCCGAGTCGACGCCTTCCCCGACCCGGCTCGAATAGAACGGTCCGAAGCCGAAGAAGCCGACGACTTCGCTGTCGTAGTCGAAGGCCCGGCCGCCCAGCGTCACCGTCCAGGCGTCCGCGAAATCGACCGCCACCTCGGCGAAGATGGCGCGATCCACGTCCTCGCGCGTCGTGGAGTTGAGGTAATTGACGCCCGGCTGGCCGGTGATGGAGCGGTCATCGGCGAGGCCGTCCACCGTGTACGCGTTGTAGTTGTCGTTCGTCTGGCGCTGCAGGAACAACCCGGCCACCCAGCGCACCTTCCGGTCCGCCGGTGACGAAATGCGCACCTCGTGCGTCTGCTTGGTGAACTCCGAGCGGTTGACGGTGTACTGCGACGGATCGATGAAGTCGCCGTTGTTGTCGAGGAAATAGTTGCCGAAGTAATCCGGGTTGTCGACGTAGTACGAATCGTAGCCGAACGAGTAGTCCGAATAGTCGTAGGAGTTGTCGATGTCACGATCGAGGTAGCCGCCACTGTAGATGACATCGAACTTGGCAATCTTGCCCTGCACGGTGAGCGCGGCCTGGTACCAGCTGTCTTCGTTGTAGTCGCGGCTGTAGCGCGCGATTTTGCGGTCGCCGAAGGCGGTGTCGGTGGCAAAGAAGCCGTCGGCGTCCTGGGTCTGCCACGTCACGGCCGGGGTCACGGTCCAGGTGTCGTTGATGTCCAGCTTCAGCGCAGCGCGCGCGCCGGTGGTCTGTACGTCGTTGAAGTTTTCCTTTCGCAGGTTGCTGTTGTCACGCGCGATGCCCGAGGTCGGAAAGACCTGCAGTGGGTCCGGCGTGACGTTATCGATATAGCCCGGATCGCTGCTGGTGTAGCCCACCAGGCGAATGGCCGCGCGGTCCGTGACCGGCAGGTTCACGAACCCCTCGATACTGCCGCCTGATCCACCCGAGTCGACCTGCGTCACGCCGAGATCGTAGCCGGCCTCGAACTTTCCGATCTCCGGCTTCCTGGTGATGATGCGCAGCGTGCCGGACATCGAGCTCGCACCGAACAGCGTGCCTTGCGGTCCCGACAGCGCCTCGACCCGTTCTATGTCGTAGATGTGGACGTCGAGGTTGTTGAAGATGGTCGTGACCGGCTGTTCGTCGAGGTAGACACCGACGAGCGGTGCGGCGCCCACGCTCAGGCCGTCGCCGCCATTGGTTACGCCGCGAACGTAAAGCTGCGATTGCCCCGGGCCGAAGGTCTGGAACGACAGGCTCGGCAGGAACTTCGCGTACCCGTCGAAGTTGCTGATCGACAGCTGTTGCAGCAGGCGCGAATCCAGCGCCTGGATGCTGATCGGAACGTCCTGCAGGTTCTCGGAGCGCCGCTGCGCCGTCACGATGACCTCTTCGAGGCCACCGGCGGTTTCGGCCGCCGGTGCCGCGTGCGCCGCGAGAACGCCTGCAATTGCGAGCGCCAGCGGCTGCAAGGAGGGGAACGACACACGACGAACGGCGGATGACTGCTGCAACATCGGAGTCTTGTCCTTGCGGTGAAGTGATGGTCGGCTCATGGTCGTTGGCTGCGCCCCGCGTGCGGGGCGGGCGCGAGTACGTCGGGCAATGGGGCTGCCGCTTGCGGCTGGGCTTTGCGGAAATCCCGGCCGAGGAACGCGGCAATGGTTGCGGCGACCTGCGCCTGTGTGACGGGCGGAATGTCGCGACGCTCGCCGAGCGCCGGCGTGTCGGGGCCGATCACGGCAATCCAGATGTCTTCGGAGCCCGGCGAGTCCATGCCATGTTCCTTCCAGTCCACGGGCCCGCTGCCCCGGCCGTGGTCGGTGGTGACGATGAACGTGGTCTTGCCGCGGTACTGCGGCATCGACTGCATGGTGTTCCACAGTTGCTCGACGAACCGGTCCACCTGCCGTGCGGCCGTCAGCACCAGGTCGTAGCGACCGCTGTGGGCCCAGCTGTCGGTCTCGCCGTAACCCACGAAGAGCACGCGCGGTTGCGCCTCCTTCACGTAGTCGAGCATCGCCGCCTGGGTGAAGGAGTTGTAGAGATCGTTGGCATCGAGCAGGGTCGTCGTGGCATACAGTTCGTTCAGCAATTCGTCCCTGGGCGTCAGCTTGCCCGTCTTGGGGCGCACCCCGGCCTGGATGTGCAGGCCACTGCGTTCCCGGTTGAAGATGTCGCCGAACGTGCCCCAGGTGGCGTAGACCGCTACGCGCCCGCGCAGGTCGGGCTGGCCATTCAGCCATTCGAAGACGGTCAGGTTGGGGTTCGGACCAAACTCGTTGCTGTCGATCCGCGGATCGCCAATGCCCGCCACGAGCTCGTTGTAGCCCGGGTAAGAGAACGCAACGCCATTCGTGACCTGGGCACTGCTGCCAGCGGCCTTGTTGCCGAAGAGCTGCCCTTGCTGTGCCACGGTGCCCCAGAGGAACGGGAACAGCAGTCGGCGACGGTCGGCGACGTCGTCACGCCAGAAGTTCTCCAGCAGCGTCTTTTCGTCGAGCCAGCTGCCGCCTTCCTTGTCGTTGAGCAGCGCTTTTTCGGCGCCCGTGAAGACTTCCTGCCAGCGCACGCCATCGGGCACGATCAGCACGACGTTCTCGGTGCGCAGGCCTTGCTGAGCGCTGTTCGTGACGGAATCGGCGGCAATGCTGGCGCCCGCTGCCAGCAGCAGGCCAGACAGCAGAGTCAGCAGCCGACCGGTGCATGCGCGAAACATGGCGGCCCCGCTTCTTTTCGTAGTGGCCAACAACCTAAGTCATTCCACGTTCGGCGCGCAAGATGAATCGTGCGTGTTTCGTGCAAGCTTCAAGGACCGCCCGCGCCGCCAGAGCAACGCGGTGCGCGCGGCCGTTTGGCTGAAGGTCTGGCAAGGGTCAGGAAATCCAGGCGTTCATTTCGGTCGACGGTCAGGCGCGAAGGCGCGTGTCTGTGGAAGCCCGGAGTCAAGACCCGCATCGGCACGCTGCACGGCCAGCAGTTCGCCTGCCGCATCGAAGTCCCGGCAGGCCCACAGATAGACGAGCGTCGACACCGGCAGCCCCACCAGCATGGATATGTCGGCGCCGCCCAGCATGTCGGCGATGGGTCCGGTGTACAGCCCGGTGCTGAAGAACGGGATCATTGCCACGAAGCCGACGGCGTAGGCCAGCAGTCCGCGCCAGTTCCATTGGCCGTAGAGGCCGTCGGGATTGAAGATCTCGCGCACCGAGTAATGTCCCTTGCGTACCCAGAAGAAGTCGACGAGATTGATCGCCGTCCACGGCGTGAACAGGTACAGCAGGACGGCGAGCAGGTCCTCGAAGCGGTGCACGAAATCGGCCGATGCCGCGATCGCGATCGTGCACGCAAGGACAACCGCGACTGCCAGGCTGACGACACGGGCCTTTGCGCCGGCACGCGTGCGGCGAAAGCAGTCGGCGATGCTCAGCAGCGTGAGTGAGGCGCCGTAAAAGTTCAGCGTGGTGATCGTCAGCAGTCCCAGCACTGCGACCGCGAGCAGTGCCGTGCCGAGACCAGGCCAGACGGCGTCGCCCGCGGCCTGCAAGGCGGCCGGAATCTCGGCCTGCGGGCTGTATGCGGCTGCGAGTGTGCCGACCAGCATCATCCACACGCCACCGACGAAGGCGCCGATGCTGGTCCAGAAAAACGACGAGCGCACGCTGACATCCGGAGGCAGGTAGCGCGAGTAGTCCGAGACGTAGATGGACCAGCTCAACTGATAGGCCGCCGCAGCGAAGAATTGCACCAGGAACGGAGTGGTCGGAAACTCGCCAAGTCGCCAAGCGTCGGCTGGCAGGTGCAGGGCCTTGCCGGCGCCGGCCGTGAAGACCAGCAGCATCGCGATCGTGACGTAGGCAACCCAGCGCTGCGCCCGGTGAATCCAGTGGTAGCCGACCGCGGCGATCGCCGCGGCCAGCAGTGCGAAGGCGACCATCACGACCGGGTCGCTCGCGACCTCGCGTCCGGCCAGCTGACGGACCGCGCCGGACACGAGCACCTGATTGAACGCGTTGTAGCCGATGTACGCTACGAGCGCGACGACCCAGACCAGCAGCGCGCCGTAATAGCCGAACTGCGGCCGCGACTGGATCAGCTGCGGCAGCCCGAGCTGCGGCCCCTGCGTCGAGTGAAAGGCCATGAAGACCGTGCCGAGCGCGCAGCCGCCGACGACGGCGAGCGTCGTCCAGAGCAGGTTGGCGCCGAGGGCGAGGCCGATCACGCCGACGGCAAGCGTCGCAAGGTGTGCATCGCCCGCAAACCAGATCGGCCACAGGTGCCAGACCTTGCCCCGCCTTTCGGCGAGCGGGATGTAGTCGATGGTGTGCTGTTCGAGCAAGCGACCCTTGTCCATCCGGCACCGAGGCTTCGATTGGTGAGCCGGGGCGCAGTCTAGCGCAGGTCGTGCAGCTCGAACGTGCCGCGGTCCCGGCGGCGCACGGGTATACGTTGCGATCTCCAGTGCGATCATCCATTCTCCTCAGCCTCGATTTACGCAGTCGCAGGGGACGATGTTTGATGGCGATCGCTACCCGTGGCCGGCCGTGCGCGCAGGACGGAGTGCGCCACGGCGCAGCGCGTCGGACCATTGCGTGCTTGTTGCTGCTGGGGTTCCTCGGCACGGCGCAAGCCGAGGAAAAGCGCCTGCATATCTACAACTGGGCGGACTTCATCGGCACGCGAACCTTGCAGCGGTTCGAGCGCCAGACGGGCATCAAGGTCGTCTACGACACCTACGACGCCGAGGAAACGATGGAGGCAAAGCTGCTGGCGGGCCGGTCCGGCTACGACGTGGTGAGCGCGTCGACCAACTTTTTCAGCCGTGAGATCAAGGCGGGCGTCTATCGCCAGATCGACAAGAGCAAGCTGCCGAACTGGAAGAACCTCGACCCGAAGGTCCTGGCGCTGCAGGTGCCAGCCGATCCGGCCAACGCGCACGCGGTTCCCTACCTGCATGCGATCAACGGCTTCGCCTACAACGTCGACATGATCCGGGCGCGCATGCCGGACGCGCCGCTCGACAGTCTCGACATGATTTTCAACCCCGACATCGTGCGTCGTTTCGCCGATTGCGGCGTATCGCTCCTCGACTCGCCCGACGACACGATGCAGCTCGCGCTGGTGTACCTCGGGCTCAACCCAAACAGCCGCAAGCGCGAGGACTTCGAGGCGGTACAAAAGATGCTGGCACGCGTGCGTCCCTACATCCGCAAGTTCGATTCCACCGAATACATGAACTCGCTCGCCGATCGCGACCTCTGTATCGCCATGTCGTGGTCCAGCGACTATGCGAACATCATGGCGCGTGCAAGGGCAGCGGGCACCAATGTGAAACTGGCGTTCACGATCCCCAGGGAAGGCGCGAACCTGAACTTTTCCTCGCTGCTCATTCCCGTCGATGCGCCACACCCCGAAGCCGCGCACAAGTTCTTGAACTTCATCCTGCAGCCGGACGTCATCGCGGAAATCACCAACGAAATTTACTACGGCAACAGCAACCGGGCGGCCAATGCCCTGGTGCGGCCCGAGATTCTGAAAGATCCGGCCATCTATCCGAACGAGGGCGTCAAGGCGCGCCTGTACACGACCGAGGAGATGGACATGGCGACGCAGCGCGTTCGTACCCGGGTATGGACGCGGATCACTACCGGCACGTGAGCCTCGCGATGACGCGCATCGTGAAAAAGAAAAAAAAGGCAGCGACCGCCAGCCAGGACGTCCTCCGGCAACCGCTGCCGATCCGGCAGCGACAGCGGCTGATCGACGCCTGCATCACCGCGCTGCATCTGTACGGCCCGACCGGCGCTACCGTGGCCAAGGTCGTGGCGATCGCGAAGTTGTCGCCCGGCATCGTGCGGTTCTATTTCCGGTCCAAGGCCGCGATGCTGGTGGCGTCGCTGCAGTTTCTCGCCACCGAATTCGAGGATCGTGTCGTGACCCCGGTCATAGCCCTGCGCGGTCAACCCGCGCTCGCGCTGCAGCGACTGGTCGAATTGTACCTTGACCCGGAAATTGCCAGTCCGCGCAAGGTCGCGGTCTGGTACGCGTTCTGGGGCGAGGCGAGCGCGCGCCAGGAGTACCTCGCCATTTGTGGGCAGAAGGACGCGAACTTTGCCGCGCTGGTCCACGACCTGATCGACCGCATGATCGTGTCGAGCGGGCGGCGACACATGGACAGCGACGCCGTGGCCCTGGGGCTGATCGGCGTCCTCGAAATGCTGTGGCAAGGATTCGCCTTCGAGGAAGAGGCCGCCATCGATCGCGCACTGGCCCGCCGCCGTTGCATGGCGTACTTGCGTTCGGTCTTTCCGCGCGAGTTCGCGTCGCCGGACGAAGGTGCCGGCGGCGTGCCGCACCGGATGGAGGACGACCCGCGCGAGGAACGCGAACGCTTGTTCCGTGGCGCCTGGCAATTTGCCGGGCACGATCAGGACGTACCCGGCTGCGGCGACTATGCGGCGCTCGAGCTCGCCGAGGCCCGCGTGTTGGTCGTGCGGGACGCGGCAGGCACAGTGCGGGCATTTCGCAACGCCTGTCGTAGCGTGCCTCACGCGCTTGTCGACACGCACCGCGGTCAGTTCGTCGACGACCGCATCGAGTGCGCGTTGCATGGCCTGTCCTACGGCCTCGACGGCATCGCGGTGCCGTCGCGTGCGGGAGCGGGGCTGCTGGAGTTCAAGGTGTACCGTTCCCGCGGACTGATCTTCGTGCGCTCGCCGGTTGCAGCTCGCCCCTGGCCGGAGCCGGACCTTGCCGGCCTCGACGATACCGGCGATTGCGTGCCGTTGCCGGATTGCGCAGGGTCGCCGCTAGCGGTCGAGGCGGACTGGAAGATCGTCATGATGCAGCTGCTGGAATCGCGCCCGCCTGGTGCGACGACCAAGCCGTGGCAGCGGCATTTCCTGTGGCCCAACGTGCTCGTCGAGCAGCGTCAGGGTGCATTGTCGATCCTGCAGGTGCTGCCGGTCGGTGCCGGTCGCAGCCGCGTGCAGCAGTTCGAGTACGCAACGCCCACTGCTGCCGTGCAAGGACCGGCCAGCAACGCAGGCACGCGCAGCCTGGCGCGAGCGCAGCTCGAGCGCGAGCTGGCGACCGCCGCATCGACGCAGCAAGGGAGGGCCGATCCGGACTACCAGGCGGACGCCGGCGTGTCGCCGTCACCTGCAGTCGCGGTATTCCGCCGCATGCTGCGCGACGCCGAGTATTGATACACCGCCGAGTTCAGGCGAACCGCGCGGGCGCCTGCGGCTGCCGAGTCTCCGGGATGCGTTCGCGCAGCAGGTCGTGGAACTCGCGCATCCAGCCCTCGAGCTCCGACAACGGACCGGGCGTGTAACTGCTCGAGGCCAGTCCGCGCTGCACGCGCGCGCAAAGCCACTCGTCCTCGCCGTTGACCTGCTGATTGATCCTCTGGCCCAGGTAACGCACGACCTTCGTCGCGCGACTGGAGTCCGGCAAACCGTAGATTCCGCCGCGAATGGTGCACTTGCCAGGCCCTGCCGGCAGCACCTGGAAGAAATCCATCTGCTCGGGAAAGACGTCGATACCGAGATTCGGCAGCATGCTGTAGAAGCGCCAGCAGCGGCGATTGGCCTCGGGCAGGTGCCCGGTGACCTGGCCAACGAGCTGCTGGTACTTGCGTTCGGCCCACCGCGGCGATGGCTGCTCGCGAAACCAGCTCGCGCCGCGCGCCACGCCCGGGACGCTCGCCTGGTCGTCGTAATCCGGCGTGAACATGCGGTACAAGCCCGGATGTCCGATCGGGACGTGATAGGACTCCAGGTAGTTGTCCATCGCGATCTTCCAGTCAACGTTCCACGTCTCGGTCGTAATGGGCGCAAGCGGCACCATGTCCTCGAAGCGATAGGGCTTGAATTCATCCGCCAGCGCCCCCCACATCCTGGAGACCGGCAGTGGATCGCCGGTCAATGCGATGAAGACGAACCCGAACGAGACGTCCACCTTCACCGGGCGCAGCCCGTGTTCGGACCGGTCGAGTCCGGGGAAGGTTTCACGCGCCGCTACCCCGAGCAGCGCGCCGTCATGGCGGTACGACCAGCCGTGGTACGGACACGTGATGGGGCCCGCGCACACACCGTCTCCGTCGAGCAGCCGCGCGCCGCGATGACGGCAGACGTTATGGAAAGCCCGGATCACGCCGTCGCGATCGCGCAGGCCGACGACACTCTCCCGGCCGATGTCGAGGGTGACGTAATCGCCGGCCTGCCTGAGCTGGCTGACGTGGCAAAGCATCTGCCAGCTCGGCAGCAGGATCCGTTCGATCTCGAGCCGCGTCATCTCTGGGTGGTTGTAAATCCAGGCGGGCATCGCCCGTGCGGGCGTGGGTACCGAATTGCGGCGGTCGCTGCGGTCGGCGGAAGAGCTCGTCATCAGGCGTCTCCGGAGGCAGGCGGGTCAACGGCAAATTATATGGTCGTTTAATCTACCCCTCGACATCGGGACTTGGCAAGTCAGGGTATCGAGCGGGACCGGAAAAACACCTGCGACTTCTCAAGGATGCTTTTATATGATCATATAGGCGATGTCGCCGACGCCAGCAGTGGCGCGGACGGCGAGTCCTGTGTCTTGCACGCCTGAAGGGGGGCCGTGACATGGCTCGAGACCTGACCAAGAGCAATGCTCACTACCAGAAGGCGGTCAAACGCCTGCCACTCGGCGTCGCCTCGAACTTCCGCTTCTGGGGCGAGGAACGGACGATTTACGTCAAGCACGGCCGCGGCGCGCGCGTGACGGACATCGACGACAACGAATACGTCGACTACCGCCTCGGCTACGGCCCGGCGATCCTCGGCTACGCCGATCCCCGAGTCGATGAAGCCGCGCGAAAAGGCATGGAAGTCGGCGGTGTATTTGCGCTCTCTACCGAGCGTGAGCTCGCCGTCGCCGAGCGCATCGCGCGCATGGTGCCGGCCGCCGAACTCGTCCGCTTTTCGAACTCGGGTACGGAAGCCGTGATGGCCGGCCTGCGGCTTGCACGCGCGTACACCGGCAAGGACGACTACGTCATTCTCGAGGGCAGTTACCACGGCCTGTTCGATGCGGCGATGTGGTTCACGCCGATGGACAAGTGGAATGAGGTCGGCGAGCCGACCGTGTATCCATACAGCGAAGGCGTGCCCGTTGGACTGCGCAGCTTCGCCCACTTCGTGCAGGCGAATGACGCCAACCAGCTCGAGGACGTCTTCAAGCGCGCGGCCGGGCGCATTGCCTGCATGCTGATCGAGCCGATCATGGGTAACTGCCTCGGCATCGCCGCGGAGCCCGAGTACCTGCGGGCCGCGCGCAGCCTGTGCGACAAGTACGGCGTGGTGCTGCTCATCGACGAGGTCAAGACCGGATTCCGGGTGGCCCGCGGCGGCGTCCAGCAACTCTACGGCGTCAACGCTGACCTGTGCACTTTCGCCAAGGCGGTCGGCAACGGCTATCCGATTTCCGTGCTCGCCGGACGCGAGGAGATCATGCGCAAGCTGGGCCGTGGCGTCGCGCATGGTGGCACCTATACCGCGCACTCCGTCGCGCTGGCAGCAGCCGAGAAGACCCTGGAGATCCTCGAGGAGACCGATGCGCTCGAGCGAGTTGCGGCGTACGGCACGCGACTGCGCGACGGCATGCGCGCAGTGCTGCAGTCGTGGGGCATCCCGCACAGCTTCGTCGGCCATCCGTCGATGAGCGGGCTGTATTTCGCCCAGGAGCCGCCGCGCAATTACCGCGACTGGAAGCGCAGCGACTACTCCTTCTACGATGCGATGGCGCGTGTGCTGCACGATGAGCGGATCCTCTGCGAGCCGGACTCGCGTGAGCCGTGGTTCGTGTCGGCGGCGCACGACGACTCGTGCCTGAAGGACACGTTGCAGGCGTTCGAAATCGCGGTCGACGCGACCCTGCGCAAGGACGGTGCCGGACACCGCAGGCCCGCTTGAGCGGCGTGAAGCTCGACGCGATCGTCGTCGGCGCCGGCCACAACGGGCTGGTCGCCGCTTGCTACCTCGCGCGCGCCGGCCTCAAGGTGCAGGTGCTCGAACGCAATGACTACGTCGGCGGCGCGGCCGTCAGCCGCCAGCTGTACGAGAACTTCACCTACTCGAACTGCTCATACGTCTGCAGCCTGCTGCGCCCCGAGATAATGCGCGCCCTCGAGCTGCCCAGGTACGGACTGCAGATCATTCCCTACGACGGCGGCTGCACGCTGATGCGAGACGGCGGCCATCTCGCCATCTACGACAACCACGACGCGCTGCGCCGTGAAATCTCCCGACACTCGAAGCGCGACGCCGAAGCCTACGATCGCTACTCGCGCGACGTGATGCGGCAGTGCAAGTTCATCAAGCCACTGCTGCTGCGCGAACCGCCTGATCCTGCCTCGTTCCGGCCGCGCGACATACAGTCATTGCTCGACCTGGGATTTCGCCTGAATCGTCTCGGCTCCGAGCGCATTTACGACACGCTGCGCTTCTGGACCATGAGCGCGGCGGATTTCCTCGATGAGTATTTCGAGAGCGAGATCGTCAAGGCGCACTTTGCCGGCAGCTCCATCATCGGCACGGCGCTCGGCCCGCGCTCGCCGGGCACGGCCTACGTGTTGCTGCATCACTACATGGGCGAGATCGATGACACGGTCGGCGCCTGGGGTTTCGCCCGTGGCGGCATGGGCGCGGTGAGCGCCTCGCTGGCGTCGTCGTTGCGCGCGAGCGGCGGCACGATCCGCACGGATGCAGGCATCGACAGGATACTGGTGCACGGCGGCCGGGCAGTCGGCGTCGCATTGCACGACGGCGAGGAGATCCGCGCGCCGCTGGTGCTTTCGAGCATGGACGTCAAGCGCACGTTTCTCGAATCGGTGGACCCGCGGGAACTGCCAGTTGAGTTCGTGCAGCAGGTGCGCAACTTCAAGATTCGAGGCTCCTCGGGCAAACTGAACATCGCGCTCGACGGATTGCCGGTATTCCCGGCGATTCCCGCCGGCGCGCCGTGCTCGCGTGGCGACATGCACGTCACCGACACCATCGAGATGATGGAGCGCGCCTACGACGACTGGAAGGAGGGCACCTGGTCGCGCGCGCCCTACATCGACATGCTGATTCCATCGCAGATCGATCCGACCATGGCGCCCGACGGCAAGCACTACATGTCGGTCTTCGTGCAGTACTGCCCGTACGAGCTGGCAAGCGGCCCGTGGGACGCGCAGAAGCGCAAGGCGTTCGGTGACACCGTGATCGACACCATCGCGGACCATAGCCCGAACCTCAAGAGCCTGATCCTGCATGCGGAAGTGCGCACGCCATGGGACATCGAGCGTGAGGTCGGCCTGACCGAGGGCAACATCTTCCAGGGCGAACTCACCATGGACCAGTTGCTGTTCAACCGGCCGATTCCGGGCTATGCACAGTACCGCACTCCGCTGGATGGGCTGTACCTGTGCGGATCGAGCACGCATCCGGGCGGCGGGGTCATGGGCGCGCCCGGGGCGAACGCTGCGCGCGCCGTGCTGCGCGATCTCGGCCGGGCGGTGGCGCAATGAGCGCCGTACGGCCGACGGCGGCGGCAGGTTACGACTGCGTCGTGATCGGCGGCGGTCACAACGGCCTGGTTTGCGCCGCGTACGTGGCCAAGGCCGGCCGGTCGGTGCTGGTGCTGGAGGCCGCGGCGCAAGTGGGCGGCGCGGCGGTAACGCACGAATTCGCTCCCGGCTATCGCGTTTCCGCCTGTGCGCACGTGCTGAACCAGATGTCCGCACAGCTGATCGAGGAACTGGCGCTCGAGCTGCATGGCCTGCGTTTCGCGGCGACGCAGATGCCGACGGTCGCTCTGTCGGGTGACGGTGCTCCGCTCACGATCGGCGCCGCGGGGTTGTCCGGCCCGGCCCGGTTGTCAAAGCACGACTTGGATGCCTACCCGCGGTTCGTCGAGCGCCTCGGAAAGTTTGCCGGGTTGCTCGGTCTGGTGCTCGAGCAGGTGCCGCCCGAACTCGGCACCAGCGCGTGGTCGGATCGATTCGCGCTGCTCGGTCTAGGTTGGCGCGTGCGACGTCTCGGCCGGCGCGACATGCGCGAGCTGCTGCGCATTGGCGCGATGAACGTGTACGACCTGCTCAACGAGCAATTCGAGTCCCCATTGCTGAAGGGGGCGCTGGGGCTCGACGCGGTCCTCGGCACGAATTTCGGTCCGCGTTCACCGGGCACGGTTTTGACGCTGCTGTACCGGATGGCGGCGCAGGCGGGTGCGGGCCAGCGGGCACCCGCGCAGCCGCTCGGCGGCATGGGTGCGGTATGCGATGCGCTGGCAAAAGCCGCCGTAGCTGCGGGCGTCACGATCCGCACCGAAGCGCCGGTCAGCCGGGTGTTGGTCGCGAACGACGCGGCGTGCGGCGTGCTGCTCGAATCCGGCGAGCGCATCGACGCGCGCACGGTGATCTCGAGCGCCGATCCGAAGACCACCCTGCTCAGGCTGCTAGGGGCGGAGCATCTGGACACCGGTTTCGTACGCCGGGTCAGCCATCTGCGCACCAGCGGCCTTGCCGCCAAGCTGCACCTGGCACTGGATGCCGCGCCGCGGTTCAGCGGCCTCGAGGCGGCGGCACATGGCGGACGTCTGCTGGTTGCGCCATCGCTCGACTACATCGAGCGTGCCTTCAATCACAGTAAGTACGGCGAGTACTCGGACGCGCCGGCGATCGAGGTCACGGTGCCGACCGCACGCGACCCGAGCCTGACCCCGGCGGGAGGGCACGTCATCTCGGCGGTCGTGCAATACGCGCCGTACATGCTGCGCGCTGGATGGGAAGCGGAACGAGAGCGCATGGCCGATCGGGTCATCGCAACGCTGGAGCAATACTCTCCGGGCCTGCGCGGCATGATCCGGGCGCGCGAACTGCTGACGCCGCGCGACATCGAGCGGCAGTTCCGGATTACCGGGGGACACTGGCACCATGCCGAACTCGCGTTCGACCAGTTCTTCATGCTGCGCCCGGTGCCTGGCGCTGCGCAGTACAACACGCCGCTGCCCGGGTTGTATCTCTGCGGGGCCGGAACGCATCCGGGCGGCGGAGTGATGGGCACGGCGGGCCGCACCGCCGCGCGACGCATCCTGGCCAAGGCAGCCTGAAATGAGCGACGAACGCCAACTACCGCCGCACTACCAGCAGCCGCTGCTGCAGACGCCGTTCCATGACCGGGCGCGCGCTCTGAGCCAGCTCGACAGCTTCATTCCCTGGAGCGGGTACACCACGGTCGACGTCTTCACGACGGTCGAGCAGGAATATTTCGCCATCCGCAACGCGGCAACGTTGTACGACCTGACGCCGATGGTGAAGTACCGCGTGGCCGGACCGGACGCGCAGCGCTACCTCAATCGCCTGGTCACCCGCGACGTCGCCAGGCTCAAGGTCGATCGAGTCTGTTATTGCGTCTGGTGCGACGACAGCGGCCACGTGATCGACGACGGCACGATCTTCAGGCTGGGCGATGACGAATACCGGCTGTGCACGGCCGAACGCCAGATCGACTGGCTGCTCGATTCGGCCCGCGGCTTCGACGTGGAAGTCACCGAAGTCACCGAACAGATCGCCGCGCTTGCGTTGCAAGGTCCGACTTCATGCGCGGTCCTCAAGCAGCTGGGACTGGTCGGCGTCGACCGGCTGAAGCCGTTCGAACTCGGGTCGTTCGAGGCCGGCGGCCTCCGCGTCACTGTTTCGCGGACCGGCTTCACCGGCGACCTGGGCTACGAGTTGTGGGTTGCGCCGCAGGACGCGACCGCGCTCTGGGATGCATTGCTGACGCACGGCAGGTCGCGTGGCGTGCGACCGATCGGGTCCCGCGCGCTCAATCTCGCGCGGATCGAGGCCGGCTTCCTGGCGCCGAACGTCGACTTCGTCTCCGCCGAGCGAACGCTGCGCGTCGGCAGCTCGCGCTCGCCGTTGGAACTCGGACTCGGCTGGCTGGTCGACTTCGAAAAAGGCCACTTCACCGGCCGGCGGGCGTTGCTCGAGGAGCGGGGCCGCGGTCCGTGCCGCCAGCTGGTGGGGCTCGACATCGACGGCAACAAGCCGGCAGTCAATGCGCTGTTGTACGCGGACCGTTCCGCGCGCACCGAGATCGGCAGCGTGTCGTCTGCGATGTGGTCGCCGACCTGCAAGCGCAACATCGCGCTCGCGATGGTCGACGTCCCGCACATCACGCCGGGGAGCTCCCTCTGGGCGGAGGTGTACCTGAATCGGGAGCTGGTCTGGGAACGTCGCATGTGCCGCGCGCATGTCGTGGAGCGGCCCTTCTTCGCTCCGGACCGCCGGCGCGCGACGCCGCCCGCCGACGTCTGATCAGACTGATTGCAATCGTGCGAGCGAAAACCCGCGACGACTCACGTCGCGGCGGGTGACTGTGCGCGGCGAGAGGACGAGGCAGGTGGGACCGTATGTTATATTATGGCTGTGACAAAACGCGTCGTCGCAGCACCCGCGTTGCGCGCGGTCGTGATTGACGGCAACGGGAGCCCAGGATGCGTGCGGTAAGGACCCTCGGGTTGCTCGGAACGGGTGTGATCGGCGCGGGCTGGGCCGCGCGCGCGCTGCATTTCGGCATCGACGTCGTTGCGGCGGACGTGAAGCCCGAAATGGAAGGGTGGTTGCGCGATGCGGTCGCCAATGCCGAGCCGGCGCTCACGCGCCTGACGCTGGCGCCACTTCCGCCCAAGGGCGTGCTGTCGTTCACGACGAGCCCGGCCGAGATGGCGGGCCGGGCGGATTTCATCCAGGAAAACGTCCCGGAGCAGCTCGAGTTGAAGCAGAAAGTGCTGGCCGAGATCAGTCGGCAGGCGGCGCCGGACGTGATCATCGCCTCCAGCACGTCGGGACTGACGCCGACCGATCTGCAGCGCGACCTGCGTGCGCCAGAACGGTTCTGCGTCGCGCATCCGTTCAATCCGGTGTACCTGCTGCCGCTCGTGGAACTGGTCGGCGGAAAGCAGACGGCGCCGCAGACGATCGACGCGGCGAAAGAGTTCTTCCGCTACATCGGCATGCACCCGCTGCACGTGCGCCATGAAGTGCCAGGGCACCTGACCGACCGACTGCAGGAAGCGCTGTGGCGCGAGATCCTGCACATGATCAACGACGGCGTCGCGACGACTGGCGAGCTCGACGAGTCGATCGTCTACGGTCCGGGACTGCGCTGGGCGGGCATGGGCACGAACCTTATCTACCACCTCGCCGGCGGCGAGACCGGCATGCGGCACATGCTGGCGCAGTTCGGCCCGTGCCTGAAGTGGCCATGGACCCGGCTCGAGGCGCCGGAGCTCACCGACACGCTGATCGACCGGATGGTGGAAGGCACGCAGGCACAAGCTTCGGGACGCTCGATCCGCGAGCTCGAGCGTCTGCGCGACGACTACCTGGTGGCGATCCAGCAGGTGCTGCGCCAGTTCGACGTCGGGGCCGGCTCGACGTTGCGTGCGCTCGAGCAACGGCTCTACGTCGATGCCGGGCGCGGTCCAGGCGCGCAGCCCGCGGTGGATGCGCAACCGTTGCGCACCTTCAGTACTCACGTGCGCCCCGAGTGGATCGACTACAACGGCCACATGACCGATTCGCGCTACGTGCAGGTCTTCGGCGACGCGATGGACGCGCTGTACCGGAGCGTGGGCATCGACGAGGGCTACCGGGCCACGTCGCGGATGTTCTACACCGTCGAATCCCACGTCGTGCACGTGGCCGAGGCGCGTTGCAACGAGGCCATTGCAGTCACGACGCAGGTCCTGACGCTCGACGAGAAGCGGCTGCACGTCTTTCACCGGCTGCTCCGCACCAGCGATTCGACGTTGCTCGCGACCGCGGAGCAGATGCACCTGCACGTGGACACCGCGAGCCACAAGGCGATGCCCATCGACGGTGCCGTCCGCGGCAAGCTCGAGCGGCTGGCGGGATCGCACGCGTCCTTGCCGACGCCCGCCGAGGCCGGCCGGCGCGTCGGCCCGCGAGTGCAGTAACGAGCCATGCCGAAGGCAGTCGATCATGAGCAGCGGCGCGAGCAGATCGCGCAGGCCGCCTGCGTCGTGGTCGCGAGTCACGGCTTCGAGCAGGCGACAGTGGTCCGGATTGCGCGCGCCGCCGGCTACACGACGGGCATGTTGCCGCACTACTTCGCGTCCAAACAGGACATCATCCTGGCGGCGCTGCGGCTCAGCCTGATGAGAATCGAAGCCCGGCTGGAAGAGGCGGGGAGCCAGGGACAAGACCTGCTCGCAGTACTGACCGAGGCACTGCCAATCGACAAGCCACGCTTCACCGAGTGCGCGTTCTGGACCGCTTTCTGGGGCCAGGTGTCTACCGACGCCGAGGCACGACGGATCAACGCCTGGGTGCACCGCGAGTACGCGAAGCTCTATCGCAAGTGCATTGCCACGCACTGGCCGCAGTCCGCGCGGTGGCCGCCGGCCCTGCGGGCCCAGGTGTTGCTCTCGATCACGACGTTCATCAACGGGCTGACGGCCAGTGCCGTGACGAGCCCCGCGGACTGGCCCGCGGCACGGCAGGTCGAGCAGCTGGGTTTGCAGCTGCAGATGCTGCAGCACTGGGCGGAGTGCGCAGGCCGCGCCGAACCGACGGGCCTGCCGAAGCGTCAGCAGCGCGGTGCGCGGGCAGTTTCCAGATCACGCTGAACGGTGGTTACGCCCATGGACTTCACGCTCACCGACGAACAACAGCTGATCATCAGGACGACACGTGAGTTCGTCGAAAGAGAGCTGTATCCCCACGAGGCCGAGATCGAACGCACCGGCATCCTGCGCGACGACCTGCAGCGGGAACTGAAGGCCAGGGCCATCGACGCCGGCCTGTACGCAGCCAACATGCCGTCGGATGTCGGCGGCGGCGGGCTCGACACCGTCACCTGGGCGCTCTACGAAAAGGCGCTGGGCCGGACCAGCTACGCATTGCACTACAACTGCGTGGGCCGGCCGTCGAACATCCTGCTGGCGTGCGCAGGCGAGCAGCGCGAGCGTTACCTGCTGCCTTCCGTTCGTGGCGAGCGCGTCGATTGCCTCGCGATGACCGAGCCGGGTGCGGGGTCAGACCTGCGCGCGATCAAGACCACGGCAGTCGAGAAGGGCGGCGACTTCGTCATCAATGGCACCAAGCACTTCATCAGCCACGCCGATCACGCCGACTTCGTGATCCTGTTCGCCGCGACGGGCGCCACGCAGGAGGCCCGCGGCTCGCGCGCGACGCTCACCGCGTTCCTGATCGACATGGGGCATCCGGGTTTCACCGTCCGCGACGGCTACCGCAACGTCTCGCACCGCGGTTACAACAACTGCATCCTCGAATTCGACGACTGCCGCGTGCCGCGCTCGGCGGTGCTCGGCGAGGTGCACCAGGGCTTCGAGGTCGCCAATACCTGGCTCGGCGCGACGCGCCTGCAGGTGGCGGCGACCTGCCTCGGCCGTGCCGAGCGGGCGCTCGAGCTCGCGAAGCAGTGGGCGGTGGATCGCGTGCAGTTCGGGCAGCCGATCGGGCGCTTCCAGGGCGTGAGCTTCAAGCTGGCCGACATGGCCGTCGAATTGCGGGCTGCCGAACTGCTGGTGCTCGAGGCCGCCTGGAAGCGCGACCAGGGCATCGCGACCGACATGGACATGGCGATCGCCAAGCTGAAGGCGACCGAGATGCTGGCGATGGTCGCAGACGAGGCGCTGCAGATTCACGGTGGCATGGGACTGATGACCGAACTGCCGCTCGAGCGCATCTGGCGCGACGCCCGCATCGAACGCATCTGGGATGGCACCAGCGAAGTGCAGCGGCACATCATTTCGCGCGCGCTGCTGCGACCGCTCGGCGGCTGAACTGCGGCCGCCGGCGATTGCGCTGACCGTCGCGCGACCTAGCGGCCGGTCCAGCGCGGCTTGCGCTTCTCTGTGAAGGCGCGCGTGCCTTCCTTCAGGTCCTCGGAACGGACGACCTGCTGTACCAGGTGCAGCGAGTCGTGCAGCTCGAAGGCTTCGTGCTCGGGCACCATTTCCGTGTGGCGCAGCAGCTGCTTGATGGCCGGGAACAGCAGCGGCGGGCCCTCCGCCAGCTGCTGCGCGATCTCGCGCGCCTTGGCCAGGGCTTGGCCCTTCGGCACGACGTGATTGGCGAGGCCCCAGTGCTTCGCTTCGGTCGCATCCATCCAGCGTCCGGTCATCAGGAACTCGACGGCGACATGGTAGGGGATACGCCGGCGCAGCTTGATCGTCCCCGCGTCGGCCAGCACCGCAACGTTGATCTCGGGCAGCGCGAAGCGCGCGTGCTCCTCCATCACGATGATGTCGGTGCCGAGCACGATCTCGAAGCCGCCGCCGCAGGCGATGCCGTTGACCGCGGCGATGATCGGCTTGTTCAGGTTGCGCGGATAGTTGAGGCCGCCGAAACCGCCAGCGCCCCAATCCGAATCCGACTCCTCGCCGCCGGCCGCCGCCTTGAGGTCCCAGCCGGGCGAGAAGAAGCGGTCGCCCGCGCCGGTCACGATCGCGACGCGCAGGCTCGCGTCGTCGCGGAACTGCTCGAACACCGTGTTCAGGCGCCGGCTCGCCGCGAGGTCGATCGCATTGGCCTTCGGCCGGTCGATCGTGACTTCGAGAACCGCCCCGTTGCGATCGGTCTTGATTCCGTCTTGCATGTCAGGACTCCTCTGCCTTGCGGATCAGCACGTCGACGGCGATGGCGCCCGCGCCGCGCGGCCGGACGATGATTGGATTGACGTCGAGTTCCGCGAGCGTGTCACGGTTCGCTGTCGCATAGCGTCCGATCGCCAGGATTGCGTCGATGAGTGCCTCGACGTCACCGGGTGGCTTGCCGCGATGGCCATCTAGCAACGCGGCCATCTTGAGCCGGCGCAGCGCCACGGCGACGGATTCGCGCGACCACAGCGGCAGCAGGCTCACGGTGTCCTTCCAGACTTCCGCTTGCACGCCGCCGGATCCGATCAGCAGCAGTTGCCCGAACTGCTCGTCGACCGTGATGCCGACCAGGATCTCGGCGATGCCGTCGTCGATCATCTGCTCGACGAGCACTTCCCCGGACAAGGTTGCGAGCTGCGTTCCTGCCGCAGCGGCCTGCTCCACGGTCCGCACGCCGAGTACGACACCGCCGAGCTCGGTCTTGTGCTCGAGGCCGGCGCCGGACGCCTTGATCACCACGGGAAACCCGATTGCGGCGGCGGCGACGCCGGCCTGGCTGCACGGCACGGCTTGCGAGCGAGGCACCTGCAAGCCGAAGGCGGCGAGCGCAGCCTTGCCGGCATGCTCGCCGATTGTCACCACCGTGCCTCTCGGCGGTCGCGGAATCGACAATACGGGTGGATCACTGCTCCGCCACGCATCGCCCACAGCACCCGCGAGATGCAGCGCTTCGAGCGCCTCGCGCTGGCCCTGCAACGGAACAACGCCGCCCTGCAGGCACAATTGCCGCACCGTGCGCCCGGTCGTTTCCGGCAGCGACGAGATGAACACTGCGCGCGGCCTGGCATCGCGGGACGCCGCCGCAAACTGCTCGATGACTGCGGTGTAGGCCGAGTCGTCCGCGCTCGCAGCGGGCGGACAGTCGAGCGTGAGGCCGACCGCGTCGACGTCGCTATGGAACACCTCGTCGAACAGCTGGCGCAGTGCCACGTGCTGGAACCAGAGGTAAGTGTGCATGTCGAACGGATTTCCGACTGTCACCCGCTCGCCGACAATGGCGTTCATCCGTTCCCGCGTGTCAGGCGGAAACGGCGGGAATTCCAGGTCCAGGTGGCGCGACACGTCCGCGGTCATCGCCATGTCTCCGCCCGAAGCGCCCATCACGACCACGCGGCGTCCTGCGAGTGGCCCGCCGTTGTGGAAGATCTTCAGCGTTTCGCAGAGCGTCGACAGCGTCTCGCAGCGGGCGATACCCGCCTGCGCGCAATAGGCGTCGAAGACCGCGTCGCTGCCGGACAGGGCGCCAGTGTGGCTGCGCGCCGTGCGGCTGGCGGCCTCGGTGCGGCCGGACTTGACCACCGCGATCGGCTTGCCGCGCGCCCGGGCCTTGTCGACCGCGCGCGTGAACTTCGTGGTGTCCTTGATGCCCTCGAGGTACAGGCCGAACGCGGTGACACGCGGATCGTCGCAGAGCACGTCGATCAGGTCCTCGGCGGCGAGGCGGGTCTGGTTGCCGACGGTGAGCAGGTAACCGATCGGCAGCGACCGGTCACTGAACATCAGCGTCAGTGCAATCGTCCCGCTCTGGGAGATCAGGGCCACTCCGCGTGCGGGCGATTCGCCTACGACCTGGTCGGGCCACAGCGCGACGCGATCGAAGAAATTGACCATGCCATAGCAGTTCGGTCCCAGGAACGGCAGCGTGCCCGCGCACTGCTCGAGCTCGCGCGTCAGTTGCTCTCCGGTCGGCGTGGCGGTCTCCGCAAAGCCGGAACTGAAACACACGAAGCCACCCGCACCGCGCCGGGCAAGCGCGGCCGCAATGGCCGGCACCTCGTGATTGGGGGCTGCGATGAAGGCCGAGTCCGGCCCCGCCGGAAGATCGTCGACCGAGCGGAAATAGCGGGCGTTCGGCTGCGAGGATCGCGTCGGATGCACGCGCCAGACCTCGCCGGGATAGCCAAGTGTCTTCGCCCCAGCGGCGACGGCGTCCGTCCACGCACCAGACCCGATCAGCGCGACCGTGCGCGGGACGAGCAGGCGCTGCAGGTTGGGCGGGCTCATGGGGGTCCTGGCGGCCGTCGCAGTTTCAGCGGCGGGGGAGTGTCATCGTGCGTGATCCGAGCGCCGCCAACGGGGATTGCGCGTCCGCGGCGAGCCAATGCTCAAGCCGTTGCTGGATCTCGGGCGGGAACACCGCACTGCGCACCGTGGAGCCCTGCTGGACGTGCAGCAGCATGAACTCGCCCAGGGCAGCGGGCTCTGCGAGACGCGCACAGTGCAACGCCAGCGCCAGGTGGATGCGCTTCGAGTCGACGCCAATGGCCCGCGCGCTCACGCTGATCGCGTCGGTCGACTTGACCTCGTTCAGGTAGTGCACGTGCGTCTCGAGCGTATACAGCGTGCAACTGGTGCGTGCGCGGTAGCCGGGATCGAGGCCGACCTCGTCCATCAACGCGTCGATCGCCTGGCTGAACACCAGCGTGTAATAGGCGTCGCGCAGGTGCCCGTTGTAATCGATCCACTGTGGCTCGATGCCGCAGCGGTAAACCGATGGACGCCAGCTCATGTCCGGTTCAGCGCAGGCGCAGGCGTTCCCGCGTCTCGGCGGGCGTCAGGATCCGGGCGCCCATCGCCTCGATGATCGTGCGCGCCCGTTCGACCAGCTGGGCATTGCTGGCGTATACGCCCCTGCTCAGGTAGAGGTTGTCCTCGAGGCCGACGCGGACGTTGCCGCCGAGCAGCACCGACTGCGCCACCCACGGCATCTGCATGCGGCTGATGGCGAACGAACTCCAGACGCTGTCGGCCGGCAGCGAGTTGACCATCGCGACCAGGTGCCCGGTGTCCGCCGGCGTGCCGTAGGGGATGCCCATGCACAGCTGGATCAGCGTCGGGGCGTCGAGCAGCCCTTCCTTGACCATCTGTTTCACGAACCAGAGGTTGCCGGTATCGAAGACTTCGAGTTCGGGCTTCACGCCGAGGTCGCGGGCGATCTGCGCGCCCTTGCGCAGGTAGTTCGGCGTCGAGACGTACGCGCGGCTGTCGTCGCCGAAGTTCAGGCTGCCGCAATCGAGTGTCGCGATGTCGGGCCGGTACAGGCCTTCGTGGCACAGCTCGATCACGTGCTTCATGCGCTCCTCCTGCGTCACGAAGTCGCTGCCCGGCGCCGGCGTGTCCTTGAGCCCGTTCTCGCCGATGACGATATAGCCACCCATGCCGCACGTCAGGTTGACGATGACGTCGGTGCCGCTCTCGCGGATGCGCTTGACCACCTCGCGGTAGTGGCGAGTCTCCATGCTGAACGTGCCGGTGTTTGGGTCCCGCACGTGGATGTGGACGATGGCCGCACCGGCCTGCGCCGCCTCGATGGCGGTCGCTGCGATCTGTTCCGGCGTGATCGCACAGTGGGGGCTCTTGGCGACCTTGGTGTCGTCACCGGTCACGGCACAGGTGATGAAGACTTCAGGGTTCAAGGCGGTTCCCCTTGGGGTGTCGATTGACAGCGCGGGTCGGCCGCGGCGTCGCGGGCCCGAAAGCCGCCGACATATTATAACGACGGTAATAATAAAGTCACCGCTGTGCCTGCCCTGGCGCAACGTGGGTCACGGTTCAACGCCGTGCTGTCTTGCTATTGCGGGGGCTGACTGGCGTACGAGGCCAGAGACTTCGTGCAGTGCTTGTCAATCCTGGGGCGGCATGGTCACATCGCCCGTCCACCCGGAGAGCGATTGCATGAAGTCTTCTGCAAGGGCCGTGATCATCGGCGGCGGCGTCGTCGGTGCCAGTACCCTGTACCACCTGGCGCGGAGCGGCTGGACCGACGTGCTCCTGGTCGAAAAGAGCGAACTGACTTCAGGCTCGACCTGGCACGCCGCCGGCGGCATGCACACCTTCAACGGTGAAGCGAACATCTCCAAGCTGCAGAAGTACACCATCGACCTCTACCGCGAGATCGAGGAGCTTTCAGGGCAGTCCTGCGGGTTGCACCCCAACGGCGGCCTGATGCTCGCCGCGACGCAGGGCGAGCTCGACAGCCTGAAACTGATCTGTTCGCGCGCACGCTACCTCGGCATGGACACCGAGATGATCACGCTCGACGAAGCGGTCGAGCTGAATCCGCTGATCGACAAAAAGCACTTCATCGGCGCGTTGTGGCGTGCGGACGGCGGACATTGCGATCCCTCGGGCACGACGCACGCCTACGTCAAGGCGGCGCGCAAGCTGGGCGCGTCGGTCGAGCGCTTCACGCGCGTGCTCGAGTTGAACCCTCGCGCCGACGACACCTGGGACGTCGTCACCGACAAGGGCACAGTGCACGCCGAACACGTGGTCAATTGCGCGGGGCTCTGGGCACGCGAAGTCGGGCAGATGGTCGGCATCGAGCTGCCGGTGCTCGCGATGGAACACCACTACCTGCTGACCGACGACATTCCCGAGCTCAAGGGCCGGTCGCAGGAAATCGTGAACACGACCGACTATGCCGGCGAGATCTATATGCGCCAGGAGCGTGGTGGAGCGCTGATTGGCACCTACGAGCCGCACGGCAAAGTCTGGTCGCCGGTGAAGACGCCGGACGACTTCTCGATGCAGTTGCTGCCCGATGAGTTCGAGCGGCTGGCGCCGTACTTCGAGGTCGGCTTCGAGCATTTCCCGGCGCTCGGCCGCGCGGGCATCCGCAAGGCGATCAACGGCCCATTCACGTTCGCGCCGGACGGCAATCCGCTCGTCGGGCCAGTGCGTGGGCTGCGCAACTACTGGGTGGCCTGTGCCGTGATGGCGGGCTTCAGCCAGGGCGGCGGCATCGGCCTCGTGCTGTCGCGCTGGATGGCGGAGGGCGATCCGGGTCAGGACATCCTCTCGATGGACGTCGCGCGTTTCGGGCGCTTCGCCACGCCAAAATACACTTCGATCAAGGTACCCGAGAATTACGGTCGCCGCTTCCGTCTGGCGTATCCCAACGAGGAACTGCCCGCGGCCCGGCCCGTGCGTCGTTCGCCGATCTACGACAAGCTGCTCGCTGCGGGCGCGGTGATGGGCACCAACTTTGGCCTCGAGCACGCACTGTGGTTCGCCCCCAAGGGAACTCCGCCGACCGAGACGCCGACGTATCGCCGCTCCGAAGCATTTCCGCTCGTTCGTGAGGAATGCCGGGCCGTCCGCCGCACGGCCGGACTCTATGAAACGAGCAACTACGGCAAGTACGAGATCACGGGTCGCGGTGCCCGCGCCTGGCTCGACAAGGTCTTTGCCTGCCGCATTCCACAGCCCGGACGCCTCGGTCTCGCGCCGATGGTGAATCCCGCCGGCCGCATCGTCGGCGATCTATCGATCGCCTGCCTGGCCGAGGACCGCTACTTCATTGTCGGCTCAGGCTTCGCCGAGGAATTCCACCTGCGCTGGTTCTGGACCTGCGAGCCGCCGGCCGACGTCTTCGTGCGCTCGGCCGCCTCGACGCTGTGCGGGTTCTCGCTCGCCGGGCCAAACTCGCGCGCGATACTGCAGCGCCTCGTGCGCAAGGATCTTGCGCCCGCTGCCTTCAAGTTCTTCGACGTCACCGAGACCGCGGTCGGTTACGCGCCGTCGATCGTGACGCGCGCCGGCTTTACTGGCGAACTCGGCTACGAAATCTGGACGACGCCGGATTATTTCGCATCGCTGTACGACGACCTGCGCGATGCCGGGCTGGATTCAGGGCTGACCTTGTTCGGAGGTCGCGCGCTGTCGTCGCTGCGCCTCGAAAAGAACTACGGTTCGTTCAACAAGGACTTCCGGCCCGACTACACGCCGGGCGAGACCGGTCTCGACCGTTTTGTCGATTTCAGGAAACCGGCATTCATCGGGCGCGATGCAGCGCTGGCCGAGCGCGACAACGGACCGCAGCGTCGTTTCGTCGTCATGGAAGTCGAGGCGCAGGATGCCGACGTCGTCGGGTACGAATCGATCATGAAAGACGGCAAGGCCGTCGGCTACGTCACTTCGGGTGCGTACGGCCACTGCGTCGAGCGCAGTCTCGCGGCAGGTTACGTGCCGGCAGCGCTCGCGCGGGACGGTGAGCGTTTCGAGATCGACATCCTTGGTAATCTTTGCTCTGCCACGGTGCGATCGCAGCCGCTCTACGATCCCGAAGGCCTGCGGCTGCGCAGCTGAACCCACTGCGCTCGGTGTGTGGATGCGGCGGGTTCAGCCCTTGCGGCCGAACCAGCGGCCGACGCGCGCGCAATAGTCCGAGTATGCAGCGCCGAACAGCGTCGAGAGCACGGCTTCCTCCGGTTCGATCTGCAGTCGCGTGATCACGAGCACGAACAACGGCAGCGCCAGCCAGGAGCCCAGGCTGCCGAGCACCACGGCCCATCCGCACAACGCGAGCGACAGGCCCAGGTAGATTGGATTGCGGCTGTAGCCGAAGACGCCAGAACTCATCAACGAAGTCGACTTCGCGGGCGTATACGGGTTGATCGTCGTGCGTGCCCGTCGAAACTGCAGCATCGCCGTAACGGCGATCCCCGCGCCGAACGCAACCAGGATCCAGCCGGCTCCATTCGCCGGCGGTTCGAGCAGGGTCGCGATCGGCGTCACGCGATTCAGAGCCCACATCAGGCTCCCGAACAGCAGGAACCAGATGAGGGGCGGAACTCGCAGCTGCAGGCTCATTTCGCGGGTGCAGCGCCCTGATGCATCAGGCTGAGCCCGGTGGCGTGCCGGCGCTGAAAGCCTTTCCACAGCGTGACTTCACCGCCGGGGCTGCGCGCGTTCCACGGGGTCGGGGCCGGTGGCGTCCAGACGCCTTTGCTCGACTCCACCACGAGACCATCAATGTACGCGCTGCGACTCGCGTCGTCTTTCACGTAGCGATCGAGGAATGCGGTGATGAAGTGCAGGCTGATGCTGATCAGGCGGTCCTTGCGCCACACCGGATCCTCGAACCAGTCCTGGTTCCACAGGTCCGTCTGCATCTCGGGCGGCGCCGGGCCGAGGCCGAGCGCGTGACCGCCGCCCAGGAACGTCAGCAGGTAGCGATTCGAGTTGATCGCCTGGTCGAAGTAGGCGCGCGCGCCGCTCGTGTAGTCGACGGTGAGGTCGTGATCGCCAGCAATCAGCAGCAGCGGTAGCTTGATGCCTGCGACGCCTTCAGCGCCGAACGCACCAAACGCACCGCCCGCCGGTGCGAAGGCGACGACAGCCTTCACGGCCGGGGCGACGAGCGCAGCGCTAAGTGCGCCGCCGCGCGCGTACGGTGTCAGGAGTCCACCCGGAACGCGCGTGACCAGACCGCCCGCGGGATCGAGCGTGGCGCCACCGGCCGCCAGCACGCCGTAGCCGCCCATCGAATAGCCGATCAGCGCGGTGCGCGTCGGATCGACTTCGCCGGACTTGCCCAGCGAACTCTGCAATTGCCGTGCGACGAACGCGATGTCGAGCGGGCGGCGCAGGGCGGCCTGCGGAAACCCGGCCGGGTTCAAGTACATGTCTTCGTGCCTTATCGCGGCGACGACGTAGCCCTTGGACGCGAGGTTTTCGCCAAGCCAGCTCATTGCGATCGGCACGTTGCCGTAGCCGTGCGACACGATCACGAGCGGAAAGCGGCCGCCGTCGGCTTTGGCATCACGCACCGCGAGGCCCTGGATCTTGAATTTGGCGGGTGGCGCGGGCGGTTCGGAATCCATCGCGTCTTCGTACGTGACCGGCGCCGCTCCGGTCGCGACCTTGGCGGGATACCAGATTTCGACGTTGAGGCTGCGATCGTGCCTCGCCGGGATTCCGGTCTTGGGATCGATCGCACCGAGGTCGAGCTGGTCGCGGTCGACCAGCGTGATCGACCGGACGCCCACGGCGTATTGACCAAGCGCGGCCAGTTCCGGCGCGTCGATGCCTGTCCGGCTCGGTGTGTCGGCGGCTGTCGCGACGGCAACTGCGGCAAAACTCAGCGCCAGCAGGCCGCTCGCCAGCAGTCGTTGCGTGGTTTTCATCGGGGATTCTGGCCTCTTGATCGGGACACGGGACCGGTGCTGCGAGAACGGGCCCGGTGGGCCCGCCGACCGGTACTATAGCGGACGAAAGCAGAACACCAAGGCGGCCGCGCAGGCCCCGAACGTTTTCGAGTGCAGGGGGCCGCTTGAACGCACTTCCGATCGACCGGATGGACGCCGAATACAAGCGCCTGCGCAGGCAGGTCTTCGTCGCGATTTTCGTGGGTTACGCCGCGTACTACCTGGTGCGCATGAACCTGTCGCTCGCGATCCCCGACATCCTGCGCGAATACCCCGACTACACCAAGGCGCAACTGGGCACCGCGATGACCGCGCTGTCCATCGCCTACGGCGTGTCGAAGTTCCTGATGGGCTCGGTCTCCGACCGCAGCAATCCACGCTGGTTCATGCCGCTCGGGCTGTTGCTGTCGGCGGCCGTGACGGCTTCGTTCGGCCTCTTCAAGGGCATCTACGCCTCGTTGACGCTGATCATCCTGCTGCAGGCGCTGAACGGGTGGTTCAGCGGCATGGGCTGGCCGCCCAGCGGCAAGACCATGGTGCACTGGTTCAGCGCGAACGAACGTGGACGCGTGGTGTCGCTGTGGAACACGGCGCACAACGTTGGCGGAGGGCTCGTCGCCGCGCTGGCCGTCGTCGGTGTCGGCCTGTTCGGCGACTGGGGCGCCAAGTTCTACTTCAATGCGATGGTGGCGGCGGCGATCGCCGTGCTGGTGTACGTGTTGCTGCGCGATTCGCCGCAGACCTGCGGGTTGCCGCCGGTCGAGGTATATCGCAACGACATGCCGCCGAATTACTCGGAGCATTCCGAGCGGACACTCGGCTTCCGCGAGATCTTCTTCTCGCACGTGCTCAACAGCCGCCTGCTCTGGGCCATCGCCGCGGCGAATGCATTCGTTTACTTCGTTCGGTATGGGGTGCAGAACTGGATCCCGACGTATCTCGAAACCGCGAAGGGTTTTTCGTTCCACCAGTCGAGCGCCGCCTGGTTCATGTTCGAATACGCGGCGATTCCGGGCACGATTCTGTGCGGTTGGGTGTCGGACCGCATCTTCGGCGGACGCCGCGCTCCGGCGACCATCCTGTTCATGGGCCTCACGCTGTTCGGCCTGGTCGTGTACGGATTGAACCGCACCGGGCCGCTGTGGATCGACATGGCCTCGCTGATCGTCATCGGTTTCTTCGTCTACGGACCGATCATGATGATCGGCCTGCACGCGCTCGAGCTCGTGCCGAAAAAGGCCGCAGGCACGGCAGCAGGCTTCACAGGGTTCTTCGGCTATGCGTTCGGC
>Ga0209254_10000266_pt1 | contig 39726 bp, 30 predicted proteins | sample FrelakmetDIP11DI_FD_187148 | JGI IMG/M metagenome (GOLD analysis project Ga0209254, IMG submission 187148) | Freshwater lake sediment microbial communities from the University of Notre Dame, USA, for methane emissions studies - DIP11 DI (SPAdes)... | ecosystem: Environmental > Aquatic >... | reverse complement strand
GATGGCCAGGCGGGGAGCCGCCGCACAGAGCAGCGGCCACGAACTCGACGTCGCGCTGCCGTGGTGCGGCGCCAGCATCACCCTCACTCCCGCAGGCTCGATGCGCGGCGCGATCGCGGCCTCCGCCGACGCTTCGATGTCGCCGGTCAGCAGCAGTGACACCTCGCCGACGCGCACCTCGACCACCACCGAGTCGTCGTTCCTGACGCGCTGGCGCTCCCACTCGGGCGGATCCGGGTTCCACGCCACCACCTCCGCGTCGCCGAACCGGACCCGGTCGCCGCGCTGCACGCTTCGCCACGATGCGCCGGCGAGGCCCGCCGCGAGCCTGAGTTGTCGCACGAGCGGCTCGGGCGGAACCGGCACACCCTCCCAGACCTCCCGCGGCCGCATGTCCGCGACGATCGACGCCGCGCCGCCCACATGGTCGGCATCACCATGCGTGGCCACGACGTGCGTCACCCCGTGTACGCCGGCCGCCCAGATCGCGGGCTCGACCACCCGCCGCCCGACGTCGAACCGCCCCCCGCCTGCCCCGCCCGCGTCGACGAGCAGGGCGTGCCCGGACGGGAAGCGGACCAGCGTGGCCGCGCCCTGCCCGACGTCGATGAATGTCGCCTCGACCGCCGTCGTCCGGCCGAACCGCAGCGGCGGGCTCAGGACGATCCATCCGCCGCACGCCACGACCGCGACGATTGCCGACCGGCGCGCCCATTCCGCCATCGCCGGTGGCCGGCGAAGGACGGGCGACAGATGCGCCACGGCGAACCAGCCGCACCAGGCTGCATAGTAGGCCGCCATGACGCCCGGTGCCGGCGCCGGCACGCGTGCGACGGCCCAGGGCATGGCGTCCACGAGCCTCGCGCTCTCGACAAGCGCCCACGCCGCCAGATGCGTCAGCCAGCTCACGGCGGGCACGGCGCCCGGCACGAGCAGATGAACCGCGATGAGCGTCATCCCTCCGGCCTGGACGACGGTCATCAGCGGAATCGCCGCGAAGTTCAGCACCAGGCCCGCCGCCGTCACACGGGAGAACACGAGCGCGCTCACTGGAAACAGCGCCAGTTCGGCCGAGAGCGACGCGGCAAGGAGGCCGGCAGGCGCCCTGAAGCCGAGCGACGCCGTGCGCACGCGGGCCAGCAGCAGCGGCGTGCCGGCGAGGATGGCGGCCGTCGCACCATAGGTGAGCCAGGCGCCGGCGTCGCACACCGCGAGCGGATCGAGGGCGATGGTCGCCCCGGCCGACGCGCCGATTGAGTTGTACGGCCGGGCCCGATGATCGACGGCGTGGGCCACCAGATACAGCACGGCCATCTGCGTCGCGCGCACCACCGAGGCGCCGCCGCCGACCAGGCACGCATAGCCGGCGAGCGCGGCCGCCACGCCGAGGTGCGCCACGCCCGCCCTCAAGCCAGCCAGGCGAGCGGCGGCCATCAGCGCCGCGGCAAGGATCGCGATGTTGCCTCCCGAGATCGCGATCACGTGATACGTGCCGGCCTCCTGCAGACGCTGCTCGGTCTCCTCGTCCAGACCCGCCCGATCACCGAGCAGGATCGCGTTGACAATGGCCGCGGACCTGGCGCTGTGCCTGCCTACCGACTGGATCACACTCCGCCGGATCCGCGCCCGCAGCTCCGCGGCGGCCTCGGCGTCAATCCGGCCCATGCCCACCACCTGCACGAGCATCGCGCTCTTCACGCCGCCCACCAGCGTCGTCCCGCGCCGGGCGAGCGAGGTTTCCTCGCCGCCGGCGCCCGGATTGAGGTAGCGGGACGGCCGGCGGAGCTGCGCGGACAGCCTGAGCAGCCTCCCCCGCCGCCACTGCACGACGCGGTCGGGGGGAGTGTCACCGGCCACCGTGAGCAGCACGCCGCCCTCGGCACGACGGAGCTTGCCCTCGATGATGGCGTGGTGCACGTCGAGGGCGAGCCGCACGCCGGTCTCGATCGGCGACGCGTCCGCCGTGAGACGCCCGATCAGGGTGACGGTGTCGCCCGGCGCGTCCGAGACGGCGCGAGGCCCGGCCTCCTCGACAAGCACGGATCTCAGCTGCGACCGGATGGCGCGATGCGACGCCGTGACGGCCAGAGCGTACCCGCCGACGGCGAAGGTGAAGAGCGCCGCCGCGACGAAGGCAGCCGAGGATGGCTGCCGCCACGACAGGAGGCTCAGGCTGGCGCCCAGGACGAGGGCCGCGGCCACCGCCGAAGGCTCCGCGGCGCACCAGACGCCCAGCGCGGCTCCGGCGACCAGAGCCAGGGCTGGGGCGACGGCCGGGTAGTGCACGCCGCCTTCACCGCAACGCCCGTGCCAGTAGCCGCCACGCGCCGGGCGCTCTTATCTTACGGCGCGGATGGCGGTTGCCGGCGGCGCCGGGCGCCCCGCCGGGCGGCGGAAGGCAGAATGTGCGACGTCAGGAAGCCGGAGGCGTTGCAGTTTCTGCGTGGTAGTCCTGCAGCGCCCGCACGGTCAACTCGCGGTCGCGAAGCGCGCGGATCCCGCTGACGGCCGCCGCCGCCCCCGTGAGCGTCGTGATGCACGGCACGCCGTGCAGCATCGCCGAGCGCCGGACCAGCCGATCGTCGAAGAAGGACGCGCGGCCCAGCGGGGTGTTGATGATCATCTGCACCGCGCCGTTGACCACCTGGTCAGCCACGTTCGGCCGGCCCTCGTTCACCTTGAACACGGTCGAAGCCTCGACGCCGTGCGCCCGAAGGTAGGCCGCCGTGCCCCGGGTAGCCACGATCGCGAAGCCCAGCCCGACGAGATCGCGCGCCACGGAGAGCACGTTCGGCTTGTCCGAATTGTTCACGCTGACAAAGACGGTCCCCGCGGTGGGCAACTCCTGGCCGACCGCCATCTGCGCCTTGGCGAACGCCTCGCCAAACGTGGCTGCGCCGCCCATCACCTCGCCTGTCGACTTCATCTCGGGCCCGAGAATCGTGTCGACGCCGGGGAACCTCACGAAGGGGAACACCGGCGACTTCACGAAGACGCCGTTGACAGTGAGGTCGCGCGTGATTCCCAGCTCGGCCAGCGTGCGGCCGCCCATGACCCTGGCCGCGAGGCGCGCCAGAGGCACGCCGGTGGCCTTCGACAGGTACGGCACCGTCCGCGACGCGCGCGGATTGACCTCGAGCACGTACACCGTCTCGCCCTTGATGGCGAACTGGGCGTTCATGAGGCCGACCACGCCGAGGGCTTTCGCGATGCGCCGCGTGTGCAGCCGGATGGTTTCGATGTGCCGCTCTTCCACGAGGAACGGAGGGACCACGCAGGAGCTGTCGCCCGAGTGAATGCCGGCCTCTTCGATGTGCTCCATGATGCCGGCGATGACGACCGCGCCGGCGGCGTCCGCGACCGCGTCGACATCCAGCTCGAAGGCGTCCTCGAGGAAACGGTCGATGAGGACGGGGTGCTCGGGCGACGCGTCGACGGCCGTCGTCATGTAGCGATCGAGCGCGCCGGGATCGTACACGATGGCCATGGCCCGGCCGCCCAGCACGTAGGACGGCCTGACGACGACGGGGAACCCGATCGAGGCCGCCACCTCGCGCGCCTCGGCGCGCGACGAGGCCGTGCCGCTCGGCGGCTGCGGAATGTCCAGCTCGTGGAGCAGCGCCGCGAAGCGCTTCCGGTCTTCGGCGAGGTCGATCGAGTCGGGCGACGTGCCGAGGATCGCCACGCCTGCGTCGTGCAGCGCCGTGGAGAGCTTGAGCGGCGTCTGCCCGCCGAACTGGACCAGGCACGCGACATCGGCGCCCGCGGCGCGTTCGCGTTCGATGACCGCCAGCACGTCCTCGAGGGCCAGCGGTTCGAAATAGAGGCGGTCGGAGGTGTCGTAGTCGGTCGACACGGTCTCCGGGTTGCAGTTCACCATCACCGTCTCGAAGCCCTCGTCGCGGAGGCCGAAGACGGCGTGGCAGCAGCAGTAGTCGAACTCGATGCCCTGGCCGATCCGGTTCGGCCCGCTCCCGAGGATGACGGCCTTGCGCCGCGGCGTCGGGTCGGCCTCGCACTCGCGCTCGTAGGTGCCGTAGAGATAGGGCGTCAGCGACTCGAACTCCGCCGCGCAGGTGTCGATGCGTTTGTAGGCGCTGCGGATCCCGGCCCGTGCGCGGCGCTCGCGCACGGACGCCTCAGTGGTGGCGAGGACGCTGGCCAGCTGGGCGTCGCCGAATCCGCGCCGCTTCAGCTCCCACAGCTCGTCGTCGCCGAGATCCGCGAGCGCGCGCCCGCCGAGCGCCGACTGCCGCGCGGCCAGGTCCGCGAACTGCGCCAGGAACCACGGGTCGATGTGCGTGAGCTCGTGCAGCGTCTCCGTGGGCCAGCCGCGTTCGAGCGCCTCGAACAGGGCCCACAGGCGCCCGTCGTTGGGCGTCAGCAGACGCTGGCGCAAACCGTCTTCGTCGTCGTCCCGGCAGGCGCCCGTGTCGAAGAGCAAGCTCGATCGCCCCATTTCCAGGGATCGGACGCCCTTCATGAAGGCCTCCTGGAAGGTCCGGCCGATGGCCATCACCTCCCCCACCGACTTCATCTGCGTCGTCAGCGTGCGCTCCGCCTCGGGAAACTTCTCGAAATTCCAGCGCGGGATCTTGACGACCACGTAGTCGATGGTGGGCTCGAACGACGCGGGCGTGAGCCGCGTGATGTCGTTCGGAATCTCGTCCAGGTGGTAGCCGAGCGCGAGTTTGGCCGCGATCTTCGCGATCGGGAAGCCCGTGGCCTTCGAGGCGAGCGCGGAAGAGCGGGACACTCTCGGATTCATCTCGATGACGATCATCCGGCCGTCGCGCGGGTTCACCGCGAACTGGATGTTCGATCCGCCGGTCTCCACGCCGACGCGCCGGATGATCCGGCGCGCGACATCGCGCATGGCCTGGTATTCCTTGTCGGTGAGCGTCAGCGCTGGCGCGACGGTGATGCTGTCGCCGGTGTGGACGCCCATCGGGTCGATATTCTCGATCGAGCAGATGACGACGAAGTTGTCCGCCGAATCGCGCATCACCTCCAGCTCGTATTCCTTCCACCCGATGAGCGATTCCTCGATGAGCACTTCGTGCACCGGGCTCATGGCCAGGCCGCGGCGCACGATCTCCTGGAACTCCTCGACGTTGTAGGCGATGCCGCTGCCCACGCCGCCCAGCGTGAACGACGGGCGGATGATCGACGGGAATCCGGTCTCGCGGACGACCGTCAGCGCCTCGTCGAGCGACCGCGCGTACCCGCTCTCGGGCACGCCGCAGCCAATCTCGCGCATCGCGTCGCGGAACTTGAGCCGGTCCTCGGCCACGTCGATCGCGGCGACCGACGCGCCGATGAGCTCGACGCCGTAGCGTTCCAGCACCCCCCTCTTCGCCAGCTCCATGGCCAGGTTCAGCGCGGTCTGCCCGCCGACGGTCGGCAGCAGCGCGTCCGGCCGCTCGCGCGCGATGATCGCCTCGACGATCTCGGGCCGGAGCGGCTCGACGTACGTCCGATCGGCGAGCTCGGGGTCGGTCATGATCGTCGCGGGGTTGCTGTTGACGAGGATCACCTCCACGCCTTCGCTCCGCAGGGCCTTGCACGCCTGCGAGCCCGAGTAGTCGAACTCGCACGCCTGCCCGATCACGATCGGGCCGGCGCCGACCACCAGCACGCGTTTCACGTCGGTGCGGCGCGGCATCTAGCGGCGCTCCATCGCGTCGGTGAAGAGGCCGAACAGGTAATCCGCGTCGTGCGGCCCCGGCGACGCCTCGGGATGGTACTGGACGCTGAACACCGGCTTGTGCCGGTGGCGAAACCCCTCGAGGGTGTGATCGTAGAGATTGACGTGCGTCACCAACACGTCCGGGGGCAGCGTGCCGGGGTCGACGGCGAACCCGTGGTTCTGCGACGTGATTTCGACGCGCCCGGTCTCGAGCTGCTTCACCGGGTGGTTCGAGCCGCGGTGCCCGAACTTCAGCTTGAACGTCCGAGCCCCGAGAGCGAGCCCCAGCACCTGATGCCCCAGGCAGATGCCGAACAGCGGGGTGCCGTCGGCGACGACGGCGCGAACGTTGTCGATGACGGTCGGGAGGGCCGCCGGATCGCCGGGCCCGTTGCTGAGGAAGACGCCCTCCGGATGGTCCGCGAGCAGAACCTCCGCCGGTGTGGACGCGGGATAGACCCGGACATCGCAGCCGTAGGCGCAGAGCCGGCGGAGGATGTTCCACTTCATGCCGAAATCCCACGCCGCCACGCGGAACCGGCGGGAGGGCGCACGGACGGGCTCGAACGCGTAGCCGTCACTGCCTGCCTGGACGCCCGCGAGCGGCCAGTCGAACGGCGCCGCGCAGGTGACGCCCGACACGAGGTCGGAGCCGGCCATCAGGGGCGCGCGCCTCGCCGCCTCCACCAGGACGGCCGGATCGCGATCGCCCGTCCCTATCACGCCGCGCATCACGCCGGCCGAGCGGAGGCGCCGGGTCAGCGCCCGCGTGTCGATGCCGGCGATCGCCACAACGCCAGACGCCGCCAGATAGTCGCCCAGCGTCCCGGCCGCCCGCCAGTTGCTCGCCACGAGGGATTCGCTTCGCATGACGAAACCGGCCACCTGCGGCGCCCGCGATTCCACATCCGCCGGCGCCACGCCGTAATTGCCGATTTCCGGGCAGGTCATCGTGACGATCTGCCCGGCGTAGGATGGGTCGGTCAGGATTTCCTGGTACCCGGTCAGCCCCGTATTGAACACGACTTCGCCGGATGCGGTTCCATCCGCGCCGACGGCCGTGCCCTGGAACCAGGTGCCATCTTCCAGAGCGAGAACGGCCTTCACCTCGTGGGTTCCCTCTCGAGTGTCGCCATGACTCTCCGGCGGTCGCCGGCGGCGACGGTGAGGCGCTGTGACCAGAGGCGGAACCCGGGCATCTGCAATTCGAGGGTGTGCGCGCCCGGGCGCAGCTGTCTGACCGTCAGCGGCGTCGGCCCGAGACTCCGCCCGTCGATGCGGATGCGCGCGCCAGGCGGCGTGCTCTCGATGAGGACCGTGAGCACAGACCTGGGCGCAGTCGGGGGCGCGGCCGGGGACGCAGCCGGGGCCTGCGGCGCCGCGGGCGCCGGCGCGGATGGCGGAGGCGAAGCGGCCAGGGGCGCGGCAGGCGGCACGGCGGCGGGCCGCGAGGCCTCCGGCGCAGGCCGGGCCGGGGTCACGGCCTGCGCCGCGGGCGCGCTCGTTGGAGGCGCGTTTCTCGACCCGAGCCAGTACCCCCCGGCCAGGCCGAGGATGAGTCCCGCGATCACGCCGGCGACCACTGGGACGACCAGCGGCCGGCTCGCGTCAGCGCGCGCCATCAACTCGAAGTCAGAGACCGGCCTCGCGCCGAGCGTCGGTCTGTCGGACTCGAAGGCGCGTGGAATCTCCGGCTCATCGACACCAGCCCCGGCCGCTGGGGGCGCCTGCGCATCGCCGCGACCGTATCGGGACGGCGCGCGGCGCCTCTCTCGGTTCTTCGGCTCCGCGCAAGCGCGAGCGCCGGCTCCTCGGCCGCCGCATCAGCCTTCCGCTCCGGCTCTGCCGTCGGTGCGACCGCCGCGTCGGGCGGAACGACCGGCGTCTCGCGAGCTATGAAGTCGAGAGCCACGTCGTCGGTCCCGCTCTCCTGCGCCGGCTTCTCGACGGCATCCATACCAGGTACCTGCAGGGGCGGACGACGCGTCACCCGGTACGCGAGGTCGGTATTCCCGGCCGGATCGACGCCGGTGCCGGCCGCGATGATCGCTTCGCCACTCGACTCGGCGGCGGGCCCGAGCCCGAAAATGTCGAGGCCCAGGTCGGTCGGCGTCGGGTCCGAGCCGGGGTCTGCCGAGAGGCGATCGAGGGCGGCCGCCAATCCGGCATCCACCGTTTCGCCGGCCGAATCCACGCCGGGCAGCACGTCGTCGCTCAGCCGCAGGTCGGGCGTCGGCCCGGCCAGCATCCCAGGCTCGAGCAGCGCGAACGGCGCTGAAACGACGATGGCGGCGGCGGAATCGGACGCGGGCTCGGCAGCAGGCGCGAGCGGATCCTCGGGCGGTGCCGCCGGGAGTGCCTCCGGCTCCGGTGGGGCTTCGCCGGCGTCGGCAGGATCCGTGACGGGCACGTATCGGATGCCGTCGCTTGGCGGGGCCGCAGGTCCGGCGTCGGTGACCGGCGGCATCGGCGGTTCGCTGACTGCGCGCTCGGACGAACGAAGCGGTTCGTCCAACCCGGGCAGTTTCGGAGCCTTGGTGCGCGGCTTTCTGGGGCGCCTCTCGACTGCCCGCTCACCGGCCCCACTCGCCGCCGCTCCATCGGACAACGCCGCGGCGAACGCCGCCGCGAAGTCTCCCGCGCGTCCCGGCCGCCGCCCCGGGTCGGGATCGAGAGCGGATTCGAGCGCGTCCCGCAGCGCCGCCCCATCGTGGACGCGAATGTCGTCCAGCGCAGGCAGAGGCTGGTCGGTGCCGGGCAGCGCACGCCTCCCGGTGAGCACTTCGTATGCGATCGCGGCCAGCGCGTAAATGTCGGCGGCGGCGCCCCACGCGTCCCCGCTCTCGCGCTCCGGCGCCACGTAGGGCCGGCGGATCGGCCCGTGCAGTCCGACGCGCCCGAGCGCCTGCGCGACGCCGAACCCGGTCACATGGGTCTGCCCCGGCGTCACGAGGATGTCGCGCGGGTGCAGCGACCCATGGAACACGCCGAGACGGGCCGCTGCGTCGATGGCTTCGGCCACGTGCCCGACGAGCCGGATCGCATCGCCAGCCGGGGCCGGTCCATACTGCCTGATGGCCGCGTCGAGCGACTCACCCGACACATATGGCGCGGCGGCATAGGGGACGAAGTCCTCGACGCCCGCGGCCACGGGGGCGGTCACGCAGGGGCTGTCGAACTCCAGGCCGGCGAGCCGCGAGAACTCGTCGGAGAGCACCGACGCCTGCTCGGGCGTCAGATCGAGGGTGAACGCCTTGACGGCGACCAGGTGCTCGTGATCCGGGTCGTGCGTACGAAACACGGGTCCCAGCACGCCCGCCCCGATCTGGTGCAGGAGCTTGAACCGACCGAAAGCCGGAGGCGGAGAGTACGAGGTGCCTAGCGTCAATTCCGCACGTGGGTCCGGCGCCGATGCTAACATGGAACTCGCGTCGCATCAATTGCGATGACCGGTGGCGATGACCGGTGGCCGCGGGTGCGCGCCGCGTCTCTTGACACCGCCCGCAGGCATCAATCACAGTACGGTTCCGGTGCAGCAACAGCCTTCAGCCCACGGAGCCAGCGCGAGCCGGTTCGCCGTCGACATCCGGCGCTACCCGGGAATCCGCCGCCTGGCCGGCGATTACGCGCACGCCTTCGAACCGCTCGCGCCGTTCTACGCCGGCAACCCGGCACGTCCAGAAGACTGGCTGGCGGCGATCGAACGGGCGCAGGGGCACCCGCGCCAGCGCAACGAGATCGCCGACGTGATTTCGGCCCAGCAGCAGCGTCGCGGCGCGCCGCCGGAGGCCCGGGCGGCTCTCGAACGGCTGCGCCATGATGGCACGGTCGCGGTAGTGACCGGCCAGCAAGCCGGCGCGTTCGGCGGGCCCCTCTATACGCTGCTGAAAGCCATCACGGCACTCCGGCTCGCGGCGCGCGTGAGGCAGGAGCACCACGTGCCGGCGATCGCGGTGTTCTGGATCGACGCCGAGGACCACGACTGGGACGAGGTCTCGTCGTGCGCGGTCCTCGACGCCGACGTCCAGCCGCGAACGGTCCGCCTGCCTGCTCCTGCCGGCGCGGGCCGCCTGCCCGTCGGCCGGCTGCCGCTCGACGGCGGCGTTTCCGCGGTGCTGGACGTACTGGCGGAGGTGCTGCCGCCCACCGAGTTCACCGCCTCGCTGATGACCAGGCTCCGCTCGTCCTACAAACCCGGCCTGAGCACGAGCGAGGCGTTCGGGAGGCTGCTCGAGTTCACCCTCGGAGACTTCGGCCTCGTCGTCTACGACGCGGGGGACCCGGCCGCGAAGACCCTCGTGGGCGACGTGTTCGCCCGCGAGGTCGAGTTTCCGGGCCGCACGGCGGAACTCGCCATGGAGGCGGGTGCCCGACTGGTGCGCCTCGGCTATCACGCCCAGGTCAGCGCACACGCCGACGGGCTCTCGCTGTTCTCGCTCGACGGCGGCAGGCACCCGATCCGGTTCGCCGACGGGGCGTTCCGCGCCGTCGGCCGGGAGTGGACGCCGCAGGACCTGCTGTCTGAGGTCCGATCGAACCCCGCCGGATTCAGCCCGAACGTCCTGTTGCGTCCGATCGTGCAGGACACGCTGTTCCCGACCGTCGCGTACGTGGCCGGCCCGAATGAACTGGCGTATCTCGGCCAGCTCAAACCGGTGTACGCCCACTTCGGCGTGCCGATGCCGCTGATGGTGCCCCGCATCTCGGCGACGCTGCTCGACTCGGCAGGCGTCCGGTTCCTCGGCAAGTACGGCGTGGCCCTCGAGGCCCTGCAGGCCCAGGACGAGAGCGTGCTGAATCGCCTGCTCGAAACGGCGCTGCCGGGCGAAGTCGATCGCGCCTACCAGGCGGCCGCCGCGGCGCTGGACGGCCCGATGCAGGCGCTGGTCAAAGCGGTACCGGCCATTGACGCGACGCTCGAGGGCGCCGCGCGCTCGGCGGCCGGCAGGATCAGCCACGAACTGCAGGGGCTGCACGCGAAGATCATCCACGCGGCGAAGCGTCGCGACGAGACGCTGCGCCGGCAGTTCACGCGCACCCGGGCCCAGGCGTTCCCGGGCGGGCACGCGCAGGAACGCACGATCGGCTTCGTGTCCTTCCTCAACCGGTTCGGACCCGGGCTCGTCGACCACCTGGTCGGCGACCTGCCGGTCGACGCGGGCGCCCACTGGGTCGTCACCGTCTAGCGCCGCGGGAACGCGCCGTGTCAGCCGGTCCGCCCACGCCACGCCCGCCACGGCCGCCGCGGCCTCGACGCGTCCGGCGCCGCCGCCTGGCGCTGCTCCTGCTGGTCGCCCTGCCGCTGCTCGCCGCCATCGCGGTGACCGCGTACTACTACGTCACCTTCGCGCGCATTGTCGACGCCAAGCTGCAGGGCGAGCGAGTGCGCGCGTTGCCGCGGGTGTTCGCGCGCCCCTTCGAGATCCGCCGCGGTCAGTGGCTCTCGGCGCAGCAACTGGCCGACCGCCTCGACGACCTCGGGTACGCGGAACGGCAAACGCCCGGCCAGCCCGGCGAGTTCTCCCGCGGCGACGACGCGGTCACGCTCATCGCCAGGGGCGGCGATCTCGCCGGGCGGCGGCTCCTCGTCCGGATCGCGCCGCAGGCGCGGGGGTTGCCGGCGCCCATCGGGCCCGACGGAAAACCGCTCACCACGCTCGCGGTCTCCCGGATCGAGGTTCACGGCGGCGAGGCTATCGATCGGGTCGAACTCGACAGGCCGCTGCTGACGACGCTGATCACGACGGGCCGCGAGAAGCGCCGCCGCGTGTCGCTGACGCTGATTCCGAAACAGATGGTCCAATCGGTGCTCGCCATCGAGGACCGCCGCTTCTACGATCACCCCGGCATCGACCCCATCCGCATCGTCGGCGCCATCGTCACCAACATCCGGGGCGACCGGCCGTATCTCGTGGGCGGGAGCACGCTCACGCAGCAGCTCGTGAAGAACTTCTTCCTGACGCCGGAAAAATCGTACCGGCGCAAGCTCCAGGAACAGTTCCTCTCGGTGGTCCTCGAGACGCGCGCCACGAAGGACGATATCCTCGAGCTGTACCTCAACGACGTCTATCTGGGCCAGCGCGGCTCGTACGCCATCCACGGCGTGGCCGAAGCCTCGCGCGTGTTCTTCGGCAAGGACGTCACCAACGTCTCGCTTGCCGAGGCGGCGACCATCGCGGGAGTTATCCAGGCGCCGGGCCGCCACTCGCCCTTCTCGTCGCCCACCCGCTCCCGCGACCGCCGCAACGTCGTCCTGCAGGCCATGGCCGACGCCGGCTACGTCAGCCAGGCGGCCGCCGAGCGGGCGGGGCGGGAACCGATGCACACCGTCCCCAGGAGCATGGAGACCGAGGCGGCCTACTTCGTGGATCTTGTCGGCCAGCAACTGGCCGATCAGTACCCCGGCCTGCTCACCGGGACCCGCTCGGTGGACATCTCGACCACGCTCGACGCCGGCCTGCAGCGGATCGCGCAGGAGGCCGTGCAGAACGGCGCCGCCGCGATCGATGCCCAGCTCGCGCGCAAGAAGGTGGGAGGCCGGGCTCAGATTGCGCTCGTCGCCCTCGATCCGCGGACCGGCGACATCCTCGCCTACATCGGCGGACGCTCGTACGGCCAGTCCCAGTTCAACCGGCCGCTGAACGCCCGGCGCCAGCCCGGCTCGGTGTTCAAGCCGTTCGTCTACCTCGCCGCATTCGAGGCGGCTGCCGACGACGGCCTGACCGACGTCACGCCGGCCACCCTCGTCAACGACGAGCAGTCGACGTTCGACTTCGAAAACCAGGGCTGGACGCCGCGGAACTACGAGGACGAGTACGACGGCATCATCACGCTGCGCCGCGCGCTGGCGCAGTCGCGCAACGTCGCCACGGTGCGCGTGGCGGAACTGGCCGGCTTCGGCAGGGTCGCCGACCTCTGGAAGCGGTTCGGATCGAACATGGTGCCGAAGCCGTATCCGTCCATCGCGCTCGGCGTCTTCGAAGCGACGCCGATGGAGGTTGCCTCGGCCTACACGATCTTCCCCAATGGGGGTGAACTGCGACCGCTGCGCGCCATCGCCAGGCTCGAGAGCGGCGGCGCCGAGCTGCCGATGCAGGCGGCGGCCCCCAGGAGGATCGCCCGTCCGGACGCGACGTTCCTCGTCACCAGCATGCTGCGAAGCGTGGTCAACGAAGGTACGGCGGCCGCAGCCCGCGGGATGGGCTTCAGCCACGACGCGGCGGGCAAGACCGGTACGACCAACGATCTTCGCGATGCCTGGTTCGTCGGCTTCACGCCCGAGCTGCTGACGGCCGTGTGGGTGGGATTCGACGACAACCAGCCAGTCACCCTCAGCGGCTCCCAGGCTGCCCTCCCCATCTGGACGCGGTTCATGATGGCCGCCCTCTCGGGCAGGCCGAACACGGCGTTCACGCCGCCGCCCGGAATCGTGTTCGTCGCCATCGATCGCGACACCGGCAAACTCGCGCAGCCCGGCTGCCCGAGAGTCCTCAGCGAGGCTTTCATCGCGGGAACCGAGCCGACCGAGGGGTGCGAGCTGCATCGCTTCTAGGGGCTAGGGACTGGGGGCTGGGCGCTGGTTCTTCTGGCTTCTGGTTATAATCCTTCCGTGCACGAAGCTGTCTTTGCCGCCGCCCTTCGAGCCCTCGAAGAGGGCGAAGAAGCGGCGCTGGTCACCATCGTCTCCACCCAGGGGTCGACGCCGCAGCGTGTGGGCGCCCGGATGCTGGTGTACGCCGACGGCCGCATCATCGGCACAATCGGCGGCGGATGCTACGAGAATGACGCGGCCGGCAAGGCCCGGGAGAGCATCAGGAGCCGGCACGCCGGCGTCGCGCACTACGACCTGACCGATGCGCTCGCCGGAGAGAGCGGGCTGATTTGCGGAGGCCGGATGGACGTCTTTGTCGAACCGCTGGATCCGTCGCCTCGCCTGCTCGTCGTCGGGGCCGGCCACGTGAGCCAGCACGTGGCGAAGCTCGCTGCCGATGTCGGCTTCCGCGTCCATGTGCTCGACGATCGCGAGAAGTTCGCAAGCCAGGATCGGTTCCCCTCCGCCACCGAAATCACCGTGGCCGAGATCGCCGGGTTCCTCGCCGGCGCGGACCTGCCTCCCGCCACCTTCGTCCTGGTCGTGACGCGCGGGCACACCCACGACCTCTCGGCCATGCGAGCGCTGGCCGGCCGGCCGCTCCGGTACGTCGGCATGATTGGCAGCCGGGCCAAGGTGGCGCGCATCTTCGGCGCGCTGGCCGGCGAAGGCGCTGCCGCCGAGTGGCTCGGCCGGGTTCGAGCGCCCGTCGGCCTGCACATCGGCGCCATCACCCCCGAAGAGATCGCCGTCAGCATCGTCGCCGAGCTCATTGCGGTGAGGCGGGCCGCGATCACCGAATCCGGCTCCACCCCGGCAGCCATGCGGGACCGGCGGTAGAATCGAGGCATGGCGTCCCTCCTCCTCCGCGGCGGCACAATCCTCACGATGAACGACGGCCTCGACATCGTCGAAGGCGACGTCTCGATCCGGGACGGCCGGATCGAGGCCGTCGGCCGCGTCGACGCGTCGCCCCACGACGCGGTCCTCGATGCCTCTGGCGCCCTGGTCCTGCCGGGATTCATCCAGACCCACATCCACCTGTGCCAGACGCTGTTCCGGGGGCTCGCCGACGACCTCGCGCTCATCGACTGGCTCCGCAGCCGCATCTGGCCGATGGAGGCCGCGCACACCCCGGCCTCGCTCCGGGCGGCGGCGCGCCTGGCGGCCTGCGAGCTGCTCTCGAGCGGCACGACGTGCGTGCTGACGATGGAGACGGTGCACGATTCGGATGCGGTGTTCGAAGAAGTCGCTGCCACGGGGCTTCGGGCCGTCATCGGCAAGTGCATGATGGACGCCGACGCGGCCGTGCCCGGCCGGCTGCTCCAGCCCGCGCGCACGGCCATCGACGAGAGCCTGGCGCTCCACCGGCGCTGGGATGGCGCCGCCGGAGGACGGATCCGCGCGGCGTTCGCGCCGCGGTTCGCCGTGTCGTGTTCCCAGGGGCTGCTCGAGGCCGTGGGGTCGCTCTCCGCGGAGCAGGGCATGCTCGTGCACACGCACGCCTCCGAGCAGCAGGCGGAAATCGCCATCGTCGAACGCCAGACCGGGAAGCGCAACATCGAGTATTTCGAGGCGATCGGCCTGGCCTCCGAGCGCCTCTGCGTGGCGCACTGCGTCTGGGTGAACGAACACGAGCAGGAGATCCTCGCCTCGCGGCGTGTGAAGGTGCTCCATTGCCCGGGGTCGAACCTGAAGCTGGGCAGCGGCCTGGCGCCCGTCGCGGAACTGCGCAGGCGAGGCATCTCCGTGTCGCTCGGCGCCGACGGCGCGGCATGCAACAACCGCCTCGACATGTTCGAGGAGATGCGCCTCGCGGCCGTGCTGCAGGCGGTACGGCTCGGGCCGGGTACGCTGCCCGCGAGGGACGCGGTCTGGATGGCGACGCGCGAAGGCGCGCGCGCCCTGGGCATGGAAACCGAGCTTGGCTCGGTCGTGCCGGGCAAGCGGGCCGACCTCATCGTCGTCGGCCTCGATCGGCCCCACCTCGCCCCGGGCGGCGATCCGTACTCGACGCTGGTCTACGCGGCCAGGGGCTCCGATGTCCGCCATACCGTGGTCGACGGACAGGTGCTCGTGCGGGACTTCCACCCGGTTTACCTCGACCCGCAGGAGGCCGCCGCAGGCGCCCGGATCGAGGCCTCCGCGCTGCTGGCCAGGGCCGGCATCTGAGTTGGTATAATGAGGGGCGGGGATGTGACGCCCCGCGAACACCTTATGGCCACTGATCTGCCGATCCTGAGCGAGCGCACGAGGAGGGTCCTGGCGACCCTCGTACGCGAGCACATCGAAACCGGCGAGCCCGTGGCCTCCCGGGCACTGGTGCGGCGGGGAGGCTTCGCCCTCTCGTCCGCCACCATCCGGAGCATCCTCGTGATGCTCGAGGAACTCGGGTACCTGCGCCAGCCGCACACCTCGGCGGGCCGGGTGCCGACCGCCCTGGGCTATCGGTCGTACGTCGATCGGCTGCTCAAGCGCCCCCGCACGTCTCGTCCGGCCGCCCTGGCGGAAGCGCAGGTCCTCGAGCAGATCGCGAACCTGCCCGACGCCGACGCCGAGACGGTGCTGTCATCGGTCCCGCACATGCTGGCCCAGGCGACGCACGCGGTCGCGTTCGCCCTGATGCCGGAGTCGGCCACGGCGGCGTTCCACCGCATCGAGTTCGTCCCCCTCGGCGCCGGGCGCGTCCTCGTCATTGTCGTCGCCCGGACGTCGCAGGTCACGCACAAGGTGGTGGATCTCGACGCCGGAGTGGGCGTGCGCGAGCTCGAACAGGCCGCGAACTACCTCAATACGGAGTTTTCCGGGCTGCCGCTGGCCGAGGTGCGCCGCACGATTCTCGAGCGGCTCTCCCACGAACGCGTCCTCTACGACCGGGTTCTGGCACGGGCGCTCCGGCTGGCACGCGCGAGTTTCGACGGCGTCGGCACCTCGCGGCCGCTTTATGTCGAGGGGACCTCGTCGATGGTCGACGAAGTGTCGGAGGCGCATAGCGGCATCACGCTGGCCGCGCTCGGCGCCCTCGTGCGCATGATCGAGGAGAAGCACCGCCTCGTGCACCTGCTCACCGAATACATCGACGGGCCCGGTCTGACGGTGGTCATCGGCAACGAGCATCCGGACCCTGAGCTCCGCGAGTTCAGCCTCGTGGCATCCACCTGCGCGGACGGGGATTTTACTGGCACGGTCGGCTTGATCGGCCCCCTGCGGATGCAGTACTCCCTGGCCATCCCGATGGTGGACCACGTAGCCGTGACCGTCTCCCGGCTCCTGAGCCACGGGGTCCGGACGCCGCGTCCGGCGGATTCGTAATTGCCCGAAACACTCAACGACGCATGACTGACGAAGCATTCGAACAGCAGCCCGGCGGCGCTGCGGCCGAACCCGGTCGAGGCGGCCCGCCGCAAGACCCGTCAACCGGCACGCCCGCTTCCGAGGCGGGCGTGGAGGCCCTCAGGGACGAACTGGCGCAGTGCCACGATCGCCTCCTGCGGACCTCCGCCGAATTCGACAACTACCGCAAGCGCACCGAACGCGAGAGGCGCGAGCTTGCGGATCGCACCGTGGAGGCCCTCCTGCTCGACCTGGTCGCCGTCGCCGACGATTTCGAGCGCGCGCTCGGCGCGGACGCGGCCGGCGGCGGCGTGGAAGCGTACCGGCAGGGCGTCGAACTCACTCACCGGCGTCTGCTCGACCTGCTCGGCCGCCGCGGTGTCACGCCATTCGAGGCGACAGGCGCGGACTTCGATCCGAATCTTCACCAGGCCGTGACGACCGAGCCTGCCGGAGACCACCGCGACGGCGAGGTCGCCGAGCAACTGCGGCGGGGTTACATGATCGGCGAGCGCCTGCTCCGGCCGGCGATGGTCAAGGTCGCACGATCGTGAGCAGGCGGGACTACTACGAAGTGCTCGGCGTCGCCCGGACGGCCGCCGACGCGGAGGTCAAGAGCGCGTACCGCAAGCTGGCGCTCAAGTACCATCCCGACCGCAACCACGGGAGCAAGGACGCCGAGGAGAGATTCAAGGAAGCGGCCGAGGCGTACTCCGTCCTGGCCGACGCCGAGAAGCGAGCGGCCTACGACAGGTACGGGCACCAGGGGGTGGGCGGCGCGGCAGGCGGATTCGATCCCACGGTCTTCGCCGGGTTCGAGGACATCCTCGGCGGCCTCGGCGACATGTTCGGCTTCGGCGATATCTTCGGAGGCGGCCGGCGGCGCGGCGGGCCCCAGCGGGGTTCGGACCTGCGCTACGATCTGGAAATCGATTTCCTGGAGTCCGCGCGCGGCATCGACACGACGATCCAGATCCCGAGGCTCGAACCCTGCGGCGGCTGCAACGGCAGCGGCGCCGCGCCGGGCACGAAGCCCACCCGCTGCCCCCAGTGCCAGGGCCGCGGTCAGCTTCGTTATCAGCAGGGGTTCTTCGTGGTCGCGCGCACCTGCGGCCAGTGCGGCGGGTCCGGCCACGTCATCCAGGATCCGTGCAAGACCTGCGGCGGCACGGGGCACGTGACGCGCGAGCGTAAGTTGACCGTCAAAGTGCCGGCCGGCATCGCCAACGGCCAGCGACTGCGCCTCTCGGGCGAAGGCGAGGTCGGCGCGCTCGGCGGCCCGCCAGGGGACCTCTACGTCGTCGTCCAGGTGCAGGAGCACGAGTGCTTCCGCCGCGAGGCCGACGACCTCTTCTGCGAGGTCGACGTCAACTTCCCCACGCTGGTGCTCGGCGGTGACATCCGCGTCCCGACGCTCGACGACGAGGACGATCTCCGCATCCCGGAGGGCACGGCCGCCGGGACCGTGTTCCGGCTGCGCGGCAAAGGCATGCCCAGCGTCAGCGGCCGCGGGCGGGGCGACCTCCACGTGATGGTGCAACCCCGTACGCCGAAGAAGCTGACCAAAGAGCAACGCGCCGCCCTGGAACAGCTTGCCAAGGTGCTGCCCTCCGAGAAGACCGGCGCGCGCCCGCGTGACGAAGGCGGCGGGGAGCGGGGCGTGTTCGACCGCGTGAAAGACCTCTTCAGCTGATGGGCGCCTGGCCCGCCGTCGAAATCGTCTTCCCCGGTCCCGGTGCCGCCGGCGAACCCGGCGCGCTGACGCTGCAGGACCGCGTCATGGCGGATCTGGACGGCCTGGATATCGTCGCCATTTCCGAGCAGCCAGGCGAGACGTGGCAGGTCTTTTTCAGGAACGAGTCGGGTCGAGCGGCGGCCCTCGCCCTCCTCCACGCCACCAACGGACCGGGCGCGCTCGGACTCCGGCCCATCGACGTCGAGGACGAGGACTGGGCCCGCAGGAGCCAGGCGTCGCTGCTGGCCGTCCGCGCCGGGCGCATCGTGGTAGCCCCGCCGTGGGACTGCGAGACTTCGGCCGGCGACCCCGCGTTGACGACGGTGGTTATCGAGCCGGCGATGGGTTTCGGAAGCGGGCACCATGCGACAACCCGGCTCTGCCTGGAGGCGCTCCAACGGCTCGACCTGCGGAACTGCCGCGTCCTGGACGTAGGCACCGGCTCGGGAGTGCTGGCGATCTCCGCGGCCCTCCTCGGAGCGCCGACCGTCGTCGCGATCGACGTCGACTGCGATGCGCTGGATAATGCGCGGGGCAATGCGGCGCTGAACGGCAGCCCCCCAGCCGTCGAGTTCCGCCTGGCCGACTTCCGTGAGGAGCGGGGGCTCGAGGCCGACGTCGTGGTCGCCAATCTGACGGGCGGCATGCTCGCGGCGGGTGCGCCGGAGCTCGCGCGCACGGTGGCTCCGGGAGGGGCGCTGGTCCTCAGCGGCATCACCTCGGAAGAACGCGAGGCGGTCTACCGCGCGTTCCTCGACCGCTTTTCGATGGAATGGAACGCCGAAAAGGACGGGTGGTGCTGTGCGGTTTTCAGGGCGGCGCGTTGACGGCCAGCCGCCGGCGAAAGAAGCCAGAAGCAAGAAGCCAGAAGCCAGAAGCCAGAAGCCAGAAGCCAGAAGCAAGAAGCAAGAAGCAAGAAGACAGAATGCGAAACTAGCGCCTAGCGCCCAGTCCCTAGCCCCTGTTCCCCAACCCCCACACGTACTGCATCACGCTCAGCGCCACGATTGCCGCCGCGTCCGCGCGCAACGTGCGGGAGCCCAGCGTCAGTGTGAAGCAGCCGGCCTCGAGCGCCAGCGCCACTTCATCCTCCGCCCATCCGCCCTCGGGGCCGACCAGCAGCGTGGCGGACGAGGGGATGTCGGCCTGCGGCCAGGAGCCTTTTCCGGGAATCGCGGCAGCAGGCTCCACCAGCATGAACGCGGCGCCCTGCAGCCCGGCGCCCAGGCACGCCTGCAGCGAACACGGCGGGAGGACGTGGGGCACGACCGCCCGCCCGCACTGCTTCGCCGAGGCCACCGCGATGCGCTGCCAGCGATCGACGCGGCGCCCGCGGCTGAACGCCGCTTCCGGGACCTCTGTCCTGGCCGTCAGCAGCGGCTGAATCGCCGCGACGCCCATCATCACCGCATCGCGGATCACATCGTCGATCTTGTCGCCCTTGAGGACGGCCTGCGCGAGGGTCACCCGGACGGGCCATTCGAGGGCGGACTCGACGGGCTCTCCGATACCAACCACGACTCCGGCCCGGTCCGCCGAGATCACCCTGGCGTCGACCTCGCCGCCGCGTCCGTCGAAGAGCCGGACGGCCTGCCCGGCCTTGACGCGGAGGACGCGACGGAGGTGCACGGCCTCGTCTTCGGGCAGGGTGACGGTGCGGCTGCACGCGTCGAGCGACGGCACGTAGAGGCGCGGCACCATGCCGTAATTATAGACAAGGCGAGCTATACTCCACCGCAGGCCCGTATGTTCTTTCGCGGTCAGACCATCGGCAAGTACAAGATCCTATCGGCCCTGGGCAGCGGCGGCTTCGGAACGGTCTATCTTGCCGAAGACACCTGGATCGACAAGAAAGTCGCGCTCAAGGTGCCCCACCGGCAGAGCACGAACTTCGGCGAACTGCTGAGAGAGCCCCGCCTCCTCGCCAGCCTGAACCATCCGAACATCGTCACCGTGCTCACGGCCGAGAAGCAGGACAGCCTCTTCTTCATCGTCATGGAATACGTGGCGGGCGAAACCCTGGAGGGCGTCATCGGCCGGGAGGGCGCCCTCGAGATGACACGGGCCCTCGACTTCACGTGCCAGATCTGCAACGCCGTCGATCACGCCCATCGCCAGAACGTGCTGCACCGCGACCTGCGCCCGGCGAACATCATGATTGCCGAGAACGGCCTGGTGAAGGTCGCCGATTTCGGCACGTCGCGCTTCCTGGAGCTGGAGGCCGTCGGGACCACGGTCATCGGCAGCCCCCCGTACATGGCGCCGGAGCAGTTTCACGGCAAGGCGACGTTCGCGTCGGACATCTATTCGCTCGGCGTCACGATGTACCAGATGATGACGGGCACGCTGCCGTACCAGACGCCGGCGCCGGCCGACCTCGAGCGGCTGATGCGCGGCGAACTCGTGTCCCCGCCGCGCCTGCGGAACGGCCGCATCCCCCAGCGCATCAACGACGTCATTCTCAAGGCGATGGCGCCCGAGATGACCGAGCGGTACCAGAGGGCCGCCGACGTGCTGGAGGATCTGCTGGCGGCCGACCGCACGGTCCCGAGGCGGATCACGGAGCGTCCGGCCTCGACGCCGGCGCCGGAGCGGGTTGTGGCGCAGGCCCAGACCGCGGGGTCGAAGTCGCGCGAAAGCCTCCAGCCCCATTTCTGCTGGAACTGTAACAAGCCCCTGCCTGCCCGCCGGACGGACCGCTGTCCGTTCTGCACGAAGGAGCAGTAGAATACGCACTCCAAGGAGCTGATGATGGCGTTCTCGGGAATTGGGAAGGTGTGGATCAACGGTCAACTGGTGGAGTGGGCCGACGCCAAAATTCATATCGCATCGCACGTCATTCACTACGGAAGCGCTGTGTTCGAGGGGGCTCGCTGCTACAGCACGCCGAAAGGCTCCGCCTGCTTCCGGCTCGACGCCCACATGCGGCGGCTCATGGACTCGGCGAAGATTTACCGCATGGACCCGGCCTACACCCAGGCCCAGCTCGAAGCGGCGGTCCTCGACACGATCCGGGCCAACACGATGCAGGCCTGCTACATCCGGCCGCTCGTGTACCGGGGGTACGCGGCACTGGGCGTCAACCCGTTCCCCTGCCCCATCGACGCGGCGATCATGCTCTGGGAGTGGGGCACGTATCTGGGCGCCGACGCCCTCGAGAACGGCGTCGACGTCAAGGTGAGCTCGTGGTCGCGGATGGTGCCCGATTCGTTCCCGTCGCTCGCCAAGACGAGCGCCAACTACGCGAACGCCCAGCTCATCAAGATGGAAGCCATCGTCGACGGGTACGCCGAGGGGATCGCCCTCGACAGCTTCGGCTTCGTCAGCGAGGGGTCGGGCCAGAACATCTTCATCGTCCGCGATGGCGAGCTGTACACGCCGCCGATGGCTGCCGCGATCCTCCCGGGCATCACGCGCAACTCGGTCATCACGCTCGCGCAGGAGCTCGGCTATCGCGTCCACGAGGAGATGCTGCCCCGCGAAATCCTGTACATCGCCGACGAGCTCTTTTTCGCCGGGACCGCCGTGGAAATCACGCCGATCCGGTCAGTCGACAGGATTGTCATCGGGAACGGGGCACGCGGCCCGATTACCGCCGCCATCCAGCGGGCATTTTTTGACATCATTCAGGGCGCGGCGCCCGATACCCACAACTGGCTCACCTACGTCTACCAGGACGCGGGACCGGCGGCCGCGGCTGCGAGTAGCTAACCCATGCATATCAACGACTTGCTGACGACTGCCGTCGAAAGTGGAGCGTCGGACCTGCATCTGAAGGCCGGCTCCGCACCGATGATACGCGTGGCGGGCGGCCTGGTCCCGGTCCCGGGGGCCAAGAAACTGTCTCCAGACGACACCATCGCCATGGCGGCGGCGGTGGTCCCCGCGGGGATGCGGGAACGGTTCAAGAAATCGCCCGAGGTGGATCTGGCCTACAGCGTCGCAGGCCTCGGGCGCTTTCGCTGCAGCGTGTTCCAGCAGCGGAACACCGTCGGGCTGGTGCTCCGCGTCATCCCCGTGCAGATCCGCACCGTCGAGGAGCTGAGCCTGCCGGCGGTCATCTCGAAGATCGCCGACGAGGAACGCGGTCTCGTCCTGGTCACTGGAACGACGGGCAGCGGCAAGAGCACGACGCTCGCCGGGATGGTCGATCGCATCAACCGCACGCGGTGCGTCCACGTGCTCACCATCGAAGACCCCATCGAGTTCCTGCACAAGGACCACAAGTCGATCATCAACCAGCGCGAAGTGGCGACCGACACGCGCTCGTTCGCCCACGCGATGCGCGCCGCCCTGCGACAGGATCCCGACGTGATTCTGGTCGGCGAGATGCGCGACTTCGAAACGGTCGAAACCGCGCTGCTCGCGGCCGAGACGGGGCACCTGGTGTTCTCGACGCTCCATACGCTGGACGCCACCGAGACCATCAATCGCATCATCGCCGTCTTCCCGCCGCACCAGCAGAAGCAGATCCGCCTCCAGCTGGCGTCCGTGCTGCGGGCGGTCATCTCGCAGCGCCTCGTTCCGCGGGCGGACGGCCAGGGCCGCTGCCCGGCCGTCGAAGTGCTGGTCACCACGCCGTTCATCCGCGACTGCATCGTCGACAAGGAAAAGACCCACCTCATCCAGACGGCCATTGCCGCCGGAACATCCCAGTACGGGATGCAGACGTTCGACCAGTCGCTCCTCGGGCTGCTGCGGAAGAACCTCGTCACCTACGACGAGGCGCTCCGGTGGTCGACCAACATCGACGAGTTCAAGCTGAAGGTGCAGGGCATCGCCACCGCTTCCGACGAGGCGCAGGAGCAGATGGCGCGCGGCGTAGTCGGCGGCAGCGAAGCCCCGCCCGAGGTTACACGATTCGCGCGGAAATAAGGCCCGTGCGGCGCACGCCGTCATCGGTACCGGCCGACCCGGAGGACGCCCGGAAAGCGGCGCACGGAGCGGCCCTCCGCCTCCTCGCCGGCCGGGAGATGTCGAGTGCCCGCCTCCGGGAGCGCCTCGGCGAGCGCGGGTATCCGGAGGACGTGATTCAGGGTATCGTCGAGCGGCTGACGCGAGTCGGTATCCTCGACGACCGGCGTGCCTCGCTGGCCGCCGCGAGGACGCTCGTGGCCGTCCGCCACCGGGGCCGGCACCGTGTGGCCCGCGAGCTCGAACGGTTCGGCTTCTCGAAGGAACAGGCGAACGACGCCACCGAGTCGGTCATGACCGAGACCGACGAGCGCGAAATCGTCGCCAGGGTCGTGGCATCGAAGCTTCGAGGCCGCCGCTCCATTCCCGACCCCGCATCCTACAGGCGGCTGTACGCGGCGCTCCTGCGTCGCGGTTTCCCGGCCGACCTCATCCGCACCGCCCTGCGGCCCTACTGGCAACACAGAGCCGAACCGCAGCAGGAATAGAAGCCAGAAGAACAGCCTGTACCGCGGCGCTCGGGCCTTCCTTCTGGCTTCTGACAGTCGTCAGTTGATCCGTCTGGCTTCTTGCTTCTGACCGTCGTCCGCCCCCAGCCCCCAGCCACTAGCCCCCAATCCCCGGTCAATTGCTAGAATAGCGAGATGACGTCCAGCGAATTGCGCCGCTCATTCCTCGGATTCTTCGAGCAGCATGGCCACCGCGTCGTCGCGAGTTCTCCGCTCGTGCCGGGAGACGATCCCACGCTGCTGTTCACCAACGCGGGGATGAACCAGTTCAAGGATGTGTTTCTCGGGCGGGACAGGCGGGACTACCGGCGTGCGGCCAGTTCGCAGAAGTGCATGAGAGTCAGCGGCAAGCACAACGACCTCGAGAACGTCGGGCCGTCGCTCAGGCATCACACCTACTTCGAGATGCTGGGCAATTTTTCCTTCGGCGATTACTTCAAAGACGACGCCATCACCCTCGCCTGGGCCCTCCTGACTGATGTGTGGAAACTGCCCGCGGACCGCCTCTTCGCCACGGTGTTCCGCGGGGACGTCGACGTGCCCCGCGACAACGAGGCGTACGAGTACTGGCTGCGGGTCCTGCCAGCCGCGCGCATCGCGGAACTGGGCGCGGCTGATAATTTCTGGTCCATGGGCGAAACCGGACCTTGCGGACGGTGCTCCGAGATTCACTATTACCGCGGCGACCAGCTCTCCTGCCCGGAGCCGGTGTGCCGCGGCGTGGAGTGCTCCTGCGACCGCTTCGTCGAGGTCTGGAACAACGTGTTCATGGAGTTCGACCGCCAGCCGGACGGCTCGCTCTTGGCGCTGCCGGCGCCGTCGATCGACACGGGGATGGGCCTCGAGCGCATCACCGCCATCATGCAGGGCACGCTTTCGAACTACGATACGGACCTGTTCCAGCCCCTGATCGAGGCGATCGGCCGGCTCTCCGGCCGCCAGTACAAGGGCACGATGGAGCCGTCGGACGTGTCGGCCAGGGTCATTGCCGACCACGCCCGCGCCATGACCTTTCTCATCGCGGACGGTGTGGTGCCCTCGAACGAGTGGCGCGGCTACGTGCTGCGCAAGATCATGCGCCGGGCGATGCGTCACGGAAACCGACTGGGTCTCACCGAGCCGTTCCTGTGCACACTGGTCGATGTGCTGGTCGCCCAGATGGGCGATGCGTACCCGGAGCTGAAGTCCGGCCACGACTACGTGTCCAAGGTCGTCGCCAGCGAAGAGGGCCGATTCGAGGCGGTGCTGACCGCCGGTCTCCCCCGCCTCGAGGACCTGCTCGACCAGTCGGCCTCTTCCGGAATCCTCCGGGGTGAAGACGTCTTCAGGCTGTATGACTCGTACGGTCTTCCCGTGGAGTTCATCGAGGACACGGCGGCCCAGCGGAGTGTCACGATCGATCGCGAGGGCTTCGAGCACGCGATGGAAGCCCAGCGCGGGCGGGCCCGGGCGAACAGCGCGTTCGGAGGGGCTCAGCAGGCCGACTTCTTCGCTCCCGACGACAGCACGCGCGCGATGCTCGCGCAGGCCGGCGACACCTTCGAGGGCTACTCGGCCACCCGGCTGGCCAGCGTGCCCGTGCTCGCGCTCTTCGATGCCTCCGGCAAGGAGGTCTCCTCGCTCGATGCCGGAGCGGCGGGATTCGTCGTGCTCGCGCGGACGCCCTTCTACGTCGAGTCGGGCGGCCAGGTCTCGGACATCGGGCGCATCTTCTCCGAATCCGGGAAGTTCACGGCGGATGTCCAGGGCGTCGCCAAAGCGACCGGGTGGCCGAGGCTGCACCAGGTGCAGGTCGTGCAGGGCACGGTGAAGGCGCGCGACCTGGTGAGCGCCGAGGTCAGCGGCGAACTGCGCGACGCCACCCGGCGCAATCACACGGCCACGCACCTGCTGCACGCCGCGCTTCGCCGGGTTCTCGGAACCCACGTGAAGCAGGCCGGCTCGATGGTGTCGCCGGACCGCCTCCGGTTCGACTTCGTGCACTACGCCCCGCTCACGCGCGAAGACATCGTCGAGATCGAGCGACTGGTGACGGTCGAGGTGTGCCGGAATACCCCGGTCCAGACCGAGGTGCGGTCGACGCAGGAGGCGGTCGCCGCCGGCGCGATGGCCCTGTTCGGCGAGAAGTACGGGGACACGGTGCGGGTGGTTTCCGTCCCCGGATTCAGCTTGGAGTTGTGCGGCGGCACACACTGCCAGGCCACGGGCGACATCGGGCCGTTCGTCGTCCTGCAGGAGAGCGGCATCGCGGCCGGCGTGCGGCGGATCGACGCGCTCACCGGCCTCGGCGCGCTGACGCACATCCAGGGCCAGCACGCCGCGCTCACCGGGGTGCTGACGCGCCTCAACGTCGGCGCCGCGCACGCCGGGGAGGCTATCGACCGCCTGCATGCCGACGTGAAACGCCTCGGCCGGGAAGTCAGCCAGGCGCGAATGAAGGCCGCGTCGGGCGACGTGTCGGCCGCCGCCGGCGAGGTGGTGCAGTTCGGCGATGTCCGCGTCATGACACGAAAAGTCGATGATCTCGACGCCGCCGCCCTCCGTGAGCTGGCGGACTCGCTGAAGAGCACCCTCGGCCGCGGAGTGGTGGTGCTCGGCGCCGCCGCCGAGGACAAAGTGCAGTTTGTGATCTCGGTCACCTCCGACCTGACCGGCCGCATTCACGCGGGCAAGCTGGTGAAGCAGCTCGCGCCGATGGTCGGCGGCGGAGGCGGCGGCCGGCCCGACTTTGCCCAGGCGGGGGGCCGCCAGCCGGACAGGCTCGACGACCTGCTGGCCGCCAGCCGGGAGGCGATCGGGAAGCTGCTCGGACCCTGAAGTTTTCCGCCTCTGGGGCCGATACCCCCCAGGAAGACCATGTTTGTCTCGAAGATCGCCTGCGCGCTCGTGGTCACCCTGGCCGTCGCGGCGCTGCCCCGTCCCGCGGCGGCCCAGATTTACGCGTGGAAGGACGCCGAGGGCAACCAGGTGTTCTCCGACCGGACGCCGACCGGCGAATACCGCACCTTCGCCGTCCCAGGCTCGGCCCTTCGGTCCACCCGCCCGGCGACGGGCAAGGACGTCAGCCGCTACGACAGCATCATCGACGAAGCGGCCGCCCGGCACGCCGTCAGGCCGGACCTGGTCCGGGCGGTGATCCAGGTGGAATCCGGGTTCGACCCCCGGGCGCGCTCGCCGAAGGGCGCCATGGGCCTCATGCAGCTGATGCCAGGCACGGCGGCGGAGTTCGGCGTCCGCAATCCGTTCGACCCGGCCGAGAACATCAGCGCCGGCGTCGCCTACCTCCGCTCGCTCCTCAACCGCTACGGAAACGAAACCCTGGCCCTGGCCGCGTACAACGCCGGCCCTGGCGCAGTGGACCGCCACGGCAAGGCCGTGCCGCCCTACCGCGAGACCCGCGAGTATGTGAGCCGGGTGAAGAGGATCACGCCGGCGCAGCCGGACACGACCGCCAGGCGCATCATCTACAAGACGTACGAGCTGGTCGACGGCCAGCCCGTGGCCCGCTATACCGACACGCGCCCCACTTCCGGCCCCTACGAAATCGTCCGTTAGCCCCAGCAGGGACTCAGCTCAACACAGGGACTCCTGAAGGGCGGTGCTGGCGAGGCGCTGGAAGCCGGCCAGGCCGGTGGCTGGCAGGACGGCCGGGCCCTCCGCGTGGCGAACGGTGTCCGGAGCCTCGCCGGGCCAGGGCTGCAGCATCTCGACGGGCAGCGCCAGCAGGCCGCTCACGACCCAGGGGCAGTACTTCGAGCCGGCGCCCCTCGCGATGAGCGTCCTGGCGGCCGGCACGGACAGGCGGTCCCGGTAGTCGCGCGAACTCGTCAGCGCGTCGAACGTGTCCATCACGGCGACGATCCGGACCGTGTACGGAATGGACGGATGCGCGAGCTTGTCCGGGTATCCGCTCCCGTCGCCGCGCTCGTGGTGATGGATCACGATGGCGCTTACCTCGTCGTCGAATCCCGAGCGGTGGCAGATCTCCGCCCCCAGTTCCGGATGGATCTTCAACTCCTGCCACTCGCGGGCGTTGGGCCGTCCGGTCTTCTGGAGAATGCGTGACGGCGTCAGCATCTTTCCGACGTCGTGCAGCAGCGCCCCGAGACGGAGCGTCTCGATGACGTCGTCCGCGAGTCCGAACTGCATCGCGAGCCTGACCGAGTAGGCCGACACCCGGCGGCTGTGGGCCGCGACTGCAGGCCGCTTCATCTCGAGCGCGGCGAGCACCGCGTCGACGCGTCCCAGATCCGTGTGAAACATGCTGCTCCCGCTGACTCGGCACTCGCCGCTGCGCGCGGTGGACCCGCCCGGCGGCCGCCGTTCACCGGTATCTCTGGCAAGGGCGGTACCACCCGCGCGGGGGCAACGCCGCTTCCCCCTGCTGCGCAGGTCCTCACGGCAGTGCACGCCCCGCCCCGGCCAGGGGAGCCACACGAAACGGAGGCCGGACGTCCGCTTCTGTAGCTCGCGCGAAATGGCGTGAAATGCTATGATTGGAGATTCGACGGGCAGGCATGGGGCCCGCCCGTGGGCAACGTGAGTCAGAGGATACTGTGGCCAGTCATGCATCCGCGCTGAAGGCGCACCGCCAGAACGTCGTCCACCGCGAGAGGAACCGCCAGCTGCGTTCCAAGCTCCGCGGGTCGCTCCGGTCCATCCGTGCGCTCATCGACAAAGACGAGTTCGGAAAAGCCAGGACCGAGATGAAGGGCACGATCTCCCTGATTGACCGGATGGTCACCAAGGGCGTGATCCACAAGAACGCGGCGGCCCGCTACAAGTCGCGGCTGCAGACGCGCGTCAGCGCCTCGCCCGCGGCGTAAGCCCGAGAGGGCGCCAGCCGGCGCCCTTCCCTATCCGCACAACTCAACGACGAGCCGCTCGAGGAGCACTCTCGGGTCGCCGCCCGAGGACTTCAGGGCGAGGTCTGTCCGGAAGACCGCGTCCACGGCGGCCGGCACGCGCCGGGTCGGCAGCTTCGTGGCCACGAACCAGCGGATCTGGCCGAGGATCATCGGCGGATACTCGCCGGCGTCGAATTTCATCGCCAGTTCCCGGAGCGCGTCGCCGGCGGCGCCGCGTTCGATGGCGTTGGTCATGGCCCAGGGATGCTGTGTGGTCGGCGCGCCGGCGATCTCGCGCACCGCCGCTTCGGTGATGATGCCGTCACCCGACGCGAAGAGCACCGCGCGCTCGCATTCCGCCCGCAGGCGCGCGATATCGCCGCCGGCCCGGCCGACCAGCAGCCTCGCCGCGGCCGGGTCGATGCGGACGCCCTCGGCCGCCGCCTCGGCCGTCACCCACGCGACGGCGTCGCCGCCTCCCGGCAGCGGGTCGCAATCCACGATCACGGCGTATTGCTCGAGCAGTTTCACGGGCTTCAGGCTGCGATTCAGCCCGGAGCCTGCGACAAACACCAGCACCGCGTCGGGCGAGGGGTTCGCCAGGTACTCCTCGAACGCCTCGAGCTCGGCTTCCCCGGCCGCCTTCTGGATCACTCTCCGGCCCTTCCTGGCCGACGGCGCTTCGGCCGGCTTCACGGACTCGTCGTCTCCCGCCTTGAAGATCGACATGAGCCTCTCGGCCTGGGCCACGACGATGATGCGCCTCGGGACCATCATCGGCAGCGTCCGCGCCAGCTGCAGCACGGTCCAGAACTGCTTGCGCGCCTCCTCCCGCTGCTCCGGAGGAAACAGTTTGTCGACGTTGAAGGGACGGAAATCGGCCTCGATGGACTCGACGAGCCGGCCGACCAGCGCCAATTTCAGGGTATCGTCGGGGCCGCGGAGCAGGTAGATCGGGTCGAACCGCCCGCGGTCGATGTCCTGCTCGAACGACTGCGGGGTGAGCTGGCGCGGCGGCACGTCCGGTCGCCCTGCCTAAAAGGCTTCGAGAATGGCGCTGACCACGGTGCGAGCGAAGTCGTTCGCCACCCGTTCGAGCGCATTGGAACTCTGCCCGAAGAACGCCGACGGGTTGCCCGCCTGCGTGTCGGGCGGCAGGTCGTATTCCTCGCGGAACACCATCGACGGGTTCTCCCACAGCGCCTTGTTCGTCTTCAGGTCGACGAACTCGATCTTCGTGTTGATGACGATGATGTACCGCGTGGCCTGCTGGTTCTCGTTGAAGTTCGCCGGCACGATCGAGAGGTTGGTGATCGTTCCGCGCAGCACCGCGTCCGCCCCCGACTCCTGCGCGAGCACCTGGTAGCGCCCGCGGCCGATGAACTCGCTGCGCACGCGCTCGGTGAACCGCCGCTCCACCTCCAGGAAGGTCGTCTGGTTGGCGAATTGCGGCACGCCGATCACGCGGATCGAATCGGGCAGGAACGACCCCCGCCCCGCGAGCGAATAGCCGCAGCCGGAGCCGGCAAGGGCCATCGCGGCGACGAGCAGCAGATTCAAAACGGTTCGCACGGCTCCAGCCTACCTGATCACGATGCTGACGAGCTTGCCTTTGGCGACAATGACCTTCACGATCGACTTGCCGGCGACGTGCGTCGCCACCGACGGATCGGCGAGCGCGGCTTCTCGAATCGCGTCCTCGCTGCTGTCGGCCGGCACGGTCACCCTCCCGCGGACCTTCCCGTTGACCTGCACCGGGATGACGACGTCGTCGGCTCTGGCGACGGCGGCGTCGGAGGTTGGCCACGGCGCGAACACGATGCCGCCCTCGTGCCCGGTGTGCTCCCACAGCTCCTCGGCCATGTGCGGGGTGAAGGGCGACAGCATGAGGATGAGCGCCTCGATCGCCTCCTTGAGGACGGCCTGCGTCCCTGGGCTTTCGGCCGGAGCCTGGCTCTCGGTCCGCCTGGCCACCGGACCGGCAACCGTGTGCTGATCCGAAAACTGGTAGAGCTCGTTGACCAGTTCCATCAGCGCCGACACCACCGTGTTCAGGTGGACGCGAGGCTCGATGTCCTGTGTCACACGGCGGATGGTGTCGTGCGTCTTCCGGCGGAGCGCCCGCTCCGCGGCCGTCAGGTCGGCCACGACGCCCTCGATCGCGGGCGCCGCCGCCACCGTCTCCCGCCACTGCTGCACGATGCGCCAGACGCGCATCAGGAACCGGAACGCGCCTTCGAGCCCGGCGTCAATCCACTCCAGTTCCTTCTCGGGCGGCGCCATGAACATCACGTACAGGCGCAGCGCGTCGGCCCCGTACTTCGCGATCATGTCGTCGGGATCGACGACGTTGCCCTTCGACTTCGACATCACCGCGCCGTCCTTGAGGACCATGCCCTGCGTGAGCAGGTGGCTGAACGGCTCGGCGTGGTTCACAAGGCCCAGGTCGCGGAAGACCCGCGCAAAGAACCTGGAGTAGATGAGGTGCAGGATGGCGTGCTCGATGCCGCCGCTGTAGAAGTCCACCGGGGCCCAGTAGGCCACCGCCGCGGGGTCGAAGGGCAGACTGGCGTTCTTCGCGTCGCAGAACCGATAGTAGTACCACGAGGAGTCCACGAACGTGTCCATCGTGTCGGTCTCGCGGCGCGCGGGGCCGCCGCACGTCGGGCACGCGACGTTGACGAACTCGGGGGCGCTCGCCAGCGGCGATTCCCCTTTCCCGGTGAACTCCGCGACGGCCGGCAGTGTGACCGGGAGCTGATCGTCCGGGACCGGCACCAGTCCGCACGACGGGCAGTGGATGATCGGAATCGGCGTGCCCCAGTACCGCTGCCGGGAAATGCCCCAGTCTCTCAGGCGAAACTGGACCGTGCGCTGGCCGATGCCGCGACGCTCGGCCTTCTCCGCCATGACCCGCAGCGCCTCTTCCGACCACAGGCCTGTGTAGTCTCCCGAGTCGACCACGCGCCCCGGCTCCGAGTAGGCTTCGGCCATCGTGTTGGCGTCGAGCGGGGCGGCTCCCCCCTCCGGCTGAATCACCACGCGGACGGGCAGGCCGTATTTCCGCGCGAACTCGAAGTCGCGCTGATCGTGCGCGGGCACCGCCATGACCGCGCCGGTGCCATACTCGCCGAGCACGAAATTGGCCACCCAGATGGGTACGGGCGCTCCCGTGAACGGGTTCAGCGCGACACGGCCCGTGCTGAACCCTTCCTTCTCGACCTCGCCTTTGAGCCGCGCGCCGCGATCCTGGCGGCGGAACCTGGCGGCTGCGGCCCGCATGGCTGCCGGGTCGTCCGACGCCGCGGCGAGACGTTCCACCAGCTCGTGCTCGGGCGCGAGCAGCACGAAGGTCGCGCCGAAAATCGTGTCGATTCGTGTCGTGAAGACCTCGATGTCCGCCGACGCGCCGGTGCCGGTCGTGTCGACCAGCGGGAAGCGCACGCGCGCGCCCTCGGAGCGCCCGATCCACTCCCGCTGCATCGTGAGCACGCGCTCGGGCCAGTCTCGCAGGCCTTCGAGCGCGTCCAGCAACTCCTCCGCGTAGTGGGTGATCCGCAGGAACCACTGCTCGAGGTCCCGGTGCACGACCGGCGTCTGGCACCGCCAGCACCCGCCGTCGACGACTTGTTCGTTCGCGAGCACCGTCTGGCAGGAGGAGCACCAGTTGACCGTCGCGAGGCGTCGATAGGCCAGATCGCGTTCGACCATCCGCAGGAACAGCCACTGGTTCCACTTGTAGTAGTCCGGCAGGCACGTGGCCAGTTCGCGCTCCCAGGCGTAGCTGATGCCCAGGCGCTCGAGCTGGCCCTTCATGTGGGCGATGTTCGCCAGCGTCGACGTCCGCGGGTGGATGCCATTCTTGATCGCCGCGTTCTCCGCAGGCAGGCCGAAGGCGTCCCAGCCGAAGGGGTGCAGCACGTTGAAGCCGCGCATCCGCTTCGTGCGCGCCATCACGTCGCCGATCATGTAATTGCGGACGTGGCCGACGTGGGCGTGCCCGGACGGATACGCGAACATCTCGAGGCAGTAGAACTTCGGCTTCGACGGGTCCTCGGTGACCTCGAACGCGCGGCTGTCCCGCCACCGCTGCTGCCACTTCCGCTCGATGGCCTGCGGGTTGTACTCGCTCATATCCTGTCGATTATAGTCCACGCCAGAAGGCCGACTGGACCGCGCGGGCCTGCTCCGCCGCCGCCAGGCCGCGCCCGGTCGAGCCTCCTCCCGCGCCGGGAACCAGATCGACCTCCGGGCCGCCCTCCATCGCCGAGAGACTGGCCCGAAGCGACGCCGCCAGCGCTCGCAGGTGGTAACCGCCCTCGGTGACGAGCACGACCCGGCCGGCCGCGCAGCCGTCCGCCACGGCGCACAACCGGCCGGTCAGGCGGGCGAAGCCGTCCGCGCTCATCCGCATGCCCCCGATCGGATCCTCCTCGTGCGCGTCGAAACCCGCGGAGATGACCAGCAGCTCGGGGTCGAACAGGCGGGTGAGCGGCGCCACGATTCCGTCGAACACCACGGCGTAGTCGCCATCGGTGGCGCCGCGCTCCATCGGCACGTTGACCGTGAACCCGCGGCCGGCGCCCACGCCCACGTCGTCCGCGCGTCCGGTGCCCGGGTAGAGCGGCCACTGGTGGGTCGATACGTAAAGCACCCGAGGATCCGCCTCGAAGATCTCCTGCGTCCCGTTTCCGTGGTGCACGTCGAAATCGATAATCGCCACGCGCTCGAGGCCGCGCGCGAGCGCGTGTGCGGCCGCCACGGCCGCGTTGTTGATCAGACAGAATCCGCGGGCCTGATCGCGGCTGCTGTGATGGCCGGGAGGACGCACCAGCGCGGCGGCCCGACTGGCCCTGCCCTCCAGCACGGCGTCGACGGCGCCCAACGCCGCCCCGGCAGCCAGTTGCGTGACGTCCCAGGACTCCGCCGAGGTGAAGGTGTCGGGATCGAGCATCACCGCGCGCCCGGCCGCCGCCTCCAGCGTCTCGACGAAACGCGCGCTGTGGGCGCGGAGGATCGCGTCGCGCGGGGCCGGCGCCGGTTGGGCCACGCCTCCTCCCCGCTGCCGCCATTGCCCTGCGACCGCGTCCATCACATCCTGCCGACCGGGGCGGTCGGGATGGCCTGGAGGAGGCGTATGTTCGCCAAACCGCGCACTGGTGAAGACGAGGACCGGCATCACGCCTCCCGCCCGGCCAGGTAGCACGCGCGCCGGCGCAGCCCCTCGAGCACGGCCTCGAGATCCCGGCACGCCTGCGCCTGCGCCTCGTCGCTCAACCCGCGAGCGACCTCGATGGGCGCCCCGAGCACCAGGTGCACGCGGCTGAAGGGCCTGGGAATCTGCGCGCGGTCCCAGCTTCGAAGCTCCCAGCTCCGCTCGGCCTCGATGTGGCACGGCAGCACCGGCGCGCCGGTCGCGCCGGCCAGCCACACCGCGCCCGGCTTCGCCACGCGCGCGGGCCCCCTGGGCCCGTCCAGCGTGAACGCGGCCGGACGGCCCGCGCGAACGTCCCGCACCAGCTGCAGCGTGGCCGCCCGGGCGTTGCGCGAACTCGACCCGCGGGCCGTACCGTAGCCGAAGCGCCGGAGGATCCGCGCGATCCATTCGCCGTCGAAGTTCTCGCTGGCGATGGCGATGATGCCGCGGTCGCGGAAGAAGAATGTCATCGGCAGGATGCGCCCGTGCCAGAACGCGAGGACATAGGGACGTCCCGGACCGCCGACGGCGTCGAGGTGCTCTCCGCCGTCGATGCGGAGGCGCAACGTGAGGCCGAGCAATGCGACAAGCGGGGCGCCGATCGCGGAGATCGCCGCAACCTCGGCGCGCCTCAGGCGGGAGTCCCGCCAGCTCGAGGTGCGGCTCACGGGCGTGGCACGGCCGCCGGCGCGGCGGCCTTCATTCTGCCGTCCACGAAGCTCATCAGGTCGACGAACTCGACCTGGGTGTTCGCGCTGGCCTGCGCGCCCTTCAGCATGATCGAGCAGAAGGGGCAGGCCGTCACGACCGTGGCCGCACCGGTGCGCTGCAGCTGATCGAGACGCTCCTGGCTGATGCGCCGGCCTTCCTCGTGCTCCTCGAAAAGCAGGCCGCCGCCCGCCCCGCAGCAGAAGGGGTTTGCCCCGTGGCGATCGGGCTCGCGGACCGCGGCGCCGAACCGCGCCAGCAGATCGCGCGGCTCGCCGGTGATGCCCGCATACCGGCCGAGGTAGCACGGGTCGTGGAACGTGACGTCCTCGCGGCCCGGCACCGCCATTGAGCGCGTCAACTCCGCGACCAGACTCGCCGAGTGGACGATCTCGGCGGTGAACCCGAACTCTCGGTAGTCGGTCCCGATCGTCCGGAGGCAGTGCGGGCAGGAGGTCACGATCTTCGCCACGCCGGCCGCCGTGAAGTCCTCGATGTTCGCCCGCGCCAGCTCCTGGAACTGATACTCGTTGCCCGTGCGCTTGGCGAGGTCGCCGGTGCAGCGCTCCTTCGCCAGGACACCGAACGTGACCCCGCCCGCCCGCAGGATGTCGAACAGCGACCGGAGCGACTTCTGGAAGTCGGCTTCGAACGACCCGGCGCAGCCCAGCCACACGAGGTACTCGTGGCGCGACGGATCGAAGATCTCGACGCCGGCCGACTGGACGAACTTCTGCCGGAGGTCGGCGCCGAGGCCCCAGATGTTGCCGCGGCGCTCGAGGTGGTTGTAGACGGCCGCCAGAGCACCGGGCGCTTCGCCGTTCGACGCGAGCCCGCGCCGGGCGCCGATGATGAGCGGCAGGTGCTCGACGCCGACCGGGCACTGCGCCTCGCACGCGCCGCACGTCGTGCACTGCCACAGGACCTTCGCGTCGAAGACCTCGGCGAGCGTCGTCTCGAACCGGCCGGCGAGCAGCGCCGCTTCGTTCTGGAGGATCAGCGTCTTCGGGTTGAGCGGCTTGCCGGTGGCGTGCGCCGGACAGTTCACCTGGCAGCGGCCGCACTCGACGCAGGTGAAGGCGTCGAGCACCTGCTTCCGTTCGACGTCCGCCACGGTTTCGAGCCCGACCTGCTCCCGCTCGAAATCCAGGTTCGGCACCGTCCCGAGGACCGGCGAACGCAGGTAGACCGTCAGCGGCGACAGCACGAGATGGAAGTGCTTCGAATCCGGAATGAGGACCAGGAAGCCCAGGATCACGAGCGCATGGATCCACCAGTTGATGCGGGCCGCCAGGCCGGCCTCCCACCGGAAAGCGATCAGAAACGTGACCATCAGGGTCAGGATGAAGAACCCGATGAGCACCGACTCGCCTGACACATGCTCACCCAGGGCCGCCGGCCTGACAATCGCGCGCCGCACGAGCAGGCCGATGATGCCGGCGCTCACCGCCACCGAAAACGGCACGAGCGCCAGCGCGTAGAGACGGAACCACCGCGCGCCGGTGAAGTCCGCGATGCCGAGGCCGGCAAGGAACTCGACACCCGTATACAGCGCGAACGCCGTGAAGCCCCAGTAGACACCGAGGTGGGCGATGCCCACCAGCGGGCGCTCGGCGATGGTGCGCGACTGGAAGATGACTTCGCTGACAAAACGCAGCAGGCGGCGCCCGGTCTCATCGTCGCCGACGCGGACGTTGTTCGGGGCCCGCAGGATGAGCCGCGCGCGCGTCCACACCTGCGCCGCGAAGGCTGCGGCGAATCCGAGCACGAGGATGCGGAAGATCCAGGTCTCGGTGGCGTGCACTAGCCCTTCAGCTCCTTGATGACGGCCGGCACGATCTCGAACAGATCGCCCACGACGCCGTAATCCGCCACTTCGAAGATCGGGGCCTCGGGATCCTTGTTGATGGCCACGATCGTGCGGGCGCCCTTCATGCCGACCAGGTGCTGGATGGCGCCGGAGATGCCGAGGGCGAGATACAGCTTCGGCGCGACAGTCTGGCCGGAGCTGCCAATCTGCCGATCCATGGGCAGCCAGCCCGCGTCGCAGATCGGGCGCGACGCCCCGATGTCGGCGCCGATCGCCGCGGCGAGCTGCTGCGCGAGCACCACCTTCTCGGCTTCCTTGATGCCGCGGCCGACGGCGACGATCCGCTCGGCCTGCGTCAGGTCGACCGCCTGCTTCGCCTCCCGGAACGGGGCCTCGGGCGCCTGGCGGATCGCTCCGGCGTCGACGCTGACCGCGACGGTCCGGACAGGCGCCGGTGCCGCGCCGCGCACCAGGGAGTCCGCCCGGATGGCGCCGATCTGGAACGTAGCCAGCGCAGGCCCGTCAACGGCCACATCCGCGAGCAGCCTTCCCTGGAAGACAGGGCGCACGAACAGACGCCGCGCGCCGTCGCTCTTCGTGCCGATGCAGTCGGTCACCAGCGCGCGGCCGAGATGGACCGCCAGCGCCGGCGCGAAGTCCCGCGTTTGATACGTGTGCGGGAGCCACACGCTCTCCGGCTGCTCGGCGGCGACCACCTGGCCGAGGGCCGACACGAACCCGTCGAGCGTGTACGGCGAGAGCGCCGGAGCCTCGACGCGCAGCACTTCCGTCACAGCGGCGGCCGCCAGTTCGCCGGCCGCCGCGCCGGTCGCGGCGCCGAGCACGGCCACCTTCACCGGGCCGCCGGCCTGTTGTGCCGCCGCGATCGTCTCCCAACTGGACCTGTTCAAGGTCCCGCTCTGCTGTTCCGCGATCACCAGAATCATGAGATCACCCGCGCTTCGTCCCGGAGCGCCGCGACGAGCGCCTTGGCTGCCTCCGCGGGGCTTCCGCCGATCATCTGCGTCTGCTTGCGCTTCTCGGGCACGTAGAGACCGACGATCTGTTGCCGCGACGCGAGCCCGGATGGTGGAGCCACCTTCCGGATCTCCTTCTTCTTGGCGGCCATGATGCCCTTCAGCGTGGCATAGCGAAGCTGGTTGATGCCGCTCTGGATCGTCAGGAGCGCGGGCATGGGGAGCGTCACCCACTGGAACCAGCCGCCCTCGAGCTCGCGCTTCACGCGGAGGCCCGGCCCCTGGGCGTCCACTTCCATGATGATGGTCGCCGACGCGATGCCCAGGAGCGAGGCGAGCATCACCCCGGTCTGGGCGCTTCCCTGGTCGTCGGACTGGAGCCCTGTCAACACGAGGTCGAACGCCTCGTCGCGCATGGCGGACGCGAGCGCTTCGGCCACGGCGAACGCGTCGGCGTGCGCGAGCGCGTCGTCTTCGACGTGGATGGCGCGGTCCGCCCCGCGGGCGAGCGCCTCGCGCAGCGCCTGGGACACGCGGGCGGGGCCCACCGAGCAGACCACCACTTCCCCGCCGTGCTTCTCCTTGAGGCGGAGCCCCTCTTCGAGGGCGTAGGCGTCGGGCTCGTTGAGCTCGAAGGTGGCGTCCTGGTCTCGGACCCACGTCTTCTGCTCGTTGACGCGCGGCTGCCAGTCGCGCGACGGAACCTGCTTGAGGCACACGGCGATCTTCATGGCGGGACGCTCCGGGCGTCAGCCGTCGAAACGGCGAAGCAGCAGCGCGGCGTTGGTGCCGCCGAACCCGAAGGAATTGGACATCGCGTACGTGATCGGCGCGGTCCTGGCCTTCCAGGGCACGTAGTCAAGGGTGCACTCCGGGTCCGGAGTGTCCTGGTTGATCGTCGGTGGCATCGTCTGGTGGTAGACGGCCAGCGCCGTGATGCCGGCCTCGATGCCGCCCGCCGCGCCGAGCGTGTGGCCGACCATCGACTTGGTGGACGACACGCCGATGCCGTCCGCGTGCGGGCCGAAGAGCGTGCGGATAGCCAGCGACTCGAGTTTGTCGTTGAACGGCGTGGACGTGCCGTGGGCGTTGATGTACTGCACGTCGCCGGGGCCGACGCCAGCCGAGGCCAGCGCCATCGCCATCACGCGAACCGCCCCGTCGCCGTCCTCCGACGGCGCCGTGATGTGGTACGCGTCGGCCGTCGCCCCGTAGCCGACGACCTCGGCGTACACCCGGGCGCCGCGCCGGCGGGCGCGTTCCAGCTCTTCGAGGACGAGGACGCCCGCGCCTTCGCCGATGACGAAGCCGTCGCGTTCCTTGTCGAAGGGGCGGCTCGCGCGCCCGGGTTCGTCATTGCGCGTCGAGAGCGCGCGCATGGCGGCGAAGCCGCCGACGCCCATCGGAGTGATGGCCGCCTCGGATCCGCCGGCAATCATCGCGTCCGCGGCGCCGCGCCGGATGATTTCGAACGCCTCGCCCACGGCGTGCGCCGACGCGGCGCAGGCGGTCGATGTCGAGAGATTGGGGCCCTTCGCCCCGAGCCGGATCGACACCTGCCCGGCGGCCAGGTTGATGATGGCCGCGGGGATGAAAAACGGGGAGATCTTTCGCGGGCCTCCCTCGAGCAGCGCCTGGTGCTCGCGCTCGATGGTCCCGAACCCGCCGATACCCGACGCGATGAACACGCCAACGCGCGCGGCGTCCTCCGGCACGACGACCAGACCCGCATCCGCCGCGGCCGACTGCGACGCCGCGATGGCGTAGTGGATGAAGGTGTCCATCTTCTTGACGTCCTTCTTGTCCACGTAGTGCAGCGGGTCGAAACCCTTGACCTCGGCGGCGATCCGGGCGGCGAAGGCCGAGGCGTCGAACCTGGTGATGGGCCCCACGCCGCAGCGCCCGGCGCACAGCCCTTCCCAGGTCGCCTCGGTCCCGACGCCGATCGCCGACACCAACCCGATGCCCGTTACGACAACGCGCCTGTTCAAGAGGCCTCCAGACACGCGGCGCCGTAACCCGTACCGGCGGCGCGACTCGCCCGCCGGGCGCAGGTTCCGACACCGTCCATGGTGATGCGCTTACTTCTTCTTGGCGTGGGCCTCGATGTAGTCGACGGCTTCCTTGACGCGCGTGATCTTCTCGGCGTCCTCGTCCGGAATCTCGATCCCGAACTCCTCTTCAAACGCCATCACGAGCTCGACCGTGTCGAGTGAATCCGCCCCCAGGTCGTCGACGAACGAGGCGTCGATGGTCACTTCCTCCTCGTCGACCCCGAGCTGCTCCACGATGATGCTCTTGACCTTGTCAGCAACCGCAGCCATTCATCCTCCTACGTATACATCCCGCCGTTGACGGCGAGAACCTGTCCGGTGATGTACGACGCCTCGTCGGACGCCAGGAAACAGACCGCCGC
>Ga0209254_10000265_pt1 | contig 39780 bp, 44 predicted proteins | sample FrelakmetDIP11DI_FD_187148 | JGI IMG/M metagenome (GOLD analysis project Ga0209254, IMG submission 187148) | Freshwater lake sediment microbial communities from the University of Notre Dame, USA, for methane emissions studies - DIP11 DI (SPAdes)... | ecosystem: Environmental > Aquatic >... | reverse complement strand
ATCGGACGGTTCTGCTCGCGGCCGAGCAGGCCGACCTGGTCGAGCGCCGCGCGTACGCGCTTGTCCATCTCGCGGCGCGGCACCCCGCCGACCGCGAGCGGCAGCGCGACGTTGTCGTACACCGGCCGGTCGTCGAGCAGCCGGTGGTCCTGGAACACGATACCGACCTGGCGGCGGAAGGCCGGGATGGCGCCGCGCCGCAATGCCGCGGTGTTCTTGCCATTCACGAACACCTGCCCGCGCGTCGGGCGTTCGAGCAGCGCGATGAGCCGCAGCACCGTGCTCTTGCCGGCGCCGGAGTGCCCGGTCAGGAAGGCCATTTCCCCGGTCTCGAGCTCGAACGACAGCTCCGAGAGAGCCTCACGGCCGTTCGGGTAGCGTTTGAAAACCCGGTCGAATCGGATCACGTATTGCCGGCTGCGGCGGGTCGCAGCAGCCCCTCGACATAGGCACGGGCGTTGAAGATACCGAAATCCTCCGCCTGTTCGCCAACGCCGACGAAGCGGATCGGCAGGCCAAATCGCCGGGCGATGGCAATCACGACGCCCCCTTTCGCGGTGCCGTCGAGCTTGGTCACGACGATTCCGGTGACGCCGATCGCCTCGCCGAACTGCTCGGCCTGCCGCACGGCATTCTGGCCGAGGCCGGCATCGAGTACGAGCAGCACCTCGTGCGGGGCTGCGGCGTCCTGCCGCTTGACGACGCGCGCGATCTTGGCGAGCTCATCCATCAGGTGCGACTGGGTATGCAGGCGCCCGGCCGTGTCCGCGATCAGCACGTCGGCGCCGCGCGCCCGGGCCGCCTGGAGTGCATCGAAGACGACGGCCGCCGGGTCCGCGCCAGCCGCCTGCGAGATGACCGGCACGCCGTTGCGCTCGCCCCAGACCGCGAGTTGCTCCACGGCGGCGGCGCGAAAGGTGTCCCCGGCGGCGAGCATGACCGAGAGCCCTTCAGCCTTGAGCAGGCGGGCGAGCTTGCCGATGGTGGTCGTCTTGCCCGCGCCGTTGACGCCGACCACCAGGATCACGAAGGGCTTCCGGCTCCGGTCGACGACGAGCGGCCGCTCGACGGGCGCGAGGATCTCGATCAGCGAATCGGCGAGCGCCGACTCGAGGGCCTTCGCGTCAGCGAGCTCCGCGCGCGCAACCTTCTGCCTGAGACCCGCCAGGATCGTTTCCGTCGCTTCCACGCCGACGTCCGCCGTGAGCAGCCGCGTCTCGAGCTCCTCGAGCAGGGCGGCGTCGATACGCCGGCCCGCGACGAGGTCGAGCGCCCAGGAGGCGCCGCGATTGACGCGCGCGCGCAGGCGCGCGAGAAATCCGTCCTCGGCGCCCGTCAAGGTTCCAGGAGATCCGGGCGCGTGATCGCGAACGCGGTGCCTCCAGAGACGGCAAGCGACGCCGCGTGCGTCTGCATCTGGGTCGTGACGTCGAGGCTCGCCGTGGGCGAGAGCAGCGAGCCGTGCGAGCCCGAGGTGAAGTGCACCCAGGTGCCGCTGCCGGCCCCCACCGGATTGAATCCCGCCGCCGCCGTCTTCGCGAAGGTCGTCGCATTGACGAGCCGCTGCGTCGCGGAGTTTGGCACGACCGTGTCATTGATGACCTGGGTCAACACCACCGGCCGCGCCGCGACCGCACCCGCGATGAAGTTGAGCGCGTCGCTGGCGTCCACGGCCGTTTGAGCGTCGCGGAAGAACTGCTCGTAGAGCGTCGTATCCGGCGTGAGGCCCTTGGCAACCAGACCGGCCTCTACGGTGGGCCCGATCAGGGCGGAGTCGCGCAGGAGATTGGCGATGCCGCCGCCCGGGACGTTTAGGTACGCGGATGTCGTCGGGATTGGCATCGCGCTGGCGACCGTTCCGACGATGGCGCCGAGCGAAAATGCCGAAAAATGGATGCGCGCCGGATCGATGTCGGAGGCCATATCGCCGTCGAGATCGAGGTTCGGCAGCGCGCCAGCGAGTTGCACGATGTCGAGCGCCGCCTGGCGCAGGTTGTCTCGGTACGTGAGCAGGCTCGTCAGGTTGGCGAAGTGCGTACCCGTGGGGTCGATCACGCCGTCTGGGCCCGGGGCGCCCGTCGCATTGTTGATCAAGTCGAGGTCGAAGGTGCGTTCGGCGCCCGCCTGGTAGAGCGGACTCGTCGTGTCCGTGATGCCGTGCAGCGGGATGTCGATCGCCGCGACGACGAAGCCCTGCGAGGCATAGGTGCCCGCAACCGCCGCCGACTGCGAGCGATTGCCCTGCAGGCCGTGCTGGAAAATCACGACCGGCCAGCCGGCCACGGGCTTCGGCTGGCCGCTCGCCGCATTCGGTACAGTGACGAAGACCGGGATCGGGAAGTTCGACGCCTTGGCGACCGGCACCGGGTTGAAGCGCGTGAGGTTCGTCGAGACTCCATCCGGGCTGCCCGGCGCGGCTTCCCACCGCCCCGTGAGCGGCGCCGCGGGATCGAGGTAGTAGCTGATCGCCATCTGGCCGACGTAGACGTCCGCGATGGGCGGCAGCGCCGCGTTGAGCGCCTGCAGGGTGAGGCCCGTGGGAACCGTGCCGATCGTCGCGTCGGGCACGGTGGCCGTGGCGGCCACCATGACGTCGGCGGTCGACTGGGTCGAGAACGAGTAGGTCAGGACGACGGCTGTCAGCGGGATGCCGGCGCCGTTCGCAACCGCGAGGTGCGTGTAAGTCAGCCGGCAAACGCCGTTCAGCGTCGCATTCGTGATCGTGGCGCAGGTCGGCGGGAAGACGCCGCCCGTCAGGTCTGCGATCGCGGCCGTGCGCACCGTCAGGTAGTCGCGGTCAGGCGTTGCGACATTGCCGCTGGTGTCCTGCAGTCCCGCGGTCAGGATCACGAGATAGCCGACGTTGGTCGCGCCGGTCGAAGGCGTGAGCGGCTTCAGCGGGATGACTTCGAGCGTGCTGCCGCCTGAGTCGAGGGTCGGCGCGACTCGCGCCGAGTAATCGGTGCCGTAGGCCAGCGGGCGACGGAAGCCGATCGCGGCCTTCGTCGCGTTGTCGATGTCGACCTCGAACACGATCACCGTTGCCGGCGAGATCGTCGCGGCATTGATCGGCGCGGAGAACCGCACGGTCGAGCTCGCGACCGTCGAGAATCCATCGAGCGCATTGATGGTCGCCGCGTTCGGCAGGAAAGGCGTCACGGGCCCGTTGATCGTGCCGTCGGTCGAGCCGCTGAAATAGAGGTCGGTCGGATAGGGCAGCACGCCAGTGGTCGGCGCGAAGTTCGGATGGAAGACGCCGACTTCGGTCGAGGTACCCGGGTTGCCATTGCCCGAGGTCGGATCCGTCGGCCCGATGCTGTCGGACGAGGAGCCCGAACATCCCGCGAGTACCAGACCTGAGACAAGCAGGATGGCGGAGAAACGGTGATGCATGACGGATGCTCCGGCAATGTATAGGTCGCGGGCGCGTATCATCGCGCAAGTCTAAGGTATGTGCGCTGCAAAAAAGATGGCCAATACCCTGCGCATCATCGGTGGCGAGTGGCGCGGCCGGCGCATCCGTTTTCCGGGCGAGGGGGGCATCCGGCCGACGCCGGACCGGGTCCGGGAGACACTTTTCAACTGGTTGATGGGCAAGGTGCAGGGCAGCCGTTGTCTCGATCTCTTCGCGGGTAGCGGGGCGCTGGGGCTGGAGGCGCTGTCGCGGGGGGCGGCGCAGGTCACCTTCGTCGAGCGGGACCGCGAGAATGCGGTCCGGCTGCGGGAAACCACAACTTCCCTGGCGCCGGGCCGCGCGACCGTGATCGAGGCCGACGCGCTGGCCTGGCTGCAGGGCACGCCAGAGGCGTTCGACATCGTCTTTCTCGACCCGCCGTTCGCGGCCGGCGTCCTGGCAGAGGCCATGCATCGCCTCGAAGCGAGGCGATGCCTCGCGCCGGGCGCCTTCGTTTACATCGAAATGCCCGCGACCGCCGGGCTGCCTGCGCTGCCCGCCGGCTGGCTCCCGCACCGGTCCGGGCGTGCGGGAGCAGTCGGGTATCATCTTGCACGGCGACAGGACGGGGAGCCCGGCACGTGAACCCAAAGCGCAGCGCGATCTATCCGGGCACCTTCGACCCGATCACCAACGGTCACCACGACCTGGTCCGGCGGGCGGCCGGAATCTTCGATCGCGTCGTGGTCGGCATCGCCGCGAACGCGGGCAAGGCGCCGCTGTTCACGCTTCCCGAGCGCGTCGAACTCGCGCAGACGGTGCTGGCCGAGATACGCAACGTCACGGTGCTCGGCTATGCCGGCCTCACGGTCGAGTTCGCGCGCGAGCAGGGTTGCGGCGTGGTCATCCGCGGGTTGCGCGCCGTGTCGGACTTCGAGTTCGAATTCCAGCTCGCGAACATGAGCCGCCATCTCGCCCGCGATGTCGACTACGTGTTCATGACGCCGCTGGAGCAGTTCACCTTCATCTCATCGACGCTGGTGCGCGAGATCGCGCTTTATGGTGGCGACGTCTCGCAATTCGTCCATCCGGCCGTGGCCGAGGCGCTCGCTGCGCGGAGAAAGTCCTAGCGCTGGCAGTGCGGGCACCAGTAGGTGCTGCGGGCTCCCTGCGTGAACTGGCGGATCGCGGTGCCGCAGCGCCGGCAGGCCTTGCCGCTGCGCTCGTAGACGAACAGTCGCTGCCGGAAGTAGCCGGGCATGCCGGAGGGATTGACGTAGTCGCGAAGCGTCGTGCCGCCAACGCCGATCGCCTCGGTCAGCACGTCGCGGATCGCGGCGACCAGCGTGTCCATCCGCGCGCGGCTCACGCGTCCCGCCGCGAGGCCGGGGCGGATGCCGGCGCGGAACAGCGCCTCGCTCGCATAGATGTTGCCGACGCCTGCCACCGTGCGCGAATCCATGATGAACGCCTTCACGGCAACCCGCTTGCCACGCGCGCGCCGCCAGAGTGCCTCCCCGGTGAAGGCCTCCGAGAGCGGCTCGACTGCGAGGTTCGCGAGCAGCCTGTGGCGCGAGGGATCCGCCGCAGTGAACAGCAGGCAGCCGAAGCGGCGCGGGTCGTTGAAGCGCAGGCACCGGCCTGAATCGAGCACCAGGTCCACGTGGTCGTGCGCGAGCGGCGGCGTCGCCGCGTCGAGGATCCTGAGGCTCCCCGACATCCCGAGGTGCAGGATCAGAGTGCCCGCGTCGGTGCCGATCAGGAGGTACTTCGCGCGCCGCGCGACGCTGCACACGCGGGTGCCGGTCACTTTTCCGGCGAGGCCCGCCGGCACGCGCCAGCGCAGGCGCGGCTCGCGCACGAGCACCCGCTCGATGCGCCGGCCGACGAGCCAGGGCTCGATGCCCCGGCGCGTCGTCTCTACCTCCGGCAGCTCCGGCATGCCATGCGGCGCGGCCTCAGAACCGGGCCCGGAACGAGACGCCGATGATGCGGGGCTCGTTGTCGAAGCCGGTCAGGTTGTTGAAGTCGATGGCACCCTTGACGTTTTCCTCGTCGGTGATGTTCCGCCCGAACAGCGCCGCTTCCCACTTGCCGCCGTCGTGCGAGTAGCCGATGCGCGCACCGCCCTCGAAGTTGCCGTCGCTGTAGAACTCCTCGGACTCGTAGATGAAGAACTGCGTCTCGCCCTGGAAGGCCCAGTCCGTGAAGAAGAACACCTCGCCGTTGCCGACCGGCACTCCGTAGCGCGCGGTGACCGTCGCCACGTACTCCGGCGCCTGCGTGAAGGAATTGCCGTCGATGATGGCGCGGCCGTTCACGTCGAGCGGGTCGCGCACGGTGCAGAGCCCGGACCCGCAGGGCGGCACCACCAGCGTGTCGTCATCGATCTCGGTATCCGTGTAGCTGAAGCCGAGCGTCATCATGAAGCGGTCGGTGATCAGGAACTCGCTGTCGAGGTCGATGCCCATGCCCGTGCCCTTGTCGGCATTCACCAGCTGCACGAAGTTTCCGCCGCCGCCGATGGCCGACAGCTGGAGGTCGTCCACTTCGTAGTAGAAGGCCGCGGCGTTGAGCCGGACCCGCCCGTCCGCGAGCTGGGACTTGAAGCCGAACTCAATCGAATTGATGGTCTCAGAGTCGGCGACCGATGGCGCGCCGAAGAATGCGACGTCGCGGCCCTGGATCGTGGGCGCACGGAAGCCGTTTGCCAGGCGACCGTAGACGTTGAAGCCCTCGCTCACCTTGAACAGCGCCGAGAGGTCCCAGCTGACCTGTTCGTCGGCAACCGACACGGGAGCGATCGGGCCGCCCGTCGGGCCGGAGCCGTACAGGTCCTTGTCGTCGTCCGTGTATCGCAGGCCGCCGGTGACGTTGAACGCGTCGCTGATGTCGTAGCTCACGTGACCGAACACGGCCCACGCCGTGTTCTCGTGGACCACCGTGGTAGGAACCGGCGTGAAGAACGGGTTGGTCGTGACCGCGAACTCGGAGTCGAAATAGAACGCGCCTGCCTGCCAGAACAGGCGGTCGCTCGCCTGGGATGAGAAGCGGAACTCCTGGGTGAACTGGTCGAGGTTGTCGATGCCGTCCAGAGTATCGGACGGGAACGGGATGCAGGGATCGCCGACCGCGCTTCCCGGCGGGCAAGGCCCGACATACGGGGGCGGCAGGAAATTCAGGAAATCCGCGCCGAAGCCGCCGTCGATGTCGCCGCGGCTGCTGCTCTCGGTGTTCTCGTACGCGGTGATCGAGGTCAGGCTCACGTCGCCGCCAAGCCCGAAATCGAGCCGGAGTGAACCACCAAGGCCCTCGGCGCTCTGCAGGTTGCCGTCGCCGCCATCGTAGGAGACGCTGTCGCGATCGTAATTGGAGTTGAAGCCGTCGCTGCCGGGGCCGAGCACGTTGGCGCGGAATATGGAAGCCGTGCCGTCGATATCGCGGCCGTGGATGTTGAACAGTGCGCTGAAGTTGTCGGAAGGCTCGAAGAGGAGCTGCGCGCGGTACGCGTACTCTTCGTAGCCGCCGAACGCGTCGTTCTCGTCCGTAAAGTCGTTGTCGATCCAGTCATCGCGCTCGTGGTACAGGGCCGACAGGCGGAATGAAACCGCGTCCGTCAGCCCGCCGCCCACGGCGCCCTCGAAGGACATCGAGCCGAGCTCGCCGTAGCTCACCCCGACGTCGCCCTCGAACTCCTGCGTGGGCTTCTTCGTGTCGAACTTTACGATGCCGGCCGTCGTGTTGCGGCCGAACAGCGTGCCCTGCGGCCCGCGCAGGACCTCGACCCGCTCGAGGTCGAACATCGGGAAACTCTTCAGGATGACGTTTTCGAGGACGACCTCGTCCACGATGACCGACACCGGCTGCGACGCCGCCAGGTCGAAGTCTGAATTGCCGAGGCCGCGGATGTAGAAGCGGGGCGCGAGTCGGCCGTTCGACGACTCGGCGTAGAGGCTCGGCACACGGGCCGCGAGCACCTGGATGTCTCCACCGCCTTCGAACATGGCGGCGAGGCGCTCCCCTTCGAGGGGCGAGACGGACAGCGGTACGTCCTGGATGTTCTCGGCACGGCGCTGGGCGGTGACGATGATTTCGCCGAGTGACATTGGCGAAGCCGGAGCTCCCTGTGCCCAGGCGGCAGGCAGCGGTAGCGCCATGGCAATGGCGGCAGCGAGGGTGACGTTACGCATTCGAGAACTCCCCGGTTGGAATGGCGGGGAGTTTAAACGAGCCGCGAGCGCGGGCCTACTTGATCTTCGCTTCCTTGTAGGGCACGTGCTTGCGTACGACCGGGTCGAACTTGCTGAGCTCCATCTTCTCCGGATGGAGCCGCTTGTTCTTGGTCGTGGTGTAGAAGTGGCCGGTGCCGGCGCTGGAAACGAGCTTTATCTTGTCGCGCATGGCAATGACCTCAGACGTGGGTTCCGGCGGCACGCAGCGTCGCCAACACCTTTTCGAGCCCCTGCTTCTCGACCGTGCGCAGGCCGCGCGTCGAGAGTTTCAACGTCACCCAGCGGCTCTCGCTCTCCAGCCAGAAGCGCTGCGTGTGCAGATTCGGCAGGAAGCGGCGGCGCTTCTTGATGTTCGAGTGGGACACCTTGTTCCCCGAGATGGGGCGCTTTCCGGTGACCTGGCAGACTCTGGACATGGTGGCGGCTCTCTTGGGGGCGCGTATTAGACCAGCGAAGCTTTGCACAGTCAAATCAGCGTGTTGCGCGCCTGACGGGGGTCAGATAAGTCCTTTTTCCGCAAGGGAAACGCAGCTTCCGTCGCCGATGATGAGGTGATCCAGCAACCGGATCTCGACCAGGGCGAGGGCGTCCCGCAGCCGGGTCGTGATGATCTCATCCGCCTGGCTGGGTTCCGCGATTCCACTCGGATGATTGTGAGCGAGGATCACGGCAGTGGCGTTGCGCGCGAGGGCCTGCTTGACCACCTCCCGCGGGTGGACGCTCGCACCGTCAACTGTGCCCCGGAACAGCTCCTCGCAGCTGGTCAGCCGGTGCCGGCTGTCCAGGAACAGGCAACAGAACACCTCGTGCTCGAGGTCGCGGAGCCGGGCAATGAGGTAGTCGCGGGCGGCGCGGGGGCTCGCGAGCACCGGTCCCGCCTGCAGGCGCTCGAGGTGGTGCCTGCGTACGAGCTCGAGCGCTGCCTGCAACTCCGCCCAGCGCGCCGGCCCGACGCCAGACTGGGTGCAGACGGCGTTGCGGCCGGCGGTGAGCAGCCCGCGCAGCGAGCCGAAGCGCCCCAGCAGCGAGCGCGCGAGGTCGAGCGCGTTCATGCCGCTCGTGCCATGGCGCAGCCAGATGGCGAGCAGTTCCGCCTCGGACAAGCTGCCTGCGCCGAGGGAGAGGAGTTTTTCGCGCGGCCGTTCGGACGGCGGCCAGTCCCGGATGTGCATGGGGCGAGTCTTGACCATGGCGCGGCCCCGCGCCTGTCGCAAATCGCGCCGGTTCCGGGATAATCAGCGCATGAGAAAGCTCGAAGTCAGGATCCTCGACCCGCGAGTCGGGCGCGACATGGAGTTGCCGCGACGCGCGACGGCCGGGTCCGCCGGGCTCGACCTTCGCGCCTGCCTGGACGCGCCGCTGGTGCTCGAGCCGGGGCAGACCGAGCTCGTGCCGACCGGCATCGCGATCCACCTCGGCGACCCGGGCCTCGCGGCAGTGCTGCTCCCGCGCTCCGGGCTCGGCCACAAGCACGGCATCGTGCTCGGCAACCTGGTCGGCCTCATCGACTCGGACTACCAGGGCCAGGTGATGGTCTCGATGTGGAACCGCGGCGATCGCGCCTACACGATCCAGCCGGGGGAGCGCATCGCGCAGATGGTCGTGGTGCCCGTCGTGCAGGTGGAGTTCGAGGTGGTCGAGGACTTCGAATCGTCCGCCCGCGGCGCCGGCGGGTTCGGGAGCACCGGCTAGCGCGGCTTGATCGCGCGCAGTTCCTGGTAGCGTCGGATGTCGGCTTCGAAGGTGAGCCGGATGTTCTCGCGTTCGTTGCGCCGCCGCAGGAGGTTGCTCTCCTGGGTCGTAATGTCGTTGGCCGAGCGCTCCAGGTCGGCGGCCATCTCGTCCGGCAGCGGCTGAGCGCCGGGTTCAGTGCTGGCCGGTGCGTAACGCGACGCGAGACGCTCGATCTTGGCGCGCTGCGCGCGCAGGTTCGAGAGTGACTGTTCCTGGATCGTGAGCTGCGCGTCCACCAGCTCGAGCCGGTTGTCGCGCAGGATCTCGAGTTCCTTGACGGACTGGTAGGTCTGCAGCAGCACGCGGTCGCGCAGCTTGCGCTTCTGCTCTTCGCGGACCGCTTTATCCTCGGCTGCCTTGGCAGCAGCTTCTTCGGGCGTGATGAGGCCTTCCTCGCGGCCCACCTTGACGCCCTGCTTGTTGAGCACGTCGCGGTCCTGCTCCGCGTACTCCGCCGGTACGCTGTCGCCGTAATGGACCTGGCCGTTCTTGTCGACCCATCGGTAGACCTTCTTCTGCTTGTCGCTGGACTGCGCCGCCGCGCCGCCCGCAACCAGCGCGATCAGCACGGCGGTCAGCACGACCTTCGGCGACCAGGCCTTCATCCGGGGTACCTCCAGGCCGCAAAACGTAACTGCATCAAGCTTCGCTGTCGACACAGTGCATCCGGCGGTGGTTTCGCAGCGATTGCAGCTCGTCGCTGTCCTCGCCGGCCTCCAGGTACCTGATCAGGTGGTCCAGGGTGACGATCCGAACCACGGGGATGCCGTAGTTTGCCTGGATTTCCTGCACCGCGGACTGCGGCCCCACGCCGCGCTCCTGCCGGTCGAGTGCCAGCACCACCCCGGCAGGCTTGGCACCCGCGGACTTGATGATCCCGATCGACTCGCGCACCGCCGTGCCGGCGGTCAGGACATCGTCCACGATCAGGACCCGGCCCTCGAGCGGCGCGCCGATGAGGTTGCCGCCCTCGCCGTGCGCCTTGGCCTCCTTGCGGTTGAAAGCGATCGGGACGTTGCGCCGATGCTGGTCCGCGAAGGCTACCGCGGTCGCGGTGGCGAGCGGAATGCCCTTGTACGCAGGGCCGAAGAACATGTCGAAGGCGATCCCGGACTCGATGATCGCCTGCGCATAGCAGGCGCCGAGGCGCGCCAGCGAGCCGCCGTCGTTGATGAGGCCCGCATTGAAGAAGTAGGGGCTCGTGCGTCCGGACTTGAGCGTGAAGTCGCCGAAGCGCAGCACCTGCTTCGCCAGGATCATCTCGATGAAGTCTTTCTGGTGCGAACGCATGCAGGTTACCCTTGCGCAGCATGCGCATCCTCACACTTAACTGCAACGGGGTCCGGTCGGCCGCCTCCAAGGGGCTGTTCGACTGGCTGCCGTCGCAGGCCGCGGACGTGGTCTGCCTGCAGGAGACCAAGGCCCAGGAACACCAGCTCGGCGACGCCTGCTTCCGCCCGGCCGGTTACCACTGTCGTTACTACGACGCCAAGCGCCCGGGTTACAGCGGGGTCGCCGTCTATTCGAAGCGCAAGCCCGACAAGGTGATCGCGGGTTTCGGCGTGCCCGAGTTCGACAACGAGGGCCGCTATCTCGAGGCCCAGTTCGGGAAACTCTCGGTGGTCTCGCTCTACCTGCCCTCGGGCTCGTCGGGACCCGAGCGCCAGGCGTCCAAGTACCGCTTCCTCGAGGTGTTCCTGCCGTACCTGAAGAAGCTCGGCCGTCGCGACCGAGACTACGTGCTGTGCGGCGACATCAATATCGCCCACAAGGAGATCGACCTCAGGAACTGGAAGTCGAACCGCAGGAACTCCGGGTTCCTGCCCGAGGAGCGCGCCTGGCTCGACCGCCTGTTCGGCGAGCTGAAATGGGTGGACGCATTCCGCGAGGTGGACCCGCGGCCGGACCAGTACACCTGGTGGTCGAACCGCGGCCAGGCGCGCGCGAAGAACGTCGGTTGGCGCATCGACTACCAGATCGCGAGCCCGCGCCTCGCCGGCCGCGCGCGGGCGGCTTCGATCTTCCGTGATCGCTGGTTCTCGGACCACGCGCCGCTGACGATGGATTACCGGCTGTGAAGGCCGGGGCTGCGGTCCGCGCCTATCTCGACAAGGAGTCGCTGGCGGCATTCTTCGTCGGCATCTCGTCCGGGTTCCCGTACGCGATGATCGGCGCGACGCTGACGACGCGCCTCGCCCAGGATGGCATCGACAAGCGCACGATCACGGCCTTCGCGCTCGCATTCCTGGTCTACAACCTGAAGGTGCTCTGGGCCTGGGTCGTGGACGGCGTGCGGCTGCCGCTCATCGGCCGGCTGGGCCAGCGTGTGTCCTGGCTGCTGTTCGCGGGAGCGGGCGTGATCGCTGCGGTCGTCAATCTCGCGCTGGTCGACCCGAGCGCGAGCATCGAGGCGACCGTCGTTGCCGCCGTGCTCGTCGGCGTTGCAGGCGCGACCTACGACGTCGTCATCGACGCCTACCGCATCGAGACGCTGAAACCCCACCAGCTCGGCGTGGGTTCGGGCATGTCGCAGTACGGTTGGCGAATCGGCTCTGCCGCCGCCGGCGCGCTCGCGCTGTTCGTCGCGGCGCGACACGGCTGGTCCGCGGCCTACCTCGCCTGCGCAGTGTTCGCCCTGCCTGCCATGCTGACGGGGCTGATCGTCGGCGAGCCGGCGCGGCACGTCGTATCGAACGCGCGGCGGCCGATGACTGCTGTCTGGGAATCGATCACCGGTCCCTTCACGGAGTTCCTGCGCCGGCGCGGCGCCTGGCTGGTGCTGCTGTTCGTGCTGCTGCACAAGATCGGCGACACGCTCGCGAACCTGACGCTCAGGATCCTGCTCAACGACCTCGGCTACTCGAACGACGAGATCGCGGCCTACGACGTCATCTTCGGTTTCTGGGCCTTCCTCGCCGGCATCTTCGCAGGCGGCATCCTGTACGCGAGGCTCGGGCTCGAGCGGTCGGTGCTACTCGCGCTGGTGTTGATGGGCGTGTCCAACCTCAGTTTTGCGCTGCTCGCTGCATCCGGTCACAGCAATCCAGGCCTCGCCGCCGCCATCGGCTTCGAGAACTTCGCGAGCGGCTACGGCGGGGTCGTAGTGGTCGCGTATTTCTCGGCGCTCTGCAATCTCAGGTTCACGGCCGCCCAGTACGCCCTCATCTCGGCGTCGGCAAGCGTCCTCGGGCGCCTGCTAACGGGGACGTCTGCCGGGGCGCTGATCGAGGCACTCGGCTACGTGAACTTCTACCTGCTGACGACGGTCCTGGCGCTGCCCGGCATCCTGCTGTTCTGGTTCATGATGCGGCAGGGCATGATCGAGGAGTCGCTCGGCACGGCCGGGCGGGACGGCGGGCCGCGATGATCGACGAGCTGGTCAAGTTCTTCGTGCTGTTCTTCGTCGTGGTCGAGCCGATCACGCTGGTGCCGCTGTTCGCCGCGATGACGGAGGGCGCGGACGAAGCATTCCGCCGCAGGATGGCGCTCAAGGCGGTGATCGTGGCCGGTCTCGTGCTGCTGCTGTTCGCGGTCGGCGGCGCGTGGTTCCTGCGCATGATGGGCATCAGCATGGCGGCCTTCCGCATCGCCGGCGGCATCATGCTGTTCCTGATCGCGCTCGAGATGGTGTTTGCGCGCGAGTCCGGGACGCGCTCGACCCCCGACGAGCTGGAGGAGGGCAAGAAGCGCGTCGACGTCTCGGTGTTCCCGCTGGCCTTCCCGTTCATCGCGGGGCCCGGCGCGCTGGCGATCGTGCTGCTGACCTTCGGCGCATCGCGCGACGACTTCGCGCTCTCCGCCGGCCTGTTCGGCGTCGTAATCACCGTGCTGGTGATCACCTACGTGCTGATGCGCCTCACGCCGCTCGTGATGCGGGTCATGGGCGTGACCGGCGGCAACGTGGTGAACCGCCTGTCGGGCGTCGTGCTCGCCGCGCTCGCCGTGCAGTTCATCATCACCGGCGTCACCGACGCTTTCCTCTGAAATTGGAAAATTGGGACGTTCACCTTTTCCTTGGGAGATGCTAAGCCTCGGGAAAAGGTGAACGTCCCAATTTTAGGAACTCCAGGTCGAAGACGCGGTGGCCGAGACGCCGGCCGCGGCGCTCGAAGCGGGTCGCGCCGCGCTCCGGCCGTTCGATGCAGCCGCCGTCCGGCGCCGCATTCGTGAAATCGGGCGAGGCCGAGAGCATCTCGAGCATCCATGCGGCGTAGGGTTCCCAGTCCGTTGCAAGCCGTAACCTGCCGCCGGGCTTGAGCCGGCTGGCGACCAGGGCCACGAACGCCGGCTGCACGATGCGCCGCTTGTGGTGCCGTTTTTTTGGCCAGGGATCCGGGAAGTAGAGCAGGACCTCGTCGAGCGCGGCTGGCGGGATCATGTGCTCGAGCAACTCGACCGCGTCGTGCGCAACGACGCGGACGTTCGTGAGTCCGCGGGATTCGACCGCGAGCAGGCAGTGGCCAATGCCAGGAGGGTGCACCTCGGCGCCGATGAAGTCGCTACCCGGCGAAGCCGAGGCGAGTTCGATCAGCGTGTCGCCATTGCCGAAGCCGATCTCCAGAATTCGCGGCCCGCGGCGGCCGAAAACGGCGTCCAGGTCGACCGGGCCCGCTGCGAACGGAATGCCATAGCGCGGCAGGAGCTCCGCGAGCGCGCGCTTCTGCGCCTCCGTGACGCGCCCCGCGCGCAGGACGTAACTGCGGATGGCCCGGCGTTCCGTGCTCACGGTCGCGTGAGCAGGTCAGGCGTGAGTGCCGCGACGTCCGCGCAGCCCGTCAGCGCCAGGGTACGGTCAAACTCGTCGGCCAGGATCGCGAGCGCGTGCGCGGCGCCGGCGCAGCCGCCGGCAGCGAGTCCGTAGGTGGTCGCGCGCCCGAGATGCACGCCTTCGGCCCCGAGCGCGACCGCCTTGGCGATGTCGCCGCCGCGGCGGACTCCGCCGTCGACCAGGATCGACGCCCGGCCGCTCACCAGGCGCGCGATCTCGGGCAGGACCTCGATGCCGGCGACCGCGCCGTCGAGCTGGCGCCCGCCATGGTTCGAGAGAACGATCCCGTCCAGGCCGATCGCGAGCGCGCGCTCCGCATCTTCGGCGCGCAGCACGCCCTTGAGCAGCATCTTGCGCGGCCATGCATCGCGAAAGCGCCTGACGTCGTCCCAGTTGAACGAGGGATCGAACATGTTGTGGCCGACGAACGCGTTCACGTTCTGTCCGGCGGGCAGTTCGCGCTCCACGTTGACAAAGCGCGGGCGGCGCCGGCCGATCGTCGCCACCCACCGCGGATGCATCAGGATGTCGAGCCAGGTGGCGGCGGTGAAGCGCTGCTTCGGCAGCAGTCCGCTGTGCCAGTCACGCTCGCGCTTGCCTGGTACGGGAAAGTCGCTGGTCAGCACGATGCATTCGAATCCCGCGGTCTGCGCGCGGCGCATGATTGCGTCGGTGATCCCGCGCTCGCGGAAGACATACGCCTGCAGCCAGAGCCGTCCCGGAGCGACGCGCGCGATGTCCTCGATCAGGTTCATCGACACCGTCGACATCGTGAACGGCACGCCGGCGGCCGAGGCGGCGCGTGCGATCTCGAGATCGCCGTCGGGCCAGAAGAGGCCGTTGAGCGCCGTCGGCCCGACGACCACGGGTAACGCCGAAGGCGCGCCGAGCAGCTGGGTGGACGAATTACGCCGGGAAACATCGACCAGTGTCCGTGACTTCCAGCAATAGTTGCGGAACACCTCCCGGTTGCGGTGCAGCGTGAGTTCATCCTCCGCGCCGCCGTCCAGGTAGTCGAACGCGAAGCGCGGCAGGCGTCGTTTCGCGATGACCCTGAGTTCCTCGATGTTGACGGCTTCGTCGTAGCGCATGGCCCGTCCTTCTTATGCGGTCCGGCCGGCGATGCGGCCGGAGAACAGGCAGCCGCCGAGAAACGTGCCCTCGAGCGCGCGCTTGCCGTTCATGCCGCCACCGCCGAAGCCGGCAGCCTCGCCGGCGGCGAAGAGACCCTCGATCGCGCGGCCGTCCCGGTCGAGCGCGCGGCAGGCGAGGTCGGTCTGGATGCCGCCCAGGCTCTTCCGGCTGATGACGTGCTCACGGATCGCCATCAACGGTCCGGCGCGGCGGTCGAGGATCGGCTGGAAGGCGCAGGTCCGGATCCGATCGCCGGGCCAGCGGCGGAGCCAGGCGATGCGCTGCAGTTGCTCGTCGTTGTGGAAGCGCTCGCCGCGGCGTATCTGGGCATCGTAGCGCGAGACGACGGCCTCGACCGAGGCGAGGTCGACGACGTCGTCGCCGTTCACGGCATTCATGCGCTCGACCAGCTCGGCGAGCGTCGCGGCCTGGACGATGTCCTCGCTGTTGCGCGTCAGTTCCTCGTAGAGCCAGCGGTTGCCGAACAGCAGGTCGCGCGCGAATGCGAGGCGCTTGCCGTCACGGATCGGCGGGTTGAACTCGGCGCCGGAAACCGCGAGTTCCCGCAGCGCAATCTTCCGGTTCAGCAGCTGCCAGCTGTAGCCGCCGGGCTCGCGGCAGACGCGCGCAACGAGGTCGTGCGTGTCGAAGCCGGAAACGAGCGGCACCGGACCGATGCGCTCGCCTCTCGCATTGAGCCAGAGCGCGGACTTCGGCGGGATCAGCGAGAGCCCGTGCCCGGGCTTGCGCGGCCGCCAGTGGCGGATGCCCGCGGCGTAGTTCCATTGCCAGTCGAGGTGTGTGACGTGCGCGCCCGCGCGACCGGCGGCGTCGTGCAGCTGCCCGTCGGCGAAGCGGTGCGACCCATTCAGGATGACCGCAGGCGGCGTGCCCCAGTCCGCGTGCCAGTGACGCCGCACGCGCTCGAGGTCGCCGTTGATGCCGCCCGCCGCGATGACGACGGACTCGCTCGCGATCTCGAACGGCTCGCCGGCGGGCTCGGTCGTGCCGGAAAGACCCGCCACGCGGCCCGCGCGGGTGACGAGCGCGTCGACGCGGTGGCCGAAGCGCAGCTCGAGCAGGTCGCGGCGCGCATGTGCGAGCAGCCGGCCTACCAGGCAATCGGAAAGCGCGCGGCCTGTTCCCCAGACGAGATGGAATCTCGGCACGGAATTGCCGGGCACATCGAGCCCGCGCTCGACCCACATCGGCATCGGCATGAAGCGGATGCCCATCGCGGCCAGCCAGTCGTGGACCTCGGGGACGCAGCGTTCGACATAAGCTTGCGCCCAGGCACGCGGCCAAGCGTGCTCCGGACCGAGTTCGCCGAAGGAAAGCCAGTCGGCGTAGCCGAGTTCAGGTCCGTCGACGATGCCGCGGCGGCGCTGCAGGGGCGTGCCGGCGAACCAGAGACCGCCGAAAGCCTCCTTTGCCTGGCCGCCGAGGTTCTCCTCGACGTCGCGGTCGACGAGCACCACCCTGCGGCCGCGATCCAGCGCCTCGATCGCCGCGGCGACGCCGGCGATCCCGGCGCCCGCGATCACGACATCGGTGGAATGGCGACCCTGAGGCATGGCGGAGTATAGGCCGCGGGAAACCAGTGGAAGTTCGCGGGCGACGATGCGCATCGCGAGTGACATGCAATGTAGCGCGCAACCGCATAAAATCCGGGGCGGCCAAGCGGGTGTAGTTCAATGGTAGAACTGCAGCTTCCCAAGCTGCTAACGTGGGTTCGATTCCCATCACCCGCTCCACATTCCACACCCGTTCCTGGAGTCCTCACATGAAACTGAGCCTGATGGTCGCGGCATCAGTCGTGACGCTCGCCGCGATCCAGGCGGCGCCTGTCGCGCTTGCGGACACCGCCGAGGCCGACTGCGTCCTGCGAAAGGATGGCGAGAACAAGGAGGGCGCCTCCGGACCCTGCTCATTCTCCCAGCGCCAGGGATACGTCAACATTGACCTGCGCAACGGCGATCGATTCGACCTGTCACCAGGCGAGAAGGCCGACCACTACCGCGACCAGCAAGGTAAGAAAGTCGTGCGCACGGTGGCGGGCGACGGCAGCCACGAGTACAAATGGGAAGGCAAGAAGATCATCGTCCGCTTCCGCACGGAGGCCTCGCACGACAAGTCCGCCGCGCAAGGCAGCGGGCACTCAGGAGATACACCGCAGGACCTCAGTGACCTGCCGGGAAGCCGGTACGTGGGCGGCGAAGTTGACGACGAGATGGTCCGGCGCGGCTATCGCCACGTCAGGGACGAGCAGTCAGGCGGGCAGATCCGGAGCTACTGGCGTTCTAACCAGGGCGGCCACTGCGTCGTCGTCCACATGGGCGAGAAGCGCCACGTCAAGTCCGTGGCGAACGTCGCCAACTCCGACTGCAAGTGACGCGGGGGCGTCACGCCGCCCGCCAGTGGTAGTGATAGTAGACGACCGGGATGACGAGCAGCGTCAGGACCGTCGAGACGAACAGGCCGAAGATCAGCGATACCGCGAGGCCGCCGAAGATCGGGTCGTCGAGGATGAAGAATCCGCCGGCCATGGCCGCGATCGCGGTGAGCGCGATGGGCCTGGCTCGCACTGCGGCGGCGCCAATCGTCGCCTCCTGCAGCGGCTTGCCGGCGCGGACTTCCTGCTGGATGAAGTCCACCAGCAGGATCGAGTTGCGCACGATGATGCCGGCCAGCGCGATCATTCCGATCATCGACGGCGCCGTGAACTGCTGACCGAGCAGTGCGTGGCCCGGCATGATGCCGATGATCGTCAGCGGGATGGGCGCCATGATGATGAGCGGCACCTTGTATGACCTGAACTGCGCGACGACGAGCAGGTAGATCAATACGAGCCCCGCTGCATAGGCCGCACCCATGTCGCGGAAGGTCTCGAACGTGACCTGCCATTCACCGTCCCACTTCAGGCTCCACTGGTACGGGTCTTCGGGCGCACTGGTCAGGTGCTGGGCGATGGGCCTGCCTTCGATCGGCGTTTCCTCGAGCGCATCCGCGATCGCGATCTGGCCGTACAGGGGACTGTCGGTACCGCCCGCTACGTCGCCCGTGACATAGACGACCGGCAGCAGGTCCTTGTGGTGGATCGTCGGATCGCGCGTGGTCGACTCGATCCGCGTGATCTCCGACAGCGGCACCAGCGCGCCGGACTGCGCTCGCACGCGCAGGCTCCCCAGCACGCCGGGATCCGCCTTGTCGCCCGGCGCAAGTTCCACGCGCACCGGCACGGGCAGCTTGGCGTGCTCGTCGTGCAGGTAGGACATGTCTTCGCCACGAAGAGCCGCCGACACGGCGGACGCCACGGCCTGCTGGCTCACGCCGAGGCGCGCAGCCCGCGCGCGGTCGACGGCGACCACGAGCTTTTGCTGCGGCGCCTCGAGGCTGTCGTCCACGTCCACGACGTCGGGGGCAGCCTCGAACGCCTTGCGGACCTGCCGGGCGACGTTCGTCTGCCGCGCGTAATCCATGCCGTAGATCTCGGCGACCAGCGGCGCGAGCACCGGCGGTCCCGGCGGCACCTCCACGATCTTGACCGTCGCGCCGAACCGGCGGCCGATCTCCGCAAGCGGCGCGCGAACCGACGTGGCGATCTCGTGCGACTTGCGATCGCGATCATGCTTGTCCAGCAGGTTCACCTGCAGGTCGCCCTGGTAAGGCTCGCGCCGCAGGTAGTACTGGCGCACGAGTCCGTTGAAGTTGATCGGCGCCGCCGTGCCGGCGTAGATCTGGTAATCGGTGACTTCGGGCACTGTCTCGACGTAGTCGGCGAGCGCCTGTAGGACGCGGTGGGTGTCCTCCAGCGGCGCGCCTTCCGGCATGTCGACGAGCACCTGGAACTCGCTCTTGTTGTCGAAGGGCAGCATCTTCAGCACGACTACGCGCAGTCCCACCAGGGCGATGGAGATCGCGATCAGCGCCAGCAGCGCGTAGAGGAGCCTCCAGCGGTTGCGGTGTCCATTCTCCTGCTGCAGGAATGGCGTCAGGACTTTCACGGACAGGCGGTGCAGCCCGGCCTCGCTGACCGCGGGAGCCGCGTGCCCGGCTCCGACCCGCAGGAATAGCCGGCGGTAGAGCCAGGGCGTGAACATGAATGCGACCGCCAGCGAGATCAGCATCCCGGTGGAAGCATTGATCGGGATCGGCCGCATGTACGGGCCCATCAGGCCCGTGACGAATGCCATCGGCAGCAGGGCGGCGATCACCGTGAACGTCGCCAGGATCGTCGGGCCGCCCACCTCGTCGACCGCGACCGGGATCGCCTCGGAGAGCGTCCTGCCGCCCATCTGCATGTGGCGGTGGATGTTCTCGACCACGACGATCGCGTCGTCCACCAGGATGCCGATCGAGAAGATCAGCGCGAACAGCGACACGCGATTGAGCGTGAATCCCCAGGCCCAGGACGCGAACAGCGTGATCGCCAGCGTGACGACCACTGCCGCGCCGACCACGACCGCTTCGCGCCATCCCAGCGTGAACAGCACGAGCGCGACCACCGACAGCGTCGCGAAGACCAGCTTCTTGATCAGCGTGCGGGCCTTGTCCTCCGCAGTCGCGCCGTAATTGCGGGTGACCGTCGCATGCACGCCGTCAGGAAAGTGGATTCCCCGCATCTGATCGAAGCGCGCGATCACCGCCGCCGCGACGTCGACTGCATTGGCGCCGGGTTTCTTGGACACGCTGATGGTGACGGCCGGGTGGCGGCCGGCCGCCGGGATGCCGAGGGCTTCACCTGCAGGACCGGTACCGATGCTCACGTAGCGCGTGGGATGGTCCGGGGATTCGCGGACGTCGGCGACGTCGCGCAGGAATACGGGCGCGCCGTCCCGGACGCCGACCACGAGATCGGCGATCTCCTCGGGCGTCATCAGGAAGGTGCCGGCCTGCACGATGATCTCCTGGCTGTGCCGCACCGCACTGCCGGCGTCGGCGGAGGCGTTCGCCGAGGACAGCGCGTGGCGCAGGTCCTCCAGCGCGAGCCCGTAACCGGCCAGGCGCTGCGGATCGAAGACGACGTGCACGACGCGATCCGGTCCGCCGAGCGTCTCGATGTCGCGGGTTCCGGGAACGCGCTGCAGCTCGGCCTCGATCGCGTGCGCAATTCGCAGCAGGTCGGTTGCCGTCACGTCCGGGTTCTCGCTCCAGATCGTGCCGGCGACGATCGGCACGTCATCGATGCCCTTGGGCTTGATCAGCGGCATGCCGACGCCCGCGTTCGGCGGCAGCCAGTCCTGGTTCGAGTAGAACGCATTGTAGAGGCGCACGATGGCGTCGGTGCGCGGCTCGCCGACCTCGAACTGCACCGTCAGCATCGACATGCCGGGCGTCGAGGCGGAGTAGACGTGCTCGACGCCTTCTATCTCGGAGACGATCTGCTCGGCGGGCGTCGTGACGAGCGATTCCACCTCGCGCGCGGAGGCGCCCGGAAACGGGATGAAGACATTGGCGAACGTCACGTTGATCTGGGGCTCTTCCTCGCGCGGCGTGACGAGCACCGCGAACAGGCCGAGCAGCAGGCCGGTCACCGCCAGGAGCGGCGTGATCTCGGTGGTGAGGAACGCCCGCGCGATGCGCCCGGAAATGCCCAGGCGCACTTCCGGTGCCTGGTTCACGTGCCGGCCCTGGCCGCCGGCTGCTCCCGGTAGGCGATGCCTGCGGCGATGGGGTCCGTGGCGACCCTGTCGCCTGCCGCGAGTCCCGCGAGGACCGGCACGCCATCCGCGGCCGGCGACCCGAGGCGCAGGTATCGCAGGCTGATGCGGCCATCCGGACCCACGACGTAGGCGCCGGTCAGTTCACCGCGGCGAACCACGGCCTGCTCCGGCACCAGCAGCCGTTCATCCTCGCCGCTGACGAAAATCACTTTCACCAGCGTGCCCGGAAACACGCCGTGATCATCGAGTGGCAACTCGACCAGCACGCGGAAGCTGTGCGTAGCCGGGTCGGCGGCTGGCGGGATGCGAAGCGCGCTCGCATCTACCGAGCGACCGTCAGGCAGGAGCACGCGCGCCTTGCGGTGCCTGCGCAGCGGCCCGATGTGCTGCTGCGGTATGTCCACGACCACGCGCAGGTGCTCGAGCGAAAGACCCGTCATGATCGGCTTGCCGGGTGAGACGGTCTCGCCGAGCTGGACGTGCCGGGCAACTACGATGCCGGCGTAGGGTGCCACGATCGTCGTGTAGCCGACTCCCTCGCGCGCCTCGACGAGCTGGGCACGCGTTGATTCCACGCGCGCGCGGGCCGCGTCGAGATCCGCCTGGGCCTTGTCGAACTGCGCCTTGGCGATCAGCTTTCGCTCGTAGACGTCCCGGGTACGGTCGTAAGCAAGCTGCGCCTCCGAGAGCCGGGCCTGTGCTTCCGCCGCCGACGCGTCCAGCGCCTGCTGCTTCGCGCGCTGCTCGGTGGCCGTAAACCGGACGATGACCGCCCCTTTCTCGACGTGATCGCCCACGTCGAACGGAAGTTCCACGACGCGACCGCTGGTCTGCGCCGCAACCGTGGACTGATTGAGCGCTTCTACGGCGCCGTCGAAGGCCGTTTCGCGCGCGACCCGCGCAGGCTGGACAATGACGGTGGCGAGACTGGCAGCGGGGCCGCCGCCTTCGACCCCGGGCTCTGGTTGCGTGGCATCAGAGCACGCGGCCGTGAGCGCGGCGACAAGCGCCACCGCAACCCACGACTGCGCCCGGCGAATCATGGCGCTCACCGGCATATCCGTCAGGCGCCGGCGTCGCGCGGGCAGAATGCGGCGCCGGTCCTGACGCCTAGCTTTCGCAGGATCATGGCAAGCGGGCAAAAACCCGTGAAAGAGGCCTGGAACATGTTGGCGCCGACGAAAGCCGTGAACCACAGCCAGTTGACGCTGTGCAGCTGCGACAAGGCCAGCGACGCGAGCACGAACAGCCCGGCGAGGCGGAAGACCCACTGGTCGACGGTCGCGGATCCACCCTGGGGCGAAGCGAGGGTCTGTGTCGTCATGATTGATCTCCGGTTTGGACGATTATGGAACGTACGGCAGACTCGAGTCCCGTGAGCCCGGCCGCGCGTGCCGCGCGCAGTTGCGCGGCGTCAGGTTGCCCGGAGGTCCAGACGCCCGCATCCAGTTTGCGCAGGGAGGGAATTCCGAGTTCCTGCATGGCTCATTTCTCCTTGTGTTGCCGGCGCCGGGGCCGAACAGGGCTGCAGAAGTGACCGTGCAGCACCTTGATCACGTCGAGCGCGGGACCGGGCTGGACGCGATAGTGGATGGTCTGCGACTCGCGCCGCGTCGCCACGAGGCCATCGTCTCGCAGCACGGCCAGGTGCTGCGACAGCGCCGACTGTGACAGCGGAATGCGCTCGTTCAGCATCCCGACGGACATTTCGCCTTCGCCAAGCACGCAGAGGATCTGCAGCCGATGGGGGTTGGCCATCGCCCGCAGCAGGCTCGCGGCGGACTCGGCGTGCGCGGCCATGTCGTCAGCCGGCGGCAGCCGGGGGGCGCGGACAGCAGTCGGCATATATGACCTCTTGCTAATTCAGAGAACTCTAATATAATCGTCGCCGTGTCCGGTTGCAAGCACCGAAGCGGTGCGGGGGCGCGAGATGTCACACGTCGTCGTGATGGGCGCAGGAATCGGCGGGATGCCGGCGGCCTACGAACTCAGGAAGCGCCTCGGCCGGTCGCACGCGGTCACGCTGGTCGGCGCCTCGGAGCACTTCCAGTTCACGCCGTCGAATCCCTGGGTCGCGGTCGGCTGGCGCGAGCCAGGACAGGTAACGGTGGCGATCAGGCCGAACGTCGAGAAAAAGGGCATCCGCTTCTTCGCGGACGCGGTGGCGAAAGTCGAGCCCGAGTCGAACCGGCTGGTTCTCGCCGGCGGCGAGGTCCTCGACTACGACTACCTGGTCATCACGACCGGGCCGAAGCTCGCCTTCGACGAAGTGCCTGGGCTCGGGCCCGAAGCCCACACCCAGAGCATCTGCACGACGCCGCATGCGGAGATGGCGGGACGTGCGTACCAGGAGTTTCTTGCCAATCCCGGCCCGGTCGTCATCGGTGCTGTTCAGGGCGCGAGTTGCTTCGGACCGGCCTACGAATTCGCGATGATCATGGATGCGGACCTGCGCCGGCGGAAGTTGCGCGACCGCGTGCCGATGACGCTGGTGACGAGCGAGCCCTACATCGGCCACCTGGGCCTCGGCGGGGTCGGGGACTCCAAGGGCCTGCTCGAGTCAGAGCTGCGCCAGCGCCACATCAAGTGGATCACCAACGCGAAGCTGCTGGAAGCGAAAGCCGGCACGGTTCGCGTGGCCGAGCACGACGACAAGGGAGCGCAGGTCCGCGAGCAGGAACTGCCGAGCCGCTTCACCATGTTCATACCCGCCTTCAGGGGCGTCGAGGCCGTGGCGTCAGTCAAGGAACTCTGCAATCCGCGCGGATTCGTGCTGATCGACGAATACCAGCGCAACCCGCGCTTCCGGAACATCTACTCGGCGGGCGTGTGCGTCGCGATCCCGCCCGTCGAGGCGACGCCCGTGCCGACCGGTGCGCCCAAGACAGGATTCATGATCGAGTCGATGGTGAGCGCCATCGTGAACAACGTCGCCGACGCGATCGAGGGCCGGGAGCCGACGCACAAGGCCACGTGGAACGCCATCTGCCTCGCCGACATGGGCGACACGGGCATCGCGTTTGTCGCATTGCCGCAGATCCCGCCCCGCAACCTGACCTGGGCCAGGCAGGGCAAGTGGGTGCACCTCGCCAAGGTCGCATTCGAGAAGTATTTCCTGCGCAAGATGAGGACCGGCAATGTCGAGCCGATCTACGAGCGTTACGTACTGAAGGCGCTCGGCATACTTCCGCTCAAGGAGCGTTCCCCGTGATCAGGGCCTGCCCCCATTGCGGTGTGAAAAACCGCGTTCCGGCGCGGCACCTGGCCGACACCGGTCGCTGTGGCGGCTGCAAACAGGAGCTCCCGCCGTTGTCCGAACCGCTGGAGGTCGGTGCCGCCGAGTTCAACGAGATCACGCGCGAAGCCCGGGTTCCGGTGCTGGTCGATTTCTGGGCGCCCTGGTGCGGACCCTGCCAGATGGCCGCGCCGCAAGTCGCCAGGGCTGCGGCCAACCTGGCGGGCGGGGCGATCGTGCTCAAGGTCAACACTGAAGACCATCCGATGCTCGCCTCGACCTACAACATTCGCAGCATCCCCAACTTCGCGCTGTTCCGGAACGGCGTGCTGACCTGGCAGCAGCCGGGACTTCTGGGCCACCGTGAGCTCGAGCAGGCGGTTCGCGGCGATGCGTAGTGCCATCGGCGCCGCCATCGTGGCCGCCGGATTCCTGGCAACGCCCGCCGCGTTCGCCGGCGAGCTGGCGGAACTCCTGCGCGACAGCCTGGAACACCCGGCGGTCAGCGCCGCGCAGCTCGCGGGCGACGCGAAGCAGCGCGAACTGTCCGCGGAGACTGGCAGGTACTTCGGGAGCGGTGCGCTGTTCGCCGACGCCTCGACCTACGATGACGAGCGGTTCATGGGCGTGCTCACGCCCGCCGCGTTCGCCGATCCGCCGTTTGCGCAGGACATCAACCGATACGGTGCGGTCTTCAGCGTACCGCTGGACCTTGCCGGCGCGATCCGCGCATCGCGCAACGCCGTCGAGCACGACCTGGCCGCCGCCCGGCTGGCCGAGCGCCAGACGACGCTGCTCAAGCTGTCCGACACGACGGCCGCCTACGTCCAGTTGCAGACATTGCTGCGGCAGCAGCGCGTGCTCGCCGTCCAGCGCGATCGGGTCACGCAGACGGTCGAGCGAGTCACGCTCGAGGTCGAGACGCAGCAGTCTTCCGTCGCGGAGCTGCGGCTGGCACAGGCGGAGTCGAGCCGGCTGCGCTCGGACGAGATCCGGCTCTCCGGCGCGATCGAATTCGCGCAGGCGGCGCTGGAGGAAAGCAGTGGCAGGCGGCTGGTGCCGGAAAACGATGCCATCGTCATCCCGGTGTGGGACTCGCCCGAAGCGGCGGACACTCTGCCGGCGGCGCTCGCTCGCGAGCGCGAGAACACCTCGGCGGCGCGCGCCAGCGCTACCGAGCGGGCGCTCTGGCCGGCGCTTTCACTCGTGACCGACTACACTCAGTTCGAGGGTGCAGGCAATTCCACGGATGCCTGGGGAGTGATGGTCAGGTTGAACGTGCCGATCGACCCGTCCGGATGGCGCCGCGTTTCCGCCGCGAAAGCCGAGGCAAAGGCGGCAAGCCAGGACGCGCTCGCGGCGCAACGCGAATCGCAGCGAGCCTGGACCAGCCTTTCAACCGCCTATCGAAGCGCCATGGCCGACGTCGCGGCGCTGCGCGACGAAGTCGGTGCGCGCGAGGAAGTCGTGCGCGTCCAGGCCGAGCTCGAGCGTGTCGGCCTGGCGTCCCTGGAGGAATTTCTCCGCCAGCAGCGGGACCTGCTCGACGCCGAGTCGCGTCTCGGTGCGGCCGAGGCGCAGGCCGTCAACTCCTGGGCGGCCGCCCAGGTCCTGGGCGGGACAGCGGCGGAATCATTCATCGCGCGAATCGACGGCGTGGGCGGCCTGCCGCCCGCAGTCAGCGGGACCGACGCGCGGTGACGGCGAACCGCGACGCGCTCATCGCGCTCGCGCGGGAGATCTGCACGCGCGCCCACGCACCGTACTCCGGCATCCACGTCGGCGCGGCGATCCGCGCGGCGAGCGGCGCCGTGTACGGCGGGACCAATGTCGAGAACTCCGCGTACCCGATCGGCAATTGTGCGGAGGCGAGTGCCATCGCGGCGGGCGTCGCTGCCGAGGGGGCCAGCTTCCGGATCGCCGAGACGGCCGTGTGGGCCGTGGACCGCGACGGCCTGGCGATCGCCATCTCGCCCTGTGGCGGCTGCCGCCAGCGTCTCAGGGAATTTGTGGTGGACGGGCAGGTGCTCGTGCACTTCTCCTGGCAAGGCGAGGAGCTGCGCACTGCCACTGTCGACGAACTCCTGCCATTCGCCTTCGAACTGCCGGGTACGCGCAAGCCGTGACCTGGCTGCCGCAGGAGATCATCCGGAAAAAGCGTGACGGCGGCGCGCTCGACGCGCGAGCTCTCACCGCGCTCGCGCGTGGCATCGCCGATGGGAGCCTCGCCGATGCCCAGGTCGGCGCGTTCGCGATGGCGGTGACGCTGCGCGGCATGACGCACGCGGAATGCGCCGGCTTCACGATGGCAATGCGCGACACGGGCGAGGTCTTCGACTGGCGCGGCGAGTCCCCGCCGGGCCCGGTGCTCGACAAGCATTCGACAGGCGGCGTCGGCGACCTCGTCTCGCTCGCGCTCGGTCCCATGCTCGCGGCCTGCGGGGCCTGGGTGCCGATGATCGTCGGCCGCGGCCTCGCGCACACGGGCGGGACGCTCGACAAGCTCGAGTCGATTCCGGGCTACCAGTCGCGGCCGTCGCCCGAGCGCGTGCGCCGTGCGGTGCGCGAGGCGGGCGTCGCGATTGTCGGCGCGGGGGACCGCATCGCGCCCGCGGACCGGCGCCTGTACGCGGTCCGCGACGTGACGGCGACCGTCGACTGCCTGCCACTCATCGTCGCGTCGATCCTCTCGAAGAAGCTGGCGGCAGGACTCGAAGCCCTCGTGCTCGACATCAAGCGCGGCAACGGCGCCGTGCTGCCCGAGCCGGAGCGCGGCCGCGAACTGGCGCGTGCCATGCGGTCGACGGCGGCGGAGGCGGGCCTGCCGCTGTCGGCGCTGCTCACCGACATGTCCGAGCCGCTCGCGCGCTCGGCCGGCAATGTGCTCGAGGTGCACGAAGCGCTCGCGATGCTCCGCGGCGAACCCTGCGACGCGCGACTGCTCGAAGTCACCCTGGCGCTGGGCGCGGAAGTGATGGTCCTCGCGAAGCTCGCGCGCGACGAGGCGGCAGCGCGCGCGTCGCTGCAGGCTTCACTCGCGAGCGGTGCCGCCGCAGAGCGCTTCTCGCGCATGGTCGCAAGTCTCGGCGGGCCCGCGGACATCCTGGAGAATGCGGATGCGTACCTCGCCAGGGCGGCGCTGGTCATCGACGTGCCAGCGGCGCGCGACGGCGTCATCATCGCGATCGATACGCGTGCCGTTGGTTTCGCGGTCGTGGGACTGGGAGGCGGCCGGACTGCGCCGGGCGACGCGGTCGATCACGCGGTCGGGTTCGACCGCCTGCTTCCGGTCGGGGCGACTGTCAGGAAGGGCGCGCCCATTGCCCGCGTCCACGCGGCAAGCCGCAGCGCCGCGGAAGCGGCCGCGGCCGCGCTGTCCGCGGCCTTTTCCATCGGGGAACGGCCGCCGCAGGCGCAGCCGCTGATCGAAAGGATCGGCTAGCCGAAGCGCCGGCGGGGCTGGTACTGCCTGCGGGCAGGTGCGGCACGCCGAGTCGGTGCGGCAGGCGCGGCCTGCACGACCGGCGCATGTTCCGTGCGCGCGAATGCCGGCGTCGGCGAGAACGGCACGGACTGCCGCATGGTCCGCTCGATGTCGCGGAGCAGGGACGCCTCGTCCTCCGAGACCAGCGACACCGCGTGACCGTCGTTGCCGGCACGCGCCGTGCGCCCGATCCGGTGCACGTAGTCCTCGGGCACGTTGGGCAGGTCGAAGTTGACGACCTGCGGCAGTTCGCGGATGTCGAGGCCGCGCGAGGCGACCTCGGTCGCGACCAGCGCAGTCAGCTTGCCCGCCTTGAAGTCCGCGAGCGCGCGCGTGCGCGCGGCCTGGCTCTTGTTGCCGTGGATCGCCGCCGAGCGGATGCCCGCGCGCTCGAGCTGCTGGGCAAGGCGGTTCGCGCCGTGCTTGGTGCGTGTGAACACGAGCGCCTGGTGCCAGCGGCCCTCGCCGTTGGAGCCGTTCTCGAAGAGGTGGACGAGCAGGTGCCGCTTGTCGTCCTTGCGGACGCGGAACGCGAGCTGCGTGACGCGCTCGACGGTGCTGTTCGGCGGCGTCACCTCGACCTGGACCGGATTGACCAGGATGCGCGCGGCGAGCGCGCGAATGTCCGGCGTGTAGGTGGCTGAGAACATCAGGTTCTGCCGCTTGGCGGGCAGGAGCTTGATGATGCGGCGGATGTCGTGGATGAAGCCCATGTCGAGCATGCGGTCCGCCTCGTCGAGCACGAGGTGCTGCACTTCCGAGAGGTTCGCAAGCCTGCGATTCGCGAGGTCGAGGAGCCGGCCGGGCGTCGCGACCAGGATGTCGCAGCCGACGCGCAGGCCGTCGATCTGCGGCTGCTCGCCGACGCCGCCGAAGATCACGCGCGCACGCAGCTTCTTGTTCGCGCCGTACACGCGGATGCTCTCGAAGATCTGCGCCGCGAGTTCGCGGGTCGGGGCGAGCACGAGCACGCGCGGCCCGCGACCGCCGGCAGCATTCAGCAGCTGCAGCAGGGGCAGGACGAAGGCGGCCGTCTTGCCGGTACCGGTCTGGGCGCCGGCCAGCAGGTCGCGTCCGGCGAGCACTGGCGGAATGGCGCCGGCCTGGATCGGTGTAGGGATCGTGTAGCCGTGGGCGGCAACGGCAGAAACCAGCTCAGGCGCGAGCCCGAGATCGTTGAAATTCATGGTGTTTTGAGTGTTCCGGGGAGGGGAAAGGCGGGCGCACTATACAGGATCCGGGCTGCCGGCGCAGCGCCAGTCGAAGTACGATAGCGAATTCGGGACGGAGACCCCACTCATGCGCCACCTGACAACTCTTGCCATCGCAATGCTGAGCCTTGCGCTGACCGGCTGCGGCTACAACACGATCCAGACGCAGGACGAGGCCGTGACGGCCGCCTGGTCGGAAGTCGTGAACCAGTACCAGCGGCGCGCCGACCTGATCCCGAACCTGGTGAACACGGTCAAGGGCTTCGCGGCCCAGGAGCAGGCGGTGCTCATCGGCGTGACCGAGGCGCGCGCGCGCGCGACCTCGATCCAGGTGACGCCGGAGATGCTCAACGATCCGGCGGCGCTCGCGAAGTTCCAGGCAGCGCAGGGCGAGCTGACCGGCGCACTCAAGAGCCTGCTCGTCGTGGTCGAGCGGTATCCGGACCTGAAGTCCGACCAGAATTTCCGCGACTTGCAGGCGCAGCTCGAAGGCACGGAGAACCGCATCTCCGTGGCGCGCAACCGCTATATCGAATCCGTGCAGACCTTCAACGGTACGGTCCGGCGCTTCCCGGTCAACCTGACGGCGATGATCTTCGGCCACGACGTGAAGCCCAACTTCACGGTCGAGAACGAGGCAGAGATTGCCCGCCCGCCGACGGTCGACTTCAATACGCCGCCCGCGACTTGAAAAGGGGACGCTCCCCTTTTACGGTCAAGGCAGCAAGTGCAGTGAGTGGGTGGACGGTAAAGGGGTGCGTCCCCTTTTTGCTGATCGCTGCAGCGGCGCCGTACTTCGCGCAGGCGCAGTCGCTGCAGCCGGTACCAAAGCTCGAATCGCGCGTCACCGACCTCACGGGTACGCTGACGGCCGCGGATCGGGCGAGCCTCGAGGACAAGCTCGCGGCGTTCGAGGCCAGGAAGGGCGCGCAGATCGCGGTGCTGGTCGTCCTGACCACGCAGCCCGAAGCGATCGAACAGTATTCAATCCGGGTGGTCGACGCCTGGAAGCTCGGGCGTGAAAAGCCGGACGATGGTGCGCTGCTCCTGGTCGCGACCGAGGACCGCCAGCTCCGTATCGAGGTCGGCCGCGGGCTCGAAGGCGCACTGACCGACCTCGTTTCCAACCGGATCATCGACGAGACCATCACGCCGCGCTTCCGCGAGGGCGACTTCGCGGGCGGCATCGCTTCGGGCGTCGATCGAATGATCTCCGTGGTCGACGGCGAGCCGTTGCCCGAGCCCGAGGCGCACTGGAGCGAAGGGCCCGAGCGCATCGCCGGGATCCTGCCGCTTCTGTTCGGGATCGTCATCGTCGGCTCTGCCGTGCTGCGCTCACTCTTCGGCCGGGCATTCGGTGCGCTCGCGACCGGCGGGGTCGCGGGCGGTGTCGCCTGGTTCGTCACGCAGTTGCTCGGCATGTCGATCGGCGTCGGCGTCGCTGCGCTTCTTTTCTCGCTGATGCTCGGCATCGGCAATGGCGGGCGCTGGTCCAGTCGCCCCGGCCACGGGGGCTGGTCGCCGGGCGGCTGGGGCGGCGGCGGCCGCTCGGGCGGGGGCGGGGGATTCGGGGGTGGCGGCGGCAGCTTCGGCGGCGGTGGCGCCTCCGGGCGCTGGTAGACGATGCAGCTCGGGCGCACCCTCAAGCACCTGTTCGCGACGCGCTGGGGTACGCGCAGGCGCTTCACGCCGGAAGTGCTCTCGCGCATCGAGTCGCAGATCGCCGAACTCGAGCGCCTGCACGCCGGCGAGATCCGCTTCGCGGTCGAGACGGCGCTGGACCTGCCGGACCTCTGGTATCGCACCACGCCGCGCGAGCGCGCGGTGCTGGTATTCGGTCACCTCGGCGTGTGGGACACCGAGGGCGACAACGGCGTCCTCATCTACGTGCTGATGGCAGATCACGACGTCGAGATCGTCGCGGATCGCGCGATTGCCGCGCGCGTGCCACAGGCCGGCTGGGATGCGGTGTGCCGCGAGGTGGAGGTGCACTACCGCGCCGGCCGTTTCCTTGAAGGCTCGGAAGCAGCCGTCGCGGGTGTCGGCCGGCTGCTGGCCGCGCACTTTCCGGGCGGGGGCGGGGATCGCGACGAGCAGCCGAACCGGCCGGTCCTGCTCTAGTCGCCGCTCACGCGAGCGTGTGGTAAACCTTCTGGACGTCGTCGTCCTGCTCGAGCTTGTCGATGAGCTCGAGCGCCTCGTTCGCCGCGGCCTCGGGTAGTTCCGTCGGCGTGGTGCAGACGTATTCCTGCTCGGCGGAGATCGGCACGATCTTCCGTTCCTCGAGCCGCTTCTGGAGCTGGCCGAATTCCTCGAACCCACAGCGCACGACGAGCTGCGGTTCGCCGTGCTCGCCGGTGCTCTCGCCCATCTCGTCGAGGCCGTGGTCGATCAGGTCGAGCTCGAGTTCGTCCTGGTCGATGCCTTCGGGGTTGAGGCGAAAGACGCCCATGCGGCGAAACAGGAAGCTGACACTGCCGTTGCTGGCGAGATTGCCGCCGTGCTTCGCCAGGATATTGCGCACGCCCGCGACGGTGCGCGTCGGGTTGTCGGTCGCGGTTTCGACGAGGAGGGCGACGCCGTGCGGCGCATAGCCCTCGTAGAGCACGAGCTGGAAGTCCGAGGCGCCCTGGCCGGAGGCGCGCTTGATCGCGGCCTCGACCTTGTCCTTCGGCATGTTGATTGCGCGGGCATTCTGGATAACGCGGCGCAACGTCGGGTTGCTGTGCGGATCCGGGCCCCCGGACTTGACGGCAATGGTGATGTCCTTGCCGATGCGCGCGAACTGCTTCGCCATCCGGTTCCACCGGGCGAACATCGCGTGCTTGCGGACTTCGAAGATGCGTCCCATTGCGGGTAGGATGCCGGGATGCGCGCAGGGCTACAACGCTGGGCTGTCGAGCACGTGCTGCACGGGGCGCGGGCGGCCCTGGCTCGGGCCCGTACGCCGGCACGCGTGCGCGCGCTGGCGGCTGGGGCAGCTCCGTTTGTCGCGCGCAAGGAAGCTTACGAGGCCTCGGCGCCGCTCGACATGGGCGGGAGTCGCGGCCGGTGGATCACGCCTGCAGGCAGCCCGCAGGGCGGCATCATCCTGTATTTCCACGGCGGCGGCTTCATCGCGGAATGCGGCACGATCCACGATTCCTTGCTCGCCGCGATCGCCCGCAACGCAGGCGCGCGCGGACTGATGATCGATTACCGGCTCGCGCCCGAGCACCCATTCCCGGCCGCGACGGACGACTGCTATGCGGCCTGGAACTGGATGCTCTCGGCGGGGTTCGACCCGGCGCGGGTCGTGTTCGCGGGGGATTCCGCCGGGGGCAACCTCGCGCTCGTCACCGCGATGCGCGCGCGCGACGAGGGCCTGCCGCTGCCGGCGGCGCTGGTGCTGATGTCGCCGGTGCTCGACCTGACGTTCAGCGGCCCGTCATTCGCGCGCAATGACGGCATCGACCCGATGTTCCGCGCCGAGACCGCGAGCCGGATCCAGGCCTGGTACGCGCCCGGCCTGGACCCAGCGGACCCGCGCATCTCGCCGCTGTTCGGGAGCGCGGATGGCTTGCCGCCCACGCAGATCCACGTCGGAAGTTCCGAGATCCTGCTCGACGACACGCTGCGCTATGCCGCGAAGGCGCCGGGCTCGCTCGCCGCCGTGTGGCACGGGATGCCGCACGTGTTCCCGGCGATCCGCGGCCTGGTCGACGGCGACCGCGCGATCGCCGAGATGGCTGACTTCATCCACGCGCACACCTCCGAGGCGACCCGCGGCGTTTAATTGGGACGTTCACCTTTTCGTTTAATTGGGACGCTCACCATGCGAAAAAGGTGAACGTCCCATTTTTCCGGTTGACGAGGCATCCATGCATCCGCTTGCGCGCCTGATCGTCGATGTCCGTGATTTCCCGCAGCCCGGGATCCTGTTCCGTGACATAACGCCGCTGCTGCGTACGCACTTCGCCGCGGTCATCGCCGCGCTCGATGAGCTCTTCAGCGCGCGCGAATGGTCCGAGGCCGATGCGGTGGCGGGCATCGAGTCGCGCGGCTTCATCCTCGCCGCGGCGCTTGCCGAGAAGCACGGCAAGGGATTCGTGCCCATCCGCAAGAAGGGCAAGCTCCCGCCGCCCGTGGTCGAGCGGCCCTACGCGCTGGAGTACGGCGCGGGCGTACTCGAGATGCAGCCCGGAGAGGGCCGACTCATCCTGGTCGACGACGTGCTCGCGACCGGCGGGACGCTCACGGCTTCCGCCGAGCTGGCGACCGACGCGGGCTTTCGGGTGCTGCACACGGCGCTGCTGATCGACCTCGGTTTCGCGCGGGACTTCCGCTGCCTCGGCACCGCGCCGCGCGCCGTCATCCGCTATGGCGGCTGAAGCGCCCGCGATCCTGGTCGTCATGGCACTGCCGGCCGAGGGCGCCGGCCGCTTCGAGGCGGCGGGCATCCCGGTCCTCTATACCGGCGTCGGCAAGGTCAATGCCGCCATCGTGCTTACGCGCCGGCTCGCGGAACTCACCCACAACAAGAGCCGCCCCCCGCTGGTCCTGAACTTCGGCACGGCCGGCAGCGCCAGCCTGCCGGCGCAGACGCTGGTCGCCTGCCGCCGCTTCGTGGATCGTGACATGGACGTCGGCGCGCTCGGCTTTGCACCCGGCGTAACGCCGTTCGACGAGCTGCCGCCGGTCATCGAGTTCCCGGCCGAGTTTGCCGACCTGCCCGACGCCGTCTGCGGCAGCGGCGACTCGTTCTCGACCACGCACTGCAGCTTCGACTTCGACGTCGTGGACATGGAGGCTTACGCGCTCGCCAAGGCCTGCCGCATCATTGGCGCGCCGTTCGCCTGCGCGAAATACGTGAGCGACGGCGCCGACGAGCACGCGGCCAGGCACTGGAAAGAGAACGTCGCGGGTGCGGCCGACCGGTTCCTCGGCCTCTATCGCGAGCTCGTCAGCCGGCGAGCCGCGAGCCTTTCTTGAGGGCTATATAACCGCGCACCATCTCGAGCGCGGTCTTCGTGCAGGGCGGCAGTTCCGCGTCGCTGGTCCCGAGCGGCGTCACGCGCTCGCCCCAGCGCACGATGTGCGCGGTCCAGGTGAGCCCCGCGCCGAATCCCGTCAGCAGCAGGTGGCTGCCGGGCGCGACGCGCCCCGCCTCCAGCGCATCGACGAGTGCGACCGGCACGGTCGCCGACGACATGTTGCCGTAGCGCTGGATGTTGATGAAGCAGCGCTCCATCGGGATCCCGGCACGCTTCGCGACCGCCTCGATGATGCGCAGGTTCGCCTGGTGCGGCACGACGAGGCTGATGTCCGCAGCCGCAAGCCCGCGCGCGGTGAGCACCGATTCGCAGGCGCGGCTCATGCCGAGCACCGCGCGTTTGAAGATCTCCTGGCCCTCGAAGACCCATTCCGTGTCGCCGAGCGCCCAGCCGCGGTTGGCGTAGGCGAGGCCCATGCCGTGCACCTGCAGGATGCCGCGCGCCTCGCCATCGCAGCCGAGCCGGTCGGCCAGCACGCCTTCCTCGCGGTCCGTCGCCTGCAGCACGACCGCGGCGCAACCGTCGCCGAACAGGATCGCCACGTTGCGGTTGGTCCAGTCCATCATCGGCGAGATCAGCTCGCCGCCGATCACGAGCGCATTGCGCACCGTGCCGCACTTGATCATGGCGCTCGCCGTCGTGAGCCCGTACAGGAAGCTGGTGCAGGCGGTGTTGACGTCCATCGCCCCGGCATGCGGCGCGCCGAGCTTCGCCTGCAGGCTGGACGCCATGTTGGGCACCTGTTCGTCCATGCTGCAGGTTCCGAACACGATGAGGTCGAGGTCCCCGGCCTCGAGCCCCGCGCAGGCGAGGGCGCGCCGGGCGGCGACCTCGGCCATCGCGCCCAGGGAAACATGCGAGATCCGCCGCTCGTGGATGCCGGTCCGGCTGCGGATCCACTCGTCGTCCGTCGGCAGGAAGGTGGCGATATCGGCGTTGGAAAGGACGGCCGGGGGCATGCACTTGCCCCAGCCGGTAATCGTCGCAAACTGTGCCATGGCAGGCCGATTGTAAGGCTTCCAACCTTTCGCGCGGCTGCCGCGTCCAAGACCATGAACAGACAAAGGATCGGGTGCAAAAGTTGACGATGCCGGCGCCCCAGGTGGACTCGAGCGCGGAACTCGTGAGGCGGGCCTGCCGGGGCGATATGGGCGCCTTCGAGGACCTGTACCGCCAGCACATCGGGCGCGTGTACGGCCTGTGCCTGCGGATGACCGGCCGGCCGGAATCCGCGGAGGACCTGGCGCAGGACACCTTCGTCAGCGCCTGGCGGAGCCTGCCGGGCTATGAAGGCCGCAGCAGTTTCTCCACCTGGCTACACCGCATCGCGGTCAACACGGTGCTCGCCAGGCGCCGCAGTCCACAGGGACGGAACGAGATCAGCATGACCGACGATTCAGGAGAGCAGATGGACTTCGAGGCCGAGGGCCGCATGGACGAGGCGACGCCGATCGACGTCGAGCGCGCGATCGCGTCGCTGCCGCCAGGCGCGCGCGACATCGTCGTGCTGCACGGCATCTACGGCTACAGCCACGAGGAGGCCGCCGAGATGCTCGGCGTCGCCGTCGGCACCTGCAAGGCACAACTGCACCGCGCGCGGCACCTGATGCGCACGCGCATGGGCACGGAGCAAGCGACATGAGCACCCTTCCATTCGGGCCGCGCAATCCGCCGGAAGACCCGCTGCTGGCGAAGGCTGCCGAGCTGCCCAAGGACGTCGCGCCGCCGCGTGACCTCTGGCCCGCGATCGCCGCGCGAATCGCGAAGGCCGGCGATGCGCCCGCGAAGCCGGCCTTCCGCTGGCCGCTCGCCCTCGCGGCGGCATTCCTGGTTGCCTCGGTTTCGGCTCTCATGACCTGGAGCCTCGTGCGTGACCCGCAACAGGCAGAACCAGCGGTGATCGCCGAGGCGCCGACGGCGGGTGCCGACATCGTACCGGTGCGCTACGGGCCGAACTCCGGAGTCTCGGCTGCGGAGCTCGCCGCGCGTGACGCGCTGCTCGGCGAATTCAAGAGCGCGTTCGCGACGCTCAGGCCCGAGACCCGCGAGGCAATCCAGAAGAACCTCGCGGTCATGCAGGCGGCCGCCGACGAGATCGACGCCGCGCTCGCGAAGGACCCGGCCAGCGGCATGCTGCAGGGCATGCTGGCCGGCACCTACAAGCAGGAACTGAATCTGTATTCGACCGTCGTCACCGCAGGTGACGGCCTCACGAGGAGAACCTGAAATGAACATCCGGAATTCATGGCTGGCCGCCGCGATCCTTGCGGTCATCGCAGCCCCCGCCGCGGCGCAGCAGACGATCACCAAACGCGCAAATGTCTCGGCCGACGCGACGATCGAGGTTTCGAACGTCCAGGGCAGCGTCCGGGTCTCGGCCTGGGACAAGAACGAGGTCGAGCTCGTCGCCGTGCTCGAGAGCGACAAGGACAAGCTCGAGTTCGAGGCGACCGCGCGAATTGTCCGAATCGAGGTCGACCGGCCTGACGGCAAGTACGGACGCAACCGGGAGGAGGCGCACCTGACAGTCAAGGTGCCGCGCGGCGCGCGCCTGATCGTCGACACCGTGAGTGCCGACATCGCGGTTGCCGAGGTCCGCGGCGAACAGGACCTGGAATCGGTGAGCGGCGCGGTCGGGACGCAGGCGTACGACGCACCGGTCAAGGCCGCCTCGGTCTCCGGCGACGTAACCGTGACCGGCACCGGCGGCAAGGCCGCGGTCAAGACCGAGAACGTGAGCGGCACAGCCACCGTCACGGGCGTGCGCGGGAGCCTCGAAGGCGAGGTCGTGAGCGGAGAGATCCACGCGACGATCGCGGCCGCCGACAACATCGACGTCAGTTCCGTCTCGGGCAATATCACGGTCGACGCCGAGCTGACGTCGACCGCGAGCGTCGACATGGAGTCCGTGAGTGGAGCGATCACGCTGAAGATCAAACCGCCGGTGAACGCTGACTTCGACATCGAGTCGTTCAGCGGCGACATCGACAACTGCTTCGGGCCGAAGGCGCGCGACACGAGCAAGTTCACGCCAGGCAGCGAACTCAGCTTCACCCAGGGCAGCGGCGGCGCGCGGATCGAGCTCCAGACCCTGTCGGGCGAGATCAATATCTGCGACCGTTGACTCCGCTAGAATCCGGTGCTCCGATCGGGTCACCGGATTCATGCCGCTCAAGCGACGTCACGCACGCATTCCGGCCGCCATCGCGCTCCTCGCGGTGGCGGCTCTTGCCCTTCTCTGGGCCGGCGCGCGCACGCCGCTTGCGCGCGGTCTGATCGCCGGGGCCATCACCGATGCCACCGGACTGCCTGCCAGTGTTGGCCGCGTGCGGATCGGATTCATTCCCTCGCCACGGCTCGACATCGGCGAGCTGACGGTCGGGGAGCTGCTCGAAGTCGAGCGCATCGAGGTCGTGCTGCCCTGGCGCAGGGTCTTCGGCGCGACGGGTCGCATCAACTCCCTGATGATCTCGAACGCAACGGCACGCCTGCGGGTCTCCGCCGACGGCACGAGCAATTGGTCGAAGCTCTTTCCGGAGCCGGCGGTGGCCGCGGTTCCGGCAGGACCGCCACGCTGGTCGATCGGCGCGCTCGCCCTGGAGGGCGGGGCGATCGACTATCGCGATGCCACGACCGGCACGCACGGGCAGCTGACAGCCATTACGGTAGAGGCGAGCGACGTCGCGCCGGGTGCCACGTTTCCGTTTGAACTGCGGCTCGGCGGCATCGCCGGCCCGAACACGGTCCACTTCGCGCTGGAAGGCGAGGCGAGGATGGATGTCGAGGCCGGGCGATACGAGGCGAGCGCGCTCGAGTTCCGCGGCTGGCTGGGCGGGGATCCGCTGCCGCTCGCTGGCGCCGAGCTCACGGGCACGCTGCGGCAGGCAAACTATGAAAGCAGCACGGGCGCCGGGCGCTTCGCCGGCGGCCAGTTCAGGTTCGCCGAGATTCCGGGCCGTTTCGAAGGTACGCTCGATCTCGACGAGCCTGCACTCGTCGCGGACTTCACGGTCGCGACCGAAGCCTTCGCGCCGCGCGCACCGGCCATCATCCTCGGCCAGGCGCTGCCGGTCACGGCCGATCCGGCCGCCTTCGAGTCCCTGCAAGTCGCGCTGCGCCTGCGGATGACGGAAGGCGAGATCGCGCTCGACCCGCTGTCCGGGCGGCTCGACGACACGAACTTCGAGGGTCGCGTGCTTCCGGGCCGGCGCTTCGTGCGCGCGAGCCTCGATGCGATCAACTTCAACCGTTACCTGCCGCCCGCGGCGAAGAAGGTGAGCGGCGGCAGCGGCGGCAAGAAGGCGACGCTCGAATCCCTCGCGAACGAACTGGCGAAACTCGACCTCGACGCGGAACTGCGGATCGGCGAAGCGCGCATCGGCGACGCGAAGGTCCGCGATGCCGTCATCCGCATCACGCCGGACGGCGAGGCCGCGCCATGAGCCTCGATCCGGCCATGCTCGCGGGCACCCTGCTGCCCTGGTTCGACGCGCACGGGCGGCACGACCTGCCGTGGCAGTCGGACCCCGTGCCGTACCGCGTCTGGGTCTCGGAAGTTATGCTGCAGCAGACGCAGGTCGAGACCGTGAAGGCGTATTACGAACGCTTCATCGTGCGATTCCCGGACGTCGCGACGCTCGCGGCCGCGCCGCAGGACGAGGTGATGCGCCTGTGGTCTGGCCTTGGTTACTACGCGCGGGCGCGGAACCTGCACCGCGCTGCCGGAGTGATCTTCGCGCGCCACGGCGGCGTGCTGCCTGACTCGCTCGCCGCCCTGCTGGAGTTGCCGGGCATCGGCCGCTCGACGGCGGGCGCGATCCTCGCGCTCGCGCGCGGACAGCGCCACCCGATCCTCGACGGCAACGTCAAGCGCGTGCTCGCGCGGGTGTTCCTGGTCGAGGAGCCGACCGAATCCACGGCAGGCCTGAAGAAGCTGTGGGCGCTCTCGGAGGCCGCCACTCCGGCAACGCGCGTCGCGGCCTACACCCAGGCGATCATGGATCTCGGCGCGACGATCTGCACGCGCGCCAATCCCGCCTGCGACCGCTGCCCCCTCGCGCAGGGCTGCGCGGCATTCGCCGCCGGGCGTGCGGGGGACCTGCCCGTGCCGAGACGGCGCGCGCCGCGGCGCTTCCGGCGCACGCACATGCTGTTCGTGCTCGCCGCGGGCCGCGTGTTGCTGGAGCGACGCCCGTCCCGCGGAATCTGGGGCGGCCTCTGGGCACCGCCGGAGTTCGCGGATGCAGTGGAGGCGGAGGCGAACCTTGCCGCGCGCTTCGGCCTTGCGGCGCCGACCCGCCGGCTAGCGCCGGTCCAGCATGCCTTCACGCATTTCGACCTCGAGATCGAGCCCTGGGTCGTCGAGCTGGGCGTGCAGGAAGCTTGGGTCGCGGAGGGCGAGGCGCGCTGGCAGGAGCTGGCTTCAATAGATGACGTCGGGCTGCCCGCGCCCGTGGCAAGATTGCTCGAGGAGTTGAGACATGGCGCGAATGGTCCAGTGCGTGAAGCTCGGTCGCGAGGCGGAAGGCCTCGAGAAATCGCCGTACCCGGGTGAACTCGGCCAGCGCATCTTCGAGCAGGTGTCGAAGGAAGCCTGGAGGCAATGGCTCGGCCACCAGACGATGCTGATCAACGAGTACCGGCTCGTGGCCTTCGAGCCGAAGGCCCGGCAGTTCCTGGTCGCAGAGATGGAAAAGTACTTCTTCGGCGCAGGGTCAAACGCGCCGGGAGGGTTCGTTGAACCTGCTCCCAAGGCCTGAATTTGCGGCGGTTGACGCCCCTGAGGGCGGCCCGGTCTAATACGCAGCCCCGAGCATGGCCAGGTAGCTCAGTTGGTAGAGCAGCGGACTGAAAATCCGCGTGTCGCTGGTTCGATTCCGGCCCTGGCCACCA